>Ga0247678_1000296_pt1 | contig 10075 bp, 19 predicted proteins | sample CNK19_metaG_FD_182801 | JGI IMG/M metagenome (GOLD analysis project Ga0247678, IMG submission 182801) | Soil microbial communities from Purdue University Martell Research Forest, Indiana, United States - CNK19 | ecosystem: Environmental > Terrestrial > Soil > Temperate forest > Bulk soil... | reverse complement strand
GCCGCCACCAGGCCCGGCACTACCGCCGCCGCCGGACACCCTGGAACCGCTGCCGCCCGAGGTGCCGACGTGGTGCAAGAGCGCGGGCAAGCGCTTCGCACAGCTGTTTGTCGCGGCCAATGACTGGGCGGCAGAGAAGCTGAAACCAAAACGGAAGTTGAACGATCCGGACGATGACGACGTCGAGGCCTTCGGGAAATCGGCCGGCGATTCGCTCGCCCACTGGTTTCCTGACAGCGAGCTCTCCCCAGTTAAACAAATGCTGATTTCGGGCGCTTTCATCACGGGGGCAATGTGGATCGGGAGCGAAAAACTACCGCCGGAACGGGAAGCGATCGTGGACGAATCGAAGTCGGACGGGCCGAACGGTGCCCGTGTTGCGGATTCGACTTCGAACGTGACCCCCCTCCACGCCTGACGGACATCGAAGATCCGCGCGATGGCCGAAAACCTCACCGCTGCCGACGCTGCCGGGTGAAATGGTGGCCGGCGAGACACCCGCAAAACGGCCTCTGCCCGAGGTGCAACCGGACTTGGCAGATCCGCCGGAACGCGAGGAAGTGGCTCAGGTGGTACCGCCGGCAGAGAAGCGCCTCGGTGGAGCTCCTGCGTCTGGAAGGGGAACGCGGGCGCAGGCGCTTGAAATCATCTTCGCCAGCGCAACGGAGCTCGATGAAGGGTTCCGCACCTCGGCGCTAGGGACGCCCCGGTATGGGAAGACGTACCACCTCCAAGAGGTCGCCGAGGAAGCACTCACCCGCGGCCTCGTCGAGGTGGTTTTCATCCACGACACGAAGCGGGCCGACGTCCAATACCGGGGCGCCGTGCGGCGCAACGTCGCCGATCTGGTCGCGCGACCGCTACGTCCCAACGAACCTCCCATCGTTGTCTTTCACCCCGACCCCGCCACCGCCGAAAAGTGCACCGTCGAGGAAATCGCGGCACTGGGGTTGCGCCACGGACGCAACGGCGGAAGTGTTTTGGTCCTGGCCGACGAGCTCTACAAGGGGTTGAAGGGCCGACAGACGTGGGAGGGGCGCAGCTTCGCGGAAGCGCTGCGCGAGGGATCGTCGATTCGCGTGTCGTCGGCGTTCACGACACAGGTTCCGCAGTCGCTGCCGACCGAGGCGCTTGACCTCACCGAAACCACCGCCGTGTTCATGCTGCAGGGACGGTCGCTGTCGTATGCGATCGACACGTTCCGGTTGCCGCCCGAAGCCGCCGACGTCATCAAGAATTTGCAGCGCGGGGAATTCATCCTGGTGACCAACGTCGGCGACTGGGACGGCGTTATCTACGGCCCGAAATAAGTCCTGCCGATCGACCCCGCGCCATCGGTGCCGGGTGTTTCAGGGTCGGTATCCACCGCCCCACTCCCACGGTCCGCTAGAGCGCGGCTCCCAAGATCGATCGGCAGGCCCGCAGTAATTCTAACCAGAAATTTTCAATTTCCCGTCGGAGAAATTATCTAACCGACCGACGGCGAGAGCGGCGCCGATCCTGTTGGGCATGAGCACCCCCGACCCAACGCAAATCGTCAAGGCGCCCGTCGGCTGGGCAAAGGCCAAGCCGGTCGTGTTCGCGATCTTCGTCCTACTGGTCATCCTGCTGACCATCCGGTACCGCGAGCAAATCGCGCGGTGCCTGGCGAAAATCCCGGTCGTGGGGCCGTGGCTCACGGGCCTCGCGAGGGTGGCTGTGGTCGTGGTCGGGTTGATCGGACTGGGGGTGCTGCAGTGAAAAACTACGGCATGCCGCAGATTCACGACCTGACGTCGGACGGCGCCACGTCGGTCGCGCTAACCCCGTCCACGTCGGTGCAGGCAGCGGAATTCACCATCAACGCCCCCAAGGCGGCGGTCGGCGACAACTGGCCACTCGCCTCGGCGCTGGTGACCCGACTGCGCGTCGGCGTCGACCAGGCTGCGACCGGCGGCACCGCCATCAACTGGGACGATCTGCCGCGCATCTGCGACAGCATCAACACGTCGTGCCCGTTGCTCGGAACGATGTTTCCGCGCGACACCTGCACGGGCCCGGTGGTCAAGCACATTATCGAGTTCTTCGGGCGGGGGTACACGTACACCGACGGGGCGCGGAATCAGATTCCGTCCACCGACGGAGACGTGGCGGTGGACCTGTATTTCGTCCAGCCGTTCTCACAGGAGCTCATGGAGAAGCCTCACCACTCGGCGCCGTGGATGGGGTGGCTGGCCTCGGGCCGCCATCAGTTCTACATCGGCGCGACCACCGTCCTCGACTCGCTGTCGACGGGCCTGGTGATCGAGGCGACCACGAACGTGCAGGCGTGGATCGAGTATTTCGTGTCGCCGAAGCTGCACATCCCGTCCTTCCCGCAGTGGCACGTCTATGAGGCGCCCGCCGCGGGCGGCTCGACCGCACTACTCCAGGGCGTGGGCACCGCGAACGGCCTGCAGGACGTGAAGGACGGCAGCCGCCTCGCGGCGCTGCTCGAGCTTTCCGACCAGAAGGGCATGGGAGCCGCGGACGGCGCCGACAACATCACGTCGGTGGCGATCCCTCAGCTCGGCCAGGACGTCACCGTCAACGTGGACGCGTTCTTCGCGGCGTTCCGCGCCCTGATCGGTGGCCACCGCGGCCCGGTGTCCGGTGTGTCGACGACCATCGTGCACGACCGCGCCGGCAATCCCGAGGGAATGGCCGCCACCCCCAACGGCGTCATGAACACGGCCACCGCCATGTTCACGCCGTACCGGGCGCCCGGACGTGACGCCCAGCTGTCGAAGATGATGAAATTCTTCGGCGAGCTCAAGATCATCCGCACCTTCACCAGCGCGCCCAACACGGGCCGCCACCGCTTCGCGACGCTCGAATTCCGCGAGTTCACCGACGCCAAGAAGAACGAGATGGTGAAGCGGACGGGGAAGAAAGCCACCAGCGCCAGCCGCATCCACTCCAACAAGATGCCGGGGCGCAAGAGCGATGAATCGGTCCTCCCCGAAGAGATCAACTTCGCGGACGGGACCTAAGGACCGGGGCGTGTGCGCACGCTCTTTTGGATAGCGGTCGTCCTCGCTGTCGCCTGGTGGCTGCTCACCTGCGACTGCGGGGGCGAGTGCCAACGGCGCAAGCGGGGCCCTGAGAACTCCCCGGTGGCGATGCCGCCGTCCGGGCGGCAGGTCATGGTCAGTCCAGCAGGCTCCGGGTGTGAAGGATCGCTATGGTGAAAATCGTCCTCATCGTCGCTGCGTTCGCGGTCGCTGCCTTCCTGCTCTTGCGGCCCAAGGCGACCGCACCCGTCTACCCGCGCGGCTACGTGCCGCCCAGTGGCGGCAAGGGGCCGACCAACGCCGGCAACAGCAGTTGGCTCCACGACACCGCCAGCATCGTGCACGACGCGCCGAAAATCATCGACAGCTTGAACTCGATTTTCGGCAGCGGCGACCGCACGTCGGGGAGCTCGGGAACCATGGGCGGCAGCGGCGAAGCGTACGACTACAACGGGGAACAGGGCTACATGTGAGATGAGTTGCCACGCGGAAAAAACGTGCGGCGATCGGGTTCTCACCAAGACGCTTGCCGTCGGTGAAACCGGCATCTATGGCGTGGGCATCCCTGACACCGCCCACGCGCGCGTCGGCATTCCGTCGGTGCTCCTGCACGTGACGATTTGCGTTTTCGCGCGCAACCAGAACGGTGGCGCCCGCGTCTACAACGCCAGCGAGAAGTGGCAGATCACCCCGCAAGCGATTTTCAACGGCGACCAGCCGCTGACACCGGTGTTCGTCAACAGCTCCGACGTGGCCACCACCCGATCGCTGCCCGACTCCTACGAGGTCGAAACCGGCATCAAGGCCTGCGACGTCTCGGTCCTCATCGCGGCCGACGGCATCCGGGGGAAATTCTACGTGCAGGCGATTTTCGAGCCGGCGGTGGGGGGTATCTCCGACAAAGAACTTGCCGACCTGTTCTCACGCTGCGAGCTCAATCTGTTGGGCAAGTACGTCGTTGTTTCGTGATGCATGACCACCCGGCACATTCTTCTTTTTCTCGGTATCGCGGCGCTGCTCGTCATCGCTGCGATCTGGGGGGTGCCCGTGGCTCGTGACCTCATCACGCAAGGCCAGCGGCTAAATCGCACCGCCATCGACGAAAACAAAAACGCCGTCGACGTCGAGACGGGCGAAGACGATCCGGCGGCGCTGGCCGCTGCCGCGTCGGCCGTCCTCGGGCGCGAGGTGACGGTGAACGCGCTGGCGCTGGCGCGCATGCTGCGCAGCGAAGAGGGGAGCGCGGCGCCCGAGGTCAAAGCGGCGCTGGCGTGGGTCTGTCTCAACGCCGCCGACGAAAAACGGGTGTCGGTGGTGCAGCGCCTGACGGCCAGCAAGGTGGCCGCGCGTGACGGCAAATTCGGCCGGCAAATCTCGCGCTGGGCATCGACGGCCGGCGATCCCTACGAAAACGATCTCGCCATCGCCGAGGACACCATGGAAAAGTTTATGGTGTACCCGGAGCGCGACCCGACCAACGGCGCCGTGAAATTCGTCGACAAGCGGGCATTCGGCGTCCAGGAAGGGACGCGCACCTACGCCGAGGTGGAAGCGGAATGGGCGACGGAAGGACTGCGTCCGTTCTCGCTGCCGGGCGCGCCGGCCAGCCTGGTGTTCTTCCGGAGGGTGGGTTAAATGCGCTCCGGCTCAGGCCTGACGTTTCCCGGTGGTCACCGCGGCATGCGCGCGGAAGGCTCCGCCGGCCCGCAGGGCGCGACGGGCGCGACGGGCGCCACCGGTGCCACCGGCGCGACGGGCGCGGCGGGCGCGACGGGCGCCACCGGCCCCCAAGGCCCCGGCATGGTCAAGATTTCCGAGGTCAACGTCCTCGTCGACACGCAAGACGTTCTCTTCAACGGCCTCAACGGCGACAGCGATGACGTTTACGTCCTGGAGTTCCACCTCCAGCATGGGCCGACGGCCGCGGGCGCAACCCTGAGCCTGCAGCCCAACAGCCAAACTACCAACCAGAAATCGCAGAGCATCTACGCCACGGGTGGCTCCGCCGCGGGCGCCGCCTATAACACCCTCAACATTTCCGACACCGGCAGCGACGTCACCACCATCGAGGCCGGACGCCTGATCTTGCAGGCCAAGACTGGTCGCGCGCGAACCTACGTCTGCAACAGCATTCAAGCCGCCTCCGCGCTTTACGCCCTCACCACCGGCGGGCGCTGGGACGAAACCGTTACCAATATCACCTCGCTCAACCTCCACTCTTCGCAGGCCGACGGCATCGGCGCCGGCAGCCGCTTTATCCTCTGGAAGATGCCCCCGTAAAATGCCGCTCAAGACGCCAGCCGAATTGAACGAAAAGGACACGTTGATCCGGCGTGTGCTCGACACCCTCGTGACGGTCACGAAAGCGACCGCCCCCAGTCAGGCGGCAACCCTCGACGCGGCCAAGGCCGACGTGGATCGGCTCAATCAAAAAATCCAAGACGACACCGCCGCCGCCGCCGTCGCCCCCGCCGAGGTCGTGAAGTGAAAAAGTGGTTCTGGCTGCTCGCGGGCCTCGGCGTGTTCGCCTACCTGTGGAGCAAGCGCGAGGTGCACGCGACGGTCACCGCCGGGGAAGCCACGGTCACCTACAAGGGCACCGGGGCGAGCTCCGGCAGCGGCGAATCTATTTGGGTCGTGGGCGAAGGCCTCGACGCCATCCCCTGGACGGCCATCGACTTCGACTGATGATTTACGCCGAACAAAAACCCCGCATTGCCACCATCGCCGCGCAGATCAACACCTGCGGGGAGGGGCGCGCCGTGCTCGGCCGCACCACTGAGCTCCTGTCGCAGGGGTACGATCGCCTGCCGGACATCACGAGCTCGGACGGCTCGATTTTCAGCTTCAACGAGGACGGCGCCCGCGCGTCGGCAAAGAGCCTGCTCGACCAGGCCAACGATTACGCGCAGCGCGTGTATGCGTCGATCCCCTCGGGCAACCTCGACGCGCCGCTTGCACCCGCCATCAAAAATCAGGTGGCAGCGGCCCTGCAGTCCGCGCTGCGCGCCCTCTCCACCGTCGAGACGGCCGCCGAAGTCGACTACTGGGACTACTTCGGATCGCTGTCGGAAGTCCTCAGCGACGTCGGCAGCGCCGCCGGCAGCGTGACGGCGCCGATCTCGTCGGGACTTCTCACGCTGATCTGGACGGCCATCAAGGGCGCGTGGCCACTCTTGCTGGTGGTGGCGCTGCTACTCTACCTGTACGGAAGGGCGCGATCGTCATGAACACTCGAATTCTCCTGATTGCGGGCGCGGTGGCGGCGGCGCTGGTCGCACTCTGGTATTTCACGCGCAGCGGATCGATCGGCGCCACTGCTCGAGGCGCCGCGCGCGGCAGCAACGGCGCGCCGCTGGAACCGCCGCCGGTGGTGCCCATTCAGGCGACGTTTTTGAAGCGCGCGGGCCTTGACCCGTTCGCCATCACCAGCCGCACCACCGGTTTCGCCAGCGCGGCGGGCGCCGACGCGCGGGCCTGGCTGGGGATCTGACCCGTGAAGTGGCTTTTGCTGCTCGGCGCGGCGGTGGTCGGCCTCGTCCTGTGGGCCCGGCGCAATGCCGCCACCACCACGCCGGACGCCTGGCGGGGGGTGCCGCCCGCGCCGGGGTACCAGACCGACAAACGGGTGACGGCGCCCAGCGCCAGCGCTGGCGTGCGCACGACGTTCGATACCATCAACAGCGGGGGGTGCACGCTGGCCGCGCGCAAGATCGGCGGCGGCGGCATGGCGCAAGCCGGGTGCGATGCGTTTTTGAAATACGCCACGCCGATCGGGTGGGGTGAGATGGCCTGGGACGGCCTGACGAGCTCGTCGCTCTGGTCCGACACCCCGGCACTTGCCGCCGAACGGGAGCGGGAAAAAAGCCTCGGGATGACACCCGGCGGAAAGCCGGCGGGGTTCCGGTGATTCGCACCATCGTCATCGCGGTGCTGTCGGGCCTGCTGACCCTGTGGCTTTACGATCGCTACCTGGCGCCGGGGGCGCGCCGTGGCGGATGACGACCATATCCGACGGCCGACGCTGCCGGCGGGCGCCATCCCACGCGCCCCGTACCCGCGCGACGCGATCGATTCCGTCCGCATGGAGCTCCTGCGACAGGTGGCCGACCACCGGGCCGACGTGCACATGCGCCTCGTCGACTTGCGCGACGATATGCGAGAGCTCAAGGCTGGCCAGGCCATCACGGCGGGCGCCACCACCGACCTCGCGAGCAAATTTGCCGAGATGCGCGGGGGCCTGTCGGCGCTCAAGTGGATTCTGCCGATCTCAATCGGCCTCACCGGGGGGGTGGTCGGTTTCGTTATGAAAATGCTGGAAAGGGGGCACCCGTGAATTGGCACAAAGTCATCGCGGCACTTTCCGTCGGCGGCGCCGTGGCCGCGGGCGCGCTCAGCGGCGGCACCGTGCCGGCGGTGGTGGCGGGCGCGGCGGCGGCGCTGGGCACGTTCGTGGTGAGGCCGTCGCAGGTGTCGCAGCGGACGGGGCGCATTTCGCACAAGATCAGGGGCACCGGCAAATACCCGGTGCCGGACGCGCGCGGACAAATCTCCGACGAGGAAAACCCCCGATGAATTACGTCAAGTATGCCGCGTGGGCGGTGGTGGCCTTTTTCCTTTTCCGCCTGTGGAGCGCGAAAAAGCGGGGGATGTCGACGCCGGACGCGCTACGCACACAGATCCCCCTAGTGGGCGGTTTCCTCGCGCGCCAGGCAGAGCACCCGCCGGGCGACGGCAGCGGCGCCAGCACCGCCAGCCTCGACATTCCGTCACCGGGGCCGGGGGCCTACCAGCCTGACAACTTGATTCAACCGATCGAGGTCGGCGAGAGCTCCGGCAGCATCATGGGGATTTCCCCGCGCCGGTTCGTGGCGAAGCAGGAACCGCAACCGGTGTCGGTGTCGACGGTGTTCAACACAGAAAGCTTCGTGAGCAAGGCCTCGGCGCCGCCGCGCCCCGCGCCGTCGCTGGCCTTCGACGCGGGGCAGATTCAGGCATTCACGAGCTCGGCCAGCGGCGCAGCGCCGGCAGCGCCGCCGCCGCGGATCACCAGCCAACAGCGGATGTGGATCGGCCTCGGCGCCAGCAGCCCGGTCAACGGGCCGGCCACGTCGACGCTGGCGTCTGGCGCGAAAGGGATCTTCGGGGGATGAAAAAGCGGTGGCTACTTTGGCTGGCCGCCGCGTGGGCGGCGTACGTCCTCTGGCGGTACACGACCCTGCGGGCGGCGGGCGCGAAGAACCTCACCATCGTCGAAGCGGCCATGAACAGCATTCCGCTGTCGCTGATTCGCGGCGGCAGCTGGTATAGCTCCGCACCGGGGGGCGCGCCGCCGTGAAACTGAAGTGGTGGCACCTCGGCCTGATCGCCGCCGTCGCCTTCGCGCTGGCGTACCTGTGGTTGGAACGCCAGAAGCTGCAAACGGTGGTTGAAAACCGGGGAACGCTCAGCAAGGCGGGAAGCTTCCTGGACGCAGGGCAATCACTCTGGTCGGACCTTCGAGCGAAGTTCTAAGGGGCGCGACAGCAGTACTTTCGCCGTCCCCCGCCCGCGCCGACGCCGACGCTGCCACGACCACGCATAGGCCTTCGCCTCACCCCGAAGACGGAAGATCAGGACGGCGCCATCGTGCAGCCGGACCCACGTTCGTTTCATTCGTCCCGCTCGACCAGCCGGTTGACGACGTCCTCGACGTTCTCGTTGATATCGAGCTCAAGGCAGCGGCCGTTCCAGTAAAACAGCATCGTGCAGGTGGCCTCGCGGCCGTGACGCTTGAGATAACGCAGCGCCTCACGGACGGCCGTCACCACGTAGACGCCGGGCGCTGCACGGTAGGTTTCGACCATCTCCCCGTGTTCCAGCTTCATAGGAATACACCTCTATTCCGCAGGCCGAAAAAGGGGGCCGCAACCCCGCGGAAATCGCGGCCCCCCGTCGAATTTACAGATTAGGTATTCCTACGCGCGCCAGAGCATCCCGGACGGTGCCGGTAGGCCAAGGGCGCGGGGGGTGCTGTTTCTTGCCGCTGGCCTTCGCGGGTTGCGTCCAACCGGCCCTTGCGAGCTCGCCGCAGACCTCGGCCCATGACATCGCCTGGTCGGTTCGCAGGTGGTGCGCCAATTTCAAGGCCTCGGGAGGGATCGGCTGCCGCCCGCGCCCCCAGGCGCCCCCTCGCTTCGCCCGCGCGTGCCGGACGCCAGCCGTCACCCGTTCGCGGATGAGCTCTTTTTCGAATTGCGCCATCGCGGCCAGGATATGAAACAGCAGGCGCCCCGCCGGGGTGGTCGTGTCGATAGGCTGCCGGGTGCACACGAGATCGGCGCCGTGAGCCGAGAGCTCGGCCGCGACGTCCACCAGATGGGACAGGGATCGCCCGAAACGGGAGAGCTCGACAGCGGCGAAGACATCGGCGCCGCCGGCCCGGACGATGCCCAGCGCCGCATTGAACTTGGGGCGATCGATCTTCGACCCGGACTCGTGTTCGATGAATTCGCCGACCACCGTCCACCCGCGCTGGACGGCCACCGCCCGGAGCTCCTCAATCTGCAGCTCCGGGTGTTGCTTGTCCTTCGTCGAGGCCCGCGCGTACAGCACCGCCCGGCTCACGACGCGCCCCCGGTGCCTGGGATGTGTTTTGCCGACCGCCCGTTGACGCCGCCACGAGCGCTGACCTCGGCTTGGCAGTCCGGGCGGGGGCAACTCAGGATATTGACGTACCCATCACCGACCAGCGCCTCGGCCATCGACGCCAGGATCGCCCGATCGGGCGCTGGCGCCCCGCAGGCGGCGCATGCGTCCAGGGGAAAAGGCACCCTCGCGAGCTCGGGGAATTCAGCAAGGCAGGCATCCAGCAGCGCCCGCGTTGCCGGTTTCACGGCGCCACCGGTCGCGCTGGCGGCGGCGCCAGGCCGGCGACCTCTTGCGCGGACAAGGGGAGCCGGGCGGCCGCAATTTGCTGCGTTGCACCATCCGCCGGCGGTTTCGCCTTCCGCCCGCGCGCCGACTTCGGCGCCTGGCACAGCGTGCAGCGATCAACACTCGCG
>Ga0247678_1000294_pt1 | contig 10109 bp, 8 predicted proteins | sample CNK19_metaG_FD_182801 | JGI IMG/M metagenome (GOLD analysis project Ga0247678, IMG submission 182801) | Soil microbial communities from Purdue University Martell Research Forest, Indiana, United States - CNK19 | ecosystem: Environmental > Terrestrial > Soil > Temperate forest > Bulk soil | place... | reverse complement strand
GGACTTCTACAACCGCTGGGTCAAGGAGGACGTGCACAAGGCGCTGTTCGTGTCCTTCGAGCAGGAAGCCCAGCAGCTCCTGGACAAGTACCTGGACGAGGTCGAGGCGACGCTCGACAACCGCAGCGTCAAGGACCCGATCACCAACGAGGAAAGAAAGCCCGACGAGCGGTTCCTGCGCAACGTCGAGGAGAAGATCAAGGTTTCGGATTCGGGCAAGCTCTCGTTCCGCCAGGAGGTGGTGCGCAAGGCGATGGGCGCCTACAAGCGCGGCGAGAAGTTCACCCTCGACAGCCACGCGCTGCTGCACGACGCGGTGGAGCAGTACCTGTTCGAGCAGCGCCGCGACGTGCTGCGCCTGGTGTCCTCGAGCGCGCGTCCGGACGACGAGACGCGGCAGAAGATCTCGGTGGTCGAGAAGCGCCTCGTGGACGAGTACGGCTACGATGCCTACACCGCGCGCGAGGCGCTCAACTACGTCACCACGCTGCTGGCCCAGGAGTAGATAACTGGGTCCCCGCCTTCGCGGGGGCGACTTCTTCAGGCGGCGGCGCGCTCGGCGCGCCGGCGCTCGTGCTCCCTGAGGTGGCGCTTGCGCAGGCGGATCGATTTTGGGGTGATCTCGACCAGCTCGTCGTCGCCGATGAACTCGACCGCGTACTCGAGGGTGAGCCCGATGGGCGGCGTGAGCAGGATCGCCTCGTCCTTGCCGCTCGCGCGGATGTTGGTGAGCTGCTTGGTGCGGATGGGGTTCACCACGAGGTCGTTGTCGCGGCTATGGATGCCCACGATCATGCCCTCGTACACCGGGTCGCCGGGGCTCACGAACATGCGGCCGCGCTCCTGCAGCTTCCACAGCGCGTAGGCCACCGCCTCGCCGTCGTCCTGCGACACGAGCACTCCGTTGCGGTGTTCCTCGATGTCCGCCTTCACCGGCGCGTAATCGTCGAAGACGTGGCTCATGATGCCGGTGCCGCGCGTCATCGTCATGAATTCACCCTGGAAGCCGATCAGCCCGCGCGCCGTGATGCGATAGTCGAGGCGCACGCGCCCCTTGCCGTCGGGCTGCATGTCGAGCAACTCGCCCCGACGCCGGCCAAGTTCCTCCATGACCGCGCCCTGGTTTGCATCCTCGACGTCTACGGTGAGCACTTCGTACGGCTCGCAGCGAACGCCGTCGAGGTCCTTGTAGACCACGCGGGGGCGCGACACGGCCATCTCGTAGCCTTCGCGGCGCATGTTCTCGAGCAGGATGGTCAGGTGGAGCTCGCCGCGCCCCGACACGATGAAGGTGTCGGTGTCGGCGGGATACTCCACGCGCAGCGCCACGTTGCTCTTGGTCTCGCGCTCCAGGCGCTCGCGCAGCTGGCGGCTGGTCACGTACTTGCCCTCGCGGCCGGCCAACGGCGAGGCGTTGACCAGGAAATTCATCGTCAGCGTGGGCTCGTCGACCTTGAGCAGCGGCAGCGCGTCGGGATGCTCCAGGTCGCAGAGCGTCGCGCCGATGCCCACCTCGTCGATGCCGTTGATGAGCACGATATCCCCGGCCTCGGCCTCCTCGACGGTCTTGCGCTCCAGGCCCTCGAACTTGAGCACTTGATTGACCTTGGCCTTCAGCGGCGCCGCCTCTTTCCCGTGCAGGACCAGCACTTCCTGCATCGGTTTCAGCCGCCCCCGCCGGATCCGGCCGATGCCGATCTTGCCGACGTAGCTCGAGTAATCGAGCGAGCAGATCTGCAGTTGCAGCGGCTCGTCCGGATTCTCGTCACGGACGGGGACGTACTGGAGGATGGCCTCGAACAGCGGCGCCATGTCCTTTCCGACCTCGTTGACGTTCTTGGTGGCCCAGCCCAGCAGGGCCGAGGCGTAGATCACCGGGAAGTCGAGCTGGTCCTCGCTCGCTCCCAGCTTGTCGAACAGTTCGAAGGTCTGGTTCACCACCCAGTCGGCGCGCGCGCCGGGCCGGTCGACCTTGTTCACCACCACGATCGGCTTCAGGCCCTGGGCGAGCGCCTTGCGCGTGACAAAGCGCGTCTGCGGCATGGGTCCTTCCACCGCGTCGACGAGGAGCAGCACCCCGTCCACCATCGAGAGCACCCGCTCGACCTCGCCGCCGAAATCGGCGTGGCCCGGGGTATCGACGATGTTGATGTGCGTGCCGCGATAGCGGACCGCGCAGTTCTTGGCGAGGATGGTGATGCCGCGCTCGCGCTCGAGGTCGTTGGAGTCCATCACCCGCTCTTCGACGTGCTGGTGCGCGGCAAACGTGCCCGACTGCTGCAGCAGCTTGTCGACCAGCGTGGTCTTGCCGTGGTCGACGTGAGCAATGATCGCGATGTTGCGTCGGGCCGAAGCCATGAATCTGATTCCAGAACGAAAAAGGCCCGGCATTGTACGCGAGTAATTGGTTAAAATCTCTGTTCCCCAGCCGGATCGTCACCTCCACACGACTTATTTCTCATGGACAAGGAACTACTTTCCAAGACTGCGGCCGCCATGGTCGCCAAAGGCAGAGGCATCCTCGCCGCCGACGAGTCGAGCGGCACCTGCGAAAAACGCTTCAAATCCGTCAACGTCGAGTCCACCGAGGAAAATCGGCGGGCGTATCGCAACCTCCTTTTCAGCACGCCGGGCATCGAGCAGTTCCTCTCCGGCGTCATCCTGTTCGACGAGACCGCGCGACAAAAGGCGGTCGACGGCACGCCGATCCCTGATTACCTCGCGAAGAAAGGCATCGTGCCGGGCATCAAGGTGGACAAGGGCACGGTTCAGCTTTCGCTGGCGAAACCCGGCGAGCTGGTCACGGAGGGTCTCGACGGCCTGTCCAAGCGCCTCGACGAATACTTCAAGATGGGCTGCCGCTTCGCGAAGTGGCGCGCCGTAATCACGATCGGCCAGGATATGCCGTCGGCGGCGTGCATCCACGCCAACGCCGAGGTGCTGGCACGCTACGCCGCCGCGTGTCAGGCCGCGAGCATCGTGCCGATGATCGAGCCGGAAGTGCTGCTCGACGGCCACCACACCGTCGAGCGCTCCGAGGAGGTGCACCAGGCGACGCTCCAGGAGACCTACGCTGCGGTTTCCCGCTATGGGGTTTCGGTGGAGCAGCTTATCCTCAAGACGAGCATGGTCGTTTCCGGCAAGGAGAACGCCCGCCAGGCCGGGGTCGATGAGGTGGCGGAGCGCACGCTGCGCGTGCTGAAGAATGTGGTGCCGGCCAGGCAGCCGGGAATCGTGTTCCTTTCCGGTGGCCAGTCGGACGAAGCCGCCACCGCCCACCTCAATGCCATGGCCGCCACGCGCGGGCTTCCTTGGCCGCTTACCTTCTCCTACTCGCGCGCCCTCCAGAACCCGGCGCTCAAAACCTGGAAAGGCCAGGCGGGCAACGTCGCCGCGGCGCAGAAGGCTTTCCACCATCGCGCCCAGATGAACGCGCTCGCCGCGCAGGGCAAGTGGAAGAACGAGCTCGAAAGACAGGCGGCATGACCCTGTACGAGTCGAAGATCAACAGCCTGCCGCGCCTGGGCAAGGGCAAGGTGCGCGATATCTACGCCGTCGGCCAGGACAAGATGCTGATCGTCACGAGCGACCGTCTCTCGGCGTTCGACGTGGTGCTCTCCGACCCGATCCCGGACAAAGGGCGCGTGCTGAACGAGATGGCCAACTTCTGGTTCGAGCGCCTCGGCCACATCGTGCCGAACCAGCTCACCGGCATCGATCCCGAGTCGGTGGTCGCCGACGACGAGCGCACCCAGGTGCGCGGGCGCTCGGTGGTGGTGAAGAAGCTGAACCCCCTGCCGATCGAGGCGGTGGTGCGCGGCTACATCATCGGCTCGGGCTGGAAGGACTACCAGCGAAGCGGCAGGATCTGCGGCATCGAGCTGCCGAAAGACCTGCAGCAGGCGCAGAAGCTGCCCGAGCCCATTTTCACGCCCGCCACCAAGGCCGAGTCGGGGCATGACGAGAACATCAGCTTCGAGGAGGTGGAGAAGCGCATCGGAGCCGAGCTCGCGCGCAAGGTCCGCGACGTCAGCATCCGGCTCTACAAGGAAGCGTCCGACTACGCCGCCTCGCGCGGCATCATCATCGCGGACACCAAGTTCGAATTCGGGCTGGACGGAAAGAACGAGCTCGTCCTGATCGACGAGGTTCTCACGGCCGACTCCTCGCGCTTCTGGCCCAGGGATTCGTACCGCGTCGGCGTGTCCCCGCCGTCCTACGACAAGCAATTCGTGCGCGATTACCTCGAGACGCTCGACTGGAACAAGGAGCCGCCGGCGCCGAAGCTTCCCGCCGACGTCATCGCGCGCACCTCGGAGAAGTACCGCGAAGCGCTGCAGCGCCTCACCGGAAGGACGCTTTCGTGATCGGCATCGTGATGGGGTCGACGTCGGACTGGGAAACCATGAAGGCCGCCGCCAAGATGCTCGAGGACTTCGGCGTGCCCTACGAGGCCAAGGCGATGTCGGCGCACCGCACCCCGCAAGCGGTGGCTGAATGGGCCTCGAATGCCCAGAAGAACGGAATGAAGGCGATCATCGCTGCCGCGGGCGGCGCGGCGCACCTGGCGGGTGTGGTCGCCGCGCACACCACGCTGCCCGTACTGGGTGTGCCGATGCCCTCCAAGCACCTCCAGGGGCTGGACTCTCTGCTCTCGACAGTGCAGATGCCCAAGGGCATCCCGGTCGCCACCTTCGCCATCGGCGATGCCGGTGCTGCGAACGCCGCGCTCTTCGCAGTTGCCCTTCTTTCGCTTTCCAGCTCCGACCTGCAAAAGAAGCTTGCGGATTTCCGCCGCAAGCAGACCGAGGCGGTGTTGCAAGCCGCGCCGCTCAGGCTGTAATCACTTATTGAGCGCGGAGGCCGAGCCGGAGCGCGAGGCCTTCGTAGAGCTGGTATTGGTCGCGCACGAAGGCTTCGGTTTGCGCCGGCGAGCGGATCGCGGGTATGCCGCCCAGCTTCTCGTTGCGATCGCGCCAGCCCGGATCGCGCGCGAGCTTTGCGAGCGCGTCGCTCCAGCGCTGCACCACTTCCCTCGGCAGCCGGGGCGGTCCCGCCAGCGCCGACCACGCCGTGAGCTTCTCCATCTCGGGCCAGCCGACTGCGCGCGCGGTCGGCACTTCGGGCAGCTCCGGCAGGCGCTCCCGCGTCGTCGTCATCAAGGCCCGCAGCGTCCCGGATTTCAAGTGCGGCAGGAGCGCGCCGAGATTGCTGCAGGCAAACTGCACCTGGCCGCCCAGCAGCGCGGTGGTGAGGTCACCCGAGCCTTTGTACGCAATGCCGGCGGCGGCGTCCTTGGGCAGCCCGAGGAGCGAGAACAGATACTGCGGCCCAAAGTTCTGCAACGTGCCCGCGCCGACGCTGGCGAAATTGAGCTTGCCGGGGTGCTTCGCGATCTCGTCGGTGAGCTCCTTCATCGACTTCCAGGGTGCGTCGGCCTTGACGGCGCAGACGTAGGGGTTCACCTCGAGCAGCGAGAGCAGGGTGAAATCGCTCCATTTGTACGGAGTCTTCACGTCCGTCGCCGGCAGGATCACCTGCGAGGCGATGCGCGCGAGCAGCAGCGTGTAGCCGTCGGCCGGCGCGTTGCGCACCGCCAGCGTGCCGATCGCGCCTGACGCGCCGGGCTGATTCACGACGACGATCGGCTGAGTGCCCAGGTATTTCGCCGCGTGGTCGGCGAGATTGCGCGCGGCGAGGTCGGCGTCGCTCGCCGCGCTGAACGGCACGACCAGCGTGATCGGCTTCGAGGGGTATTGCGCATGGAGAGCGCCGGAGGCACCGAGCAGGGTGAATAAGGCGATGAGTCGAAGGAGCATATGTGACTAAGCCGAAGAAAGGCGAAGGAAAACAGTTAAGCAGGAATCTGAGAAAGCCACCAGATTAGTTCCCGTGGCCTATATGGAATCGATCCTTACGTGCTTGACCCCGACCGGCTGGCGGCCCAGCGGATGTTGCAGCGCGGCGGATGTCATCGTCGGCAAGGCCAAGCACCCGGGGTAGCCGAGGCCGACTACCGCGCCCGACGCTTGGCGATCACGGCCACGCGCGCGGGGCGATGGGTAATACGGGCCAGTGTTCTGCCTGCTGGCGCCGTCGTGGTAGGCTCATCGTGAGGGGCGAAGCTTGCCCGCCGCTCCCTGGCCGATGCCGGCATGCAGTTAAATACCTTCAAGCTAGGGATCGGCAAGCGTACGCTCAGCTAGGTTAGGGGAGGAAGCAGCGACTGGCGCGCAGGTTTGCGGACCAGAGCGCTGCTAGGCTAGGTGTCGACCGCAGCGTCTTCTGAGAATACCGTCAGTTGGTACCCACGCGAAGCCGAGGCGTCGATCCTTGCGCAGCTGTTGCGCCTGTCTCGCCTAACGGTGCTATACGGCGAAGCCGGTGCTGGCAAGACTGCATTGCTAAAGAACGGCGTCTTGCCGCAGCTGCGCCGCCGCGCCAGCGACCGCGATTTCACGGTGGCGCCCGAATCGCCGAAGGTGCTGCCGTTTCCAGATCGCCGGCCGGTCCATACCGCGGCCGAGCGAGCGCCGGAAGTCGCGATCTTTTTCGATGAGTGGAACGAGGCGCCGCTTGCGGCGCTGGACGCCCGGATGCGAGCCGCGTTGCCTGCCTGCCGCCCGCGAACAGCGGACCCCGCCGCGTCCATGGCAAAGAGTTTGGCCGCGTGGAACAAGGAGACGGGCGCTCGTTTCCTTATCATTTTCGACGCGTTCGATGAGTACCTTGCAGCATCACGCGGCGCGCCGGGCATTCGGATTTTTGACGCGCAATTCGTGGAGGTACTCGAGGACGATCGCTTGCCGGCGAACTTTCTGCTGGCATTGCGGGACGAGCGGCCGCTGCTGGAGCGCTTCGAGGGGCGTATCGCTCGCCTGGGCGACACCTCGGTACGCCTTCCCGCCTGGCATCGATCCGGCGGATCACTGCGAGAGAATGAGCACCGCGCCGGACCGCCTGCCGAGGCAGCTGCCGACCTTGGCGACGGCGCATCGCCAGTTCTCAAGGCCGCACCGAAAGGCGAACTGCAGACCGTCAGGGCAACCTCTGAAGCTGGGGAGTCCCCATCGCCCGTTCCCGAGGCGATTGCCTTTGAACTCGTCCAGTCTCCGTCGCCAGTAGTCACGGCGGAACCTCAGTCGAACGCACGGACTGCCCCAAGGGCTTCTGAGGTCGCCGACTCCCGACCGCCGGTGGGGCCGCTCCCGACGCTGAATTCGCCCGCGCCCTACGGGCTCCGCGCTCAAAACTGGTGGGCAAACAGTGTGCGTCTCTGGCGGGCAAACAGTGTGCGGCTCCATTGGCGAGTCAAACTGGCATGGCTCGCGCTGCCGCTCATCGGCATTTCGCTATTGCTGATCATACTGATGCCCCCCAAGCGGCCGAGCGAAGTGGTGAACGTGCTGACGAACCCCGAGCCACCGAGCGACGTGACGCGAACACCGGCCGTGACGCGGGCACCGGCCGTGACGCGAACACCGGCCGCGACCGAGCGATCCACCGCCGCGGAGACCGCGGGCGGCGTGTCGGAGATCGCCCGCCTCATGGCACGCGGCAATGCATTGCTGGCCCAGGGCGACATCGCCTCGGCTCGGATCGTCCTGGAGCGGGCGGTGGACCTGGGCAGCGCCAAAGCCGCCTTTGCGCTGGCCGAAACATATGACCCGACCGTTCTCGAAGCCTGGCGCACGTTTGGGACGCTCGGCGATGTAGCGAGAGCCAAACAACTCTACGCCAGGGCACGGGCCGGCGGCGTGCAAGAGGCACAGGGCCGTCTGAATGCGCTGCGTGAGTAGGCCTGCGGCCGAATTAGCTACTTTGGCCCCGTAGCGAGACGCCGGGCGCTTGGGCACTATCGGGGTGACCCATCACGCCGCCGAAGCGCTGTTGACGAGGTCGCGCATGCGCCGAACCGGGGAGGGATCGGCGAATCGGATGCGCACTATAGGGATGGAAAGGGGGAGCAATTTAATGAGCACATCATTTATCGCGCGCCTGTCCGGCGCGCTCGCAGTGGCCGCACCGATGCTGGCCGGGTTAGCGAACGATGCCGCCGCCCAAGGGCAGAACCCGCCGCCGCGCCGCGACGTGGAGCAGCGGGCGCGAATGAATGCCTGGACGGTCGGTCTCGCCGGCGGCCTGCTCGAGGGAGCGCCGATAAAGCTGGCGGCCGAGATGGCGCGCGTCGCCGATGACGGGCCGAACATGCACGTGCTGCCCATCGTCACGCGCGGGCCGACCGAGAACCTGAACGACCTGCTCTATCTCAAGGGCGTCGACCTGGCGATCATCAATTCCGACGCGATGGACGAGTACAAGATCCGGTCTCCCGAGATCGTGAAGCGCGTCACCTACCTGCTGAGCCTGTTTCCCTCCGAGCTGCACATCTTCGTGCGGCCGGAGATCCAGAGCCTGCAGGACCTGGCCGGCAAGAAGGTCAACTTCAACACGCTCGGCACGGCGGCGGCCTTCTCGGGACCCCTGATCTTCAGCCGGTTGGGCGTCAACATCGAAAAAACCTTCATCCCGCACCCGGTGGCGTTGCAGCAGCTGCGCAAGGGCGAGGGCGGGATGGCCGCCGTGGTGTTCATCACCTCCAAGCCGGTGGATGCTTTCGTGCGCGGCCAATGGGAGCCGGGCTTCAAATTCCTGCCGCTGCCCTATGAAGCCAAATACGAGGACTACTACCTGCCCGCGACCCTCGAGGCTTCCGACTATCCCAGCCTGATCAAGGCCGGCGAGCGCATCTCGACGATCGCCGTGCCGACCGTGCTGGTGGCCTATAACTGGCCGGGGGATTCCAACCGCTACCAGCGCGTCGCGCGCTTCACCGACCTGCTGTTCTCGCGCATCGAGACATTGCAGGGACCCGCCTTTGCCGCGCAATGGAAATCGGTCAATCTCGGCGCCACGGTTCCGGGCCTGAAGCGGTTCCCGGCGGCGCAGGCATGGCTCGACCGCAAGGGGAACGAGGCGCGGGCGAAACAATGACCCCCCCGGTTCTTCTGCTGGCCGCCGCGTTGGCGGCGCTCAGCGCCCCAGTCTTGGCGCAGAGCACCAGCGAGCTCATGGGGAAGCTGCAAGCTTGTTCGCAGCTCGAGGGCGGCGCGCGGCGTGACTGCCTCGACAAGTTGTCGCGTGAACTCCCGGCACCGCCCAAATCGCCGCCGGCCGCAAAGCGACCGCAGGCGCCGGTGACTGTGCCAGCGCCGGGCAAGGCATCGGTGGCCGACACCTGGTTCGTCACTGAAACCACCTCCCCCCTCGACTACTCGCCGATCGCCGTCGCGACCGCCACGGCGGCGGCAGGGGGGGACGGCGCGACCATGTCGTTGTCGGTCCAATGCCGCGGCGGCCGCACCGATATGGTGGTCGCGGGCACTGCGATCCAGCGCGGGCCGGAAGACGCCACCGTCACCTACATGGTCAACGCCGGACCGCCGGTGCCGGTCGCGGTTGGCGTGGCGCCCTCGGGCAAGGGTTTGGCATTCCGGCTCGACACCGTGAGCCTGGTCGCGTCGCTGCCCAATGACGGGGACATGACGGTGCGGGTCGCCGGCCGGCAGGGCGGCACCGTCGAAGGGAAGTTCTCATTGGCCGGCTTGGCAAAGGCCCGGGGGAAGATCGCGGCGCCCTGCAAGTGGCCGCTGGCGGCCCGCGCCGCGCCATCGAAGTCGAGCGACCACTAGTTAGAGAGAGTTTTCGCGACCCAATCCGCTTGCGCGAGCAGTGCGCTGTCCGAGTCGAACGCGCCGACGAGTTGGACGCCGAGCGGCAGGCCGTGCGAGCCCTTGCCGTAAGGAATCGTGATGCAGGGCACGCCGAGCAGCGTCCAGGCGCGGTTGAACACCGGGTCGCCGGTGCTCGCGAGCGAGGCGGGCGCTTCGCCTGTCGCGCTTGGGGCGAGGAGGAAATCGACCTCGCGCATCGCCTCCATCAGCGCGCGCCGGCACTGGCGCGCGTGCGCGCGCATGCCGTCGTACTGCTCGCGCGTCACCTTCCAGCTTTCCTCGAGGCGCGGCGCGAGGGTCTTGCTGATGTCGCCGCGATGCTTTTCCCACTCCCAGGCGAGCGCACGCGCCGACTCGAACCCCGAGACGAGCTTC
>Ga0247678_1000288_pt1 | contig 10362 bp, 18 predicted proteins | sample CNK19_metaG_FD_182801 | JGI IMG/M metagenome (GOLD analysis project Ga0247678, IMG submission 182801) | Soil microbial communities from Purdue University Martell Research Forest, Indiana, United States - CNK19 | ecosystem: Environmental > Terrestrial > Soil > Temperate forest > Bulk soil... | reverse complement strand
TGACGATAACCATCATGAGTTCAAAGGGCAGACATTAGATCTGTTACCATTCACCGAAGCAGAGATTGCAGAGAAGAACTGGGTGACGCGACAAGAAGAGTCCGAGCCTACTTAAAGGAGTTTCCATGCGTTATGCGATTCTCATCCTCTGTGCGTTGGCAGCGAATTCTGCGTATTCGCAATCTCCGCCTGCCGCTGAACCGTACAACGATGCCGCGCCGAAGCTCAAGGCGGGCCAACTACTGGTGACGTGGGTCGGCACGGGGCCAGCGATCCGTATCGACGGCACGTTCACCGCGACAGCTCTGAATCTCGGCGACTGGAAGAAAGGCGATGTGGTTATCTCTGGAATCGTCAACGGTCAGCACGAGTGGATCAAGGTGCTGCGGTGGCCTAGCGATCTCGACCTCAAAGCGGCTGTCAAGGAGATCCGTGCTCCGAAAGTGCAGGTGAGCCAGAAGGCGACCCCTTTCAACAGGGTGACTACCATTCCGGGCACAACTGTCCGGTATGCGGACGGCAGCAACTGGTCATATCCGGGAGCGCGGGCTACGGGCAACATTTTCACAAATGTCCCTTCGATGGGACTCTTTGGCGGCACTAACTGCTCGACCTGAGGCAGACGCTGAGACTCCGGTCGGAGTCAATTTTCGCCCTTCTCTACAAAGGATTCACATGACGAACATCAACGCTACCTTCTGTCCATGCTGTGGATGTACGAACGCCACGGTCAACGAACCGGGTCCGAACTGTACAACCTGCCCGCCTGATGGCACTCCGGTTGTGACGGTCACGCCGAAGACCTGTGACATGTGTACCAAGTCGGGCAAGAAGGCTCAAGCGTCCATCGACTGGACCACGATCATCGCCTTCATCATGCAGATCCTTGCCCTGTTCGGGAAGAAAGCGACCCCCTGATGCTCAGCGTCAACCCGGACGAGACACCGACGATTACCCAGCGTGTGATGCTTGGCATCGGCATCACGTTCGTGGTCGGCGTGGTCTACGACGTTATCGCTGACTGGATGGGAGGGAACGATGCCACCCTCTCCAAAGCGATGCAGCAGATTGGGTTCCAGTGGCCCATAGTGGTAGCCGTGTGGTTTGGACTCGGCTGTCACTTCTTCAGCCCACAGTACCGGCAGTTCCAAGGTTGGTGGACTGAGCTGAAGCCGATCCTGATAGGCATCTGCGGCTGGGTGACTTTCAGGTTGGCATGGACTCAAGCCTACGGTGGATGATGGCACACGGTTCTCACAAGTTAGTAGGAGTTAAGATGGACGACGCGACCGCAGCGAAGGCCGTGAACGCATTGGTGGCTCAGTTCAAAGTCTACGCTAACGGACCTGACGGCGGATACTTCACGCGACTCAAAGAAGCCGAAGTGGAATCAGCCATCAACTCTGACCCGCAGAAGTTCATCGACCAATTCAAGCTGGCATTCGCTGCCGCTGGGTTGAAGGTCGTTCCAGTCTGACCAGTTCGCCCGTTACTTAGGAGACGAACATGAAGATGTCTTGTGGACCTGCGAAGTTCAAAGTCGGCGACCATGTCAACCATGCGGCCAACGCCGGTGGCGACTTCCCCGCCGGCGCTGGCGTGGTGACGAGCGTGACGCCGTGGAACACCTGCGACGGTTACAGCTACCAAGTGAAGTGCGACATGACCGGCAAGGTGCTGCCCGTCAATTTCAAGGAATCGGAACTGTCCGCGATCCCGTAAGAACTAGCTGGAGTACTAGTAGGGGACACAGTCTTGTTCTTTCACAGGTGCCGAGATTGTGTATGGAGCTAGTGCTCCAGCTACTTTAGGAGTAATGGGATGATTCTTGCGCTCAGCGAAACGATGCAGGAACTGACGGCAATCCTCGGATGGCTGACTCCTGTGATGATCGCCATCGCCGCATGGATTAACAGCAGAGCTTCGAACAAAGCCGCGAAGGTTGCTAAAGACACTCACACGCTCGTCAATTCGGCGATGGGTGAGAAGCTCCAAAACGCGGCAGACGACAAGGCGACAATCGTTTCGCTGAGAGGGTTGCCTTCCGACATTCACGCTGCCGCTCAAGCTGTGAGAGCTGTGGAACGGCATGATGAAGCTCAAGCCCAGATCGACGCCAAGAATTCACCATCGCCCGAAAGTAAGTCACCATGACACTTGACATCGGATTCGCATGGGGGTACAACGGCAGACAGTGGGGGTATGGACCGTTCGGTGGAGCATTGATCTTGTTCATCCTCATCTGCATTCTCGGTTGGAGGGTCTTTGGCCTAGCGCTTCGGTAAATCGCCTAACGGACTCACAGGGCTGTAACGATGGTGGTAGGCGACATCACTACCGAGGTCGGTGTAATTGTCGGGGTGGCTACTGCGATTGGAACTGTTTTAGGGCTTGGTATCGCATGGTTAAGGAAAACATGGTTCGAGCTCAAAGGCCAACGCAGACGGGCATCCGAGGAAGATTTCAACTCCGAACTGAAGCGTCGTCAAGCGGAGTACCAATTCGCCTCAGCGCCGTACCAAGCGCAATTGCAGAAGGTAGAGGATGAGCTTAACGAGCAACGTAAGGAGATCGAGGATTTCCGTAAGCTATCGGAAGAGAAGGTGTTCCAACACATGCTCAGGGAGACTGAATGCGAGAAGAAGTACGCAGCATTGGAAGCCAGACTTCAGATGTTGCTGGAGGGGAGGAAATCGTAATGCAGCGCCTCCTGAAAGTAGTCGTCATGGACAAGGATCAAGTTGAGGGATCTAAGTTCGCTAAGGACCTAGAGGCTGATGGCAATATCGAAACGGTGCAAGCGGTCTCGGTCCTTGACGGGGCTAAATTGGCTAGAAGGGAGAGGCAAATCGTGTCGTTCGTCGTTGATGCTGATGCGGACCAGATAGCTGCTTTGAGGACAGTGATTCCTGGCAGCACAATCATCGCTATGAACGAAGACGTATCAGCTTCCGATTCGGCGGCACGGGCTGGGGCGCATAAAGTCATCGAGAAGGGGACTGAAGAAAGCAGAGGTGAAGGACTACGGTTAGCTGTCAGGAAGGCTGTACTCGCACACGACATGCAAGTTCTGAGCTCGCCTCCGCTGCGCCGCAACGACAAAATCCTTGAAATGGTCACTCAGATGTTGCAGAAGTCCAAGTCGCCCGAATAAGGAGCGTTGAAATGTACAAACTCGAACTTATCGGCGGGCAACACGTTCAGACTGATGCAGACGGCGTCGAACGTACTTACAACCAGAACGGCGACGGGGACGGAAACGTATTTGAGAACCCGAAGAACCTCGCTGAACGGTGGCCGGAGAAGTTCCGCCTCGTGACTGATGAAACGCCGAGCGAGATGCGGCGCCAACCGGGTGAATCCCTCCGCGATTTCGCTCAGCGGATGCTGGAGGCGGCTGAAGCCGAAGAAGCGAATGCCTAGGACTACCGCTGTTGCAGTTAAAGCGATCCTCGGCGATAACTACGGGAAATCCCGTCAGCTCGGTGCTAACCCCGATCTGTCGCCGTTCATCGAAGCTGCTGGATCGTTCGTCGACGACGTGATAGTTGCCGGTGCAGCGGATGGTAGGGCTGCCATAACAGCTGCGAAAGCTGAGCTGTTGGAGAGATGGATCGCGGCGCACTGCTACCTCCTCATGGATCAGGCTTACCAGCAGAAGGGAACTGAAGCTGCTTCAGCTACTTTCCAAGGGCAGACTGGTATGTACCTTGAGGGGACGAAGTACGGGCAATTCGCTTTGAGGCTGGATACTACGGGGGTCGTTGAAGCTTTGGATAAACGCAAAGTGGCTGGAAGTGTATGGCTCGGAAAGCCGCCTTCACAACAGATACCTTACGATCAGAGGAACTAGCGCCGCTCAGCAGCCAGGGTTCCTGGAAGATAGACGCTCCTTTCCCAAACTCTGAGCGGTGCTACTTATGCCGGCGCAGGAAACTGAGTACCTGTTCGATAAAGCTGTTGTGTGGCCGTTCATCGGTTACGACAGGAGCGGACAACCGAAAGTAGGTGATCCGTACGAAGTCTGGGTCAGATGGTTGACGAAGCGGCGCGATGTACTTGATACTAAGGGTAACACGATCGCTCTCGATGCTGAGGCTGTTACTGAAGACGATATACCGATGGATTCAGTTATGCGTCTCGGTACTTTGTCGGATTGGCAGGGCACCGGCAGCAACCAGATGGATACAGAGCTTATGCTCGTGAAAACGTTCAACTACACTCCAGATGTGAAGGAGCGTGATGCGTACCGTTGCGTCGGTCTGATGCGGTACAAGAACGTGATCAACCATGGCTAAAATCGAAGGCGTTAACCGTGTAATAGCAGCGCTCAAGAAGCTGGCTGAGAAGGCTGAAAATCCTAGCGTGGTCGTCGGTTACACACAGAATTACGCGTTGTATGTCCACGAAAATCTCGCTGCTCACCATAACGTCGGTCAAGCGAAGTACTTAGAACAGCCGGCTAGGCAACTTCCACTAGCTTCTGTTGTGAGGGATACGGTGATGGCTGGTGGGACTCTACTGGAAGGGCTTCTAAAGGCAGGGCTTTACCTCCAACGGGAGAGTCAGCTGCTTGTTCCTGTGAAGTACGGGTTGCTCAAAGCTTCTGCGTTCACGGAGGCAGAATAATGCCTCTACCGATGAAGCACACGGCGGCGGAGATAATCCGTGACCTCCTTGTGGCAGCTAAATTAGGGAGTGACCCGGGGAGTGACCCGGACCTCAACAGTACCTGGCCCGTGTTCGCTACGAACGAACCTAGCGAACCGGACAACTGCATCACTGTCTACGATACGTCCCCAAAGCAGAGCGGTCGGTCTATGATCGATGGGGAAGATTGGAGCCATTACGGGGTGCAGATACGGATCCGGGCTGTCGATCATCGGACTGGAGCTGCTAAAGCGTGGGATATACACGAAACGATGACTACAGCACTGTACCAGAACCGAATCGCTCTGGACGGAGTGGACTACCTCGTCCCATGTTTGGCTAACGTCGGACCGCCGCTCGCTTTGGGCGTCGATAACCCGAACAGTAGACGCAGTTTGTTCACGCTGAACGCTGTGTCGTCGATACAACCTGTTTAGGAGATTACGATGGGAGCTCCTGCTCACACAGCTCGAAGCGTTCCGGTCGGGTTCAAAATGCCCGATGGGTTCAAATCGCTCATCGCTTTCAGCAAAAGACCCGCGATCCAGCTATGGGAGAGGGACGTTAAACCCCCCGGGATCGACGGCGGGGAACCGATCAACATCACTACCATGCACAATGTAGCGTGGCGGACATTCTTCCCGAAATCGCTCAAGACTCTCGACGCGATGACTTTCGTTGCGGGGTACGATCCGGACGTGATCGCTGACCTCCTCGCGATGGTCAACTTGAACCAGTCGTTCACGTTCTTCTGGCCATCCGGAGACTACATCGATTTCTGGGCAACGATGACTAAGTTCGAGCCGGGTGAGATGAAGGAGGGAGAGTTCCCAACGGCCACCGTTACGATATCCCCGACGAATCTCGACACAGAAACGAACCCAGCGAGCCCGGTCGAATCTGCCCCAGTCTACCACGCAGCTGCTGGTACATGATTTTCCACAGTATTCACTGTTTCAACCAGGCTCGAGGCAGTGAGAACGAGTACGGGTCAGTCATAATCTCTATCGACTCAGATTCTACTCGAGCCTGCTCGAGCCTGGTCAACAAGGAGCGTCTCAGATGGAACAACTCGATTTCCCAGACCTCGCTAGACGAGAAGTCCCCGTCACTATTGGAGGGGTAGTCTACGTCCTCCGCGAAGCTGATGAAGCGGCCCACTCTTCGTGGAGAAACTTCCAGATAAGTGGAACCAAAGTTGATGACGACGGTAAGATACTGTCGATGGGAGCATTAGCTGACAGTGACGCTGTGCTCTTGTCGAAGTGTCTGTTTAAGGACGATGTCCCTGTCGCGCTGGAGTTCGTCAAGGGGCTCCCGTCACGCATCTCCCGTGTCCTTGTCGATAAGGCGAAGAAACTCAGCGAAATCGACAAGGAGCTAACAAAAAAGTCGTTAAGCGGTACGGAGCTCACTTCAGCTTAGCTCATTCGCTCGGAAAACATTTCCATGAGCTTATGGGTTGGTGTGGGCCGATGACACACCGTCAGTTCGAAGTATGGCAGGAGTGGTTGAATCAGCAATGGAATAAGCCGAGCCGTACAGACCACTACCTCCTCCGTATCGCTAGTTACATCGCTGAAAAGGATCTGGAACCTATAGTGTTCGTAACTGAACCGGTTAAAGACAGCCCCTACGGACCGCGGAGACTGAAGACGAAGGAAGATGTACGTAGAGCTCAGGAGAAGGTGAATAAAGCTCTGCTGATGAGGAACCTCGGATTAACGAAACCGAATTAGAGCGGATGGTCGTACGTCTCGTGGGTGACGCCACAGAGTACAAGCAGATGCTGACTGAATCAGCTCAGCAGACGAAGGAAACTGCGCACATTGTCGAGGAATCAGCGAAACAGATAGAAGGGTTCAGTAGCGGATTGAAAACTTTCGCGCAGAACGCGGTGGGGGCTCTGGAAGCGCTCGGTGCGGCGAGTTACTTGAAAGGGGGTATGGATAAAGCTATCGAGTTGGAACGCAACGTCATAGGGGTGCGTGCGGCCATCGAGATGAACACACAAGCTATCGACGCCACTGTGGAGAGCCACAAAGCTTTTGTGAAGGAGATGAGTGAAGCCTCTGTAGCGAGTCACGGCGAAATCTGGGGGCTCATCAAGAGAGCTGAATCTTTCGGTCAGACTGGTGAGAAAGCTCAGGAGGCTGCGAAACAGGCGATGGCTCTCGCTGCAGCTACGGATACAGATGCATTGTCAATGATGCGTGTCACAGGTGAATTAGCGAAAGGTACTGAAGAGGGAATAAAGCACGCGCAAATGTGGGCTCGCCATATTCCACAGCTCAGCAGAATCCGTAACGAACACGAGTTTTTGGAGAAAGTTGAGAAGCTCACTACCATGGGCATGAAGAAGATGAGCGAAGAGACTAAGACGACGTACGGCGAACTTCAGCACATGGAGCACAACATATCCAACCTTAAACGGGATATCGGTGTGTTTGTGCTTTCCGTCGCTAAACCGTTCATCCATTTCTTCGTCGAGTTGTCGTCGTTGATACGCGGCCTCTCACCAGATACTAAGAAGTGGTTGGCTCTCGTATTGGCTATTTCAGCAGCTGTCGTCGGGTTCCACCCAACCATTAAAGCTCTCACGATCGCTTTCGGCCCGCTCAAATCCGCAGTCATGGCTTTGTTGACGCCGCTTGGACCGCTGTTGCTTATCGCTGGTGGCCTCCTGGCTCTATGGGTACAGGATATGGGAGGTGTGGAGAAAGCCTGGAAGAAAGTCACAGAGGCAGCTAATGACTTCTGGAGGTGGGTTAAACCGATATTCGACGCGACAGAGAGCTTCCTCACTGAGCTGTGGAAGCAGACGAAGATTGTGTTCCGTGATATGTGGCAATTCGCGAAGGAAGCGTGGGCTGGGATCGGCCAGACTGTTAAGGAAGTCCTCGCTGCTATGGGTATCGACGCCGAACAGACGTTCGGCGATATTCGGAAGTCCCTGGTGACAGCCATCCAATTCGCTGAATTCACGCTCACTCACTTCAGGATGGTTGCGAACTACACGTGGACACTTATCAAATACGGGGCTGCGGCTGCAGCTGACTTCATCGCACAGAACGTGTTCTACATCCTCTTAGCTGTGGTAGTGAAACGTCTTCTTACCCATATGGTTACTAGCTTCAGACTCGCTTGGGTAGCTGTGTACCTCGGCGCTGTCGCTGCCGTGGCTCTCATTGGAGTAGCGATCGGCAAGATAATCGGGGAGGCCATACGTAGAGCGTTTAAAGGCGAGATACTCTCCTTCGAAGATGCTAAGAAACTTGTAGCTCAGACGATAGAAGTGGCTGTCGACTTCGTCGTTGGTGGTGTGGAAGTGGGGGACCTCAAGAACATCAAAGGCGAACTCGCGAAACAACTCGACAAAGAAGAAGCTGATATAAAGGGAGCGTTCGACGAATGGAAAGTTCAACAGTGGTGGAAGGGCATATTTGCTGCATGGCAGGCGCCAAAAGCTAAAGAAGTGGATCCATTCAAGCCTGTGGCTGAGAGCGCTAGAAAAGCTGCCAACGAGGTGAAAGGTTTGGATGCTGCACTCAAGGGTAGCGGGGAAGCTGTGAAGCGCATAACAGAGTACAACGAGAAGATGTTCGGTAACATAAAGCGGGATACAGTTGCGGTAGACGCAGTTAAGAAAGCTCGTAAAGCTGTTGCCGATATGGCTCCAAGGAACGCCGCTAACGATGCTGCTGTCGACGCTTTCAGGGCAAGGCAGAAAGAACGTATACAAGAAAGACAAGAACTCGTAGACGAAGTAAAAGCTAAACGCGATGCTCTCAGGTGGTTCTTCCCGGAAAACATACGTGAAGAGCTGTATCCTACGCCACCCGATCCGACACCTATGCAGGACGCAGAGAGACAACGCGACGAAGATCGACGAGCTCCAGCTAACCGCTTAGCTCCGTGGGGTGACGTACCGAGATTGCTGACTAAGCTCCTACAGAAGATGGACGAAGAACCGCTAGTCAAACTCAACACATTGGGACTAGCATGACGTGTAAATTAGTCCCTGGTCAAACATCGTGGTCGCCGTTGTCGGTGGATGCTTACGGTCACCGTACGTACAAGATCAAGTTCCTTGTACAGAGCGACGACCCCAAGGACGGACCAGCTACTGCTTTTCAGACTCCGGGATTACCACAGCCCGGCTCTTTGTGGGTATTCGACAACGACGAAGACGTATGGGCTTGGTGCCGTGAGGAATGCGAAGTACGTGAAGTAACCTCACAGGAACCGAACGTCCATTTTACTGTTGAGAAAACGTTCTCAACGAAACCCCCGGAGTTCAACCAGCAGCGCTGTAACGATACAAAGATTGAAGACCCGATCCTCGAACCTTACAAAATAAGCGGTGATTTCACTCGGTTCACTGAGGAAGCGACACATGATAGGTTCGGTCTACCGATAACGAATTCCGCTTGGGAAGCCATACGTGGTCAACAGACCGAATTCGACTCCAGCCGTGGGACTATACAGATTGAGCAGAACGTACTAGACCTCCAACTCCCGCTGCTCAATGCTATGCGGGACACACTCAACGATTCTGTGTTGTGGGGGTTCCCGGCCAGATGCATCAAGCTCAGCGTCCAACCGTGGGAAAGGAAGTTTTACGGGCAGTGCTACGTGTACTACACGAGGAAACTGACCTTCGAGACGAACGTCAAACAGAGCGTCGACGATAGCGGTAATCCATTGTTCAATCCTGACGGAAGCCCCCTGTTGGAAAGTGGGTGGGATAAAAACATACTCGACGAGGGCGATAAAGCTCTGAATGGGCACTGGGGGATCGCCAGCAAAGGTGAGACTGAGGGTAAATGGTACCTTGACAATATAGCGGGGAAACCTCCTGACCGGATGAACCCAGCCCACTTCAAAAGGCTTCTTGACGCCGAAGGGCATCCAACCCATTTCATCTTGGATGGGTTCGGAGTCCCTGTGCAGCAGGGTGATACCACTTACCACCTATCGAGCATCCTGATCGCTAACCCCGGCGGAGGTTACAAAGTCGGCGACACGATCACTCTCGCAGGTGGTACATTCTCGCAGGCAGTAATTCTCACTGTGACAGCTCTCACTCCACCGCAAGCTGACGGTCATCAGGCTGGGATTATCAAGTCCATAGGTATCACGAACCGCGGTACGTACACTGCGAAGCCCGGGAACCCTGTATCGCAAGGCAGTACCTCCGGGGCAGGCGTAGGAGCTACGTTCACGATCACCTGGTCTGTACCGGGGATCACGACGACGCCAGGTTCTATACATGTGGAAAAGTACGGTGAGAGTAACTTCTTACTTCTCGATGTTCCGTTGATACTGGTGTAATATGGCTAACGAAATCACTGCACGAATATCGCTGAGGGTCGCTAAGGGGAACGTCGACGAACGCTCAAACCCGGCCGTGTTCCAAGCTGATCAGGCTGGTAACAAGGGACCGACTCCTGGATCCATCACTGTCGGAGTGAAGTTGACTACGGTCGACCTATCGCAGCTCGCTACACCCGGCATCTGTTGGATGCAGAATGAGGATACAGTCAACTACGTGGAATACGGTGTGTACGACCCGGATTCCGGGGTTGTGTTGATGTTGGGTGAGATGCTACCAGGTGAATTCTACGTTCTGCGACTCTCGCGGTGGTTGGGTTCGGAGATGACTCCACACACTGGTACTGGGACGCTTGGGAGCGGTGTACTGTTCGTCAT
>Ga0247678_1000287_pt1 | contig 10369 bp, 8 predicted proteins | sample CNK19_metaG_FD_182801 | JGI IMG/M metagenome (GOLD analysis project Ga0247678, IMG submission 182801) | Soil microbial communities from Purdue University Martell Research Forest, Indiana, United States - CNK19 | ecosystem: Environmental > Terrestrial > Soil > Temperate forest > Bulk soil | place... | reverse complement strand
GCGGTGGCCGCGGTACACCGGCGAGCCGTACTCGGTCGGCAGGTCCTCGGTGTCGATGATGTCCTTGATGCCGAAGGGCACGCCGTGCAGGCGCGAGCGCCGCGGCATGCGGTCGAGCTCGCGCGCGGCGGCGATCGCGTCCTTGCGGTTGATGAATGCCCACGCACGCACCACATCGTCGCGCTCGTCGATGCGCTCGAGGCAGGCGGATACCAGCGCCTCGGCCGTGGCTTCTCTCGTCTCGATGAGTCGCGCGGCCTGCGCGGCGCCGAGCTCGTTCAGCCTGTTTGCGAATGTAGTCATGTCAGTCCACCAGGATGTTCGGCGACAGCCCGAGCTGCAGGATCATGCCGAGCTCGTCGCCGAAGTACCAGCTCTCGGCCCACTTCCCGTCCACGAAGCGCGCCGTGCCGATCTCGGCGACCTCGACCACCTTTCCCGTAGGCGGAATGCCGTAAAGGCTGACCGTCTGGGTGCCCGCGACCTTGAAGCGCATCCACACGCTGTTCTTCTCGGCGATGAACCCGTCGATGCGGTCGCGCCGGTCGGGAAACGCAGCCGTCACCGTGGCATCGGGCGCCCCGCGCGCGACGCCGTACTCGCGCAGATGGGGAAAGCCGTTGCGCAGCTGCCGGTAGCCGGGCGCGCGCAGCCCCTTGGGCGGCGCCGCTCCCTTGGAGCGCGCAACGATGAGGCGCTGGCGGTCCTCGAGCGTCGCCTGCGGCCCTGCCTCGAGGCGCTTCACGACGGCGTCCGGATCTTCCCCCGTATGGGTGACCTGCGGCACGACCAGCTTGCCGTCGCTGCGCTTCGGCATGCGCGTCCCGAGCTGCTTCAGCAGGGCCGCCTCGTCCGCCATGAACCAGCCCTCGACCATCTTCCCGTCCGCGATGCGCAGGATGGCGATTTCGTGGACGTCGACCTTCTTCCCGGTGGGCGGTATGCCGAAAAGATTGCCGCGGTGCGTCCCCGTGAACCGGAACAGCATGCCGACCTGGTCGCCTTCCGCGATGACTTCCTCGATCACGTCCACGCGGTCGGGAAACGCGCCGCGCAGGAACGCGCCGGTCCCCGGGAAGCCCTGGCCCTGGGCGTTTGCCGCCAGGTGGTGCAGGCCGCCGCGCAGGCGCTTGTAGCCGGGCGCCAGCACTTCCTTCATCGCGGCCTCTTCTTCCGGCGTGCCCTGCGCTTTCTTGAAGCGCAGCGCCACCGCCTTGTTGCGCTCGAGCAGCGTAGCCTGCGCCCGGGCTAGCCGCATCTCATGCCCCGCCAGCGTCAATCCCGCTCCGGCCACTGCTGCACTCTTGAGAAAGCTGCGTCGTGTAAACATAGTTAATCCACAGTGGCCCCGGAGGCGCGAATGATACGCGCCCATTTCTCGCCCTCGGCGCGGATGTGCGCGGCGAACTCGCCCCGCGTGCCGCCGATCGCGACGAGTCCGTCCGCCACCATGCGCGCCTTCATCTGCGGCGTGCGCATGATGGCGGCGATGCGGGCGTTCAGGAAGTCGAGCACCTCGGGCGGCGTCCCGGCGGGCGCGAGCAGCCCGTACCACTGCGCCGACTCGTAGCCCGGCAACCCCGCCTCCGAGACCGTCGGGAGCTCGGGAAAGGCCGCGAGCCGCTCGCGGCTCGTCACGGCGAGCGCGCGCAGCTTCCCCGCCGCGATGTGCGGTCCCGCGTTGATCGCCGGGATGAACATCACCGGCGCGTCGCCGGCGAGGAGGCCGATCATTGCCGGCCCGGAGCCGCGATAGGGCACGTGCACCATCTGCACGCCCGCCATGCTGTTGAAGAGCTCGCCCGCGAGGTGCGGCGTGCTGCCGCTGCCGGCGCCCGCGAAGCCGATCTCGCCCGGCCGCGCCTTTGCCGCCGCGATCAGCTCGCGCACCGAGTGCACCGGCAGCGAAGGATGCACCGCGAGGATGTTCGGCCCGAGCGCCATGAGGCTGACCGGCTCGAAATCCTTGACCGGGTCGTAGGGCACCTTCTTGTAAAGGCTCGGGTTCGTGACCAGGCCTGCGCCGGTGAAGAGGAGCGTGTGGCCGTCGGGCGCCGCGTGCGCCACGGCCTCGGTGCCGATGTTGCCGTTCGCGCCGCCCCGGTTCTCGATGACGAAGGGCTTGCCGGTGCTCTCGGAGAGCGCCTGCGCGAGGATGCGACCGGCCGCGTCGACGCCGCCTCCCGCGGGGAAGGGGACGATCATGCGCACCGGGCCCCGGGGATAGTCCGGTTGCGCGGCGGCGCCGCTCGCAAGCAACCAGGCGGCGAGAAGGGCAGCGAGTCTGGTCATCGGCGCTTCCGCTGGATCGACCTCCAGACGCTTTGCGGCGTCGCGGGGAGCGGCACGTCGCGCACGCCTAATTCTGCCAGCGCGTCGACGATCGCGTTCGCCACGGCGGCCGGCGCCGGCGTGGTGCCGCCTTCGCCGCCGGCCTTGATGCCGAACGGATTGGTGGGCGAGAGCACCTCGACGATCTCGCAGCGGAACGACGGCAGGTCGGCCGCGCGCGGCAGCGCATAGTCCATGAGCGTGCCCGCGAGCGGCTGCCCGGACTCGTCCGCCGCGCACAGCTCGCCCAGCGCCTGCCCGGCGCCCTGCGCAATGCCGCCGTGCGTCTGGCCGTGCACGATGAGCGGATTGACGCAGCGGCCGACGTCGTCGACGGCCGCGTAGCGCGTGAGCGCGACCGCACCCGTCTGCAGGTCCACTTCGCACTCGCACACCGCGCAGCCGTTCGGGAACACGGGGTCGTGCATCTCGTGGTCGGCGGTCGCGGCCAGCCCGCCCTGCAGCTCCTTCGGCAGGAGCGCGCGCTCGGCCGCTGCGGCGAGCGCGAGGAAGTCTAGGCTCCGCTCGCCCGCGCGAAAGCAGCCGTCGCGGAACGTGGCGGGCCTTTCGAAGAGGTACGAGGCGATTCGCTCGCCCTTCTCGACGAGCTCCCGGGCGGCGATCGAGAACACGGTCGCGGCGTGGCGCATCGAACGCCCGGAGTGCGAGCCGCCGCCGCGGCTGGCGATGTCGGTATCGCCATAGACGATATCGACGCGCTCGCCCGGGACACAGAGAAGTTCGCAGACCACCTGCGCGAAGCTCGTCTCGTGTCCCTGCCCGCTGGCCTGCGTGCCGATCACCGCGCGCACGCGGCCTTCCGGCAGCACGCTGACCTGGGCGCGCTCGGCGGGCGAGCCGATCGACGATTCGACGTAGGCCGCGACGCCGATGCCGAGGCGTCGTCCTCGCGCAAGCGCCGCCTCACGCCGCGCGGGAAAGCCGTCCCAGTCGCCAAGGCGCAGCGCGAGGTCCAGATTCGCGGCGTAAGTGCCGCTGTCATAGGTCATGCCGACGGCGTTGCGGTAAGGCATGGCCTCGGCCGGCACGAGGTTGCGTCGTCGCAGCTCCACGCGGTCGATGCCCAGCTCGCGCGCCGCGGTGTCGACAAGGCGCTCGAGCGCGAAAGTGATCTCCGGACGGCCCGAGCTGCGGTACGGATTGGTTGGCGCGGTGTTCGTGAACGCCGCGCGGCTGCGCAGCGTCGCCGCGGGAATGCGGTACGGGCCGGTGATGAGACCCGAGCCCTTCGAGAGGGGAGAGAGCGACACGCAGTGCGCGCCGACATTGCTCAAGTTGGAGGCGCGCAGCGCGAGGAAACGCCCTGCGGCGTCGAGCGCCAGCTCGACCTCGATCAGGAGGTCGCGCCCCTGGTAGTCGGAGATGAGCGACTCCGCGCGCGAGGCCGTGAACTTTACGGGACGAGCGAGCTTGCGCGCCGCCCAGAGCACCAGGCCGTATTCGACGTAGGCACGGTTTCGCGTGCCGAAGTTGCCGCCCACGTCGCCAGTGACCACGCGCAGGCGCTCGGGCGGCACGCCGAGCGCGCCGGCGAGATCGCGCCGGTGCCGCAGCGCGCCGCCGCTCGGCGCCCAGAGCGTATAGCGACCGTCTTGGTAGAGGCCGAGCGCTGCGCGCGGCTCGAGCGGGCAGGCGGTGACGCGCGGCACATGGAAGTCCATCCTTACGACGTGCGCGGCGGCCGCGAACGCGCGCTCGGTCGCCGCAGCGTCGCCGAAGGTCGTGTCGATGAGCACGTTGTCAGGCGCTTCGTCCCAGAGCTTCGGCGCGCCCGGCTCGAGCGCCGCAGCGGTGTGAATGACGGCGGGCAGCGGCTCGTAGTGCACGTCCACGAGCTCCGCGGCATCGAGCGCTTCATCCTGCGTGCGCGCGACCACCATCGCCACCGCCTCGCCGGCATGGCGCGCCTTGTCGATTGGCAGGAGCAAATGCGGACCGTAGAAGAGCGAGCGACCCGCGGGCGGCCCGAGCTTCATGTCGAACTTCGTCGACGGCATCGGCGAATGGTCGACCGGCCGCAAGCCGTCGGCGGCGCAGTCGGCGCCCGTAAGGACGCCGAGCACGCCTGGCGCCTTCATTGCTTCATCTATAGAAATCTTGTTGATCCGCGCATGCGCATGGGGCGAGCGCACCATCGCCGCGTACGCCTGGCCCTCGAGCTGCAGATCGTCGGTGAAGCGCCCGGCGCCCGTCAGGAAGCGCGCATCTTCCTTGCGCGCGAGCGGCTGGCCGATCAGCTAGAGCACCCGTCCCGTCGAGTCGTCGATGAGGTGGAGGTGGCGCAGGTCGGCGACGAGCCTGAGCGGCTTGCCGGGCTCGGCGCCGCAGCCGGGGTCGACGTTGGCGCAGACGTCGATGCCGTTCAGCGGGAAGAAGACGAGCGTCTGGTTGCCCATCGGCTCGACGACCTCGGGCTTCGCCTCGAACGGCTGCTGGCCGGGCTCGAGGTGCGGCCGCTGCTCGAACAGGTGCTCGGGCCGCAGGCCGCATACGAGCTTTTCGCTCCGGAGATGCGGCCGGTAGCGCGCCTCGCGCTCCTTCGGCACCGGCAGAGCGATGCCGTCGACGTGCATGCGCAGAGCGCCGGCGGCCTCCTCGAGGCGGCAGGGGATCATGTTCATCGCGGGCGAGCCGATGAAGCCGGCGACGAACTTGGTCTCCGGCCGGTGGTAGAGCTCGTTCGGCGCACCGACCTGCTCGATGCGGCCGCCGTTCATCACCACGACGCGGTCGGCGAGCGTCATCGCCTCGACCTGGTCGTGCGTCACGTAGACGGTGGTTGTGCGCACCTTCTGGTGGATCTTCTTGATCTCCGTGCGCATCTGCACGCGCAGCTTTGCGTCCAGGTTGGAGAGCGGCTCATCGAAGAGGAAGACCTTCGGCTCGCGCACGATCGCCCGGCCCATCGCGACGCGCTGGCGCTGGCCGCCGGAGAGCTGCTTCGGCTTCCTGTTCAAGAGGTCCGCCAGGCCCAGGATGCGCGCGGCGTCGTCGACCCGCCGGTTGATCTCGGCCTTCGGCACCTTCTTCAGGCGCAGGCCGAAGGACATGTTCTCGTGCACCGTCATGTGCGGATAGAGCGCGTAGTTCTGGAACACCATGGCGATGTTGCGGTCCTTCGCCGGCACGTCGTTCACCACGTCCTCGCCGATCACCACCTCGCCCGCGGTGATGTCCTCCAGCCCCGCGATCATGCGCAGCGTGGTCGTCTTGCCGCAGCCCGACGGGCCGACCAGCACGACGAACTGCTTGTCCGGGATGTCGAGGTCGATGCCGCGCACCGCCGGGGTGTCCTCGTAGTTCTTCACCAGGTTCTTCAGCGAAACGTGCGCCATCGTCAGCCCTTGGTCGCGCCTGCCGTCAGGCCGGCGATGTAGTAGTCCATGAGGAAGGCGTAGATCAGCAGCGGCGGCAGCGCGCCGAGCAGGCACGCGGCCATGATCTGCCCCCAGGCGTAGACGTCGCCGCGGATGAGGATGGTGACGATCCCCGCGGGCAGCACCAGCTGGTCGGCCGAGGTGGTGAAGGCCATGGGGTAGAGGAAGTCGGCCCACGAGACGGTGAAGGCGAAGATGGTGGCCGCGATGATGCCGGGCAGCGCGACGGGGATGAAGATCTTGGTGAGCATCTGGAGGTAGCCCGCGCCGTCGATCAGCGCCGCTTCGTCCAGCTCCTTCGGGACGCTCGCGAAGTAGCCGATCATGATCCAGGTGCAGAAGGGCACGGTCAGCGTGGGATAGATGAACATCAGCACCCAGTAGTGGTTCATCACCTCGATGCCGGTCATGTCCTGGATCCACGCGAAGATCTTGAACAGCGGGATGAAGAGCAGCGTCTCCGGGATGAGGTAGGTGAGGAAGATGCCCATGCCGAGCGTCGCCGAGCCCCAGAACTTCATGCGCGCCAGCGCGAACGCCGCCGGGATGCTGATGAGCATCGTGATCACCACCACGACCAGCGAGACGATCGCCGAGTTCTTGAAGAAGGTGAGGTACTGCTCCGAGCCGAGCAGCGCCGTATAGTTCTCCAGCGTCGGCGCGTAGACGAACCAGGGGTTGGTGATGGCGCCGATCTCCGCGCTGGATTTCAGCGAGGTGATCATCATGTAGATCGGCGGCGTGAGGAAGAAGATCGCGAACAGCACCAGGAAGAAGTAGGACCAGAAAAGCGCCCGCCGCCGGTCGCCCTTCATGCTCCCGGTCTTCGCGGGCTTCCCTGCCAGAACCCCGCCGGGGGAGAGATTTTGCGGGACCGAAGACAAGCTAGGCCTCATTCCCTCTGCGGTTGATGTCGCGCAGGATGAACACCGCGGCGATGGCGAGGATCGGGAACATGAACAGCGACACCGAGGCGCCGAGCGGGATGTCGTTCCCCTCGATGCCGAGCTTGAACGCCCAGGTGGCGAAGATGTGCGTCTGATCGATCGGGCCACCCGAGGTGAGGATGCGCACGATGTCGAAGTTGGCGAAGGTGACGATGAGCGAGAAGAGCACCGTGATGGAGATGATGTTGCGCATCATCGGCAGCGTCACGTACCAGATCTTCTGCCACCAGTTGGCGCCGTCGATCTCGGCGGCTTCATACAGCTGCTCCGGCACGGACTTGAGCGCCGCGAGGTACATGATCAGGAAAAATGGCGCGCCGTACCAGACGTTCACCAGGATCACCGAGAAGCGCGCCCAGTCCGGGTCGCCCAGCCAGGTGATGCTCGGCAGGCCGATGCGCGCGAAGATCCAGTTGAACGCGGAATAGGACGGGTCGAAGAGCCAGAACCAGGCGAGCGTGCTCATGGCCGGCGGGATCACCCAGGGAATGAGCAGCATGCCGCGCCATTTGCGCTGTCCCTTGGCCGGCACGTTGTGCACGAAGTGCGCGACGCAGAAGCCGATCAGCGCCTTGAAGACGACCGCGCTGACCGCGAAGATGCACGACTGCTTGACCACCATCCAGAACAGATCGCGCTTGAAGAGGAAGCTGAAGTTGCCGAAACCGACGAAGCGCTCCATCGACTTGTTCAGCGTCGCGAGGTGGATGGAGTAGAGCGCCGGATAGACCACCAGGGCGCCGATCAGCGCCATGAGCGGCAGCGTCATCAGGAAGGCGATGGTGGACTTGCGCCGCAGGAAGCGGCCCAGGCCGCCCCGACGCGTCGTCGAGGCGGCCCGTTGTCCCGCGGGTATTACGGCTGCCAAGGCGTGTGCTTCAGGTGCGCTGGTAGCCTTCCAGCTCCTTCACGCCCCAGTCGATCGCTTTCGCGATCGTCATGCCGCCCTGCGTGCACTGGGCGATCAGCTTCGTCATGAAGCCCTGCACGTACATCTGGTTGGCGATCGCGACCGGCGCCGGCGAGCACGCCATCCAGATCTTCTGGTCGGCCTTGGGCGGGTAGTGGAACACCGCGCCCTTCGGCGGCTCGACCTGCTCCCACACCTTGAAGTTGCGCTGGCTGGCGAAGGACGGGATGTCGTAGCCGATCGAGCCGTTCACCAGCTTCTCGACGTTCTCCTTCTGCCAGATGGTCTGCAGCAGGCTCTTCGCCGCGGCCTTGTTCTTCGAGAACTTCCACACGCCCCAGATGAAGGGCAGGTAGGGCGCGAAGCGGCCCTTCGGCCCCGTGGGCATCTCGAAGGTGTAGAGGTGCTCGGCGACCTTCGGGTTGTCGCGCTTCGCCACGGCGTAGGCCGACGGCGGGTTCATGATCATCGAGCCCTGGCCGGAGATGATGTACTTGTTGTTCGAGGCGTCATCCCAGGCGAAGACGTCCGGCGGCATCACCTTCACCAGCTTCTGCATGTACTCGAGGCCCTGCTTCACGCCGTCGGATTGCTTGATCGTGATGTCGCCCTTGGCGTTCACCATCTCGGCGCCGAAGGAGGCGAACATCGAGCCGACCCAGTCCACGGAGTCGGTGGTCTGGCCGAGGCCGAGGCCGACCGGGTGGCCTTCCTTCTGCAGCTTCTGCGCCGCGGAAAGGAGCGTGTCCCAGCTCCAGTTCTCCGACGCCTTGGTCGGGGCCTTGAGCGTCGGGTACATCTCGAGGATGTCGACGCCGACCTTCTTGAAGAGATCGAGCCGCGCGCACGGCGGCTTCACCTGCGTGCCGGTCACCGCCGGCACGCCGGCAAAGTGGCCGCCCTTGCCCTTGGTGAGGTACTCCGCCGCCGGGTCCATCGCGCCGTTCACCTTGGTCAGGTGGCCGATGACGTCGTCCATCGGCTCGAGGAGATCCTGCTTGTCGAGCGGGTCCCAGGCCTGGAAGGTGAGGATGTCGTGGCCCGCACGCGCCTGCGCCTCGGCGGTGGCGGTGAGCACGATCTTGTTGCCCTGGCTGGTGATGTAGTCGATTTTGAGGTCGACCTTTTCCTGCTTCGCCCAGTCCTGGCAGATCTTGGTGAGCACGTCGTTCGCGCCCGGGACCCAGTGATCCCAGAAGCCGACCGAGAGCGAGCCGGCGGCGTGCGAGGTGCGGATGTACGGGAACGCGAGCGCGGCGGTGGCGGCGGCGGTTCCCTTGATGAACGTGCGGCGTCCTTGCTTCGGCATGCGGCCTCCTCCTCAGAAGGGGTGTATCGGAGAACCGGAGAACTATAGGCGCAAGTTCACGCGCGGTCTACGCGCGCACGCGATGACGCAGCGCAGCGTCGGCCCGACTCGGAAGACCGCTCAGTTGTTCAAGCACAAACTTACATGAGACTTAAGACGCTACCCTCCAGCGGGTGCCATTTCACGAAAGCGTTGGAGCATCTGCCCGAACGGCACACCGGTCGCCGCCGAGGCGACGAGGGCGCGCCTGCCGACGCTGAGCTCGGCGAGAAACATCAGCTCCATGGCGACCTCCCAGGGCAGTCCCTGCCGGGCGCCGTCGCGCGAATCCATGATGAGTCGGCTGATGTAGGCGTCGCACGCGGGCTGACCCCAAAGCTGGCACAGCTTGTTCATCACGTGCGGCAGGCGCTCGAGGCCGCAGGCGTCGGACGCGGCCGCTGGAGAAATTTGTGTGTTCGAAGAAGCCATAATGCGGTCCCGTGTCTCCCCTGGATGTGCCCCCATGCTGCCGCTAATCACGGCGGTGGTCTGTGAGCATTTGTCCGGGAGAGGGGGAAAATGATCCCTTGTAGCCAATGAATAAGGACATCGCGCGAGCGGCTCGCATCCTGCGAAGCGGCGGCCTGGTAGCCTTTCCCACTGAGACCGTCTACGGATTGGGCGCCGACGCGTCGAGCGCGTCGGCGATGGCGAAGCTCTACGCCGTCAAGCGCCGTCCCGCCGACCATCCCGTGATCGTGCACTTCGCCTCCGCCGAGGACGCCTTCTCCTGGACCCGCGACACGCCGGCTTCGGCACGCCTCCTCGGGGCGAAGTTCTGGCCTGGGCCGCTCACCCTGGTCCTTCGGCGTTCGCAGAAGGCGAAGGATTTCGTTACCGGCGGCCAGGACACCGTCGGCATTCGCCTCCCGTCGCATCCCGTCGCGCGGAATTTGCTCGAGCAGTTCGGAGGTGGCGTCGCCGCGCCTTCGGCGAATCGCTTCGGCCACGTCTCGCCCACGACCTCTGCACATGTCTACGCTGATCTCGGCGGCGACGTCGACCTGGTGCTCGAAGGCGGTCCGACCGAGGTCGGCATCGAGTCCACCATCGTGGATCTTTCCGGCGCCGCACCCGTCCTCCTGCGTCCCGGCCGCATTTCCAGACAACAATTGGAAGGCGTTCTCGGCTCCCACGTATCGGAAAAAAGCGCTGCGTCGCCGCGCCACTCCGGTGGTCTCGAGCGTCACTACGCCCCGCGCACTCCGGCACGGCTCGTTCCGTCCTACGACCTCGACAAGGAGATCGCGCGCCTCAAGGAAAAGGTCGCGGTGCTTGCCTTCTCGCGCCCCGACGAGCGCGTGGACTTCTGGCTGCGCATGCCGCGCGACCCCCAGGCCTACGCGCAGAAGCTCTACGCCGCGCTGCGCGAGCTCGACACCGCGGGGTGCGACGAAATCCTGATCGAGTCGCCGCCCGACGGGCCCGAGTG
>Ga0247678_1000285_pt1 | contig 10409 bp, 7 predicted proteins | sample CNK19_metaG_FD_182801 | JGI IMG/M metagenome (GOLD analysis project Ga0247678, IMG submission 182801) | Soil microbial communities from Purdue University Martell Research Forest, Indiana, United States - CNK19 | ecosystem: Environmental > Terrestrial > Soil > Temperate forest > Bulk soil | place... | reverse complement strand
ACCAAGCGAGGTCATATACTGCGCAGCTAGTTCTGCCTGGCGTGCATTGGTCGGCACGACCCGATGAAAATTAGCCTGATTATCCAGAAAACTACTACTGGCAGTTGCCGCCACTACCGGCAAGGCATAGTGTGCGTTGATTGTGTTGCTGAGGTTAATGGTCGCCTCGCTATTCAGGCCGCTCACAACCCCAAGAATCGTCGGATCATCTTTGGTAACTTCCAAAACACGGCCAGCAATGACTTGCGCAAACCGCACTTCGTTAAGCTGCGAGCCATCGTTGGCAACTAGCAAGTTAACCAGACATGCGGGTGATTGCTTAGCCGGCTGCCGGTAACAGTTGTTGTTGTGTTCTGTCTGTTCGATGTACGCACCTTGCAGCGTGTATCGGCCAGCATTCATGTATTTGCCAGATAGCACCGCATCTATAACCAGCGTGACGTGCGGCCTGTTAGAAGTCATGACCCGCGCGTCTTCAAGGTAGATTCTTGCTTCTGCGTCGCTTGGCTCGGCGATAATCGCCTCTTCGAGCAGGCTTTCTTCTTTAGCGCGATCGCCATAACGCAGTTGCGTTGCAGCATCCAATTTCAGGCCACCATCGGCACCACCTGCATCAAAGGCAATAGAGCCATCGCTGAGGCCAATGCACTCCCTGCCTAAAAGCACTGCGCCGATACCAGGACTTGCCGCTGGCCCAGCGGTAGCGCAGAGCTGAGCTACCTGTTGGGTTTGCCACACATACCAGGGCAATCCAGCAAGTGACAGCACCGCGCAAAGAAACACAACGGCCACATTGCCGCGCAAAGCCCGCGTAAACCGGCTGCTACGCCGAAGAAACGCAGGCCATTGCAGATGCTGAAAAGCCCAGTTGCTGAGCGGAAGCGTAATCGCGAGTACGTCCGTAGCAAACACACATACCGTTATGAACGCCGTGCCGGGCACACCATACCGTTGCAGCAAATCGGCGTGTTTGTAGGTGATAAAACATGCCGCACCCAGCGGAACGAGTAGCTGCGCAGCCAATCCGAATCTCCGAAAGCGGCCAAGCGGAAAGCGCCAGCGCTTAAGTTTGGCCTGGCCGAGCTTATCGATCGCGCTCAACACGTACGGCATAAACGGCACGCCGACGAGGGTAAAGACCCCTTCAACATCGGCCAAATGGTCACGAAACTGCCCAAAAAACAGCGACAGCACAAAAAACAGCGCAATGCATACAAGCACAAGCAAAAAAGCCGTCAGAGCAATGTAGTCAGAGACTGTCAGGGCCTTGGCCGGCTCGCTCGCTTTCGCGGGTTGGGGAGATTGTTGCACGATAACCTCTCAACTGTTGTCAATCTATACTTCCTGGACACGATTGCCGGGACTCTTTGCTTATAACATACTTATGCTGGCGTTACAAGTGAAAGCCAGCTCCCGATCGAATTTTTAGGCAATAAAGTCGTAAGCCCGCTCGTAACTGTAATTTTTTCGCAGCATGGGCGCGATTGCTTCTTTACTGCTACCGACTTTGACGCCGGTGTTAAGCGTGCCGTACGGGTCAAAAATATGCTGCACATCGGCAAAGATTTGATACAAGTCCTGGCCAAACGCCTGAGGCAGGTATGGTGCGTACAGCCGGCCGTCGCCGCCGTCGCCGTTGAGGTCGCCGCCCAGCGTCAGCACCAAATCGCAATACTCATCCATTAATTTAAATACTTTTTGCCGGTCGCCCAGTTTGCTGAGGTCAAGCAGCGGCTGAATATGCAAATTGGCGCGGCCAACATGGCCAGCAAGCGCCGGCTTGAGGTGGTGTTTGGTAAATAGCAGCTGCACGGCTTCCAAAAATTCTTGTAACATATCGCACGGCACCGAACCGCTGGACAAAATTGGCAGAGCCTCGCCCTCGCTATCAGCCGTTAATAACTCCGTGGTATACCGGCGGATCGACCACAGGCGGTCACGCTCCTCGTTGTCTTTGGCCTGGGCGTAGCTTTCGCAATATTTGGCCAAGATCTTTTTGGCTTTTTTGGTTTTGGCATCTTGTTTGTGTTCGTCATCAAATTCGATAAACAGCACCGCAGCCGGGAAGGGCGCCTCGACCAGGCCTTTCAGCCGCGCGGGATTAGTGCGGGCCACAAAATCGAGCAGGTTTTTGTCGACCAGCTCGAGCATGCTAGGCTGCAAGGCTTGCAGCTCTTTAACGGCGGCGCAAGTTAGCTGCAAATCTTTAAAGTAGGCTGTTATAAGCGACGGGCACGGGGCAAGCGGCTCGAGTTTCAGAATGGCCTCGCTGATAATGCCAAGCGTGCCCTCACTGCCGACAAACAACGGCGTCAGATCGAACGAGCCGTCTTTGCGTTTGACTTCGCTGAGTGCGTAGCCGGTCGAGAGGTCGCTGGCACCGGGCTGCGCGGCATACTGCTGCAATAAATCCCAGTTGTCTGTGATAAGATTATCGATCTGGCGGTAGATTTCGCCCTCAAAGCTGGTGACGCCTTTGCGGCGGTTCAGCTCGCGCTTGCTGATGCGGCTGGTTTGGATCAGTTCGCCGTTGGCCAGCACCACTTCCAGGCTATCGACATAGCGCCGCATCGACCCGTACTTAATCGACTTTTCACCAGTGGCGTTGTCGGCAATGGCACCGCCGATAGTTGCCAGATTCGCGCTTGGCGGATAAGCCGGCAAAGATAGATCGTGCGTCTCGATCGCGGTTTGAAAACTCGCAAAATTAACGCCAGGCTGCACCCGTGCCATGCGCTGTTTGATGTCCAGCTCTAAAATGTGGTGCATATGCGTTGGCAGCGACAGGATGATACCCTTGCCAATGGCCGAACCAACCTGGTTGCCACCCAACCCGCGCGCCGTCAGCGGCAGCACGTGTCCTTTTTCGGCCAGCTGCCAGGTAAAACGCGCTACTTTGCGGATATCGTTGGTGCTGGTGGGATAGACCACCATGCTGGGCGTGACCTCAAGCACACTGCCATCGTGCGCAAAATGCTGCCGTACTGCTGCCGAGTCAACCACCTCACCAGCTACGTGTTCTTGCAGATAGCTTGCTACTTTATTCATGATTGTTTGTATCCCTTATCACGCTTCTGGTTATATGATAGCAGGTGTGGGTGGAATACGGAAGGTTTAACCCGCTCTCGAATGGCGTTGAGGCATACAAAAAGAGCCCTCAGTAACACTGGGGACTCTTTATTTCTTGTACACCACCGCCGTCAGAAAGCCGCAAAAAACACCCGGCCAAGCAAAGCGACGATACACCAGAAGGCAACATCGCAAAAGAGCCACGCTTCATAAGAGTACGGAACCGGGAAGTAGCCCACTTCCGACTCTTCAGAAGGTTTTCGTTGGCGCACGACCACAATTAACGGCAACCCGACCGACTTGGGCAAATGCGCGCCAAGCGATCCAAGCAATCCAACCAGGTAGACTGCGCCGAGACTCGTTACAGTAGCCGGGATTGTCGCCACCGCATACTTCGCGGTCAACCCAGCAACCAGTCCAGACAGCATGACAGCGATGTGGATAGTCAACGTGAGGGTGACCTCAACTTTCCAGCCTTTAAGCCGTGGGTCGCCTAGCGCCACACCATTTTGCTTCGGACGAGAAAGCCAAGAACGACGCAATCCGCTGATATTTCTATTGAGCCCATAAATATACGATACGGGCCAAAAAACAACAGCCAGTAGTTTGAGCATACTACTTCCTCCTTTGGTATGCATAGGTACTGAGTCTTGACAATTCAAGACATCGAAAACAATTGTAACATGATAATCTGTTGTCGTAAAGGTTCAAACGTCTTGCTGTGTAAGTTCATCTGCATAGACTAAAAACCAGACAAATTTATTCTCCAACAACCCATGGAAAATGCCAGGCAAAAAACCTGGCATTTTCCATGGTGCGCGAGAGAAGACTTGTCATTTCTTGCTCGTTCTTGGTTCCAGCGTAGCTGGAACGTCACTCGGCCAAGCTAGGACACCGGTAACTGCCACCGGCAGTTACCGACTACGTTCAAGCCTTCTCTCGGCAGCCAATAGAAAATGCCAGACCAAAAGGTCCGGCATTTTCTATGGTGCGCGAGAGAAGACTTGAACTTCCACGCCCTAAATCGGGCACCAGCCCCTCAAGCTGACGCGTCTACCATTTCGCCACTCGCGCTCGTCGGCGTGCGCTGCCAGCTTCCATTTAACTCACGTTAAAATTCCAGCTTTTCGCGACGTCTCCTCTTAACCGAACAAACAGCCCTGCGGGCTTCGGACTGTTCGGTTTCAGTCCGCTTACGCGGACTCAGGATAATACGATCATAGCGCTTTAACAGAGAAAACGCAATGAGAAACGCATAAGTAGTTGAACTCGGTCAATCAGTTTGACACAGGTATTGACATTATATAAAGAAAGTTTTAAAATAGTTAAATAGAGGTCGGACCGAGCGGCCTAGTACCAAGAAAGGGCTAAAACTATGAGTTTAACGAACCAACAACGCGATGTCTTCATTGCAAAGGCGAAGCAAATCGGCACTAGTGAATTGGCGATTGGGGCAGCTATGATGGCCCTGGAGGGCGTTGCAGCCCTGACGGATGAAGCGCAAGAAACTCAGGGCTGGTTTGACCAGCTCACGTTCATGCCGAGAGTAGCACAAGTCGTCACGGACACCCTCGTGAAAGATGGTTATTTGTCAGCAACCTCCGGGGTCACCTTCACGCGCATCGTCTGTGCTCACGGGATGGTCCCTCTACACGATCTTAGGCTGCTCGAGTATAAAGAAGAGCTCCGGGACGGTGTCCTGAGGTTGTATACGCGCTTTAACCCGCAACCCCTCGGTCTCGATTAACCCCAAAGAATCACTGCACAAGCTATAAGCTGATGCAGTGATTTTTAATTTCTACAGCGTCGGCACCACTTTTTGCATCCCCGCTGCCCAGTGGATGACGTTATAGTAACGATCCGTAGCTTGGATTAAAGGGTACGGCGTAAAACTGGTAACGCTTTTGGTTTGCACATAATTAAAGTTTGGCTGATACAGCGCGATAGCCGGCACATCTGCCAGCCACTGCTGGGTAAAGGCGCGGTATTTGGCAGCACGTAAGGCCGGATTAAGGCTGATGCGGGCGCTCTCCAGCTCGGCATCAACACGAGCCGAATGGTACTGCGACAAGTTAAAGCCTTGCGGGCTAGCCTGGGACGAATCCCAATAGGCGTACACATCTGGGTCACTGCCCAGCGCCAGGTCGTAAATCAAAACAGAGTATGAGCGTGATTCAATAAAGTTTTGCTGAATGTCTTCGGGCCGCACCAGCTGCGAGTTATTGCCAAAACTAACGCCAAGCTTGCCCCATTGGCTCATCAGCACCTGGGCGACTGTTGGGTAATCGCCGCTGTCGGCTGTAATTAGTTGCAGGCTCAGCAACTGCCCGTTTTTGGCGCGCTTACCCTGGGCATTCAAGGCCCAGCCATCGTCAGTCAGCAGTTGGTTGGCAGCTGCCAGGTTTGGTGCGGCCTGATGCAAACCCGGATCGTAGCCTAGTTGCCCCGGCAGCAGCGGCCCAATGGTCGGCTGGGCTTTACTGCCCAGAGCTTGCAGAATCGCCTTTTGATCGGTAGCAAGGGCAAGCGCCTCCCGTACCCGAATGTCCTGCAAAACCGGCTGATCGAGATTTAAGAAAACATACACGCCATCATATAAAGGCGACGCAATACTTGTTGCTTGCTTGGGGTTAATCTCGGCTACATGGGCAGAATCTAGGCCGGCAACAGCGGCCACCTCCTCAGATTTGTAAGCGTCAACCAAATGGTCTTGGTCGGCATAGGTGTAAAGCTGAAAACTATCCAGGTTCGGCGCCCCGCCAAAATAATCGGCGTTGGCGGCCATATCAACTAAGTAATGCGAGTTAAGATCATCCAAAGCACGCATATCCTTGAACCGAAACGGGCCGCTCGTAACCGTTGGGTCACGATTGTACTGGTAATTGCGCAGCGCGGCTGGCTGGAGTTTACCCAGCACGTGCAACGGCAAAATGCCCACCGTCAACGACTGCATAAAGGGCGCGTAGGCCGTGGGCAAAACAAAACGCACGGTGCGAGGGTCAATTTTCTCGACCGATATATTACTCCAGCTATTGTAAAGTGGCGAGCGGGTGTCGGCGTTTTGGATAACATTAAAGGTGTACAGCACGTCATCGGCGGTAATGGGCACTCCGTCACTCCACCGGGCGTTTGGGCGCAGCGTCACGGTGTAGGTTTTGCCCTGGGCATCGCTGGTCCAGTTCTGAGCCAAATCCCCCACCACATCACCTTGGTCGTCATGAGTCACCAGCCCGGCAAACAGCAAGTGCGATGCCGATAGTTCCGCCTGCGTGCCCGCAAAAATAGGGTTCAAGCTATTAATCGCGCCGAGCACACCCTCGCTGTAGGTGCCGCCATGGCTGGGGCCGTCAATCAGGTAGGCCGCCCGGGTTTGCATCGACTGAAACGCCGCCAAGCCACTTAGTAGCAGCACAAATAACACCCAGCAAATAATACGTTTGCGGGTTTCTTCAAGATTTTTCCAGCGACGCACCAAAAACCGGTGAGCATGCTTCAGGCTGGCAGCCTCGATAGACCGCAGCTTGCCATGGAGGGCACTACGACGAGTCAGTGTTGGAATGTCCTCGAAGTCGCTCATTGGCTGCGGCGCCTTGGGGCTACCCCACTATTACATTAACCAGCAGCGAGCCGACAAAAATAACGGCTAGCACGATTGTCGCTTCAAATAGGCTTTTATCGGTACCGCGGCGCGTGGTGTAGAGTTCGCCAGTGGCACCAAAGCCAGCGCCGAGGCTCGCGCCACGGGCCTGTAGCAAAATTGCTAGCACCATTAAGACACCGGAGAGAATGGCCACAGCTGAAATCAAGGTTGTATTCATACGTGCTACTAAGTATATACTATACCCCCGAAAGCAGCCAAGCCTATCCCAGGAAAAGGCCAGCGACGATATGTGCCGCTGGCCTGTATGAGGTTCGTTGCATGGGGGGCCTTACCCCACAGGACATAGAGGCCTTCGATTCACTATTTTCTCCACCTGACCCAGAATCGGCTCAGGATCCCCGACGCGGCCACAGTCTTTACACTCCTTATAAACCGGCGCGGCTTCTTTAGCATCTTGGTACCATATAAAGGCTCCGTCCCCAATATCGATTGGGGCTGCGTAACGAACTAGCCGCGCCGCCTCCAACCTGACCACGATGTCGGCTATCTGCAAGTAGGCTTCGCAAAGCGGCGATGGGCCATCGTTGCATCCCGTCTGCTGGTAGGTAACGACGGGGCAGCCTGCCCCACACCAGCGGTTAATGCGGCAGGTGCCGCAAACCCTCCTGTTGCTGACATCAACCGGCGCGAAGTCAACTTGGCGCAGTACTCGCAGAGGATCCCGAGCGCCCAGCCTGGCAACGGGTGGCTGGCCAATTTTCATCTGGCAAGCTTGCATGCCACCATTAGGATCGAACACGATCTGGCTGCTCCCAGCCCCACAGGCATATCCTCCGCTTTCGGGGCCGGCTTTCTCAAACAAGCTCCGATATATGGAGTATCGGGGAAGGCGCGGTTCACCACCGAACTTTTCGTCTTTGAGTAAGAAATCGGATAGCTCCTGATACCACTCTACAATCTCCTGATTGGTAAACCGCAGCCTGGCGTCCGCACCACTCGCGCTAGACAACGCATTCGGACGGTAAAAACTCACCGACAAAGAAATCTCATTCTTGATGACTTGATAAATATCCTCTATCAATCCCTCATGAATATGAATGTTTTGCTTGTTCAAAACAAAGTTCACCGACGGCATTATACCAGCCCTGATCAGCTCCCGTATAGCTTCCATGGCATGGTGCCAGGAGGTGTTCCCATTAACGAGCGGCCGCTGACGGTGGCTACCAACTGGGCTATCCAACGAAACGGTAACATTCACGCCAAGTTTTTTGAGAGTAGCCACACGTTTTGGTGTGTTAAGCGGGTCGTAGAGCTTGGGAACCAGCGGAACACCGCTGGTCAGCACAACCTCTGACAGGGTTATGTCGAGGCCCGCTAACCGCTCCAGTAGGTAGTAATGCGCGTACTCTATAAGACCCATCTCCGTCAACGCCTCACCTCCGGCGTATTTCACCAAGAGGCGATCGTATTTATGCTGGACGGCGGTCGTGACCAATGTGTCAATGACCTCTTTCAGGGTATCCCTAGACATAACGGCGCTTCCATCATTGGCCTTAGACACGATGTAACAGCCGTCGCAGAGCAAAGGGCAGCGAGTCGTCAGGGTTAGCCAGGCCGTAAGGGTAGGCACTGGCGCAACCACAAAATGATCGCCACCAGGCAGAAGCCCAAACAGCTGCAATACTTCGCATGCGGTAGAGCCCTCGATAACCAAGCCCGCCCTCACCATATCGGCAGCGCGAGCATTGAGCACAACAACTCGTTCGCTTTCGCGTGTATTAACAGCTACGAACCGGCCGTCATCAAGCGGCAAGAGTGTGATGTTTGGATCCATATTTCTCCCATCGATGTGATGTAATGTACAGAACGACTTTTAGACGAACCTCAAGCTCAGTATAGGGCGCCGCGAACAACGAAGGCAAGTCTCTCTTATGGTTACGTTGGGCTCACTAATCAGCAAATATGAAAAGTGATACACCCTAGAGCGTATCACTTGTTGTATCAATCTCGGCATTAGTATGGCCAGCAAAACACGCTCGACAAAACGCTCATAACGACCGGCGCGATGCGCGCATAGGTTTGCTGCTCACGCACAAAGTACTCAATAAACGAGAATCTGCTCAAAGCCTGAACGATCTCTTCACCCGCCTTACTTGCAAAACTTGAAGCTTCAAGTGCAGCCGGCTTCGACGCAGACCAGCTTTTCAGCCACTGATATGCTGCGCTGTCTAACACCTTCAGAGCTTTGAGGTCGTCGAGTATGCTTATCGGGACAGCTACAGGGTTAAACCACCAGGAAGACTTGTAATACAGCAGTGCATCCTTATGGATACCGGCTAATATTTTTTGCCAAGCAGCCAGGCTTGACTGCTCCGATCGCACCAATTTGCCCACGAGAGCCAGCGATGCGCAGTATCCACCAAGCTCATGCACGATTGCACGAGCGCTTTCGAGATCAGTGTCGTCCGTCAGTCTTTCCAGGAGTGCACATCCTTCCGCTTCTTCCATCGGCCCGACGGCAATCGAGGCCTCTACCCACGCCTGTTGGGGGTACAGTGCGTCTCGGGTCGTCATAATAATCAGCCCTTTGCAATCACTCGCCAGCTTGATAAGCTGAGGATCCACCACACAGTGCCGATCGATATTGTCAAATACAATTATCCAACCCGTGTCGATATGTAGCATCTTGAGTAACTTAAGCAAATCCTCACCCTCGGGCTCACCGCTGGACCGCAGCCGTTCTTCGCGATAACGCAAGAATCGCTTCCGAGGTTCCACCATCCACTCGTCCTGGCACCGCTCCAGCATGTGGTGGGCATGATTCACTTCAGCCTCCATACGCTGCAAAGCCTTACCATAATCTGGGCCGTTTTCTCCCATCGTCACCCAATAGATCCTAGCCGTACTTGCACGCCTTTGAAGGTACTTCTTCATGACGCTCGTCTTTCCACAACCTCGAAGGCCATGCAAGACAATTGTTCTACACTGCCGGCCAAGCCTAAAAAGCTGAGTTTCCAGCAATGGTCGTTCTACGTAGTGTTCCATATAAAGCTCAGGTAGCGGTGATCTCATACACAGACCTCTCTCAAACTGCTAACCTTGTACCTACTGCAGTACCAAGGGTGTAGGATTATGGTACGATATTCTCGCGCTGACGCCTAGATTAGGGCCGGAAGAGCCCGGGGTGTGCGGTCAGTGGGTGAGGTATGGTTTTAAAAGTTCAACTTTTGCGCGGCCAATTACGGCTGCAAGCTGCTCGAGAGGCGCTTCTTTGACGCCTCGCAGGCTGCCAAATGCGCGGATAAGTTTTTTGCGGGTGACTGGGCCGATGCCCGGGATATCATCGAGCTGGCTGGCGGTTTGGCGCTGACGTTTGAGCACGGTGTGGTAGCTGACGGCAAAGCGGTGCGATTCGTCGCGGATGCGTTGAAGGAGTTTGACGATGTGGGAATTTTGGGGCAGCAGGATGATGTAGAAGTCGTCGGATTGGGTGATGTAAGGACCATGAGCCTGACCGCGAGCCTCGTCAACAATTATTTTTCCCTGCTCAGACATCCCTTCGGGGACTCGCGATGAAAAATAATTGTCGCCACTCGCGGCTGACGCGGAGTCGGGTCCCACCGATACATTCGACCGCGTTTTATGCACCACAATTTCCTCCAGCCGTTTGGCAAGCCCGATCACCGGAATATGCACGTTTTTGGCTTCCAGGGCATCGAGCGCCGCGCTCAGCTGGCCT
>Ga0247678_1000284_pt1 | contig 10440 bp, 24 predicted proteins | sample CNK19_metaG_FD_182801 | JGI IMG/M metagenome (GOLD analysis project Ga0247678, IMG submission 182801) | Soil microbial communities from Purdue University Martell Research Forest, Indiana, United States - CNK19 | ecosystem: Environmental > Terrestrial > Soil > Temperate forest > Bulk soil... | reverse complement strand
TTGACCGTATGGCCAGGCTGCCCCACATAGATTTCACGTTCACTAATGGCCAGGATGCGGCCAGTGAGGCCAGGTCGAAAGAAGCCAGTTGCAATCGTTACAATGTTCATCATAGGCTACTCCCAGTAGTTACCACCCAAATTACCCCTTACCTTGACCAGGCCCATGTCACGCAGGGCTTGTTCACGGGCCTTACGTTGTTGGTTACGTTTCTGTCGTTTGATTTCATCCGCGTTGCGGATTTCCGGTTGTTTCTGTTCTTGTGTCTCATTCATAACCGAATTGTATCAGTTAATGCACCGTTGTCAAGCCTTGAACCGTAGGCACCCGGCCCAATGGTAGTGAACCTGACCTGGCCGCCCACAACGATTGCAGGGTTTACGGTAATCATTTCGGCCGACGCCGCGGATCCACCACCAGATATTATTCCACCAAGGTTTTTTGTTGCTATCATAAGGGGAGGGCACCCCCGCTCGAAAATTCCAATGAGGGGGGTGCCGTGGAGGGGAGATTAAAAGTGCTCTTGACCGTCCAGATCGTAGGGGTGCCTGTCATCGGGATCTTCAGCAACCACTGGTGCTGGCCGAGCAGTATTCGCCCGCGTCTTTTTCCAAGCTGTCATGCGGCCCATGAGCCTGCTCGTTGTTTCGTTGAGCAGTTTGATTTTGCGGAATGTGATTGAGCGGATGCTGTCAATCCCGAGGGTGATGACATTGGGCTTCCACTCTTCCCGCTCATCGTCGGCCACAAATCGCTTATACATATCCTTGACTTGCTCCGCCGTCAACCGGCCGATTGTCGGGTGAATGTAAGCGGTTTCCCCAAGATTACGGAGCGGAAAGTATTGGAGATATTTTTCAATCTTACCGGTCCGTTTGGACGGTTTCTTGCCCTCACAGAGAGCGAGTGGTTTGCCATCCTGTGTCATGCAATGAACATACCACACGTCGCCCGGCGTATATTCCACGTCCTTAACGCTCAGCCCATTCAATTCAGCATATCGCCGCTCACAGGCCTTGACGAAATCCACGCCCACCAGCCCGTTGCGCTTTGCCACCTTGACGGTGCCGAGGTACGGATTGGGGATCTTTTCGTTAATCAGCTTGCCTGTCTTTGGTGAAAGCACCTTGCGGCCGGTGTCCTCAAACTTTCGCATATCCATCACCGTTTCAGTGTCAAGGGTAACGAAACGGCATTCGGTCCCAATTCCGCGGAGAAATCCGATTAACTCCGCCCTATCTTCAATTTTGATTATCTCTTTCATGCAATTATTGTATTGAACATTTCCGAATTGTCAAGCCCAGCCTTGGCCCTATTGAAACGGACCTGTTCCCCAGCGACTTGCCCGTGTTGCCTTGCTGTCAGGTCTGCTCGTTTCCGAAACTTTGATTCCCGAAGTTTAAGGTTTTCATCCATCCATTTCTGGACTTCTTGCCCTTTTGCTTCCATCTTGGCGATTGAGTTTTGAACCCGGACCAGAGCGAGCGAATTGGAGGTTTCTTTCTGCACATTCTTGTATGTTTCGGCCCGTTGCTCTTCCAACTTGCGGCAGATTGTATCCACCACGCCCGTGCGAAAATCAACCTGATACTTGCGGGTATACCCTTGACATTCCTGCTTTGTAAGCCGCCGCACTTCACGCTCAAGCCAACTGAAAATGTAGCGAACCGTTTGAACGTCCGAGGCACGGCCAATCAGTTTAATGGTGGCGCTCCCACTCATTTTTGTGTGGTAATAGGTGCGGCAAGAGTTTAATTTAGCAATCGTATTGGAGAGCCATAGTGTCCAACGGGTATCCACTTGGCACACTTCATGCAACGGATCTGCTCCAAAATCCTTGATTTCTTCTTGCTTTGGCTGGTCGCTATATGCCATGTCCTCCGTTGACAGGTTGTAGCGGTCCATGATTTCTTGAGCTTTCGCTGCGGCCAAGGCGGCCTCATGCGGATTTGCGGATTGTGCCAGCCTCAAACAACTGGCAGCTTTTCGTAATGCTTCTTCGTATTTCATATCGTGGTTATAGAATACCAATGATTAAAAAAATGTCAAGCCCTATCCAATAATCTTTCAACATCACGGAACCGAGCAGCCGTTTCAAAGTCCTGCTTGACGCAGTGCTCTTCTTTCTGCTGTCGGATGAAGTTAATCGCTGCTCGGCGTTCGTCCTTGGCCACCTGGCGTTTCTCAAAGGGGCGCAGGTGTCTGGCGTATTCGAGTTTCTTTGGTGAGATTGTGTCTTTGCGTTTGTGTGCCATATCAGTAAAAGGATTGTATCAGTGATTATCCGATTGTCAAGCGCCGCATGTATTTCCGTTCAAGTGCTTTCGTTGTAAAATTACCACTTTCATCAAATTTGTTGAGAGCAGCAACCTTGTATCGTGATGCCATCCTGCTAACTCTTTTCAGATAACGCTTCACGCCAATTTGTGACGCTCGGTCCGCTTTGCGGCACATAGATGTAAACCATTTGTCTAATCCGTGGCCGTATTGAAAGTAAGTGCCCTCCAACCAAACATCAATGTGGAAAGCAGCAGCCAAATTGGGATCGGTTATCTTTTTCTCCATTCGTTCAAGTGCTTCTTCAAACTTTTCGCACCGTTCGTGGAATTCATATCGTTTCATGTTACCATACTACGCTGTTTTTTATATTTGTCAAGCCTTGTGGGATGCCTAATAGGGCGTATAGGTATGAGAAAAAAAGTCGATCCGCCGGTCCCCCATCCTCGGCGCCTTTCGGTCGGCCTTTCTTATGGTCAAAGATTATCAGAAAGGTACCAATTGTCAAGCCCCAAACAAATCAGAAAGGAGTTTGCGCACCTGGCCGTATGCGTATAACGAGATCTTAGACGTTTTGCCGGTTGTTCTGTCTGTAATATCCATTCGGGGATGGGTTGGATCAGGTGTGATTTTAAATCGTTTTGGCACCGAATGTAGTTCGGCCGCACCAACGATCATTCCACGAAGCCCTTGGATTTGTTTCCGAAGTCGAGGATTTAGTTTCCTATCGTTTTTTACTTTCATAATCGGATTGTATCGAAGATTGCACGGTTGTCAATCCCTATACGAAACGTGGTTTGTGATTTTTCGCCAGTTCTTTTTTCCAAAACCGGATCTGATCACCAACCGTCCAACCGGTGCCTTTTATGAGGATCGTCCGGTCATCAAACCTACGTTGTTCAGCCTTTGTTCGTTTTTTCATAATCAGATTGTATCACCCTTTATATGATTGTCAATCGCAGCTATCACTGTGGCCGGCCCTTGTTTTTCAATATGGTTGTTAATGGCCTCGATTTTCTCCTTATTTGTCATGTAGGGTAACAATAAACCGCAGGCGTAGGCCAACTGTGAAAGGGCTCGTGTTGAAAGTTTGCGAAGTTGTTTTTTCATGTTCATCATGCTTACTCCTGAACACGTGGAACCGCTGTCAATAATCCGAGTTTCGAGGCGACGTGATGCACTTTGGCTGTTGTTTTATGGGCCGATCTGAAAATTTCTATTGCGTGCTCCAGTGAATCCGCCCAAATGATTGAGACAGGTCGTCCGTCGCTGAGAATATCGTGGGCTCGGTCAACGGGTTCAACCCAGACTCGCTGTGGAAAGATTTTTCGGTCACCGCCAAAGCCCTTTTCCCAAATAAAACTACAGACGGCTTCGGCTTGCTCCCTTGTGCCGTGTTGGTCACTTGTTTTTTGCCCGTCTGGCCACTCGACGTTACTTGTATATTTTTCATTCATTGGTTGGAGTATAACAGCCTTTCAGAAAATGTCAACCATGAAGTTTTTGGTAAAGTTCAAACCATCGAATGCTCTCCGGTGTCTTATACTGCTCCGCTCGAAGTTCATTTATCTTTTTCCAAATTTCTTCCGGTTTGCCTGCTTCGTAACGTGCCGTGTGTTGAGCAAGAGTTTCGTTACTGTGCCATAATTGAAGTTCTCCGAGAATATCAAAGAGTTTCTCAATCTCCTGACTCCCAGGAAGGGCCTTTAAAGCCCTCCAGGCCTCATCATGGGCCTTCACTAACTCTGGGTTGGGTGTTCGATACCGTTTTTTCATATCCAAATCGTATCAGTTAATGCACCCCTGTCAACCCTTTGCCAATTCTAATACGGTGGAATGATCCAACACCCAGATCATTGTATCCATTTCATTTAAAACCTTGTCGCCGCCGATGAGCCGTACCCATTTTTGATACGCACGATTTGGGCCGGTGGATTTAACGGTTGCGAGACACTTGGAATTTTCATTCATTATGTGATATTTTTTCATACCGTCATCATATACTAAATCGCACTATTGTCAATGGGGTTGACAAAAAAGGAAACTCTGATATGATGGTGTCTCAATCGGCCGGCGATCATGACGCCAGCCTCGCGTGCGGTTCTCCTTGTCTCTCCGCACGTTTCTACTGGGCCGGCCCTGTTATGGGGCCGGCCTTTCCATTTTAAGGGGGTTGACATTCCGGCAATGGCTGGTATTCTGTAACCACGATATGAAAATACTTGAAAAAACCTTCACAATGAATGCCGACAAGTGCGGCAATCATACATTCACCCAAGTCCGCCGCGATGGTAACGTTTGTTGTTACCGTCGTGATCGGGTCACCGATGGCACCCTTCACTCGTTTGAAGTGTTTGCTACCAAAGTCATCAAAGCAGGTTCCTCAATGAGGGGCGGCGGAATTGTTCAAGAAGATTACGAGCAATACCCTGGAAAATCCGCTTTCGGACGTTGGGCGTGGACAACGAATCATCCGAAAGCGGCTGACAAACTTTTCAATGATTTGGTTGCCAAGAAGCTTGCCATTGTCGCCGCTGAGGAAGATGATGACGATGAAACGGAACTGGTCACTGTCGCTCGTGTCACCCAACCCAAAGGTGATCGTCGCTCTTTGAAGTGGCCCGAGGGTCCCTTCACCCAAAAGCAACTCGCTGTTCATAACAACATCGGTAACTACAAAGAAGTTTACACGGATTTGCAACGAGCACTTGGTAACGGAACGTTGAAAGTTTCCGAGCAAGTTCACGAAGTCAATCGTGGGAGAGCGGCCAAGATGTTTGAAGTGGTGAATGTGGCTCAGCCCGTTGCCGCTTAGGATGGATCGAGGGAGTGGCCCGAAAGGGTCGCTCCCTTGACATTTAAAAAATGTATGGTAACTTGTCCATACTGTGATTCCGACAAGTCAAGGCGTCTGGCGGTGGAAACGAATGGATGACGGCCGAGAGTTTGACTTACCGATATACAACCTTGGTGAGGCCCATGGCGTCTCGTTATACTTACGCATTCTCTGGCTTGGATCACACATGGACATTGACGATTTCTATGGTGGTGAGTGGGTGGCCCACGTAAGTCATAATCCCAATGGTCATATAACAAGACAGATAAGGGGATGGATACATCCCGACGACTGCGGTTTTTCAAAGGCTTGACATTTGTGCATTATCGGATATAGTTATATCCGATGAAAGTAATTAGTCAACTCGAAGCCTTAAAAATGATACGGAAACCAGCAACGCCTCCGACCCGTGTCATTCGCCCTAAGAAAGGCGGCGGATACAACCGAAAAGATTTCAAACAATATGAGCGCTAAAAAACTAAACCTACCTCTGGATAAATTCGCCGATGGAGCACCAATAACAATTGGTCCAGAAGCAGAATTAAAAACCAACTACAAAGACCCAGTAAAACGATACGAGCTTGCTGAGCGAGTGGTATGGTCACAAACTCCAACATGGAAGCAAAAAGTCATCGCCAGTTGTAAACTTGCTGGAAAGAAATATATTCCTTACGACAAGACCGCCAAGACCGGCATCACAGGTGGAGCAAAACAAGACCGCATTCTCGATGAGTATGCCAAAGCGATTGTCTCACTTGCTGAGAGCGATGCGAAACTTGACAAAGCAAATGCTCTTCCGCCAGTCCCTTCCTTTGACCTTTCCTCTGAAATAAAACTTGACAAAGAAGGCTTGACAAACAAGTAATCTTTGATACCTTACTACCATGATAATTGGTTGCATTTGTGGTGGCGTAATTGAAATAACCTTACTGGCCTTGTTTGGCACTGCATTTACCACATGGTTTCGCAAACGTAAGTGGTGTAAGAAATCTTGCCATTGCAAGTGTCATTCTCCAAAAACTCATACTGCAACAGTGCCTACCGACTACACCGATTACAATGCTGACGGCAAACGTTGGGAAGGTGGACGTGGTTGGCAGTAACTCTTGACAAAAACTCAATCTCTGATAAAATCCGTTTGTGTGGTTGTTATTCCTTAAATACCTTTGTGACTACGGCCCTTGGTTTACAACCCCGGCGATCTGCTTGCCGAGCCAAATGACCATCGGGAATCGCCGTAGTTATAGACCGAATGAATATATGCTCGGGGTGCCTCCCGGAAAGGACCCGTTTGGTTAGCTACTCCTTCCATGTGTGGGACCTTGCCACCAAAAAAGCGTAGGCTGTACCGATAGCGTATGATTTATTCAATGGCTGGTGAAAGATTTCGGATAATCAGCAAGTGGCTATACAAAGCCGAGCAGAGCCGTGGGAGCAATCCTACGGCTCTTTTTTATGCGGCTTGACATTCTGTAAATCATTGATATACTCCCACTATGTTAAATGAAATGGAAGATGATATGGAAGCATTAAACGATTTGGAAGCCGAGCGCCCTTGGCCCTGTGGACCGCAACAATCCCTCGGCCGTGTATTCCGGCGGCCGGACGTGGTAATCGTTGGCCTTGAAACTGAATACCTCATTGCGGCCCGATTACGTCTTAAACTCGCCGCCTTACCCCTTCCGGTGGTCATCCATGATGAGACAGGTTCCATTGGCAAATCCTTTCAACCGGATGGGCTTGACTTATTCTAAATCGCTGGTAAGATGATTTCACGGTAAGAAAACAATAAACGATAAAACGATATGAATGTAATCAAAGAATACAATACAGCGAAAAAACAAAAGGGTAACGTCTCCTTCGGAGCGGAAAATGGCCACCGATGGAACTTCCGCATCGCCGACAAGGAAAGCGGAGCATGGACCAAGATTATGAAGGTCCCAGGTGGTAAGGCAATCGCCGAAAGGATTGCCGAAGTCATCAGCAAGTCCTGGACCCGCACTGCTGGAAAGAAACTCGAAGCTCCGGATCGGTTGGATGGCCGTGCTCGGCGTCAAATTGACCATTTGATTAAGCTCCGCACGATTGCTGATTGGACCGGGGAGCCCGAATGGTGGAGTAACGATCCGACCAGTGAGCCGGCAGTCGCCATGGTTTATGTCAACCAGCCGAAGCCCGAGGGTATCAGCCCCGAGGACCTGGCAACCGATACGGCTCTCGAGCACACCACCGAAGTCGCTGTCGAGTCACAAGAGCCGATGACCGCCTAATTTCCGCTCATATCGGTCCGGGGAGCTCGGCAGCCAGTTGCTGCCGGGCTCTCATGGTTTTTGTGTTGATTAAATCGCACTTTTTCGAGGGGAGCCCTATATTTATAGGGCATGACAGAAAAAGAACGAATTAAAAAGCGGTTGTATCGTATCCGAAGACGGAATGATCCGATCAGACACGCAAAGGATTTACTAAAACGAAAAGAGAAAAGTCGTCAAAATCGGTTAATGGTTTTAGAAAAAAGAAAGCAATCACCTTATTGGCAAAGAAACAAATATGAAAGATATTATCAATACAGACCATTCAAACGATTAGCTAATCAATGCAACAAACGATGTAAACTTGATAGGGTGAGAGCAAAACAAATTTGGTCGCTTGCTAAAAAGCAAAAACTAATCTGTGCTATTACGGGTGAAAAATTAACGAGAGATAATGTTTCGTTGGATCATAAGATACCAATATCAAAAGGCGGCACTAACAATATCGGTAATCTTCAACTCGTTACTCGACATTCAAATACCATTAAGAATAACATGAGCATGAATGAATTAATATCATTCTGTCAGAATATTATCAGTCGCCATGCACCGGGGGTACCAGCCCCCATATAAAATATTAAGGACTGCGCTGCAGCCCCCTTTCAAAGAAGGGGTTGGACCAGTGATGGCCCAACCCCGTTACGCCTTTGCAACGTAGCCTCAGCAGCGGCCTAACTACGGTACGATATGAATCGGTCGCTTATCCGAGGAAATTATCTTAACTTGCCGTATCCTTCACCTGTGCCATATCCACTCTTTGGCATTCGGTTGTGGTCATCCACAAAAGAAATCCATTTAATCCAATTTTCCAAAGCATATTTTCCCTCTTGCAATGTGAGTGGTGTGCCAATCATGGTCGCCACATTACGTAACGCTTTAATGTTACTAATCTTAAATTCAAGGTTTAACGCATTGTGGACCGCTGCACGACACGCTTTGCCAATCACGCTCTGACTATCGCTGGTGATGACAAAATCTTTGACTGCTCTCCCCAAATGTTTTGAGAGCAGTCCTATAATTTCTTCCCTATGTACGGCGACAATCATACTACTGGGTAAGGATACCACACTTTGGCCTCCTGTCAATACCCGTTATGGACAATATAGTATGCCCAATAGGGTGCAATACCACCCGATACAGCTCGCCCCTATATGCTCTATTGCTCACAATACCACGGGATATGGACAATCCTATATGCCCTATGGCCCACGGTATTACCCGTTATGGTGGATAATACAGTATAACGAAAGGTTGTCAATGGGGGGGTTGACTTTCCACAAGTCGCTGATAGTATGGGGGTGATGAAATTAGACAGCCATACAGAAACAGCCATTGACACGGCAGAAAACCTTTTCTTTGTAATCAATCGGAGATCCTACAATCAAAATCTTGGGTTGTTAGTGGGCACAATGGTCAAGAGGATCGCGATGCCCGTCTCGAAAAAATCCGATATGACAAATTACGGAATGGGTGATTATTGGAGTGTATCAGTTGAATGCCCCAACGGTGAAACCCGAAAGGTCTGTTGCGATGTTCTGTCACCAGCGACAAGAGAAGATTTTGAACGACAGAAACTAATGTTTAACTATTACACTTGTAATCTATTAGATCCGTTAAACGACGCCCAAACGGATGCCAGCCCCGCGGTTGACAAAAAATAAATCTTCAATACACTACAGACCATGACAATTTACATTTATCATTTCGGACCGTTAATTTCGGTGCGTTGTATTCGCACAGACGGCCGCAAAACTAAACTCCGGTTCAAACTGTAACAAGTAAAACTAATATGAAACATAAATTCGTTATTCCACAATCAAAAAATGTCATCGTAAGATGGTTCCGTAATAACAAGTTTACCGATACCCTCATCCCGAGGCCGGCGAACAACGAAATGTTACGGCTGACTATGTTGGCCTGTAAAGTTGGACACGGTGAGATCCGTTGTGTCAAGGCGGATCGTGAAACCCTACCCGCGTCAAGTCAAGACCTTAACAGTCTCGCCCACCGCTGGGCTTGACAATAAAAAAATCGCTGATACTCTCCAAACGTTGTTAGAAAAACCAAAACAAAAAAACAATATGAAAAACGAAACTGAAAATAAATCGGTCCTGAATAAGGAAAGTAACAAAGTGCTCACCGTCATTGTGAAAAACCCGGGGCTCGGTGCGACCAAAATCCAGAAGAAACTCCGTTGGAATTTCATCCCGACGCGGGCTCTCTCTTTTCTCCGCAAACATAAGTTTGTGGTTGTGGATAAAAAGACTGTCGGCTACACCGTTTCCGAAACCGGGGCCGTCGCCCTCGCGGGATATGTCGCCCCCAAACGCCGCAAGGTCAAGGCCAAGAAAACCAAGACTGTCAAGACGGCCCCGGTGGTCGCCGCCGAGCCCGAAATTCCGGCCGCTGTCGAGGCCCCCGTGGTTGTCGAGGAACCCGCACTGGCCGCCATCTAATCTCTGTCGAGGGAGCAGCGGTTCACCCCGCTGCTCCCTCTTGACACAAAAAAATTAACTGATACCCTTCGCACCAATATGAGATTAGATATTCCCCAATTCCGAAAAGATTTCGAGGCGGCTTTCGGAAAACAAATTTCAGTGCAACAACTTTGGTTGCTCACCAAAATGTGCAAAAACGTCCGCCTCCGTTGTCGGAACAACACCGCGTTTAATAACTTTATGAATGGTGTTTTTGGGCCGCATGCCCAATTTAACACTGTCACCAAAACTCGAATATCATGGAAAACGGGTCTGCCCGAAAGTTATCCCGGCCTTTCCATCACCGTCAATGGGCAATCTGCAGACCCCGCTGGTGATGATGACGACAGCGAGTAGGGTTGACAGAAAAAAAATCACTGATACAATCCGCACACTGATATGAAAACAATAACACTGAAAAAAATAAATCGCAAACTCTCATTCGCCCGCATCGCCTCCGCAGCCGTCGCGATGGCCCGAACAAATCGCGTGCTCGTTCGGTTTGAAATGGGCCCGGCCGAACATCGTCAAACCTTTGTCG
>Ga0247678_1000281_pt1 | contig 10516 bp, 13 predicted proteins | sample CNK19_metaG_FD_182801 | JGI IMG/M metagenome (GOLD analysis project Ga0247678, IMG submission 182801) | Soil microbial communities from Purdue University Martell Research Forest, Indiana, United States - CNK19 | ecosystem: Environmental > Terrestrial > Soil > Temperate forest > Bulk soil... | reverse complement strand
GCTCCCATACGGTGCGTAAGGCTGCTATGAACTCCGCACGTTTTTCGGGTGCAAGTGTCAGCGATGCCAGCACTTTGTCGATCTCGCTGTGGACGTGTTGACGCCTGTGGTTCTTGTTACACGAGCGGCAGCGGTATTTCTCGTAGGCTTTACGCTTGTCGCCTGGCTTGCCGTTGTGGTGGTCATAGCCTACGAGGCGGGGATAGCGGGCATGCTCGTCTTCCAGGCATTCAGTGCAGCCGAGAAGATTGGCCAGGCGGTATTTGGGGTTGAAGCGTTTGTGGGGGATCTTCTTCTTGCCGGAGACGATCTCCCGCAATCTCTCGTGCTGTCCCATTGTTATCATAGGGATATGGAGGCCGTGAGGGTTGGCGGGCCAGTCGGACATTTGGCAGACTCCGGCGTAGTAGGGATCGAGGAGGATGGTCTTGAAACGTTCCATATCGAGGGCGCTATTTCTGGTAGTTTTGTAGCCCTGGGCCTGGAGTCGTTTGAGTGCTTCGTGCAAGGTGTATTCCTGCGAGGCTACTTCATTGAGGGCTGTTCTCAGCATGCTCCACTGAGGTTGGCGGGGTTCGTGCAGCCCAGGGGTAGTGGTGCGCTGGTAGCCCTGTTTTGGTGTGCCTGGGTAGTAACCGGCCATGATCCTGGCTTTCATTTTCTCAGTCGTCTTAGTGATGCGTTCGACATTGCTGGATTCTGCTTTGAAAACGTCTATCATCTCCTCGAAGAGGGAGTAGAGGTCATCCTTGAAGGTAAGCGATGGTTTAGCGGCATACACCAGTTTGGCACTAGCTTCTTCGCGGAAGCGTACCTTCCAGTAATAAAACTCATCCACACTGCGCATGAAGCGGTCCACTTCATCGACAATGATGTACTGCACTCGTTTATGCTGCCTGGCGTAAGCAAGCATTTCGTGCAGGTCTTTGCGTTTGAAATTCTTTCCTTTGCGGCTGGAGATGTTCAAGCTCCAGAACTTCTCAATATCTGCGCCGACGTAAGCGGCGGCATCATACACCCGCTGCTCTTGCGCTTCCAAACTATTACCTTCTAAGCGTTGCTTCGCGGTTGATACCCGACAGAGAGCGATTGCGCTGGCCTTCATATACTCCTTTCCAACATAAACGGCAGCCCCTGGGCTTCACCGCGTGACGCGGTACAGAGACTGCCGTGTATGCATCCGAATTGTTTGTCACGATGTGAAGCCGTAGCTATTATTGCATGTTATTTCTTGTCCTTCAATTTTTTCTGCTGATATAACGAGTAAAAGAACTTTGCCCATTCTATGCCTTCGTTTGATATTTGCTGCTGTTTCTTCGGCTTTGATGCCTTTGCCATGCTGCCTCCTCTGCACAATACCAGCAAATATCTATAACCACCTGACGTGCACAACTGCACCGTGTGGCGCGTTGTGATGTGGAGATAAAATCCTTAACGTTTTCAAAAAAGAAGCGCCTTATAGCGCACCTTAAATCCTCTTGCCACTGCCCTTACAATAGATGTGCCCCAGGCACGACATTTTTTGCAGGAAAGGTCTTACAGTAGATGGCATCTCAAGAGAATGAGGCTCAAAGCGCCGCTGAATGGAGCGGCTGGTCTCAATTTACGACGCAAAAAAGAAAAATGCTCAGCGATTTTCAAATCTTCAAAGACATGGGAGAGGGTCGGCCAACTGAGACAGATAAAGGAAGATATGCGGAGGCATTATTTCGAGATTGGTTAGAGCAGTTCCTTCCCGCACGCTATGGCGTCACCTCTGGATATATTATCTCGCAGAGGGACTCAACGACACCAAGAAGCGCCCTCAAAGGGAAACTACGCCACTACGATGTCATCATCTACAACAAACTGGACGCTCCTGTGCTCTGGACGGAAATTAGCCCAGATCACTCAATGGCAGGAAGAATACGGGCAATTCCAGTGGAGTATGTTCATGTAGTGCTGGAAGTCAAGGCTACCCTCAATACAAAGAATATTGCAGATGCTTTCAAAAAGCTCGATGAATTAGCTCCTTTCCTTGGGCTTGATGAGGCGGATGAACACTATAAACGCTACCTGCCAGCGAATTTTTGCATGGGTATGATCTTCTTCGAATTACCGGAGGGTGTTGCAAAACTGCAACTTCTCAACAAACTGGTGCCAGCTAGCCTCCTCAGAGGTTTTTTCGGAGGGATTGTTTTGTCTGCCGAGGAAGTCGATCAAAGGAATACCGCTCGATTTAGGTATATGTCAGCCAGCGAACCTATCCCTCTCGTTAAGATTAAGGGTAGAACACTTACCTCAATAGCAAGAGACGGAGGTGGTGGCGTGTGGTCGGATAGCATAGCGGTATCCCCAGGTATGCATCTCCATTGCATGTTTGATTGGACATCAGATAACTTCTCTCAATTTGCCTTCGATCTGATCGCCATGATGAATGGAACTTACGATCCAGGACGGCTTTCCAGTTGGCACGGGCTGAGCTTTCGCGTATATCCTGATTCGTAATGTCGCGGGGAGGAGAACCTATGTATATGCCGCATAAATGCGCTGCATGCCGCGTTTTGCCGCGTAAACGTAAAATCCCACGTTTTCAAAACCATAAGCGTTTGTGGAGCCTCTCATGCGGCCAGGTTGCGTTTGCGGCAATATAAAGGCCCTGGCAGGATGATCCGCCAGGGCGATAGGGCAATGGCGGCTATTCAACCCCAGCCTCTCTGAGCGCAATAGCACATTGCATGAGCATGGTAACGAGCCTGGTCAACGCTTCTTTTTCACCTTCCTCGGCCCGCATCAACCGACCTTCGGCCTCGCACATCTCAACCTCGACCAGCGCCAGGTACATATCTGGACCGTGGTCTGCATAATCGAACTCAGGGTACAACCCGTCAATCCCGCACGGCACCCAGTTTGGCAATAGCTGAAGCTGTTCATTGAGCCGGTCAACCGCTGCAATAATGGCTGCTTCATCCATCGCCTTTCACCGGATACAGCGGGTACAAGCCTGAGCTATCCTGCAAGTCAACATACTGATTAACCATCGCCAACACCTCCTCGTCGGTTTTGCCAGCGCCAGGTCTTTGCGCGTCCAGTATGGCGATAATAAAGCTATCCAGCTGCGCGCTCGGCACCATCTGGCGAGCTTGGGCGATCACGATGTAGATATTGCTATCGATCCTTCGCAGATCAATAACCAGTTTCGGTTTGCTCATACTTCTCCCTCATACAGCGAAAAGAACGCATCCACGACGTTAGACTGCAACTCGCACACGCACTTGATTGTCCGGCCATCGGTCATGATCAGGGAATTCCAGAACTCTTTTTCAGCCTCAGAAATGCTCCCAGCCTTACACAGCCAGCCGTAGATTTTGCCAGTGTTGAGTTGGTAGATAACTGCCCAGGTTGTCAGCATATTGCACCTCTTACTTTCTAAAAGTACGTCCGCACGCCTTCTGCGTGACAGGTACCAGTGGAGAGTATAACTCTGTTTTACCGCTCGCCAAGTTGTGTCTGCGCTTAGGCTTTTTGGCTACGGGCTTTCTCGATGGTTTTGGGGCGTTCCCAGTGTAAACTTGCGTAAATCACGCTATAATCTCTCTATGCTACCGCTCAACGCCAGCCACTTCACTCCGAAGAACCCCAAAGACCAATGTCTCGGCAAATTGACCGATGCTAAGATCCAGTTCCTTGAACAGAGCACCACGTTTACGCTTCGAGAGAAAATAGAACTCCTCATGGTGCTTACCCACACGAGTTGGGTGACCGATCTTGATGTAAGACACGACAGGCTCGACCACAATAAAGCTTATGTTGATGCACTCACCAGGCTAGAGCTGCCGTGGAAAACAGAACACTATGTTAAGCGGGATGGTACAAGTGTGTACTGGATGCAGGTTGGCGCTAACGAAGCCATTTTAGACTATTTAGAGCAAAATAGGGAACGGTTAAGTGTCCTTGAAGCCGGAGTGTTCTATGGCTATCCCCCAACTGCCGTGCTTGGCTGCGTCAATATTTTAGAGTCGAAATATAAGCCTGTAGGCGAGAAGAGTGTCGCCGAGTTCTACCTTGCAGGAGTTTTCTCCGCAGATTTTATAGATCAGGAAGTAAGCTACGCTGTTCAGATGTGGTCTCGCCTCGCCAAAATGAGTCCTAAAATCGTTGCTGAAGCGGAGAGCTACCGCCAAGAGCGATTAAAAGAGCTTGAAAGCAGAAAATGAAAACGGTTTTTGTTTTCCATTGCGGTGAGGCGGAACCGTGTAACCGCCTTAGGGTGAAAGCCTAGCCTAGCAAGCTAAATGCCCGCCTGAAGAACCGTGCGAACCGTGCGCGAACGCTATCGCTGGCTTCATGAAAGCGACATGTATCTTTGCCACAGTCGTGATAACCGAGGTCGCAGCGAACACAGCTATCAGGGCAGTCACATTCGCCTGGATCAGTACCATGCATACTTATCACCCCCTTTCAGAAAAAAACTACAGTCCCTGTATTACAGGGTACTGTGTAAAACATCCAGCCAGAGGAAACCTCTAACCGTTGACAGCATACATTGTTCATGCAAAAACGTCAAGTCTGTTATATAGCATAAATTGCGTCAGAACATGCGCCGACGATTACGTCAGCGTGTGCTCCCACCATTAGCTTCCAACCGCCCTATAAGCCGCGTTACTGCCCCACACGTCGCACCATTTCGCCCATACGACCACCAAAATTAAATTGCGACCCTATTCGCTCTTTTTGGTTGCCAACCGCGCTTGAGCCACTGCAAACCACGTCGGTTCCATCTCAATCCCAATATACCGCCGCCCCAGGTTCTGAGCCGCCACGCACGTACTACCCGATCCCATAAACGGGTCGAGTACTACCTCGCCCTCAAGCGTAGATTTAGAGATAAGGTACTCTAGCAGCTTAACGGGCTTTTCGGTTACGTGAGCCATGGCGTGAGCAGGTACTTTGGCAAACTCTAAAACATCCCGCTCACGCTTTCCTTGTAGAATTGCGCGGCCTTTGCAGGCATGGATGATATCTTCATGCCACCGGCTGAAACTACCTTTTAAGTCTCCTCTAGTGCCGTTGTTCTTAATCCACACTAAAGCTCCTTTTTGCCGGAAATACTTGCGAACAATGGGAGCCATATATTCATATGCTTGAAAGTTAGTAAAGATAAAGACATGCCGGTCAGGCTTCAGCTTTTTGCAGGCAATAGCCAGCGCAGCATCGAGCAATCCATATGCTTCCTGGCCATCGTTGGCGATCCTGGTTAGCGCCAACGAATGCGAGCGACTCCGGTAATTAATGCCATACGGGGGGTCTGAGATTATACAATCAACAGACTCGTCAGGAAGTGTTTGTAATATGTCGAGGCAGTCGCCCAGGTATAGTTGCGAGTCCGTGGGAAAGCTTAACGTGTTAAGCATAACCGCAGTATAGCTCGACAATTCGGCCTGAGCAACACGAAACAACAGGCAAAATCTTACGCTATCGACCCAGCAACTCGTAGTTTGCCCTTGCGCCACCACTTGCCCCTTCAGGGCGCAAGCCCCAGCACTCAATCTATGGGGAAACTAAGCCAAATCTCGCCGTTTTTCGTCTCCCACTGCTCCGTATCCGTCGCTTGTTTATATATTGTGGCGGCGCGGGAGAGCAGGTTTTGCTGATCGTCTGTTTGCTGGCGGCTGATGTGGTCGGTTGGCTGAGGAATTTTGGCGGAACGGAATGAGGAGTTTTTTGATTTCAGAACTCCATCAGAAGTGTTAAGCGAAGTTAAAAAACCCTCCAATATGAGAGCGCCAGTTGTAGTTTTCAAGCTACATGCTGAACAATCTCATGTTGAAGGGTAAGCCAGCTTCGTGCTGGCAGTCATGGCTGTGGCCCGGCTGGTTGTTGTGAGGCTAGCCATTGCTGGTATTGGTCGGCCATGCCGGGACTGAGTTTGTAGTAGGTACGTTGACCACGTCGTTCGACGTCAACGACCCCACTCCACTTGAAATGTTGGATTTCCTGATAAACTCGCTCTTCCTTGTTTTCTAGTGCCCTGGCGATCTCCGCCTGATACATCCAACGGTCAGGTTGTTGGCCGAGTAGTTCAAGGATCTGAGCGAGCACTTTATGTCTCGCAACTTTTCCCCAGCGTCTTATCAATACCTCCTCTTGTGACCAACCATGTCGTGCAGCTGCCTCAAGAATTTCGTTACCCGCTGGTCGTTGCTGGCTGTCTCCCATGATTCCTCTCTTTCAGAACATAGAGCGTATAGACCCGCATAGCTCATCAATACTGAAGAAGTTCGCGCTGTGGTCACCAAAGCGCTCCCGAAACGAAGACTGTCGTCGTCTCAGCTTACTTCCTTAACTGAGCAATTCTATCTTATAGAAATATATAGAGTAAATCAATTTAAAAGAAGAAATTAATGTAAAGAAAGACTGTAAGGCTAAAATGTCCTTTGCCTCGCTGCATATGCTTGTTTTGAAGTATGAAATTAGATTCTGCGTCTATAGATATACATTTTGGCTGCAGGCATTATGTCATTCTCTTGAGATACGGAGTCTGCTATAGTGTGGGACACTATGTTGTTCAAACCTTAACAAGGGAGTTTGTAACTATGAATAATTTCGACAGTGCGCGCAAGGGGGCGCGAGGTTGGTGGGCAATATCCCCAAGCTTGAGGCGGGAATGGCTCCCGTATGGAGTATTGCGTGCATGGCGCGAGGCTTTGGGGTGGACCCAGGACCAGATGGTAATGAAGATCCAGGAGTATTTAAAGCCTGGTAAGCCTGACCTGAAAACATACCAAAGATGGGAGCAGGGAGAAACACTGCCCCAATCGAGGAATTTTCTGACATTGAGGCAGATGCTTCGGGACCAAGGGAAATATGTTGCAGGAGTATCGGCGGTTTTTGATCTGGGAGATTTTCAGATAGTGCAATGGACGTTTCGTGATCCAAAGAGTCATAGGGTAGTAAAGTGGGTCCTCGTGAATACGAGGACGTATCAGACAGCGCAACGGATGACTTTTGATAATGCTTTTGAGGAAGCATTGGAGCTAGTGAGGTCGTGGGGGCTGGCAGACGGCCTCATTGAAGCCATCGATCTTAACAAGGTTATAGTTGCTACTGTGCCGGATGAGCCGTATGAGTGGGAAATAAGGCGACATAGAATGAGACATAGAATAAAACATATAGTAAAGAGCTATCAAAGTCCCCGTTTAAACACCGACTTTTGAGGAGCACTGGCAATGGATGAACAGCAGGCATTAACACATTATCGGGAAGCGTGGTTACAAACCGCAGCGGGCTTCTTACTGGATCTAATGGAACAACACGGCCTGCCCCGCGTTGAGGTTCGGGTGTCGTGCGGTTGGCCGTCTCGTGGCGGGCTTGCCCCGCGCCGTACCGTGATCGGCCAATGTTTCCCTCCGCAGATCTGCGCCGATGGCTGCCCGCAGATTTTCATTTCCCCGCGTCTCGCGGATGCGGTCGAAGTGCTCGGCACTCTCTTGCATGAACTGATCCATGCCTCGGTGGGTTGTCAGCATGGACACCGGGCGAAGTTCTCACAGGCGGCGCGCAAGGTCGGGCTAGATGGGCGTCCCACGGCGACCACAGTGGGCGATGCCCTCCGCCCTTTCCTGCTTGCCTATGTCGCCCAAACCGGGGAATATCCGCACGCGGCTATTCAAGTTCAGATTGCACAACAGCACCAGGCCGGGAGTCGGCTGCGGCTTTACCAATGCAACTGCGATCCAGTTGTAAGGGTGCGGGTTGCCAGTGATCAATTTCAAGCTACCTGTAATCGCTGCGGGCACGGCTTTGTCCAGCTAGTGAAAGAAAAGGAGGTACCAAGATGGCTGGCGGGACACCCATAGTATCGCCAGCATTGATGCAGCATCCCTAACAGCTGCAACCACACGACTTGCATTGTCGCGTCAGCGAGGTATCCTTGAGCAGCGTATAGGGCATCCGCCACTGGGCGCTCGATACGCCTGACTACCGTACATACCAAAGACCTCATGACCGTATAAGAAAAAGGAGACAATATGTCCGACAAACCCGAAGTCCCTACCGACGACTTCGACGACGAGATGTTCGCCCAAATGTCGCAAGGCAATATCCCTATTGGCTACCATCCTCAGACGGGAGATATTTGCTATCTCCATAATGCAGACCGATATTCTGGCACTATAATTGCGGGAGCGCCCGGAAGCGGCAAATCCAGGCTCATGATTGGCATGATGTGCAACGAGGCTGCGCTAAACCATAGTTTTGGAGCGCTAGACCCACATGGCGATTTAGTAGACGATACTGTAGCCGCGCTGCATGATAATAACATTCACCGCGTCTCGGTATTTGATCTGCTCGATGAAAGCCACCCATTCGGCGTCAACCCCCTCGCCGTCCGGCAGTTTGCTACAAGCGCGGCTTTATCCCAGCATGTGAACAGCGTGTGGAGTATCTTCATGAGCCACTGGCCTGAACTTAGTGGCCAACAACACGCACGCCGATACCTCCAAGCGGCTATTATTACCCTGTTGGCTAGCCCCTCGAACCTTGTAGATATGCACCGGCTGTTTACTGATAATAACTTCAGAGCCAGTAAACTACGCGCACTCGCCGACCCTTCGGTTTTGCAATTTTGGCAGACACAGTATGAGGATTTAGCGCCTGCCGCGAGACTGCAACGGATTGAACCGCTGCTAGGACGCTTAGAATCACTGTTCATGGGGCGTTCGCTCGTGCGGAACGTCCTTGGGCAAGAAAATACCATCGACTTTAGGCGGGCCATTATGAACAGCGAGATACTTTTGTTCAAACTAGGAGTTAATACTCTTGGCCAGGACGCATACCTTATTGGCAACATGATTATCTCGCAGGTCCATGCCGCTGTATTTTCATTTGCCAACTTGCTACCAGCTAATCGGCCCAGCTTCAGCTTCTACATTGATGAGGCACGGCATTTCGCGGGTTTGCCGGAATTAGCCTCGATGCTGACAGACGGACGTAAGTACTGTATTAGGCTAGCTCTAGCATTCCAGCATCGTAGCCAGCTTCCCGCCTCACTACAGGAGCCGACCATGAATGCCCGCACAAAAATCTGCTTCCAAAGCACACCCGACGATGCGCGGGAGCTAGCTTCGCTGTTTATAGGAGGTACCCATGTTTAATAAAGCTTTCGTACGCCTAGAGGATATTGACCCGAACACTTGCGAGTGGCTGATCAATCACGGCTCACTTAATCCAGCCGTGCAGCACTTTACTGACTTTTACCTGCGCTTTCTGCGCTACCACCGCAAGGAATGGTATGTCGAAATATTCAAGATCGGTTTTGCGCCTGAGCATGTCCTACCTGCTTGCTTAGGAGTGAAGCCACCCGCCAGTAAGTTTGTGCCTGATCCGTTCCCATTGCTCAACCGCTTACTTTACCATGTGATGAAAACCGGCCAAACTGATGTCATGGTCGACAGCCGTATTGTAGTTGGCTTCAGCGGCTGTGGCCGAGGTTTTTATGACACATTCAGTTGGTCATTTAAGAAGGGAGAACTACTATCGCCAAATATCCAATGGCCGGAGCGCCTGGTCGAAACAACAGCCGATGGCACGTATTGGAAAGGAGGGATACCGTGGAGGCGCAAGACTCAGCTTTATCACTTCCTATTTTTCCTACGGGCTACCATTGCCCATCTAGCCCAGGAGCCGATTGGCAAGAAAAGTGCGCTATCTTTAACGGAGATAGCGCATCAGATGACACAATTGCCTCGTCGAACGGCTCTAAGCCGTACTGGAGACCAGACCATGCTCATCCGCACGTATGATACACCCGACGCGCTGCAAGGGCCAGCCCTCGCTGAACGTTGGGCAATTATTCAAGCGCAAACCAGGCAGAGGTATTGCCGCCCCAGGTTAGAAATAGAAAAGGCAGCGATGCCTAATACAGAGCCGCCACAAGCGCCGCCAGCATGGGAGGAGATACAGCAATGGTAGACAAGCATTCAATTGAGAGAAAAGTTGGATCATCGCCTTTCAAACTGACGCCGCTGCTTGATTCCTTCCTGCGCGGCCATGAGGGTAAATGGATGGGCGCACATCAACTATCCATTGTTACCGCCGACCAGCTCGGTTGGCTCAATGGGTTTGCCCCTACCTCGCGCAAGCAGGTCATTAAGTATGCACATGCGTTGTGCGAGAATGGTTACCTGCAAATGGACTCAGTGCTCAAGCGCACCCGGCTTCGGCCAGGAGGCGGCTGGGACTACAAGCCAGTATTCTACTATGCGCTGGCGAAGGAGGGCGCGAAGTATCTGAAAGCTAAAGGCTATCCTATCAAAGACTCATTCCGTGACAGCAAGGAAATTGGCCGCGACCCGTCACACGTGCTGCATACGCTGGAGTTAAACAACGTGCTAGCCAGCGCACAGCAGTTGCAGGAATACAGTGCTTTTCACCGGCTGGCCGAGTTCATCCATGAACGCGACATGGCGCGGCGTGGGCATTCGATCATGTGGCACGGACAGCGCTTGCCCGTGGTACCTGATGCGCTGGTGATCTT
>Ga0247678_1000275_pt1 | contig 10750 bp, 7 predicted proteins | sample CNK19_metaG_FD_182801 | JGI IMG/M metagenome (GOLD analysis project Ga0247678, IMG submission 182801) | Soil microbial communities from Purdue University Martell Research Forest, Indiana, United States - CNK19 | ecosystem: Environmental > Terrestrial > Soil > Temperate forest > Bulk soil | place... | reverse complement strand
GTTAAAATTAACGGTGTAGCCGCCGCTAAAATCCGAGGTCTGATAGTCAAAGCTGAGCAGATAGGTCTGGCCCGGTTTTACAAAAATATCGGCCGGGCCCGTGCAGGCAATGTGGCTCCCCGCAGTCAATTTTAGCGACTGGCCGCCGTCTGTTTTTTGACTTTTGTCCAGGCTCATGCCCAGCGAAGGGCGATTATCGTAGTTGTAGCAATCACTGACAGATTTTTGCCACAAGCCTTTCTCGAGCGAGCCGTTGGGCACAAGATTTTTGTAGGTGTAGGTTTGATCGGCATAGCTAACCGTTAAAGATTTTCCAGCGGGAACCGTAACATCCAGGGTTTTTTGACTATTTGCAGGGATTAATTGATAGCCCGGCTGCTTCTGAGCTGCCAAAGACAGCCAGGCGTCCTTCTCGTCGTAATACAGGGCTTTAGTACTGGCACTCAGATACAGTTTTTGCAGACCGGGGCGTACGGGAGATAACGACGAAGTTATAAAGCCGTTACGGATATTGCCAAACGTCAGCGGACCAAACACATCCTGCAGGCTAGTGCCGGCTTGCCCCTCTTTTTGGGCGGAATCCACAAAGTTGAACTTTTTATGCAAAGAGTTGGCGACAAAACCATACATACCGGCGGGTTGTTGCTGGCCCAGCGTAAAAATATCCGGCATGGCGTACACATACGGTTGTGGCGCTTTGTTGGTGTATAGCTGGAATATGCCGTCAACGAAGGTGCCAGTTAGAGCAAAATTAGGCGCCTGGGCTACCGTCGATTCAGCGATATTTTCGCAGCTTAAAATATAACCGAAACTGTTCATATTAATCTGGCCGATGTCGTTAATGTTAATCTGCCGGACTTGCACATTTTTCGAATCTAAAACCTGGTTCAGTTCGGTCATAATCTCTGGGTAACGCTGTTCAAAACCAATGCACTGCTCGCCCATCGCGAGCAGCAGGTTTTTATGGTCAAGATTAAGGTGTTGCAAAGCCCCGAAATATTGAATCGACCGTGGGGTCAAAAGCCGGTGGTATATGTCGACAAACAAGTAGCCGTTCATTAGCAGGGACATAGCCACAAGCCCCGCGCAAACCCCAAGCCGATGCCCTGGCGATTTGATGTATTTTATCAGCAAACCAAGCATGGCAATAAGCACTAAGGGGATGTACAGCTGCCATTTTAGAGGCGACCGAAACGCCCAGCCGCCGGGCAGATTTATGACAAGCTTTAACAGAATATCGACGCCGAGCAGCGTCACGGTAGCCAGCGCCAGCAATACTAAAAACAGAGTCAAAAACACCGCAAACCTGCCCTTATCAACCGCGTCAAATTTTTTCGCAAGCCATAGATACAGGCCAAAGAGCAGCACGTAAAACGCAAATATACTCAAAAAATAGGCGGGCTGATAGGCCGAGTTGTAAAAATCATAGTCTTTAACCACGTTTTTGGACAGAGATAAACCAGTCAGGATGTCACCGGTGTTGAGTGCGTCTACCAGCGCTGTGTAGTCGGTCGGCGTGCTGGTTGCGGCGTTTGAAAGCACGCCTTTATCGATGGTCTGGATACTGAAAAGCGGCAATATAAAATAAGCATTCAATAAAACAAATAGCCCGGCCACACCGGCAAACTTGGCAAGACTTTTTACATCAAAGCTGCGCCGCGCCGAGGCTTGGTAAAGAAAGTATATCCCCGAGGCAACCAAGTTTACCGCAAACGTAAAGGGGTGTATAAGCGATATATTCAAAAAAATTAACCACCAGATAAAATAGCTAAGCCGTTTATGCTCGAATGCCTCCTGAACCACCGTTAAGCACGCCGGCAGCATGGCCGCCGCCAAAACAAGGCCAACTTTAGAGAGGTTGCCAAGCACAATCGGATTAAGGGTAAACAATAACGACAATAGCAATTGGATGTACACATTTTTAATCTTCAAAAACGTGCGGGCGAAGTAAAAAAACGAAGCGAAGACAATCGCCAGCGATGAAGCTATAAAAAAGTACTCAAAAACCAGGTTGCCAGCCGCCATAAAAACAAGCAGATCAATGAGCCGTCCTGGCATGCGAGTGATGCCATCGATATTGGCCGCCCCGGACTGATACGACCAGATAAAAAACTGCTTTGCTAGGTACAGCGGCCAAGTAAACGGAAAGCCAAAATCACCATTGGACAGGAACAGCACTGGCTAGCTCCCCGCTCCGTAAAAATCATCGATAAACCGCTGCGCATCACCTGCGGAAAGTTTGCCAATAGGTATTGGTTCAATGCCGAGCGACTGCAGCAGCTGGCTGACTTTATTATCGTAAGATATCGGTAAAAACGGCACGCCCGCCAACCGAGCCGTGATAATTATGTGAAACTGCGGCCCAATCAAGGCAAGCTGGTCGTGATATTTCTGAAAAAACAAGAAGAGCCCGAGCGGGTTATACGAAAAATCTATCGCCTGGATATTTTTATACTTCACCGCCCAGTTACGGATTAGTTTGTAGCCAGCGGGGTCGACATTTTGCGGCTCCATAAGGGCGATGATGATTTTCTTATCTTTATTATCTGCAAGCAGGTGTTCTACAACCCGGGCGTACTCGTTCTTTTGCGAGGGTTGGAAGCGCCGCAACGTGATAAAAAGCGTCTTGCCGCTTATGCGGAGCAGGCCCTCAAGCTGGTCGAGATCCGCTTGGTAATCTGTAAGATTAAGCTTTGGCGCGCTCCAGGCGATGTCATCATCCTGGGCAACCCGCTTGCTGATTTTTTGAAAGTTTTGCAGGGTTTCGGCATCACGGGCCACAATATATTTCGCCGATTTGCCTGCCAGCCAGGCGCTAGCGCGGCCCAGTTTTGAGGTGGAATTATAATACCCCACGCCGAGTAAATATACTTTTTTGCCCAACAGCCATCTGCTTGCAAACAGTACGAGACTAAAAAGAAAAATGTTGGCATTAACATCCAAACCCCACAGCCCGCCGCCGCCCACAAGGATGTTCTTGTTGCGCAAGATCGTCCGCATAAGCGATTTTTTATCGCTCATTTTAATAAGCGAATAGCCCGATTCGTGATGAAAGGTTAAAAAGCCCGGCGGTGTTTGATAAGTAATGGTAACGTTCCTGATGCCTTTAGATTTTAACAAGCTCGCCAGGACCTCCAAAAGCAGCTCGTCGCCATAATTTCCGCCGCCGTAGTAGCCAATGAGTACGCTGTGCTCTAGGTTTTGCGTTTCTAAAACATCAGCTAATTTCATCGCTGCGTCTGTTCCTGCAATCTACCGACCAAATACCCCGCGCCTCCAAACCCATACTTACAAAAGTTATACGCAATAAAACTGGCGCCCACAAACGGATGGCGCAGAAACTTCCGCCAGTGCCGGACGTATACCGAGCGCAGAAAGCCGAGTTGCTGTTTGGATTCGGCTTGGTTTTGCGCTTTGTAATGCACAAAGTCTTTGCCGTAATCGTAATATTTTTTCATATGCTTCCAGATGTCTGTCGGTTCGCCAAGATGCAGCGCTTCGGCATCGATAAATCCCGTGCGGTAGCCGCCCCTGTTAAGTTTGTTTTGAAAATCATAGTCCTCACCAGCGGTAATCTCCGGGTTAAAGCCGCCGATTTTTTGGTACACATCCTTGCGAACAAAGCGCGCCGAGGAGTGGGTGATGTCATATTTGTACATATCAACCTCGAACTTGCGGATTTTGGCAATCCAGCTGATGCGCACATCGGGCGAGTTGTGGACGACAACCGCGTCAAAACCTTGCTGGGCTTTGGCGACGCATTCTTCAACCACGGTTGGGTCGAGAATAAAATCGCAGTCTACTTTGTATACGTACTCGCCCGCTGCTTGCTCGACGCCGTAATTAACCTGCGCCGAACGCTCGGGGCCTTGGATAAACACTTTGCCAGTATATTGTTCGGCAACAAAGCGCGTGGCGTCGGTGGTTTTGGGGTTATCGACAACAATAATCTCGATTGGCTGATAAGTTTGGGCGGCGATTGATTGCAGGCATACTTTCAGCACCGCTTGGCTATTTAATGTTGGCACAATAACTGATACTAATGGCTTTTTCATGCAATCTCCGCTGCTTGTTTAAAATCTCGATAACATTGCTCGAACGTGACCGTTTTGCTCCATTCCCATGCCGCTTGGCGCAGGGTTTGGTAAAGGGCTTGGCTTTGCAAAAGCTGGACAATACCGTCGGCCAAGGCCCGGGGTGTGGCGGCGGTGATGAGGCCGGTTTGGTGGTGACGGACGCTGTCGCGCAGGCCGGCGACATCATACACCACGGCAGGGGTGCCCTGGCTGGCGGCTTCGGTGATGGTCAGGCCCCAGCCTTCGCGCACGGCGGTTTGGATGAGTACATGGCTTTTTTGCATCAGCTCCAGCTTTTGCTCGGCGCTGACCCGGCCGAGATACTCGATGTCGGTTTTAAAGGGCGAGACGGCGATGCGCGCTAACACCTTTTTGCCATACTTTTCTTGCACACCGCCGGCAATTTTGAGCTGCAGGCCAGGGATGCGCTGCTTGGCCAGCTCAAAAGCCTCGATATGATGCAGGGTGCGCTTCATCGATTTAAGGGCACCGAGGCTGAGCACGGTCGGCAGCCGGTACTTACTAATTTTACCTAAATCTTGCGCGGGCTGCAGTTGGATTCCTTCGGAGATTATGTGAACTTTTTTCGGGTCGTAACCAAAACGCACCAGATCTTGTTTGGTACTTTCGGAAATGGTTATGGCTGGCAGGCTACTCAACAGCCGAACATATAGCGGCTCGATCAAATAGCCAGCCCAGCTAAGCGGTGGGATCATTTCGTGGAACCACACCTCGCGGCACAGCTGGTGATAAAGCATAATCACTGGCTCTTTAACATAAAACTTGGCGCAAAACGGCAGGGTGTTGACCTCGTCAATCACCACATCAGCCCAGCCAACCAGGTGCTGTTTATAATAACGATATGCCAGCGGGTACAGCGTGTAGCGGTTGCCGAGGCGGATGATTTTATAACCATCGATGGTTGCCTCCGACGCGGCGCCGGCAAAGCCGCCCACCACTAGCGTGACGTGGTGGCCATCGCCGGCCAAGCGTTTGGCAAGCTCCTCGTTGACTATCTCCGCCCCACCGGCGAGCGGGTGCTGGCGATCTTTCCAGGTAAACCAGAGGATGTTCACGCCTCGTCCTCCAGCAGATCCCCCAGCTCGTTTCGCACCACATATAGCGGCCGGTTGGTAACTTCGGCATGGATATGCGCAATATACAGCGCCACTAGGCCTTGGCCGATAAGCACCAGGCCGATCAAAAATAGCAGCATCAAGGCAAGTGTTGCAGTGCCGGTTATCCGCAGGCCAAACGGATCATGCAGTATATATTTTTCGATAACCACAAAAACACTGAGCGGCCCCGAGACGAGCAAGATGACAATGCCCATGTAGCCCGCAAATTTGAGCGGCATCAAACTGTACGACATAAAGCTGTTCATGGCTAAATTGATAAGCTTGCGGTAGGTGTAACCGCGCTCGCCATTTTGGCGCGGTGGTGCATGGAAGTGCACGTAATCGCGGCGGAAGCCGAGCCAGTCGATTAGCCCGCGAGTCATGCGGTTATGCTCGCCCATCCGGTTAAAAGCATCAACGACCGAACGGTCGAGCAAGCGATAGTCGGTGGCATGCGGTGTTATTTTAGTGTGCGCAATAACACCCATGATGGCATAGTAAATATCCGACGAAAGCTTTTTGAGCCACCCCTCAGCCGCGTCGTACTCGCGCACGCCAACCACCACGTCGGCGCCGTCGCGCCACTTTTTAATAAACTGCGCTAAAAGCTGCGGCGGGTGCTGCAAATCGGCGTCCATCACCGCAACAGCGTCGCCTTTGGCAGCGTGCAGGCCGGCACTAACAGCCGCTTCTTTGCCGAAATTACGGGCGAATTCCAGAACCCGGACGCGCCGGTCCGCTTTGGCCAGCCGATGAAGCACAGACATTGATTCGTCACGGCTCCCATCATCGACAAAGATAAATTCAAAGCGATATTCACTCATTTTTTTGGCTTGCGTTTCGAGCTCGCGATGCATCAGCGGAATATTTTCGGCTTCGTTGTAAAGCGGAACGATAATTGACAGTAGCTTGGCCATTATGGTCTCGCTCCGTTATAGCCGAGCTTGCCAAGTTGTGCCGCGCTACACCACGCACCGAGCAGGCCAAACATAATTATGGTGCCATATAACAGATCGTTGATGATCGATACTAAGCTATGGTGATCCAACCCGATCAGCACCAGTGTTGCAATAATACCCGCTATAACAACTGGCGCAATCAGGAACCGCCGCAGCGCCAAAAAGTACATAACAAACAAATTAAGCAGCGATATGGCTAGCAACACAAAGCCAAGTCGCGGCAGCAAATAAGCATAGGGCAGATACGTCGCACCCATCAGCACACGAATGATAATCTGGGGTAACGCCGCAAAAACGGCCGAAACACCGCCGCCGATAAGCAATAACAGGCCGACAGATTTTAACAGCGTTTGGCGATTATCACGCGCGCTGTGCTGGAGCTTGATGCTCGGCAGCAAAACCTGTGCCACCGAGGCGGTTAAAAAGAAAATAATCCGCGCCACTGTCGAGATGCCAGCATACAAACCAGCAGTGCGGGCGTCAAAGTAATGCTTAACTACCACCGTATCGAGGCTGTACATGCCCGTCATCACCAACGAGCCGATCAGCACGAGCAGAGCGTACTTCAGCTCGGGCACCAGCAGCTTGAAGTCGGGCAGACGAAGAAAATGGCCATTAATAACTTCGGCAAAGCCGTGGCGGCGAGCACGATTGGCGGCATAACCAAACGCAGCAACCTGAGCAAGCACAAGCCCGAGCATGACGCCGCTGCTGCCAAAGCCGGCCCGAGCCAGCGCCGCTGCCAACAACAAATCGGATACGGAGGCAATAATGCCGATCCAGGCCACCAAGCTAAAGCGCTTGATACCGCGCAAGTAGGCGCTGCGAAAAGCCAGTGGCACACTAACCACTAGAGCTACGATCATTAAGATAAATGGCAAGGTTGTGCCAAAATGGAAAAAATCTTTCAACAGGCTACCGGCGGCAACTGTTATGGCTAGCAGTACCACGCCAATCAATGCCGCCAACCGTTCCAGCTCCGAAATCATCCGGTTCCGCTTGGCTGGATTGTCATAGTTGGCGACTATGTTAACCGTCAGCAACCCGAGCACGTTCAAAAAAATTCCGATCTGTAAAAAGAGTGACGCCAATACCTGTACCTCTCCAAAAGCGTCCGGCCGCAGCACCCGCCCCAGCACCGGATAAAAAAGATAGTTTAAAAAGCCAATCGAAAGTGAGCCAACAAAATAAATTGCGTTATGCCGCAAAAAAGTGTTCTGTTTCAGGCGTCTGGCAAACTCAAACATAGGTTATTCTTTAAGAACCGCTCCTTTTACCGTACGCATGGTAACAGGGAAATGTTATCTCAATATTAAATCAACCGTTACCGACACGCATTTTTAAAAGGGTTACGACATACTGTTGTAGTACACGCAACCCTTATTGAGTACGCCTAGGAGACTTGCTCGGCAATCCAGCAGCGAAAGTCCCTGAGCATTGCGCACAAACTGTAAAAGTCTATACCTCTCAAGCCCAGAGTGGCCTCAACAATCAAGTCTTCCACCGGCCCGCCTTGCTCTTTGATGCAGATGAGCATATCCCCTAACTCGGTTGGCTGATGCTTCAGGCAGCCTGCCAGCTCTTTACCGCCGTCGCGCAGCGGCTGGATCTGGATTGCGTGGCAATCGGGCAAAAGCTCCGGCAAGGAATTACCCCAGCGGCCAAGTAGCGATTTATTGGTCGTGACCTGCGGCGGCCGTCGGGCCAGTTGCCGGGCTGACGGCTCCTCGCGCATATGGCAAAGGTCTGCCACTAGCGAAACAGGTTTATTAAGCCACCGATACTCGGCTACTGTGGCTTTAATTTGCTCAACGCTCATCCAAAGCCCGGGGTGGATCTCTACCAACTGCACGCCTGGCGTAAAATAATGCTCAATTACCCAGGCCTTGGGGTAGATACTCCGCAAACTATAAAAAATTTCGTCGGCGTGAACGCCAAAAAAAGCATAGTCGACCGGTGTTGGGCAGTCCGGCTGATGGCGGATCCTGTCGATCGCCACTTTGGCCAGAGATTCCGGGCAGCCCCAGGCGCGCTCCATATACCTTATGGGCAAACCCCTTAGTGCTCTCCGGTTGATGCCCCAAGGCGTCCATAACCCACGCAGCGGCAAGAGCTGCGAAAAGTCGAAGCGTGCCTGGATGGCGGCTCGCATCGCTAGCCCCGGCAGTACGGCTGCCCAGGGAAGATAGCAGCCGATGCTTGCGCCGATTTTAAATCTCATAGTTGCTCCTCCAGGTAGCAAGCACAGCCTCGAGGCGGTGCCGCTCTCCAAAATACTTGCTCTGATTACCAACAATCAGGGCATTATCAGTATCGTACTATAAGTGTGGGGAGATTGGGAGATTGTATACTCCACGCCGAATAAAAATTATAAAAATAGCTTGGTTTTAGACCAAGCTATCCTTGACGAGGCGGGCCGTTAGTCGGAAGTTGCCGATGCAACCGAACCGCCCGCAGGCATACAGTCTGCAACCAGGGTGTTGCAAGCAGCAGTAATGCGGACATTGACTAATTGCCTAATGCGTCTTACGTGGTCAAAACAAATGCCTTCGGCTATGCAAACGTCCAGCAGCTCAGCTACTATTGTTGGCAATAGTTCGGCAACCTTTGCATCAAACTGCTGGAGCCACGGCGATAATACAGCTTCATGCTCGTTGTCGGGCGGGCGCAAACGTATATTCAGCTCGTTCACGAATCTTCCCCGGGCTGTGTTAACCAGGTCTTCGGCGAAGGCTTGGATAACGCCCCTTAGCCGCTCGTTGGCATCAGCCGGTTCAGGCTGTTTCTCGGGCTGGTTTTTAGGTACTGTCTTCCGGCGATTCCAGCGATGGTAGACTTCCAGCGCAATTGCAGCCGCCGCTAGAATGCATATGGGAATCAGATTGATGAGTTGACCGCTCACCTTTTCCTCCATCTTGTAAATTCGATAACGACCACTCGCCGTTATGTACTCATGTATCTTAAAAATAAACCTTTTTTGTGTCAATAACCACGATCGGCACGCTGCCGGCTGTGTTTTTCTAACCCGTCAGTATTTAGCCTCGGACCTTGCCGCCTGGCCCAAGCAGCTCCGCAGCTTTATGAATATTGGTTACCATCTACGATAAATTGTGTCAGAATATATACGATACGTAAACTAAAAGTGGATCTCTAAATGCATCATATTTTCCGCCTGGTGCGGCTTATTCCTGGTTATCACAAGCGGTTTTTTGCGGTTTTGGCCGTTAATACCGTCCTCGGCTTGGGCGCGGTGGTGACGCCGTATCTTTTTAAGGTCATCGTCGACAATATCGTTTCGCTCACTGGCAAGCACGCCGATATCAACGCTGCCAGAGACGGCGTGCTGGCTTCGCTGGCCATACTTGCCGCAATCCGTTTTGTAACGGTGATTTTGGGCTACGTCCAAGACCGAGCCAGCGGTATTTTGTTTTTTGAAACGATGTGGGGGCTGCGCCGGCAGCTGTTTCGGCACATGGTTTATCTGTCGATTGACTATTACGAGCAGCATCGGGTTGGTGAGATTATCCAGCGCATCAGCAACGCCACTGCCGAGCTGCGCGGTTTGCTTGCCCAGTGGGCGCAAGGTGCACTGCTCAACGTGCTGACACTCATTTTTATTGTAGCGATTTTACTGGTTCGCCTGCCGCCCGTCGGAATTTTGATGCTGGTTATGGTACCAGCTATGCTCGGCAGTGCCATGTACCGCATCCGCAAAAGCCAGCCAGTTCAACGAGAATGGGTAAAACTCAGCGAAAAGACCCTCGGCACCATCAGCGAAACGGTTAGCCTAATCGCCACTATCCGCAGTTTTGGCCAGGAAGCAAACCGTATTAGGCAATACGAGCAGGAAACAGACGACTTTAGAAAAGCACGTTTTAAACACTTTTATATCGAGTGGCGGCTGAGCCTTGTTCAGGATAGTGTAATCGCAATAACCTCCCTGGCAGCGCTGGCCATTGTTGCCCTCGGCGCCCTGCACGGCACCTATACTGCTGGTGATATCTTGCTGGTGCTTACTTATTTGACGACTGTCGTTGGCAGTATCAACCCGATTGTCCGGCTAATCATCAACACTGGCGAGGTCGAAATCTCTGCCGAGCGCGCCGTTGAACTGCTTGAGGTCGAACCAACCGTCGTTGACCGCCCGGACGCCACGGAGCTGAAAAAACTGGAGTCGATTGAATTCCGTGGCGTCAGCTTCCAGTATCCGGGCAAAGATCGGAAGGTGCTTGATAGCGTATCATTTACTCTGCAAGCCGGCCAAACTCTGGCGCTAGTTGGCCCGAGCGGCGTCGGCAAAACCACCATTACCAAACTGTTACTGCGGTTTTATGAGCCGACCGCAGGCCTGGTTCTAATCAACGGCCAAGACGTCCACGCCTTCACCCAAGCATCCGTGCGCAATGTGGTCGGTATGGTGATGCAAGACGTGGCATTATTTAACGACACGGTCGAGGCTAATGTGCGCTTTGCCCGCCCCGAAGCGACCCAAAGCGAGCTGGTATCTGCCGCCAAAACCGCTCACGCTGATATGTTTATTGATGCGCTGCCTGATGGCTACATGACGTTAGTGGGCGAGCGCGGCATCAAATTATCC
>Ga0247678_1000273_pt1 | contig 10750 bp, 9 predicted proteins | sample CNK19_metaG_FD_182801 | JGI IMG/M metagenome (GOLD analysis project Ga0247678, IMG submission 182801) | Soil microbial communities from Purdue University Martell Research Forest, Indiana, United States - CNK19 | ecosystem: Environmental > Terrestrial > Soil > Temperate forest > Bulk soil | place... | reverse complement strand
CGCCTCGACGCGCCCGGCCACGTTCTTGCCCTGCGCGTTCACCGCGCGGTATGCGAAAAGGGGCATGGGAGGCTCAGCTCATCCGCTCAGCTCATCCGATCGGTGAGGTCGACCACTCGCATCACCTCGTCGAGGCTGGTGGCTCCTGCGCGCGCCAGGCGCACCCCGTCGTCGGCGAGGGTCTTGAAGCCCTGCGCGCGCGCCGCGGTGAGGATCTCGCGCGCGGTGGCGCGCCGCGCCACCAGCTCGTCGATGCCGGCGTCGATCTTGAGCAGCTCGAGGATCGCCTGGCGGCCGCGGTAGCCCTGGTACTCGCACTGCTCGCAGCCGACCGCGCGATAGAGCGCGGCGGGCTCGGTCGGCGAGAGGCCGAGCAGGCGCCGCTCCTTCACGTCCGGGTCGTAGGACTGGCGGCAGGTCCGGCACAGGCGCCGCACCAGGCGCTGCGCGAGGATGCCGATGATGTTGCCCGCCAGGATGTCGGGGAGGATGCCGATGTCGAGCAGGCGCGGAAACGCGCCCACCGCCGAATTGGTGTGGAGCGTGGTGTACACCTGGTGCCCGGTCATCGCGGCGCGGAACGCCATCTCGGCGGTCTCGCGGTCGCGGATCTCGCCGACCAGGATCACGTCCGGGTCCTGGCGCATCATGGCGCGGATGCCGTTGGCGAAATCGAGCTTGGCGGCCTCGGCCACCGAGGTCTGCCGGATCAGCGTCATCGGGTACTCGACCGGGTCTTCCAGCGTCATCACGTTGACGGCGTCGGAATTGATGTGGTTCAGGATCGAATACAGCGTGGTCGTCTTGCCGCTGCCGGTCGGCCCGGTGACCAGGATGATGCCCTCGGGGCGCGTGATCATGAGCTTGAGAACCTCGAGCGCCGGCTCCTCGAGGTTCAGCTTGTCGAGCGGCACGATGCCCTTCTGGCGGTCGAGGATGCGCAGCACCAGGTTCTCGCCGTGGGTGGTCGGCAGGCTCGCGACGCGGAAGTCGACCACCCGCCCCGACATGGTGGCCGAGATGCGGCCGTCCTGCGGCGCGCGCGTCTCGGCGATGTTCATCTTCGCCATGACCTTGATGCGCACCGCCATCGCCGGCCAGTAGGTCTTGTGCAGGCTCCTGATCTGGCGCAGCACGCCGTCGATGCGGTAGCGGATGCGCAGGAAGTTCTGCTCCGGCTCGAAGTGAATGTCCGAAGCCGCGCGCTCGACCGCGTCGGCGAGCAGCGCCGAGATCAGGCGCACCACCGGCTGCGAATACTCGTCGCCCTCGGTGAGGGTGGCGTAGTCGATCTCGCCGGTCTCGATCTCGCGCAGGATGCCGTCGATCGAGAACTCGTGGCCGTAGTAGTGCTCGACCGCGCGCTCGATCTCGGACTCGCCGGACAGGCGCAGCTCCACCTCGTACTCGCCGTTCAGGTGGGCGCGCAGCTGGTCGACCGCGACGATGTTGTTGGTGTCGGCCAGCGCCACGATGAACTTCTTGTGCTGCCGATCGACCGCGACCGGGAAGATGCGGTAGCGCCGCGCCATCTCGCGCGGCAGGAGCTTGAGCGCGGCGGGATCGACGATGATGTGCGACAGGTCCACCGACTGCATGCCGAGCTTCTCGGACAGCGCGTCGCGCAGCGTCGCCTCGGAGACGAAGCCGAGCTGCACCAGCAGGCGCCCGACCGGCACGTGCGATTTCGTCTGCTCGAGCAGCGCGATGCGCAGCTGGTCCTCGGTGAGGATCCCCTGGTCGATCAGGATCTGTCCGATGTGGCGCTTGGCCTGGGGATTGGCGGGCGAATTCATCCTCGGCTCTGCGGCGGGGCTCGAGCTCAGTTCCCGAGCTGAGCGGCGCGGGTGCGCGCGGCGGCGAGGTCGAAGCTCGCGCCGTGCTTTTCCGCGAGCGCGATCGCGCGGCGGTAATAGTCGGCCGCGAGCTTGGACTGGCGCAGGTGGTCGAGGCTGACCGCCAGGTTGAAGGCGAAGTCGGGGTTGTCCGGATCCGCGGCCATCGCCTTGAAATAGGCCTGCTGCGCTTCGGCCCAGCGTCCCTGCTGCGCGAGCTGGTTGCCGAGGGTGAAATGCAGCACGTTGGCGCCGGGGTCGGCGGCGAGCAGGGTCTTCACGCGGCTCTCGGTGGTGAGCGGATCGAGCCGGCTCGCGCGCAGCGCGATGAGCCCGGCCTGGGCGTTCGAATCGGTCGGGTCGTTCTGCAGCAGGCGCAGGTAGGCGGCTTCCGCGGCCTCGTATCTCCCGGCGCGCACGTCGGTCGCCGCGAGGCCGAGCAGCGCATCGCGGTTTCCGGCGTCGTCGCGCAGCGCGGCCTGGTAGTCGGCGCGCGCGGTAGCCAGGTCCCCGGCGAGGTAGGCGGCGTAACCGGAAGCGACTTTCGGATCGATCTGGGGCGACGGGCGCGTCTGCGTGACCGGCGCCTCTGCGAGCCGCGGCTGGGGTGGCGGCGCAGGCGCGAAACGGGGCGCGGGCGGCGCGGAGACCCGGGCCGCCGCTGGGGGCGCTTCGCGTGGCGGACGTTCCCTCGGCGCCGGGGCGGGCTCAGCGGCTGCGGCGACCGGCGGCAGCCCGGGAATGGTGGTCGGCGTCGCGAGCGCCGCCGTGGCGGCGGGCCTGCTTGCAGGCGCCGGAGACGGTGCGGCGGCCTGCTGCGCCGCCCGCGGCGGATTGGCGTTCACGAGAGACGGCGGAGGACGCAGCTGATACCAGAAATACCCGACGATGCCGATCGCGGCCATGCCGAGACAGGCGAGCGTGATGTAGAAGGGCAGGCGCGGGTTCGGCTCCCTGAACTTCGCTTCGAAGACCTTGCGAGCGGCGGCGCGCTCGGCAGCCTGCGGCTGGTCGGATTCCACCGCTTCCGGCGCCGGCTCGGCCTGGCGCGGCGCGATCTCGTCGGTGAGGATCTCGAGCGGCTGGCGGATATCGGGCAGCTCGGCGCGCGTCAGCACCGGCTTCTCCGGGATCGGCGACGGATTTTCGATCCGCAGCTCGGGCCCCGCATCGCCTTTCGCGCGGCGCTGGGCCTCTTCCTTGGCCTTTTCCGCCTTCTTCAGCGCCTCGAGGAGCAGGCTCATGTCACGGGGCCTGGCCCGGCATGAGCGGCGGCGCGGTGCGCGACGGGTTGGGGCGCCGGAAGAAGTCCTCCCGCGGCAGCTGGTCGCGGTAGTTCCGGAAGTCGCCCTCGAGGCTCGGATCCCGGATCACGGTGGCGCGGAGGAAGATGACGAGCTCGGTCTTGGCCGACAGGTCGGCGCGGTTGGTCATCAGCTCGCCGATGAGCGGGATGCTGCGCACGCCGGGGATGCCCGACTCTTGGTTCTGTACGAAGTCCTGCATCAGGCCGGCGAGCACCGCGATTTCGCCGTTTTGCAGGCGCAGGATGGAATCGAACTCGCGCGTCTCGAACACCGGGATGTCGTTCTGCGTGTTCTGGCCCTGCAGCGCAGGGTTCGGATCGCGCACGCTGTCGACGCGCCGCCGGATCGTGGGACGCACGTTGAGCACCACCGCGTCGGCATCGTTGATCTGGGGCAGCACCGCCATCATGAAGCCCTCCGCCGCGATGTTCGGTGTGGTGGTGAAGGAGGCCGCCACCACGGCGGTGCCGCCGGCGACGGTGACCGGCGTGGTCGACGGTGTCAGCGTGAAATAGATGATGTCGCGCGTGACGCGCAGGATCGCGGTCTGGTTGTTCAGGACCGAAAGGCGCGGGCTGGAGAGCACGCGCACGTCGCCGAATTGCTCGAGCAGGCTCAGCGTGGCGGAGAAATTGCGCCCGGCGTCGGCATAGCTGAGCAGAAACGGGGTCAGGCTGAAGCCCGGCGTGAGCGAGGTGGTCGGCGGGATCGCCGGCTGCTGCAGCTGGAAGCCCGTCACCCCGGAGCGAAGCTTGGCCCACTCGATGCCGCGCTGGTATTCGTTCCTGAGCTGGACCTCGGCCACCGTCGCCTCGATCAGCACCTGGCGCTTGGCGCCCTGGAGCACCTGGTCGAGGAATTCCTGGACGCGCTCGTGCTGCTTCGAGGTCGCGCGCACGTAGAGGACGCCGCTCTCGCGGTTGCCGATGACCGCCGCGGCCTCCTGATAGGTCGCGCCGGGCTGCGCCGGGGCGGCAAGTGCCTGCGGCTGGATCGGCAACCCGCCCGGCACGGCAGGCACTGCCGGCGCTGCGGGGGTGGCCTGCGCGAGGTGGGTGCCCGCGGGGATGACCTTGTCGGTCTCGCGCAGGATGTCCTTCACGTTCTGGATCAGCGATTCCCAGAGCTTGTTCTCGGCGCGAACATCGATCTGCGCCGTGCCGCCGGTGGTGGTGCCGGCGGTCGTAGTCGGCGTCGCGCCGGGTACGCCCGTCCCACCCGTGCCGAACTGGGTCGAGGCGGTCGATTGCATCTTCACGTCGCGGCTCGCGCTGAGGTAGTCGACCTTGTAGGTGCGCAGATAAGGCGAATCGCGCATTACCACCAGATTGTCGTTCTGGATCTCGTAGCGCATGTCGACCTGCCGTGCGATGCGCGAGAGGAGCTGCGGCAGGGTCTGGTCGATCGCGTTGAGGGTGACGGTGCCGGTCACGTCCGGATTGATGTCCACGTTCAGCCGTGCGTCACGCGCGAGCGCGAAGAGCAGCTCCTGGACGCGCACGTTGTTCACCACCACGCTGTAGGTTTCGGGCCGGACTGCAGGCTTGGGCTTCGGCAGGATCGGCGAGACCTGCACCGGCGGAGGGATATCGGCCTCGGCGCGCGCTTCAGGAGCCCGGATGTGCGTCGCCGCGGGTTTCGGCGGCGCGTGGCCGCAGCCCGCCGCGAAAGCCGCAAGCAATGCGGCCGCACCCAGTCTCCCCAACGTCATTGCGAAACTCCCTCCGGGCGGCAAGCATACCACGAGTAGTGCCTGAAGAAACTGGTGTAAGCGCCTGTCACGCAGGCATTTTTTATCTCTCTGTTCAAATTTGGCGACGCAGCTCCCCGAAACTGCGGAGCTCCGTCCGGAAGGCTTCCTGATACCGCGGCGGCAGGCGCTTTCCGGCCGCCGCGGCCTCGTCCCGGGACGCAAATTCGCCGTACAGGACCCGCAGGCGGTACTGGCCGGCGTCCTCCAGCGGAATGACGAAAAGCTCGTCGAGCTGGACGAAGTCGCGGGCGCGAAGGAGAAAGCGCTCCATGCGCGCCGGGTCACTGTTGTCGGTGGTGAAGAGCTCGATCGAGTAGCCCGCGTCGGGGGCCCGTTCGAGGACCGCGCGGGTGGCTGCAATGCGCTCCGCGAGGAGGCGGTGACCGCCTGCCGAATAGCGCGCGAGTCGGTCGGCTTGATCCGGGCTGAGATGGGTTGGAGGGGTCGGCGCGCTCTGAGGGGGCGTCGGCTCGGGGGTCACCGGGGGCGCCGCCACGGGTGCGGCGACCGGTTCGGCGACCGCCGCCGACGCGGGCTCGGGTTTCGTCGTCCAGAGCCACTGCGCCGCGAGGCCGAGCGCCAGGCCGACAGCCAGCGCCGCCGCGGCGACGGCGAGCGTGCGCCTGCGGCGCGGCGTTACCACGGCGAATTCGGAGTCCTGCACCGCGGCGCGCACGTGGCTCGACCTGACGGCGTGGCCGTTCTCGGTGAATGCCGAGAGCAGCGCCTTGTCGGCGAGGATGTTGATGCGCCGCGTGAGGCCGTCGGAGGCGCCCGCGATCAGCCCGACCGCGCGCGGCGCAAACACTTCCGGGCCACGGTAGCCCGCGGCGCGCATGCGGAACGACAGGTAGCGCGCCGCTTCGCCCTTCGAAAGCGGGCGCATGCGGAAGGCGTGCGTCACGCGGTCGCGCAGCTGGCGCAGGCTCGCCTTGGCGAGCGTGCTGTCCAGCTCGGGCTGACCGAAGAGCACGATCTGCAGCAGCTTGTGCCGGTTCGATTCCAGGTTGGAGAGCAGGCGCACTTCCTCCAGCGTTTCGTCGGGCATCGCGTGCGCTTCGTCGATCAGGACCACGACCCGGCGGCCCTGGCCGTAGCGGCCGATGAGGTGCTCCTGCAGCTCGCGCAGCGCCACGGCGGTCCGCTTGCCCGAAAGCGCCAGGCCGAGCTCGTCGCCGATCGCCGCGAGGATCTCGTCGCGGGCAAGCGAGGGCGTGGCGAGATAGATGGTGTCGACGTGGGCCGGAAGCCGCTCCATCAGCACGCGGCACAGCATGGTCTTGCCGCTGCCGACCTCGCCCGACACCTTGACGATCCCCTCGTCGTGCAGCACCGCGTAGATCAGCGCCTCGAGGGTGGCGCCGCGGTCCGCGCCCTCGAAGAAGAAATCGGTGTGCGGCGTGATGCGGAACGGCGGTTCCTTCAGGCCGAAGTGCTCGAGATACAGCGCCACTATTTCGGTTCCTTCTGATCCATGCGGCTGTAGAGCGTGGTCCGGTTGACGCCGAGAAGCTTCGCCGCCTGGCTCATGTTGCCGCGCGTGATGCGCAGCGCCGCCTCGATGTAGGCGCGCTCCCAGGCCATCAGCGTCTCGTCGAGGTTGAAGCCGGCCGCGCGCTCGAGCTGGCGTTGCGCCTGGTCCGCGAGCCCGGCCGGGCCCCCTGCCGGCGCCGCCGTCTCGAAGTCGAGCTCCAGGTCGAGCTCCGGCTCGAGCTCGGCCACGGACACCCGCCGGGCGGCGTACTTGGTGATGAGCCGGATCACGATGTTGCGCAGCTCGCGCACGTTGCCGGGGAAAGCGTAGCGCAGCCAGCGCGCTTCGGCCTCCTCGTCCAGGTCAAACGGCTCGGCGCCCGACTGGCGCGCGTAGAGCCGCCGGAAATGCTCGAGCAGCGCGAGCTTGTCGCGGTCGAGCTCGCGCAGCGGCGCGACCTGGAGCGACAGCACCGAGAGGCGATGGTAGAGATCGGCGCGGAAGCTTCCCTGCCTGAGCGCCTGGCGCAGGTCCCGGTTGGTGGCCGCGACGACGCGCGCGCGCGACACCCTGCGCTGGGTCTCGCCCAGGCGCTGGAATTCGCCGTTCTCGATCACGCGCAGCAGCTTCGCCTGCATCTCTAGCGGCAGCTCGCCGATCTCGTCGAGGAAGAGCGTCCCGTCCTGCGCGTCCTCGAAATAGCCGGCCTTCGCCGCCGTGGCGCCCGTGAAGGCGCCCTTGGCGTAGCCGAAGAGCGTCGCCTCGATCAGCGTGGGCGCGAGCGCGGCGCAGTTGAGCGCTAGGAACGGCCGCGCGCTGCGGCTCGACAGGCGGTGCAGGCTGTGGGCGACGAGCTCCTTGCCGCTGCCCGACTCGCCTTCGATCAGCACCGGGAAGGGGGAGGCGGCGAACTGCGCGATCTGGCTGCGCAGCTTTTCCATCGACGCGCTCGAGCCGACGAGCTCGGCGGCTTCGGGCGTGGCCTGGTCTCGCGCGCGGTCGAGGGCGCGCTTCAGCGTGAGGGGGTTCGCCGGCTTGGCGATGAACTCCCAGGCCCCGAGCGCCCGCGCGTGGCGGGCGTGCGCCGCCTCGTTCTGGCCCGACAGCACGAAAATCTTCATCGCGGGCGAATGGGCGAGGAGATCGGCGATCAGGCGGAAGCCCTCTTCCGGCGAGTGCGGCGTCGGCGGAAGCCCGAGGTCGATCAGCGCGAGCCCGGGCACCGGCGCGAGCTGGCGCACCAGCTCGATCGCGCGGGGCCGCGACTCGACCGCCAGCACTTCGTAGTCGGCCCCCAGGGCGAAGGCCAGGGTGTCGGTGATGAGCGGGTCGTCGTCGACGATGAGGAGCTGCGGCTTCCCCGCCTGCGCCGTGCCCGGCGCGGCATTCGGCTCACTCGCCACGGATGCACCTCATGAAGGCCTGCTCCAGGCGCGCTTCACCGTATTTCGCGCGCAGCCCCTCGGGACTGCCGTGCCAGCGCACGCGCCCCTGCTCCAGCACCGCGATCGAGGAGCACAGCTCTTCGACGTCGGCGAGCACGTGCGAGGTGAAGAAAAGCGTCCTGCCCTCCGCGGCCAGCCTGCGCAGCACGGATTTCACCGCGACGCGGGCGGCGGGGTCAAGGCCGCTCATGGGCTCGTCGAGCACGTAGAGGTCGCGCGCGACGAGGAATGCGGCGGCGAGGCCGAGCTTTTGCGTCATGCCCTTCGAAAGGCTGCGCACCGGGCGCTCGAGCACGGCGGCCTCGAGCTCCAGCTCGGACAGCATCGCCTGCGCGCGCGCGGCGTCGTAACGCTCGCCGAAGCTGCGGGCCAGGAACTCCACGAACTCGCGGCAGCGCAGGTAGTGCGCGGGCATGAAGCGCTCGGGGACGTAGGCGAGGCGGCGGCGCGATTGCGGCTCGCCGGCGGGCTGCCCGAAGATGCGGATGGTCCCGGACTCGTAGGCGCACAGGTCGAGCAGGCACCTGATGAGCGTGGTCTTGCCGGCGCCGTTCGCGCCGACCAGCCCGAACGCTTCGCCCGGGGCCACCGCGAGGTCGACCGTCTCCAGGGCAGTGAGCTTGCCGTAGCGCTTGCGTAGCGCGCTGACGCGCACCGCCGAGTTCACAAGAGCTTCCGCCATGGCGCGGTAATATTACGCCCGGTGCAGCAAGGTCCCATGGTGGAAATCCAGAACGTCGCGTTCGGCTACGACGCCGCGCGCCCGGTGCTGCGCGACGTGAGCCTGTCGATCGAGCGCGGAAGCGTCGTCGGCATCATGGGGCAGTCGGGCTGCGGCAAGACCACGCTGTTGCGCATCATCGCGGCGCAGTACCTGCCGACCAGCGGGACCGCGCGCGTGCTGGGCGAAGCGACCTCCGGGCTCGACCGCGAGGCGCTCTACCGGATGCGGCGCAGGATGGGCATGCTGTTCCAGTTCGGCGCGCTGTTCACGGACATGTCGGTGTACGAGAACGTCGCGTTTCCCCTGCGCGAGCATACCGCGCTGCCCGAGGACCTGATCCACGACCTGGTGATGCTCAAGCTCCAGGCGGTCGGCCTGCGCGGCGCGGCCCAGCTGATGCCCGCCGAGCTCTCGGGCGGCATGGCGCGGCGCGTGGCGCTCGCGCGCTCGATCGCCCTCGACCCGCAGCTCATCCTGTACGACGAGCCGTTCACCGGCCTCGACCCGATTTCCTTCGGCGTCATCGTGCGCCTGATCCGGGAGCTGAACGACTCGCTCGGCGCGACCTCGATCATCGTGACCCACGACGTGCAGGAGGCCCTCGGCGTGGTGGATTACGTGTACTTCATGGCGGCAGGACGCGTCATCGCCGAAGGCAAGCCGGACGAGATCCGCGCGAGCCGCGAGCCGTTCGTGCGCCAGTTCGTGAACGGCGAGCTCGACGGGCCGGTCCCCTTCCACTACCCGGCGCCGGATTACGCCGCCGAGCTCGAGCTTACCGGGGGCTGAGATGTCTTTCGCACAGATCCGGGAGCACGCGCGCGGGCGCTTGGAACGCCTGGGCAATGCCGTCACTTCGTCGGTCTGGCGCTTGGGCTTCGCCAGCCGGTTCCTGTTCTACCTGGTGGCGCATTCGGGCACCGCGCTGCGCCGCATCCGCCTCACCGTGGCGGAGATCTACTTCGCCGGCGTGCTGTCGCTCATCATTATCCTGGTGTCCGGCATGTTCGTCGGCATGGTGCTCGCGCTGCAGGGCTACGACACGCTCGCGCGCTTCGGCGCCTCCGAGTCCCTCGGCGTGCTGGTGGCGCTGTCGCTCGTGCGCGAGCTCGGGCCGGTCGTGGCGGGCCTGCTCTTCGCGAGCCGCGCCGGCTCGGCCATCACCGCCGAGATCGGCCTGATGAAGGCGACCGAGCAGATCTCGGCGATGGAGATGATGGCGGTCGATCCCATCGCGCGTGTGGTCGCGCCGCGCTTCTGGGGCGGCGTCATCTCGATGCCGCTGCTCGCGGCGCTCTTCTCGGCGCTCGGCATCTTCGGCGGCTATCTCGTCGGGGTGCAGCTGATCGGCGTCGACGCGGGCGCGTTCTGGTCGCAGATGCAGGCCGCGGTCGACCTGCGCAACGACATCCTGAACGGCGTGATCAAGAGCGTGGTGTTCGGCATCGCGGTTACCTGGATCGCGGTGTTCGAGGGCTACGATGCGATTCCCACCGCGGAGGGCGTGTCGCGCGCCACCACGCGCACGGTGGTGACGTCCTCGCTCGCGATCCTCGCGCTCGATTTCGTGCTTACCGCACTCATGTTTACCGGAGGTCAGTCGAAATGAACCGCGCCACCATCGACCTGTGGGTGGGCATCTTCGTAGTCATCGGCATCGGCGCGCTGCTCTTCCTCGCGCTCAAGGTCGGAAACCTCGCGACCTTCTCCGGAGGCGAGACCTACAACGTGCAGGGGCGCTTCGTGAACATCGGCGGCCTCAAGGTGCGGGCGCCCATCAAGAGCGCGGGCGTAGTCGTCGGCAGGGTCGCCGACATCCGCTTCGACAACGAGACCTACGAGGCGCTGGTGTCCATGAATCTCGACCAGCACTACCTGTTCCCGCGCGACAGCACCGCCAAGATCCTCACCTCCGGCATTCTCGGCGAGCAGTACATCGGTCTTGAGGCAGGGGGCGACGGCGTGATGCTCAAGAACGGCGACCGCGTGCGCCTGACCCAGTCCGCGGTGGTGCTCGAGAACCTGATCAGCCAGTTCCTCTTCAACAAGGCGGCCGAAGGCAAGGACGAGAAGAAGTGACTTTTGCGCGCTGCCTATCGGCCGTACTGCTGCTTGCGGCCGGTTGTGCAACGGGCCCGGACCGCGATCCGCGCGATCCGTTGGAGCCCATGAACCGTGCGATCACCCGCTTCAACGATGTGGCGGACGAGTG
>Ga0247678_1000269_pt1 | contig 10906 bp, 9 predicted proteins | sample CNK19_metaG_FD_182801 | JGI IMG/M metagenome (GOLD analysis project Ga0247678, IMG submission 182801) | Soil microbial communities from Purdue University Martell Research Forest, Indiana, United States - CNK19 | ecosystem: Environmental > Terrestrial > Soil > Temperate forest > Bulk soil | place... | reverse complement strand
CGGATCAGTAATATCGGAACCAACAACAGCGCCTCGCCTGATCATGGCGCGCCGGGTAGATTCTAGTTCAGTTATCTTACGATGGAGCTTCGGTAATGCATGCGTCGCATCGACTTCGTGGATATGATACGAGATGTCTGCGTCGTGGTTGAAGTGAATAAGGCTATCGAGCCAACCGGACGCTGCCACAAATGGGTAGCCGGAGATGAATAGCGTTCTGACGTACTGGCCGTCAATAACGAGATGATCAGCCTGCTCTTCGAGTCCTTCGTAAGAAAGAACATCAACTTGGTCTTGCTCGCCAAACGTAAGCGCCAACTCTTTTGGCCGTTCATCATACCGCTTTTTGAACTCCATAAGCTTTGCAAGTGGTTCGATCATGCTTGTTCTCCTCTTGTGTATGAGCTGTTGAGCAGTCTGACTACGTGCTCAGTGATCGGCTGCCGTTTCGCTTGGGTCGGATTGTAGAAACTCTGAAACAAGTCGAGTATCTCAAGACTGTCCAGCCGCCGTGTTTGCATACCTAGCCGCATGAGTCCTTTACTGACAATGTCGCTATTGATATTGAGTTGCTCTTTGGCGGTATCGAAATCGCCGCCGTCTTTTGAGGTGTACGGCAGGACAACGTAAAAGTGGCGCGATAGAATCTTGTTATTTGCCACGAGCCCTTGGACGAACTCGCTGTAGTTTTCCAGCTGCGAGCGGTATACGTCCTCTGTTTCGCTAGCAAGATGAGCACGCAAATCTGACAGGTATTTGCTCATATCTAATTCTCGAATGCGCACGAGAATTTGTAATGAACATGGCAGCGAGTTGAGAAAACTTTCAAAGGTATCGATGAGCACATCCTGCTCGTCTTCGCTCTTTAGCTCAAAGTTGACTGACGAGACTTCTAAAACTGCTCGGTACTGGTGATGTGGTAATAGTAGAATGTCGTCTTTCGCGCCTTTAATATTGATCTGACGGCGTGATGATGTTTTACTGCGCGATTTCTGTAATATGGACACGGAGTTCTCCTTTCTTAGTCACTTCAAAGTGTGGTTTAGCGATTGGATCGACTAATATGCTTTCAGCTTGGACTATTTGGGCGGTTGTCAGCTGAGGCAACGGGCTATTTTCTGTCTTGTGTGATTCCGCAACTTCACTCAATTCATCAACTGAGCCAGCAGGCTCTGCCTCGCGCAAATGAGCATCATTTTTGTCGAAAACATAATATTGCGGCCGAGTATTGTAACGAAGCAATACAATAAGCCAGAGCAGCAAGATCCTTCCGCGGATCCGTATCGCGAGCACGCCGCATGCCACCGCCAAACAAACGATCAGGACAATCTTATATGCTGCATAACTAAAGAATGGCGGCAGAATAACGAACAAGCCGCTGCCGATGAATACAGGCACGATTAACAACATCAGCTGCGAAAAGCCAAGATTACCCGTAATCCGATCCTCGACTGTGGTAATTTGTGCCGGCACAATGGTGGTTCTCATGTCCTTTTCCCTTTTTTAGTCCTAGGGTTTTCATCAACCCTTGGGTTAGTCGCTGGTTTTTCGATGATAACAGTCTGCTCTTGTGGCGTTGCAGTGCGGGAAAGTTGCGGTGCCCGGCGAGTTTCTCCTGTATTGAGCGGCCTGCCGTATGCCCTTTGCTTTTTAGCGGTAGGCTGTTTTGTCTGAGGCGATTGGCCTTCCTGGTCTTGATTCTCGTCATCTTGACCAGATCCTTTCCGTCTGCGGCGCCGAGGACTCCCGACTGAGCTCAAATACGAGACACCGCGAATAAATGATCCGGCTACCATGCGCGCAGCCCTTGGTCCGCTCGTAGCGTAAGCAAACTCTTGCATGACTCCTTGGGTCTTCAGCAGCGCTAACACAGTCGCTAGTCCAAGCAACAGTGCCATTAGTGTATTCGGTTGCCCGTTAGTATTACCCTGCAGCATGCCGCTAAAGAGCGATGCAGCCAGCAGGATGATAACTGCATGCACAAACAACACAAACACGAGCGCTAAATAGGTTTTAGCCGCAGTAATAGCAAAATCTTTAAAAGCTGGCAGTAGCCATAAAAGTAAAACGAGCGGCGCGAGGATGGCGCCGACATAGAGTGCAATCAGGCGGCCAATGTAATAGACAAGCAATAAGACCGTCACGACGAGAAAAGAAATCATCACAAGCAAACCAGCCACACCCATCTCTGATGACTGCTGCGTAATCTTCGCCAGCATGTCCCATATTGAACTACTCTGGAAACCGCTTTGCAGCGCATAGATCATCGCATTTGATAAGCCAATGATGCCATCGATAATAAAGATCGAGGTATTCACCAATAAAAAGATGAGCGCTAACTGAGGCAACAGCTGCTTAAGCTCTATCTCCTCGAAGCCAAAAGCCGAGAAACTCATAACATGGAAGCCGATTAAGATAATGGCAAGCACAAATAAGACATCTGTAATCCCTACCACTGCGAGCCAAAGATTAAACACGCTCGCATTATTGCCCATGAGCGGTGTGCTGTTTGTGAAGTAGCTGATGGCAGTAACGAACGGGGTTCCGATTGACTGAATGATGTTTTGCAATAAGGTTACAATGGCACTAATCAGTGCACCCGCAAGTCCATCTGCTGTATTCGAGGGTTGTATTTGCGCTAAGTCAGGAAGCTTCTCGGTTGGAGCGCTACCTGAACTAACATAGGCGTGGCTCAGTATGGCCGTTAAAGTTATAGCTATTAGTACAATTACTAGGCCAATGAGCGCATTTCTTATAACGATCTTGGCATGCTCAAGTTTCTCTGGTTGCCCTGAGCTCGTCATATATTGGATGCCACCGTAGACCAAAAAGAAAACGGAAGCGAGTGATGCTAAAACGCAGAGTGTCGTAACGATAGGCGTTACATATGATTTCATGGCAATCGAAGATAGTGAAGCACTAGCGAGCAGTGTTAGTGGTGCCGCTATCTGAATAGCCATATTTCTAGCTTCCGAACGCGCTTGTTGCTAGGCCGGTTACGATATTGCTAATAACAAAGGCCGCGATAACAATAGCTAAGCCAATCGCTGAATAGAGTAGCGTATGCTTTGCTCGGTCGAGTCGCTCCGGATTACCCGAGCTGGTAATATAACCAAGACCACCGACTACAAAAAAGCCGGCTGCAATGAGACCGGCGAGACCTGCGACAACTTGGATGACACTCTTTATGAAGTTTTCGACTTGAGTGACATTGCCGTCTGTGGCGAGTGCTGGATGTGCCAATACGAGAGGCAGACCCACCACTACAAAAAGCGCTACTCGTTTTAGTGTTGGGTATTTTGGCACAAGCGGCCCCTTTCTTCTTGCCCCACCGCTTAACTTTTGATTAACTTACATATAGCATAGATTTTACTCGTGGTAAATAAGAGTGCAAAGCATAAGCTTATAAAAACTGGGATGCTATAATCGAAAATATGTATAAAAAAGTAACAGATAAGCTCAGAGCTGCTGGCAAAAGAAAACAAATTTCGATTATAGCGATAGTAGGTTTGGCGGTTATTGTTTTAGTATTTGTGATCCTATACTTCTACTTTACGACTCCACAGCGTTCGGTTGCCGCTTACTGCGCCGTCTACAAAACTGAAAAAGCACGACTGGCAACTTTTCCAGGGAATACCTATTCGTCGACTGTCTTTAACAAGAACCTGAGCGATGCAGGAGAATTCGCTACCTCATTTGGAAGATTAGACCAGGTAGCGCCGAGCGATATCGAGCCTGATGTGGCGACGCTAAGGGCAATTTACCAGAAGATACATGATGACCCATCTCAAGCCATTACAGCGAGCCTTAGTGGCATATCTGCTGAATCGAGTGTGAAAGCTTGGACGGTTAGTCACTGTATCAATTCCCTATAAAAATCTATCCTTACCGGTAAGATCGCCATGCCTGTTACAAAAGAGCCGATTCAGCGCTTAACTCACTTTCGTCGCCTGCATCCAGCTCCAGAGTCTTTATACTTGGTAACGCCCGATTCGTGATACCTTGTAGATCGCCATACATACCTATAGTGTTATCTATGACTGCTCGAATAGCTTTTTCTTGATGCGCCCAACGTAGTGCTGTTGCTCGTTTCTCTTTTTCGATTTCATTTTGGAGCATACCGTAATTTTCAACGATTGCTTCAACTCGGTGACGAAACTCTGGCCCAACGAGAAATTGGTAAAGCGCTTCCATTTTTGCGTCTTTGCCGGCACTCATCTTGTTGGCACTATGGACTTGTAGAATTGTTACGCGCAACGCGACCGCTAATCGTGTAGCAAGTCGAGGTGATACGACCCACACGTTTCCTTCCAAGTGCTTTAGATCGCCAACGTAGTCTGGGGTTTCTTGTGATACCAAGACTCCGATATCAGCATTAGATTCTCGAATATCAGCCTTGAACTTAGGAACCCAGGCAGGCTGCCACTTTCCGTTTTTGGTTTCCCATAGAATAATGCCGCAATTACTAGCAGACTGATTACGTACGGTCTGAGTGACATCAGCTCCACGCTGGCCTTTCTTGACTTCATCTATCTGATCAAAAGGAAACTCTTCGCGTAAACGATTCTCAAGATCAAGTTCAAGTACCTCTCCCTGAGTTTGCTGTGAACCTTGAGCGGCTTTGCGTTGTGCATCTTCAAGGGCTTTTTGAGTGTCGGTTTGCTTCTTTTCTAGCTCGGCAATCTTGAGGTGATACTTTTCATCAGCACTCTTGAGCGCTGCTTCACGAATCTTATCTGATTCGGCAGTAACTTTTTTCTGGGCTTCAATTTCAGCATTTGCTCGTGCCTCTTTTTCTTCGCGCAAGGCTTTCATAATATCACTAATTTGTTCGCGGAGTTTTGTGTTAAATTCATCCTTACTTTTCGCATCTTCACGCAGAGAGCTTATCAACAGCTCCTGATCGGCCGCCGTCTTCTTCTGCTTTGACTCAACTTCAGCCACAAGTTTCTTCTTGGCGATCTCTAAATCATCAGCCGCTTCTTTACGGATCTGCTCGGTCGTCGCCTCAGCGACCTTTCTGGCACTCGCTTCGGCATCTGCCCTTACCTTAGCGAGGTCTGCTTCGTGTCTTTTACGCTCAGTCGCTAGTACCTGTGCCTCAATCTGACCCTCGAGCGCCTTGTCAATCTCAATCTGTTGGCCACAATTTTTACAAGCTATTGTGTTCACCATTAATCCTCCTCTTCATGTTAGGGCAATCATTTTATATGGGCTTGATGTCCATTTCTTCAAGTTTCTCCCACAAGCTAGAAAGAGCCTTGTCTTTATACCGATAGAATGAGCTGCCTGTTAGTCTCCAGAATTCCCAACCTGCCCTGCGCAATTGACGCTCTCTTGCTTGTTCGTTATCCCAAGTCTCTAGTGTATGGTATTGATCACCATCACACTCAACCGCAAGCCTTGAAGTTGCGCCTTGGACAACCAAATCAATGCGGTATCCGATAACAGGGTATTCGGGTATTACCTTGTAGCCCCTATCTATAATGAGGTTGCCGACATCAACAGAGAATTGTGAAGCGCGTCCTATATCAAACTCTTTCTTCAACGCCTCGCGGCCGACGTTGAGCTCTTCTGCTATAGGATTGTAAAACCAGCTCAGCAGTTTGAGACGCCAATCATTCTCGTTATGGAGTGAACTAAGCGGAAACGAATGAAAAAGGAACATTTGATCCCTGGCTCTCGAAGCGGCAACGTTAAATCTTTGCATATCACTGTGCGAGGTTAGAGGTTTGAATGTTTCATCTGGCTTATTTGGATCGTGCGCCTTGACCATAGATAAAAGCATCACATCACGCTCGTCTCCTTGGAACGCGTATGCATCGCCACAAGTAATACGTCGTTCCTCGATCGTCTTTTCATCAAATCTTTCGCGGATAAGATTGCCGATATATTTTGCTTGATCCTCAGCGAGCAGGGATATAACCCCAAATGTACATATTCTTCCGTCAGGTCTAGTCTGGTAATCTGGGTCTTTGAGAAGTTCCTCTAGTTTATTAACTATAGCCTCTGCCTCAGGAACGTTCGCTTTGTTATTAGTGTTTTGGTATCCGTTCTCGACAAAGATTGGAACAAGTGGCGGCTTCAATTGGCCTTTGGGCTGCGGATATCTCAACGGCTGAAGTTTGCTCTCGTATACATGACGGTTGCTGAAAGCTATGATCTCCGGTACGCAACGGAAATGTTCGTTAAGCTGAATAATATTGGACAGACGGATCTTCGCTAGGTCAAAGAGACTTGCAGTCACTGAGAAGCTTTCACGGTAAGGAATATCGAATAAGAATCGGGATATGAGTTCAAAGATCTTTTCCTGATTCTGGAATAAACCGCCGGGGCTTATTTGCTCTGGATCACCAACTACGAGTAGTTTTTTGCCTAAGTAACCAACATTTATGCCTTTTATGTCACACTGGCTTGCTTCATCGAAAATGACGACGTCAAACATTCCTGCTTTGGGCTCTGAGAACATCTGGGCGACTCTGTTCAGAGGCATAATCCAGACTGGCACAGCATTTTTTGCATATCTCAATGCTTCTTGAGCGGCTCGAAGATGGCGAAAAGCATACTTTCCAGTCCCCTTGCCATACTGACGCATTTCATGGGACCACATCATGAGCGCATCTCGTTGCTGCTTCGTGACACGGTCGATCTGACTTTGCCACGCCATTACTGTCACGAGATCGGCATTCAGCTCAAACTCTTTCTTGCTCAAACGCTCAAGTTCTCTTTGCATGTTATCAACATCCACACCATCGTGCATTGCATTTAACCAAGATTCCAGTCGTGCAATGTTCCATGCCAAACGTAAATTAGAGATGGAAAGGGAACCACTCGCAGTGCTAACATCAATAACACGCCTGTACAGCTTAGGGACAAGCGGCTGTATCAATTGAGTTAATTCGTGGAATTGGATAGCCTTTTGTTGCGTGTCGTGTAACTGTTTAAGTTCAATCATGAGCGTATTCCATTCTGTAATTCGCTTGTTCTCTATTGCACGAACAATACGGTCAGTAATCTCGTGACTTTGATTGTTACGCGTATTTTCAAGCGCTTTTTGCCATTCTCGAAACAGAGCTTGCATTGCTTGTATCTGGTATTTGGCGCTGTATGACTCTAGCACGTCTAGAAGAGTATTAATGTCATCAATACTGACGTAAGAGAGTGTGGATAGCTCCCTGTTGTTATGACAGAAGTCATAAATAGTCTTGTGTCGATCCGGGTATAGTACAAGATGAGCGAGCCCTCTTACTAGGAGATCTAACGCAAGGGTATCCTTTTCTATATCGATAAACTTAGGGGCGGAATTGATCTTGGAAAAGCTTTGCGCAAGTACAATCCTAATCTCTTTTTGCGCAACTTCAATTTCCAATGCCGCTAAAATCAGCTCAAGGTCAGCCACGGTTTCAATCTGATGTCCGTCTACCCTATAAGTATTTAATACTTGCTTGGCTAGAGGGGATAATAAAATTCTCACACGCATACTGATCTTAGCGCCGTCTGCAACTCTAGTCTTCAATGTAGTGATCGCATCCACTATGTGCTCATGTGAAATCTCAAGGCTACCGCTTACCTCATGACCCAGAAGTAGCTCTTCGCTGCTCTTTATTTTTTGCAGATTTGTGAATATTTTTTTGAGTATCGCATGCCATGTCTGTTTCTCTGAATCAGATGCCAGACAACGTTGGAATATTTCCCTTTGATATTCTTCGTTAATTGAAGATAGGGACTTTTTTGCACCTTCTAGTTCAAGGCGTAGTTTCTCTAGATCATCTGGCTTAATATTTGGATCTTGTGCGAAGATAGCGTCGGATCTTTTGAGCTTCGCCTCCAACGACCTATATGTAGAGAAAGCCTCGTCTACAATCTCATCGGAAGGCAAAGTATCAAGTCGGGGCAGATTTAACTGGTACAGATTTCTGTCAAGATCGCTCAATTCGTTTGAAAGATCGTGCAACTTATGCAATTCGTCTTCGCCAAATGGCAATTCGGTGTCATACCTGATCTCATCATCAAGCGAGATCCGGTCATCATCCCTTTTCGACTCAGCAACAAACTTCGCTGCCCTAATTGGTGTGTACTGCTCGTTATCAATGACAAGCGATTGTTGAGAGTCGGTCAGTATATACGACCTGATCTTATTGGCCAACGTAGCTTTCTCTTGCCGTAAGTCGTGTAACTCTTTCCGTAGTTTTTCAGATTGAGACTCACTGAATTTAGTATGCCTTTCGCCTAAGTTTGAACTAATTTCAGCTATCGATTCTTGTAAAACTTGGTCTTGCTTCGCCGATTGTTGCAATTGTGTGACGGCAAGGCTTTTTATATTTTCAGGCAATTTATCACGTAGTACGTCCAAAGCCTTACTCGTTTGGGAAGTCACAAGAACCGTCTTTCCTTCGGCTAGGAAGCGCGAAATAAGATTGGCTATAGTGTGACTTTTACCCGTGCCAGGAGGGCCTTTGACAACGACTCCGTAGTTTGAGTTAATGCGTTCGGCAATTCTCTTCTGCTCGTCGTTCCAGGGCAACGGGAAGAAAAGTTCGCTTTCTTTGATTTCAGCCCGCTTGTCATTGTCATCATTGCCCGCGCTGTGCAGCCGTTCTGTTGAATAATCGCCAACTAAGTCGGCAATGAAATCGGTAGGTAGGATATCATTACGCTCGATATCTCTGCGTATTAGCCCTGCATATTTAGCCCAAAGATCATTATTACGGTTGCGTATGAAGATGATCGGTGCGTTCCATATGCTTGGGGTGGCAGTCAAAGTCGGTGCTGAAATAATCTCAGGGCTAAACTGATCTTCACTATTATTCGAAAGGGTATTAATTAAAAATTGACTCTGGATTTTCAGTGATTCATAGTGCCAGAAATCAAACGGATCAGCGTTAATTTTATCTGACCAAGTTACAATATCCATCTCCGCAGGTAATCCGAGCTCCTGCAGTGCAGCAAGCTCGACGAAGCTCTTTAGCATCGAGTCCTGACTTATTTGGATTGTCCGCGTTATCGCATTAAAGTCCAAAACTAACGGTGTTAAAAATACGGGGCTATATATTGTTTCTTCATCGTCGCGCTTCCAAGTTAAAAGGCCCTGGCCATACACAAGTTCATAGCGATCCCCTTCGTTTTTAAGCAAAAGCCTGAGTGAATAGAGCTGGTCATACAGCAGATTTGCTTTGTAGGCTTTTGTCGTTCTTTCCGCCCAAGGACTCCACTCATTGTCGATGTACTTTATTAACAAATCCTCAAGCTCGGGGTGATTCTTGAACGGGTCTTCGATATAACGTTCTTTTATCTTCTCAGGGGTCTTATCGGGTAAGAAAGTGACCCAACCCTCTAAGCTATCGGGCAATACGTCGCCGGTTTGGTAATCTTTAGTGAAATCACGAAAAGCTTCTATGCGGTGCTGATTATCTGAAAACTGTGTTTTACGGTCAATCCTATCTTTTGTTTTTGGTTTTTCTAGCGGAATGATGTCTACGATCCACTCCTGGAGCTCGTCAGGGAGCGGCGGAGCTTTTTCTATATCTTTCTTTTGAACGCGTAAAATTGTACCATCTTGCAATGAAGCATCATCCTCAGGTCCATTCCTTCTGATATAGAGATTATCAAGATCATCAGGGTAATCAGCAACCCACCATGGTGATGGCTCAAGAATTGATGCCCTAAAATCACGTATGACATTATCGTCAAGCGCAAGTGCTTTTTCTAGGTACGTAAATAGCCGGACAACTTTGTTATGTGTTTGGCTAGATTCGTCACTCATCTACACTTATTCTACAATAAACTTCGAGAAAGGTTGTGTGTGCAGCACACGATGAGTGATTGTTTTGGCATCCAACTTGTAACCATATACAGTTGTTCTTTGGTAATCGAGTAGGTTGCATACAGCGTTCGGCATTCTCCTTCCGGTGCCCAGTGTAATAGCTCTTGTATGGTCGCTACATATACATCTTTCCCTGGATGCTCATATGGGGGCCAATGAGCCACAAACTTTGTCGTTAGCATCTGGGTATGGCTTCGGGTCAATTCATAAATCCTCCGAGCGTCTAAGGTCTTTGCTCGTTCTGTCTGTACTTTCCGCGCTAGCTTTAGCCACTGTTTGCGAAGTTCGGATATCAACACCGCCGGCCGCTCGGCGATAATAACAACTTGGCCGCACGCCATTCGAGTATATAAATGTCTCGTAAGGTCTTTCATATTTGGATTAGCACCGAAAGGCCTATCTTCAATAATTAGATCATGCACTGTGTGGTTCTCCATATGTTAGCTCATTTGGCTCAACTCGTCGTAACCAATACTTTGTTCTCTCGGCCCACAAGAAATCTGCCCAGCCTAAGATCAGCAGACTTGGCTCAGCAAAATGAGATATACAGGCAAAAACCTGATTGTTACCAGCATCATATAGTCCGGCGGTTGCCCTATTCCACGGCAGCTTTACTTTGCATATCGAACATTCGCTCATCCTTTTCGGTGGTATCGTTCCAAAAATAAATACTATGCTCATATAACTATCACTACTAGTAGTACTTCTATCTGTAAGTAATCATACACTACATTAGTTACTGACACTAGTAGTGTCTGTCACTATTAGTAGGGTTTGCATACTGTGGAGGTATGGCAAACTCTCAAGAAACAAAGGCGCTCATGGCATTCGGTAAAAGAATTGCCGAGCTGCGACGGAAGCATGGTATTACGCAGGAACAATTCGCCGAAAAGTCCGGGCTTACTGCTCGAACGATCGCATCTATTGAACAAGGCAGACGGTGGGCACGATTAACCACCTTGCATAAACTTTCAAAAGGTCTCGGTACAAGCACGGACGAATTGTTTAAAGGTCTGAGGTAATCTTTGATATAATTTCACTGAAGTTATGAGCATAAAGTTATCTCAACAAATCGGTGCAAAC
>Ga0247678_1000265_pt1 | contig 11018 bp, 8 predicted proteins | sample CNK19_metaG_FD_182801 | JGI IMG/M metagenome (GOLD analysis project Ga0247678, IMG submission 182801) | Soil microbial communities from Purdue University Martell Research Forest, Indiana, United States - CNK19 | ecosystem: Environmental > Terrestrial > Soil > Temperate forest > Bulk soil | place... | reverse complement strand
CGTCGGTACCGACTTCCCGCGCCACCCGTGTGACCTCGGAAGCAAAGGATCGGAGCTGGTCCACCATCGTGTTGATGGTGTTCTTGAGCTCGGCGATCTCGCCCTTCACGTCCACCGTGATCTTCTTCGAGAGGTCGCCGGCCGCGACCGCGGTCGTCACCTCGGCGATGTTCCTCACCTGCGAGGTGAGGTTGCCCGCCATGAAGTTCACCGATTCGGTGAGGTCCTTCCACGTGCCCGACACGCCTTCCACCCGCGCCTGGCCGCCGAGAATGCCTTCCGAGCCCACCTCCCTTGCCACCCGCGTCACCTCGGAGGCGAACGAGGAGAGCTGGTCCACCATCGTATTAATGGTGTTCTTGAGCTCGAGGATCTCGCCCTTCACATCCACCGTGATCTTCCGGGACAGGTCGCCCGCCTGCACGGCCTTCGTCACGTCGGCGATGTTCCGCACCTGCGAGGTGAGGTTGCCGGCCATCGAGTTCACCGACTCGGTGAGGTCCTTCCACGTGCCAGACACGCCTTCGACCTCGGCCTGCCCGCCGAGACGTCCCTCGGTTCCCACTTCCCGCGCGACTCGCGTCACCTCGGAGGCGAACGAGGAGAGCTGGTCCACCATGGTGTTGATGGTGGCCTTGAGCTCGAGGATCTCGCCTTTCACGTCCACCGTGATCTTCTTCGAGAGGTCGCCGGCCGCCACCGCCTTGGTCACGTCGGCGATGTTCCTCACCTGGGAGGTGAGGTTGCCCGCCATCGAGTTCACCGAGTCGGTGAGGTCGCGCCAGGTGCCCGCCACGCCCTGCACGTCGGCCTGGCCGCCGAGCTTACCGTCGGTACCGACTTCACGCGCCACGCGCGTCACTTCCGCAGCAAACGAACGGAGCTGGTCCACCATCGTGTTGATGGTGTTCTTGAGCTCGAGGATCTCGCCCTTCACGTCCACCGTGATCTTCTTCGAGAGGTCGCCCGCCGCCACCGCCTTGGTCACGTCGGCGATGTTTCTCACCTGGGACGTGAGGTTGCCCGCCATGGCGTTCACCGACTCGGTGAGGTCGCGCCACGTTCCCGCCACGCCCTGCACGTCGGCCTGGCCGCCAAGTTTCCCTTCGGTACCCACCTCGCGCGCGACGCGCGTCACTTCCGAGGCGAACGAGCGGAGCTGGTCCACCATCGTGTTGATGGTGGCCTTGAGCTCGAGGATTTCTCCTTTTACGTCGACGGTAATCTTCTTGGAAAGGTCGCCAGCCGCTACAGCCTTGGTCACGTCGGCGATGTTCCTCACCTGCGACGTGAGGTTGCCGGCCATCGAGTTCACCGACTCCGTCAGGTCCTTCCACGTTCCGGCCACGCCCTGCACGTCGGCCTGGCCGCCGAGCTTGCCTTCGGAACCTACTTCCCTCGCCACCCGTGTGACCTCGGAAGCAAAGGACCGCAGCTGGTCCACCATCGTGTTGACCGTGTTCTTGAGCTCCGCGATCTCGCCCTTCACGTCCACCGTGATCTTCTTCGAGAGATCGCCTGCCGCGACCGCCTTCGTCACGTCGGCGATGTTCCTCACCTGGGAAGTGAGGTTGCCGGCCATGAAGTTCACCGACTCGGTGAGGTCCTTCCACGTGCCCGACACGCCTTCGACTCGCGCCTGGCCGCCGAGAATGCCGTCCGAGCCCACCTCCCGCGCCACCCGCGTCACCTCCGAGGCAAACGAGCGCAGCTGGTCCACCATGGTGTTGATCGTGGACTTGAGCGTAAGGAACTCGCCCTTCACGTCCACCTCGATCTTCTTCGAGAGGTCGCCCTTTGCCACCGCGGTAGTGACGTCGGCGATGTTCCTCACCTGCGCGGTGAGGTTGCCCGCCATCGAGTTCACGGAGTCGGTCAGGTCCTTCCACGTGCCGGCCACGCCCTTCACCTTGGCCTGGCCGCCGAGCTTGCCTTCCGTGCCGACTTCCCGCGCCACCCGCGTCACCTCGGCGGAGAAGTTGCCGAGCTGCTCCACCATCTTGTTGATGGTCTTCGCCGTACGCAGGAACTCGCCTTCGAGCGGCCGGCCGTCGAGCTCGAGCGCCATCGACTTCGAGAGGTCGCCCTGCGCCACCGCGCCGATCACGCGCGCCACCTCGTTGTTGGGGTGCACCAGGTCGTCGATGAGCGAGTTGATCTGCTCGACCGAGTCGGCCCAGAAACCGTGCGCGTTGGGCAGCGCCGCGCGCTTCTTCAGCTTGCCTTCCTTGCCCACCACCTGCGACAGTCGCGAGAGCTCGTCGGCCATCATCGCGCTCTGCTCGACGAGGTCGTTGAACACTTCGGCCACCTTGCCGAAGGCGCCCGCCCCGTGATAGGGCAGCCGCACCTTGGCGTCGCCGCGCTTCAACTGCGTGAGCGCGGTGAGGATCATCGTCATCTCGTCGGCCTGGATGACGGCGTGCGATTCGTGGGCAACGGCAGGCTGGTTCATGCGGTTCCTTCGCTTCTCGTTCTAACGCCGGGCAGGTGGTGGCAAACCTCGGCGAGCATACCGGCGATGCTGCAGGCGCAGTAGTCACCTGAATGTGACACGCTGTAGCAGGATGCACTACGCCGGAATGAAGACGGCCGTGTCCGGAAAATCCCCACACGGCGATGGTGGCGTCGCGGGCGCTGTGCCATCCTTTCGCTATGCCGTTCCCGCAGGGCATGCGCACTCCACTAGAATCGCGCGTTGGATTTTCCGCAACGCCGCATATGACGCGCGTCCTGGTCATCGACGACAACGACGATTTCAGAAAGCTCGCCCTGCTGTGGTTCCAGATCCACGGCATCGAGGCCGAAGGCGCCGCGAACGGCGCGCAAGGCCTCGAGCTGCAGCGCGCGCGCCCGGCAACGGTGATCGTCACCGACATCTTCATGCCGGAGAAGGAAGGCATCGAGACGATCCAGGACCTGCGCCGCGAGTTCCCGGAGACCAAGATCATCGCCATGACCGGGCGCGAGGCGCTGACCGACTACGACGTCTTTCAGGTGGCGCGCGAAGTGGGCGCGGTGAAGACCCTCAAGAAGCCCTTCAAGCTCGACGACCTGGTGGCCGTCGTGCGCGAGCTCACCCGCGACTAGCGCCGTGCCGCCGAACCCGCCCACTGGGAGGGTTCCCGCCTTGTCCGGTGGTCTCTTTGACTGCAAAATTGCCGCCATGGCGGCCTCTCAGGAACCTCTCGAGAGCGAGCATCCCGGCGAACGCGCGCCCAAGACGCTGGGCGATGTCCTCTATTCCGGCACATCGAGCGACCCCGTATCGGAGCAGGAATGGTTCGAACTGGTCCGGGCGATCGCGGCGGGCGACCAGGTCGCGCTGCACGCGCTGTACGAACGCTCGCATCGCCTGGTGTTCACGCTGCTCATGCGGCTCACCGGCCGCCGGGAGATGGCCGAAGAGTTGACGCTCGAAGTCTTTCACGACGTCTGGCGGCGAGCGTACCGCTACGATCCTGGCGAAGGCACAGTTGTCGGTCGGCTCATGAACCAGGCGCGCTCCAGGGCGCTCGCCCGGTTGCGCTCCGAGCAGCGGAAGGCAGGCGAGAAAGCGCAATTCGAGGACGAGCGCCGGGCGCTGCACGCTGCACTCGACAGCCTCGCGCCTGAAGAGCGGCAGGCGATCGAGGCCGCGTTCTTCTCGGAACTGACCCATGCCGAAGTCGCGCTCCGGCTGAACCAGTCCGTGGAGACCGTCAGGACGCGAATCGACTGCGGGCTGCACCAGCTTCGGCGGGTGCTGGCCGAAGGCAGGGGCAAGCCGTGAGCTCGCCCTACGGCTGCGAGCACGCCGCGCAGCTCGGCGCATACGCTCTCCAGGCGCTTTCGGCGAGCGACGCGCACGCGATCGAAGCGCATCTCTTCTCCTGTGCGCAGTGCCGCCGCGAGCTGGAGTCCTTGCGTCCGGTCATCGACGCCTTCGCCTGGTGGCCGATCGACGTGCTGCGTCCTGCGGCGTCGCTCCAGGAGCGTCTCGCGCACCGCATCGCGCTGGACAGCGGCGAAGCGCCGGTATTGCCGGGGAAGCACCTTTGGTCCGAGCCCCAATGGGAAGAGGTCGCGCCCGGCATCTCGTGCAAGCTGCTGGCGTCCGATCCTGAGAAGCACCTCGTGAGCATGCTGGTCCGTCTCGCCCCCGGGGGCGAATACCCGCCGCACACCCATGCCGGCACCGAAGAGCTGCATCTGCTGGACGGCGAGCTCTGGATCGACGACCGGAAGCTTTACCCCGGCGATTACAACTGCGCCGACCCCGGCACCGGCGACCGGCGCGTGTGGAGCGAGACCGGTTGTACCTGTGTGCTGGTCACCAGCACCAAGGACGTTCTGACCTAATCGAGCGGCGTAAGCCCGTGGCGCACCGCGAACTTCACCAGGGCCGGAAGATCGGCTAGCCCGAGCTTGCGCATGAGCCGCGCCTTGTAGGTCTCGACGGTGCGCGGCGAGAGGTGAAGCTTGCGCGCCACCGAGGCCGCGGTCTTCCCCTCGACCAGCATCTGCAGGACGTGGCGCTCGCGCGAGGAAAGCTGGTGCAGCGCGTCGGGCGCCTTTTTCTCGTGCAGGTAGTCGGTGATGACCGTGTCGGTCACGCTGGGGCTGAGGTAGCGGCCGCCGGCGCCGACCTGGCGGATGGCGTCGATCAGCTCCTCGGAGAGGTCGCGCTTCAGCACGTAGCCGCGCGCGCCAACCTGGAGGGACTGATACACCCGCTCGCTGTCGGAGTACATCGACAGCATGATCACCCGCGCTTCCGGGTTGCGCCGCACGATCTCGCGGGCGGCGTCGATGCCGTTCAGCTGGGGCATGACGATGTCGAGGAGGATCACGTCGGGGGCGAGCTCCTGGGCGAGCCGCACCGCCTCGGTGCCGTCGGCCGCCGTCCCGACCACCTCCAGGTCGCTCTGGGCCGCGAGCAGGTAGCGGACGCCGTCGGCCACCACCGCGTGGTCGTCGGCGATGAGGATCCTGAGCGCCATGTCCACACTCCTTTTAGTCCTCGACTCAAAGCGAGTCAATGTTCCTGTAGGACGTACGGGCTCGGGGGCTAGAATCGCCCCAAAAATGGGTTTTCCCGCGTTTTATCCCTGAGATGGACAAGGTCGACTTCACCGCCCTCGCCTGGCTCGCCCTCATCGCCCTGGTCGCCGCCGGGGCGCTGCTGCGGGTGCGGCCGCACGAGCGGCTGACCTTCCTCAACACGTTGTGGCTCTTTTTTCTCGGCATTGCCGGCCAGTCCGCCGCGGCGACGCTGCTCGCGCTGGAGCTGCCGCGCGCCTCGAGCGCGGTGCACACCATCTTCCGCATCGTCACCGCGGTCGCGCTCATTCGCCTGTTCGGCTTCGTCGTATTCCGCCTGGTCCTGCCGCTCGCCGGCAAGCGGCCGACGCGCATCGTCGAGGACCTCGCCATCGCGCTGGCCTACGTCGGCTACGGCTTCGTGCAGCTCCGCGGCGCCGGCGTCGATCTCGGCAGCCTGGTGACCACCTCGGCGATCCTGACCGCCGCCATCGCGTTTTCCATGCAGGACACGCTCGGCAACGTGCTCGGCGGGCTCGCCATCCAGCTGGACAACTCGGTGCAGGTCGGCGACTGGATCAGGATCGACTCCGAGCTCACCGGCCGGGTGCGCGACATCCGCTGGCGCACCACGCTCATCGAGACGCGCAACTGGGAAACGCTGCTCATCCCGAACAGCACGCTCATGAAAGGCCGCGTGTCGATCCTCGGGCGGGGCGAAGGCAGCGCCCCGGCATGGCGGCGCTGGATCAGCTTCGAGGTCGACCCCGGCGTGCCGCCCGCGCGCCTCATCGCGATGATCGAGGACGAGATGCGCGAGCTCGCCATCCCGAACGTCGCCCGCACCCCGGCGCCGAGCTGCATCCTCCACGGCTTCGAGCACGGCAACCTGCGCTACAGCCTGCGCTACTTCCTCACCGATTTCCTCGAGGACGACGCCACCGACTCGATGGTGCGGGTGCATGTTTTTGCCACGCTGCAGCGCGCGGGCATCCGCATGGCCGAGCCGCAGCAGACGGTCCACGCGGTGCAGCGCGATCAGGCGCACGCCGAGACGGTGAAGCAGCGCGAGCTGACCCGGCGCCTCGAGGTGCTCAACTCGGTGCCGCTGTTCGCCGGGCTGTCGGACAGCGAGAAGGCCGAGATCGCCGAGCGCATGCAGTACGCGCCGTTCGCGCGCGGCGACGCCATCACCAAGCAGGGCAGCACCGCGCACTGGCTGTACATCCTCGCGTTCGGCGATGCCGAGGTGCTCTACGAGCCGCCGGGCGGCAGCTCGCAGCTCGTAGGCCCGCAGCTCATCGGCCAGGTTCAGCCGGGCCAGTTCTTCGGCGAGATGGCGCTCGTCAGCGGCGAGGCGCGCAGCGCCACCGTCATGGCGAAGACCGACGTCGAGTGCTACCGGCTCGACCGCGCCTCGTTCCAGGAGCTCCTGCGCTTGCGCCCCGAAATCGCCGCCGAGGTGCGCCGCGTCATCGGCGCCCGCAAGCCCGACCTCGAGCAGGCGCGCGACGCCTTCGCGCGCGTGCCGGAAACGGTCGACGAGAAGAAGGTGCGCCTCCTCACCCGCATCCGGCGGTTCTTCTTCGGCCAACCAGCCTAGGTGGGATCAGGGTGGACTAGCGGGCCCTAGGCCGCGAAGAACTGGTCCTCGCCGAGCGCCATCACCCCGGCGCTGCCCTTCACCACGGTGTCGCGAAGTCCCGGCGCCTGCACCAGCACGTGGTCGCCGTAGAAGCGCGCGGTGGTGATTTTGCTTTTAAGAAAAGATGAATCTCCTTCCTCCTTTGCAAGTTTCTGGTCGGAGATCAAGGCGGCGCGCGCCATCTGCCATCCCCCGGCGACGATGCCCGCGAGCTTGAGGAACGGCACCGCGCCGGCGAAGGCCGCGAGCGGGTTTTTCTCGGAGACGATGAACTGCACGCAGTCGCCGAGCGCCTGCGCGCCCGCGGCGAGCTGCGCGCGCAGGCTCTGGATGTCGGCGTTGCCCGAGCGCGCGAGCTCGGCGTCGAAGGCCTTGAGCTCGCCCAGCCACGCCCTGGCGGTGGCGCCGCCCTCGCGCGCGATCTTGCGCCCGACGAGGTCCATCGCCTGGATTCCGGTGGTGCCCTCGTAGATCGTGGTGATGCGCGCGTCGCGCAGATACTGCGCCGCGCCGGTCTCCTCGACGAAGCCCATGCCGCCGTGCACCTGCACGCCGAGCGAGGCGATCTCGATTCCGGTCTCGGTCGACCAGCCCTTCACGATCGGGATCATCAGATCGACGAAGGCCTGCGACTGTTTTTTCACTCGTTCATCCGGAGAGCGGTTCGCGAAGTCGAGGGCAGATGCGACCACGTAGGCGAGCGCGCGCATCGCCTCGGTCTGCGACTTCATCAGCATGAGCATCCGGCGCACGTCGGGGTGGCGGATGATCGGCACGGTCTTGCCGCCGGCCGCGAGGTCGCGCCCTTGCAGCCGCTCCTTCGAGAACGCGAGCGCGCGCTGGAACGCGCGCTCGGCGATCGCCACGCCCTCGAGGCCGACGCCGAAGCGCGCCGCGTTCATCATGATGAACATGGTCTCGAGGCCGCGGTTCTCCTCGCCGACGAGATAGCCCACCGCGTTTTCGTAGATCATCACCGCGGTCGGGCTGGCGTGGATGCCGAGCTTGTGCTCGACCGAGGCGCAGCGCGCGCCGTTCCGCCCGCCGAGCGAGCCGTCGGGCTTCACCAGGAACTTCGGCACCACGAAGAGCGAGATCCCCTTGGTGCCCTCCGGCGCCTCGGGCGTGCGCGCGAGCACCAGGTGCACGATCTGCTTCGTGAGATCGTGCTCGCCGTAGGTGATGAAGATCTTCTGCCCCGAGATCCGATAGTGCTCCCCAAGTTTTTCATCCTTGGCCCTGATCGCTCTGGTTTTTACTAAAGCCAAGTCGGAGCCGGCCTGCGGCTCGGTGAGGTTCATGGTGCCGGTCCACTCGCCCGTCACCATCTTCGGGATATAGGTCTGCTGAAGCGCCTCGGAGCCGCGCAGCGCGAGTGCGTGCACCGCGCCCTGCGTGAGGAGCGGGCACAGCGAGAAGCTCATGTTGGCGCTGGTCCACATCTCGTCGACCGGCGTCGCGACGAGCTTCGGCAGCCCCTGCCCGCCCCAGTCGGGCTCGAACGGCAGCGCGTTCCATCCGCCTTCGGCGAACTGCCGGTACGCGTCGCGGAAGCCCTTCGGCGTGCGCACCTCGCCGTCGGACCACTTCGAGCCTTCCTGGTCGCCGCTGCGGTTGAGCGGGTCGAGCACGCCGGAGGCGAAGCGCGCCGCCTCCTCAAGGATCGCGTCGACCGTGTCGGGCGTCGCCTCTTCGCAGCCGGGCAGCTTGGCGACCTCCGCGAGGCCGGCGAGCTCGTTCAGCACGAACTTCATGTCTTTCAGCGGCGCGGTATAGGTACTCATTTCTTGAGTTCCTCGACCACCGAGGGCACGACTTGGAACAGGTCACCCACGATGCCGTAGTCGGCGACCTGGAAGATCGGCGCTTCCTCGTCCTTGTTGATGGCGACGATGACGCGGCTGTCCTTCATGCCCGCGAGGTGCTGGATCGCGCCGGAGATGCCGACGGCGATGTAGAGGTCCGGCGCGACGATCTTGCCCGTCTGCCCCACCTGCCAGTCGTTCGGCACGAAGCCGGCGTCGACCGCCGCGCGCGAGGCGCCCATCGCCGCGCCCAGCTTGTCGGCGAGCGGCTCGAGCACCTTGGTGAAGTTCTCGCCGGAGCCCATGCCGCGCCCGCCCGAGACGATGATCTTCGCCGCGGTGAGCTCGGGGCGCTCCGACTTCGAGACCTCGCGGCTTACGAACGAAGACAAACCCGAATCAGGCGGTACGCTCACCTGTTCCACGGATGCAGCTCCACTAGTGGGAGAAACAGCGTCAAACGCGGTCGTGCGGACCGTGATGACCTTGATGGCGTCCTTCGACTTCACCGTCGCGAGCGCATTGCCGGCATAGATCGGCCGCACGAAGGTATCGGCGTTCTCGACGCCGGAGATGTCGGAGATCTGCTGGACGTCGAGCAGCGCCGCGGCGCGCGGCATCACGTCCTTTCCGGTGGAAGTCGCCGGGGCGAGGATGTGGGAGTAATTCTTTCCCAATGAAACGATCAGTGCGGCGAGGTTCTCGGCCAGGAATTCGCCGAGCTGCGGCGCGTCGGCATGCAGCACTTTTTTCACACCCGCCACCCTGGCGGCTTCGCCCGCTGCCGCAGCCGCGTTGTGGCCAGCGACCAGGACGTGGATGTCGGCGCCGAGCTTCTGCGCAGCGGCGACGGTGTTCAGCGTGGCCTTCTTGACGGTCTTGTTGTCGTGCTCGGCGAGGACGAGGACCGCCATCAGAGCACCTTTGCATCGTTGCGCAGCTTGTCGACCAGCGCTTTGGCGTCGGCCACCTTGACCCCGGCCTTGCGCTTCGAAGGCTCGACGACCTTGAGCGTGCTCAACCGCGGCGCGACGTCGACCCCGAGCGCCTCGGGCTTCAGCGTCTCGAGAGTTTTCTTCTTCGCCTTCATGATGTTCGGCAGCGTGACGTAGCGCGGCTCGTTCAGCCGCAGGTCGGTGGTGACCACCGCCGGCAGCTTGATGGAGATCGTCTCGAGCCCGCCGTCGACCTCCCGGGTGACCTGAGCTTTTCCCTCATTGATCTTTAATTTGGAAGCAAAGGTGGCCTGCGGCCAGCTCAGCAGCGCGGCGAGCATCTGCCCGGTCTGGTTGGAATCGTCGTCGATCGCCTGCTTGCCGAGGATCGCCAGGCTCGGCTTCTCCTTTTCAACAATCGATTTCAACAACTTTGCAACGGCGAGAGGCTGCAGCTCCACGTCGGTCTGCACCAGGATCGCGCGGTCGGCGCCGATCGCGAGCGCGGTGCGCAGCGTCTCCTGGCAGGCCTGCACGCCGCACGAGACGACCACGATCTCGGTCGCCGAGCCGGCTTCCTTGAGGCGCACCGCCTCCTCCACCGCGATCTCGTCGAACGGATTCATCGACATCTTGACGTTCGCGGTCTCGACGCCGCTGCCGTCGCCCTTGACGCGCACCTTGACGTTGAAGTCGACGACGCGCTTGACGCTGACCAGGATTTTCATGGGAGGGCGCTGATTATAGGCGGCACTCGACCAGCGCATCCACTGCCACCGCGCCGGCGCCTGTTTCAAACACGATCACCGGGTTGATGTCGACCGACGCGACGGCACCGTCCCAGCGCAGCATCGCCTCGCCGAGGCACACCGCCATGGCCGCGAACGCGGCGACGTCGCGCGCAGGCTGACCGCGTACGCCCGAAAGCAGCGGCGCCATGCGCAGCTCGGCGAGCTTTCTCGCTACGTCGTCCTCGCTGAACGGAGGCAGCAGCAGCCGGAAGTCCTTCAGCGCCTCGAGATAGATACCGCCGTCGCCCACCAGCACCACCGGGCCGAACTGCGGATCGAGACGCGCGCCGAGCGCGAGCTCTCTGCCCCTGGAGGCGAGCCGCGCCACGATCACGCCCTCAAGCTTTTTTCCCAGAGAAGCCACCTTGTCCCGCTGGCGGCGGAATTCGGCTGCCGGGTCGGCTGGGTTCAACGAAACGAGGCCATGGTCGCTCTTGTGCGGCACGTCGGGCGAGCATGCCTTCATCACCACCGGGCCCGCAAAGCGCGAAACGGTACGGACGGCATCCTCTTCCGAACGGCAAAGCGCATGCTCGATCACCGGGATTCCGGATGCGGAAAGCAAGGCGAGGCTGTCCGGCTCGTTCAGGAAGCGCGTCGCCCCTACCCTGACCGGAGACAAGGGCGCACGCGCGGGCTGAGCCATGAGGGCGGCGTGGTCGGCGAACTGCGCGAGCGCGTCGATCGCCTCGCGCTCGCGCTCGAACGCGGCGAGGCCCAGCCCTTCGAACGGTGCGCGCACCGATTCCTGCGGCGCCGCGACGGCAACGGCATGGCCATAGCTTTCCTGAAACTGTTTGAGGTCCTTAGCAAATCTGGG
>Ga0247678_1000258_pt1 | contig 11177 bp, 25 predicted proteins | sample CNK19_metaG_FD_182801 | JGI IMG/M metagenome (GOLD analysis project Ga0247678, IMG submission 182801) | Soil microbial communities from Purdue University Martell Research Forest, Indiana, United States - CNK19 | ecosystem: Environmental > Terrestrial > Soil > Temperate forest > Bulk soil... | reverse complement strand
TGTGGGGCGCATATCATTTCAACTCTGGCGCCCCGGTGGCGGACCAAGTTAAGCATTTCCTAGACGTTGCCGAGCCCGATGCCAACACGTTGATGGCTCTCGACCTTGAAGACAATCCCGGCAGCAACATGACGCTCGCTCAGGCGAGGGAGCTCATGGAGACGTTAGACGCCAAGCTAGGGCGGCCCTGCGTTCTGTATTCCGGCAATCGTATCAAGGAACTGATTGCGCACGCCGATGCGGAAACGCACGCATTCTTTGGCAAGCACAAGTTTTGGCTTTGCCAGTACGGCCCCCATGCGAAGCTGCTGGACGTGAACGGTCATCCGCTGCCGTGGGCAAATTATTGGATTTGGCAATATACCGGCGACGGTATCGGCATGAAGCCACATGCGGTGCCGGGCATCCAGAACAACATGGACATCAACCATTATGATGGAACGGACGACCAATTGAAAGCGGAGTGGGCGCATTGAGGGACGCCCTAGATGCGTTAGCGCTCTATCTTGTGGGCGCAATAGCAATCGCGGCCATGTTCTTTCTGGTCGCCACGTTTCAATCATGGCCCGCCGAGGCCAAAGGCCATAACGCAAGCGTCTTTTGTGACCGCGTTACCGCAACCGGCGGGATGAATTGCGGAGCAATGGTGTTCGCGCACCGAACGCTTCCGCTCGGTTCCGTTCACCGCATAACCTGTAACGGCAGGGTGATATCGGCCCGCGTCGTGGACCGTGGCCCCGCTCGGTGGACGGGACGGGATTATGACCTATCGCCCGGTCTCGCACGAGCGTGCGGGATTAGCGGGCTCGGCAATGTGAGGGTTATCTAAATGGATTGGCAGACAATCATGGGCCTCGTCGCCCGCCACATGCTCACTTATTTCGGGGGCGTTCTCGCCGCTCATGGCTTGCTTGGGCAGGATGACGCATCAATGCAGGCATTCGTCGGCGCCGGGTTATTCTTCGTCGGCATTGCGTGGTCGGCTTGGCAGAAGTACGGCAAAACGCTTGTTGATACGAAACTCGCGCAAATTCACGGCATTAAGTGAGGGTTAACATGCCCTATCTGAACAATACCGACAAAGCCCTGATTATACGCGTGTTCGAGAAGATGAAGGGCCAATTGCCTTGGTACGAACAGAGCGCAATCACGGCAGACCTCGAAAATACCCTTGCGTCGGCCATCATCGCTGAAATCAACGCCGCCCATCCGCAGAAATAAGGGAGACCAACAATGAACATTCTTTCAATCATTCAGATGGCCGTGCAGTGGGCGCCCGCAGTCAAGGCGGTCATTGATGCGGCAGAATCTAATACTAGCCTAATCTCCAAAATTAAGGACTTGTCGTCGCCGTTAGCGTCTTTGTTGGAAGGGTTGGGCGCCGAGTTTTTTCCTAAAGCCGCCCCCGAACTTCATATTGTCGGCGGCGTCCTCGCTGCTTTTGATCCCAACACCACGAAATGGCTGCAAGGCTCACTTAATGCCATCCTTGGGTCTACGCTAAATCCGCAACTTGTTGTCGATGGTATTTATGGCCCGAAGACCCGTTCGGCCGTAGAACAACTCCAGGCCAAACTTGGCCTGACTGTCGATGGACTTGCGGGCGCAATCACGCAGGCGGCTATTTCCGCTTTGCTAGCTAAGCTGCCGAACCTCACTCCAGCCCCGAAGCCGTGATGATATATCTTTTGGCGTTTCTGCTGCTGTCATCGCCGACAGCGGCGGCTCCATACTACAACGTTTTCCCAATCCCTAAGCGGTTTGATTACCAGCCCAGGAAAAAGATGACCTTATATGAGGTCTCTCCCTGGGAAGTTGTTATGCACTGCGGGTTGGCCTACGCTTGCACCAAGATGATGGGTTCCTCCTGCATCTTCTACATGCCAAAAGGTAAATCAGCCTACTATTGGCGGCATGAAAGAGCCCACTGTAATGGGTGGGCGCCGAATCATCCGTATCCGTGATGAAAATCAGATGTCATACAGACGCCCCAATAACCTCATTGAACTGATTGGCGCAGTTGTCGCTGGACTCGCGCTTGGTGCGGCTCTGCTGATGGCAGCCGGGTTTTTGATTTCTGCGGCCATCCTTATAGGAATTGGAACGTCATGATAAATATAGGAGACCGCTTTGGAAGGCTTACCGTTATTGGTATGGCTAGGACAAGAACAGGAAAGATGGGCCGCTTATGCAGGTGCATTTGTGGAAATGAAACCATCGTCGCCACGTCTAATCTGAAACGCCACACCACATCATGTGGCTGCTACCAATCCGAAAGACGTAGAGATTCAAACAGGAATCTAAAGCGAACGCATGGCATGAGCAAAACGCCAGAATATCATGCATGGTCATCTATGAGACAGCGCTGCAATGACCCTAATCAGCAAGCATATAAAAACTATGGTGGTAGAGGAATTCAGGTTTGCGAAAGGTGGGACCGCTTTGAGTGCTTTCTTGAGGATATGGGTTTTCGTCCATCACAGGAATTTTCCCTTGACCGCATAGACACAAACGGAAATTACAACCCAGAAAATTGCAGATGGGCATCGCGTCACACACAGCAGAAAAACCGACGACCGCGCTCTGAATGGGATTGGAAATCTCGCGGGTCTGTTGCTCCAGGCGCATCCGGGTATCGGTTCGCTGTCGCTGCCTTGAGTTTTGGTGTTTGAACGCCAAGAGATAGGGGAGGGATTATGCGGTGCCAGACATGCCAAGGGACAGGGCGAACACTCAGGCAGATTAATGGTAGCGAGTTCTGCGCTGCCGTTATCGAGGGGGCAATACCATGCCCGGACTGTAATGGCTGCGGCACAGCATCGTGTTGCGGTGACGCGCATTGTCAGCCAGAGCCGGAAGACAAATAAAAAATGCACTCCCACCTGTCGAACGCCCGAAGCATTATCAAACCGTTTGGGGCGCTCCATGTGGTGGTGCCCTGCTTTAACCCGCTCCGATATGTCTCACGATACCAGCTATTCAAGGACTTTGTGCGCCATGCGGAAGCTGCCGGGGCAACCGTATGGCTGGCAGAAATAGCGTTCGGTGGGCGGCCTTGGCAGGTTACGGAGCTTAACGGCCTACGTCATATTCAGTTCCGCACGCATGACGAAATTTGGCTGAAAGAATGCGTCATCAATGCGACGGTAGCCCGGCTTCCCCACGATTGGCAATATGTCGCATGGATTGATGGCGATGTGATGTTTTCAAACCCGGATTGGGTGCAGGAAACCATTCACCAGCTCCAGCACTATTCCGTCGTTCAAATGTTTAAGACGGCGGTTGACCTTGACCCGAACGGCCACCCTTATAAGACCTTCCAAGGGTTTCCGTCGTCCCTTCTCGATGAGCCCCTTCCCGACAATTGCGGATATGACAAACGGGGATATTTTCACCCTGGATATGCGTGGGCCTGTACTCGTCAGGCTTGGGAAGCCACGGGTGGCCTACTTGATATTAACATAGTCGGCGGCGGCGATCACCAGATGGTTCATGCCTATTATGGCAACGCGGCCAAAGCAATACCGTTCGCCAGCACTGTCGGATATCGTAACGCAGTCATGGCGTGGCAGACGCACGCGCTTCTTTTGAAACAAAATATAGGCTACGTCCCCGGTACTCTAATCCATTATTGGCACGGCAAGAAATCCCGTCGCGGATATTTCGACCGCTGGAAAATACTAGCAGATAATAAGTTCGACCCGGTAACGGACCTTCGCCGCGACCATTATGGCCTGTGGAAGCTGGCCGGGAACAAGCCGAAACTTAGGGACGACCTCAGACGTTATTTCCGTAGCCGTCAAGAGGACGGAATAGAGGAATAGCCTATGGACAATATGGATTTGGTCATTATTGGCCTTCTGGCCCTGACAGCCATAGTTGTTCTATTCTTCGCTGCGGGGTGATGCCTATGTGGCTGCAATACCTAATCAACTTCTTCGCCGCAGTCGGCGTTTTGCTGACTAGCCTTTCCGCGATTGCGCTCATTGTAGCGTTTTTCCTTCGCGTCTCTTTTGATGTCGAGAAGCATTGATGAACCATCCGACGCCGCCACAAAATAAATGGCATGTTGACAAAACAATCAATCTAGCGGTCGTGGTGGGTTTATTGGGTATTATCGGCACTGGAATGGTGGCAATCGGTTCCGGTATTTGGTTTGCGTCAGGCGTTACCACTCGCCTTTCTATGGTGGAGGATCGGCAAAAGATAGCCGAGCCATTAGCCGGACAGATTATCGAACTGAAGACGAAAGTCGATGCAATTGACCACAATGTAACGGAAATACGGGCATGGTTGCGCCCGGCACAACAGGACCAACGCAGATGAGATGGGTTGCCTTGCTGGTTACTCTATTCGCATCCGTTCCGGCATTCGCACAAGAGCCCGCGCCTGTTCCAAGTTGCATTCATGCCGATGACCTAATTCGCGATGCCGCCAAGCATAAGGTCACGGTGCTAGGGCAATTCAGGGACGTGACAACGCACTCGGGGCTGCATACGGACCATCTAGTGATTTTTGAGTATCCGAATAGCGGGCATTTCCTTTTGGTCGGATTTGACGGCGGGTGCATGGTCGGATTTCAGGAAGTCGACCAATCGGGCGTTGATGATATCTTAGATTCCGTGACTAAAAGCGCTCATGGGCCGGGGGCGTAAGTCATCCCTGATTGTCCGCCGCAGGAGCCGGCGAGGGGGTGAGGGCGGCGAGAACCTTCTGAGTTGCATCTTTCCCACTGAGTCCGGTGAGCGCTTTTAGCGCGCTGTTCGCGGCAGCGAGGTCCGCTTCGGTGCGAGCTATTGTAAGTACGTGATCGGCGCAGGTGTCTCTCAAGCGGTCGCGCTCATCTTTCAGCCTAATAAACTGGCGCGCTAGAACGCAGGCGTCGCAATCTGGATCGCCGGGCACCATTTGAACCAACGAGTTCATTTTGAAATCGAGCCATCTACTGGCAATCTCAATTGCATGGCTTTCCTCACTCATCCCTCATCCCCTCTTGCTCGGCTCGACTGCATAACCCGGCAAATTCAGGTTCGGTCCTATTACCGACTGTTCCACATACGGAGCCCATTTCCCGCATTTGCATAGGCGTTCTTTCGGCGCGCTAGCCTCCCTCATGTCTGTTTCCCCGCATTCGCATTTCCAGACAAAAACTGTTCGTTTGATAAGATGCTCAGCGGTCATCCCTCATCCCCTCTCGGTTGCCTTGGTGATGGCGGCGCGGGCTTTCAGGGCATTTGTAATTTTATCCCGCATCTGCTGGTCCCAATCGGTCCACCAACCGTCTTGGATGGCTTCCTGACGGATGGCGTCAATAAATTGAGCAGCGTCAAGCATGGCATTTTCAGCGAGATTTAGCACTTTCAGCTGCGCCTTCTCGGATGCCTCGGCACGCTCGGCGCGGGCGAAAAGATCGCAACTCTTTTTAACGTAATAGTCTCGGTTGGCTTCCAACACCGCAACGCGGGCGCGGAGGCGCTCGATTTCTTCGTATTTACAGTTTCGATCTGGAGGCCCGAACAGCGCTTCCTTCCTGCAAATAACCACATTGAAACACTCGCAATCTTCGCTCATCCCTGTTCCTCCGTTGCCTGCGTGGCGGGTCAGATCATTGGCCCGGTGTTATTATCATTTCTCGTGAAGTACCAAGCTATCAGCAGGGCTACCGGAACCGTCGCCAGCATCCACCAAATCATAATCAGTCTCCGCTATGTGACATAGGAAGTCGCAGAATGGCGCAACCGGGTTTGTGGTCGGGTGCTCCAGCGGTATTTCGTCAATGAAGCATCGCTCATCCATAATCCGACAAAGGCGCACATCGAGTTCCCTAGACAGCGCGGCCATGCGCCGGAACTTGTCGGGAAAGTGCTGGCGGACGAGCGCCCAATAGGCAGGGCTAGTCGCCTTCACGCACGGGATGCAGTTGTTGTTCTGGAACCCAAGCCCGTACATGGACGGAACCTCGATGCCAGCCCGTCTCACCATCTCAATGCAAGCCGACTTGGACAGCCCACGCTCGATAAGCGGCGTCTGAATTGTCATCTCCGGGTAGGTCGCCCGAAGCCTGCTGGCGCGCTCCACATCGCCCGCATCGGCGGTATATCCGAACACATGCACGTCATCCGGCCGCTGATAGGTGAGCCGGGGGATAACCTTTAGCTCGGTTGTGCAGCGCGCGCCTTGGATGCCAGCAAGCCATCGCGTCTTTTCCCACACGTCCCAAGTATCGGCATATTTTTCGGAACGCAGCCGCACCACGGGGCGGCCGAACCATGCCTCGCATTGCTCAAGGAAGCGCCCATTGTTCGGGTGCTCCGCGCCCGTCTCGCAATAGGTGGGGACGGAAGTTGGAACGAGCTTCGTCGCGATGGCGGATGCTGCCCCGCAAGAGAACCAAGAGATAGTCCGGCTCATTCGACTGCCCCAATTTTGCCCACGCGATTGCGCCGGTTCCCGTCTCGTTCCGCAAGATTCAGGCGCGGAATGGTCATATCGGCGGCACGTCTTTCTCGACCAACCATAGAAAGATAACGAATATAATCAACACGATGGCCGCAACGACTAGAGCCAGCATCCCTCATCCCCTCTTGCTCGGCTCAACGGCGTAACCCGGCAAATTCAGGTTCGGTCCTATTGCCGACTGTTCCACATATGGAGACCATTTCCCGCATTTGCATAGGCGCTCTTTCGGCGCGTTGGACTCCTTCACGTCCGTTTCCCCGCACTCGCATTTCCAGACGAAAACTGTCCGTTTGATAAGATGCTCAACGGCCATCCCTCATCCTCCGTCGGTTGCCTCGTTCGGCCCGGATCGCCGCCGCAATCGCCGCCTCCAACTTGCCAGCCGTCTCGCGCATGAATTCCGACGACATTTGCCACCTGTGCGCATTCATGATGCATTTCGCGATGGCTCCCGGTGCCAAGGTGGTCTCTTGCTCGGCGCCGACACCCGACTGGGTGATGGCGGCGCGGGCGACGGCTTGCCAAATCATGACTGGCTGGTCCCATGTGCCGCGTTGGTCATCCTCCGGGTAGTCGTCCTCTGCTATTTTGCGCACCGCCTCCAGCAGCGCCTTCTCGGATGCTTCGGCGCGCTCGGCGCGGGCTTCGACCTTGGCGAGTTGGCACCATTCGCAACCGTTATCTACCCAATTGGCGGCGGTGAGCCGTCCGTGTCCCTTCTCACACTCCTTGAATATAATGGTGCAATGCTTCATCCCGTCAGGTAATTGCGCCTCCAACTCCTCCACGCGGGCGCGGAGGCGGTCGGCCTCACTACAAGCATGTTTATGCAATTGAGTCGTTACGTCGTGCAATTGCCTCTCTTGGAGCAGTTCGGTCTCCAACTCTGCCACACGCGCGCGGAGGTTCGGCAGGCTTGTGTACTTTGAAGGCCTTGGCGCGCTCATCCCCGCTCCTCCATTGTCTGCGTGGCGGTCAGTCACAGAATACTTCTCACCGCAAACATGATTGCTCCGTAAATTGCCATTAAAATCAATAAGATATATAAACAGAGCGGGACTTCTATCATGGCCACATCCAAATGATGCCGTAGGCGATGGCGTTCCCTATTAGGATGCCGACCACCGCTGCGATTAGCATGTCGCGGGATGCCGGGCTCATTCGCGATTCAGCCCGTCAAGGTGATGACGCACTAAAGCGGTGATTGAGTGGAAGCCAAGGAACTCGGCGCGCCTACCGATTTCGTCCAGGGCCGTCATTAGCTTTGCGTTCTGACTTTTAAGTCGATAAAAATCCAAATCGTCTGGAAGCATCGTTTCTTCAATCGAAAGCTCTCGGCGTGGCGCCAGTCTCTTCTCGCAGTTCAAAAAAGCATTAGCTAACCAAGCGTAATGCGCTGCTGAAATGAGGCGTGGAGATTGGTTGCCTCTCGATATTTCCAAAAGTCTTTGAGCCATTTCCTCACGCTCACTCATCCCTCACCCCCCTCTCGGTTGCCTTGGCGATGGCGGCGCCAATCTTGTTGAAGTCAGCACGGGACGGAGCGATGCCGCGTTCCAAATCCAGAAACATTGAACGAGCTAGTTTCACCGCCTCCAGCAGCGCCATCTCGGATGCGCGGAGGCGGGATAACTCGAGGCCTACGGTTGTTTGCAAAACCTCCTGAACGAAACCATGGAAGTTGGCGTGATCCTCGTAGCCTAGATCGTTGATAATCTTGTGGCCGCAGATAATTGCCGCCGCCTCGCGTTCGGCAGCTGGAATCGGCTCGATTACTAATGTTGCGCTCATCCCCGTTCCTCCATTGCCTGCGTGGCGGTCGGGGCGGCGCAATCCGGCATCACTGACGGATCACCCTCACCACTATGGATGAGCGGAACCAATCTGCCGCCCCGACCATAGCCATTATGCGGCTCGCCCGCGCGCTGACAAATCGTCAGATTTTGGGACAATCTGTTATGTTCTGTCGCCCATTCAAAGGGGCGCTTGATTTTTTCTCTATTCATTTCAATGCCTTAAGCGCCGACTTACATCCTTGACCAATATGTCTCACACAACGATTTCAGTCACTTAGCCCGCCTTTTTGAGACTTTGGCCCCCGCGTACGTTCCAGGGACGTTCTGTCCAGCCGATAGACCGCCGCTAGCGCATTTTCCCTCTGAACCGAATACCGGCAATATCTGGACACCATCTTGTCGGACATGCCGACCATATCGCATATCTGCGGTAGGCTCGCCCCAGCCCTGCGGAGCCTCACCACGGCGGTTGCACGTAGCCCGTGGAGCACTAGCCCAGCCTCCCGCAAAGGCGCAAGGCCGGGGTTGCTATCGCGTTCCCTAACCCATTGGTTAGAGAGTTGCGCCCTCAGCCACGGGTGTCCGTCCTCTTTCAGAAGGATGAACCCCGGTCGTCGCTCCCAGCGCGAGATTGCGGCCTGTAGCGCTCCCGTGAACGGCAACCACAACTTTAGCCCCGTCTTCTGCTGGGTGACATTGATGCCGGGGTGCCCATCGGCTTCCTCGATATCGGACCAGCGCATGCGCACAAGATCACTGCCGCGCTGGCCTGTGTTGACCGCAAGGGTGATTACGCGAGCAATGTGCGGCCTAGCGTGCTGCTCCCCGATGGCGACTTGTTCGTCCGTCCATGGCGTATGACCTCCATCTGATGCGAGGACTTCGGTTCCTAGCGTGATCGGGCGCGGGATGAGGTCGCGCACGATTGCCCAGCGCTCGACGGCCTTGATAGCCGTGCGGGCTGACGCCTGGACCGATGGGCGGTCGGCAAAGGCATCGAGATACGCTTGCACCAATGCGGGCCGCATTTCCGCCACGGGAACCGAGCCCAAGCTTTCAGGGCTCCCCGCAATCCGAAGATATCGCGCATAAGCGCTCTTCGACGCAGGCGACAGCTCGTCCCATTTGGGCGACACCATGTAGGCCCGGATGACCGCCGCGAACGTATTTGCGGCGATGTTAGGCCCCCATCGCCTTGCGCGTGCCATCTTTGATCCTCGCCATTAAGTCGGCAGCATCTTGCTCCTGCGGCTTACCGCCCGCAAGGTAGCGATCAACGTCCTCCCACCGCCACATGCGCTTGCCGCCCTGCTTGCGGGGCTTGGGAAACCTGCCCTGCTTAACCCAAAGCTCGATAGTCGTCTTGCCCGCGCATATGTTGCGGGCCAGCGTTGTTAGGTCTTGCCATGGCGGGCAATGCTCGGTCACGGTTCGCGCACCTTTCGTGCCTGTTCGCATAGCCATCGCCCAAACTCTTCAGCTTGTTTCGGCGAAATTCTGATCGAGCATGTATATCCAAATCCAGTGTCGGTGCTACCGGCCCAAGGGTTTTCAATGCTGATTGTGATCCCGTCCCTGAGAGAAATCGCCTCCAGCGCATCATATCCATTGTCTGCGCAGTTGATTTGAAATAACTGGCTCATCGCCGCACCACTTCGCCCGTTATCTTGCGCTTCCATTTTGAATCTCTCCCGTACGCCCACCGGCTCGACTTCCTAATGCCAAGGTGTTTCCGCTCAACCCTTTTAGCCTTAGCGATTGCCGCGATATCTCTAACCGTTTTCTCGCCATGGTGGCCTCTAGCCAAAACCATGCAATTGTCGAGACTGTTATCAGGAACCAATCCACAAGGTATAACGTGGTCATAGTGATATCCCCCGGGATATAGCTTAGTGCCACATCCGCATTCACAGACACCGCCACTCCGTCGCCATGCGAGTAATTTGGTTTTGGCGGTAAATTCACTACGCATTCAAAGCTTCCTTCGCCCTTACGGCAGCCGGCTTACCAACGTCAAATGTTTTCATCCATTTGCCCAAAACGGAACTCGCCTCTCTAGATTCCAGCCGCATAGCCCGCGCTAGATATGACGACGCACCCCACATATTCGTTATGCCGCTATCTCTCAGATTGTCTAGATAGCTAAAACATTTTGTAAGATGCTCAGGACTCATCTCGCCCCACTCCGTTCCGCTGCCTGCCATCCTCGGTATCGCTCAAGAAGAGCAAACCATCTAGCCCCCGCATCGGTCCCGGTGACGATTTCCGAGCGAGAATTAACCCGGCATCTCATGCGAACAGCCGCTGCGCAATTCTCCGCGTCTTCTATCGGGGAGCGCCATTCGTTCGTCATGAATTTTTGGAACCGCTTATCGTTGCAAAGAATCCCCGCCTGTTGGGCGAGCGAATTGGTGGCGGGCTTTTCACCCGCCGGAGCGACGGTTTCTGCGTCGCCTCTATCCGGCCTCGGTGAAATCGAATGGGAACCCGAGTCGGGATTGGTATTCAGTCGAGCCACGGCAACCCATGCCCCTATGGGGGAGATCTCAATGGCCTGTCCAAATTGCTCTTGTGGAACCTCCAGCACGAATTGAACTATTTTCCGGCTGGCTACCGAGCGGAAACTGTGGACGGTTGCTGCATAGGCGTCGGTCATTGTTTAACTTGGCCCCAATCAATTTGCCATTTTTGTTTCGGCATCGGCACGGAACAAAGACCTTCGACCCATGCCCTAAGTTTGTCGGTCGCCTCGTATTCTATGGAGGGCGAATATCCACAATATGTTAGGAGTCCATCGCAAACAAAGTCATGTAAAATTCGCCGTACCGCTGGAGATTGTTGGTGCCGGTGGTCATTTTGAGCATAAGGCACCGCGCTGCCGTAATGGTGTAGCGCTATCATCAACTCTAGGGGTGAGTGGCG
>Ga0247678_1000249_pt1 | contig 11596 bp, 10 predicted proteins | sample CNK19_metaG_FD_182801 | JGI IMG/M metagenome (GOLD analysis project Ga0247678, IMG submission 182801) | Soil microbial communities from Purdue University Martell Research Forest, Indiana, United States - CNK19 | ecosystem: Environmental > Terrestrial > Soil > Temperate forest > Bulk soil... | reverse complement strand
TCACACCTGAGCCAAGCGTCATTCCGAGAGGCGCTCGATGCTCGTTTGGACGTTCATTCTTGAACGTACAGTCGTCGTGTACCTTGCTTCCACCTACCCCAAAACCGATCTTCAGAGCAGGGGGCGTGTCACGAGGACGTCATTCGCGCGCCTTCGAGCGCTCTCGGACCAGTGTCGGTAAATCGCGAATATCTCGTAAACGCCCCCCTCATCCGCCTTCGGCACCTTCTCCCCCCACAAGAAACCGTGGGGGGAGAAGGACTCTCGACGAAGGGAGTGGCAAGGCTCTCGAGGGAACAATTCAAGTGAGCGTGTGAGAAATGCGGGCTAAAGGGCTCACGCGGAGGCGCGGAGTGCGCGGAGAAAGAAGTTCCTCGTCATCTCCTCCGCGTCTCCGCGTGAGATCAAGTCCTTACTTCGCCTCCGCCGCGGCGGTATTGATCGAGTCCCAGACCTCCGTTTTCTCGGCCGTGTCGTGCGCCGCGGCCATGGCCTTGTCGAAGTACTCCTTCGCCTTTGTCTGATCGCCCTTGGCCACATACACCTCGCCGAGGCCGGTGTAGACGCGCCAAAGCTCCCGGCTGGAGGGGTGTGCGGCGGCGTAGTTGTTCAGGTAGGCGATCGACTCGTCGTAGTTTTTCTTGTTCAACGGGACGCCGTATCCGGACGTGATCGTCTCCGCCTCGGTGGCGATCGACGCGGCGCGATCGCGCAGCTCCGCCGCCCCTTTGGCATCCCCCTTCTTCTCCAGCACCGCCGCCTTCGTGCGCAGCCCGCCGTACGTCGTTCCGAGCGTGAGGGAATGATCGGCGTACGCCAACGCGGTGTCGGGATCGCCGTTCCGCAGCTCCCAGCGCGCCGCGGCCGCCCACGCACTCGGATCCCAATGCTTTCCGCCGCGTAGCGTGTCGCTGATCGAGGCCCGGATGGTGGCCTTGAGATCGACCTCGATCTTCATCGGAACGCGCAGCTTCTCCCACCGCAGCGAGGCGATGGCGGAGCTGTTGGTCATGTCGTCGAACGTATAGACGAGCCGATCCACGGAGTCGGCCGACGCCTGCGGTGTCACGGTCACGCGCAGGACATCCTCGGATGGGTCGTAGTTGTAGACACCCCAGTCGCCTGTGAACCTGCTGAAGATCATCGTCCACTGCGACGCCGCCGGAATTGCATACAGCGCGTACTTTCCGGCGGGCAGCATCTTCCCTTCGATCGTTACAGGGGTGGAGAACGAGATGGTCGTGTTCTCATTCGCGCCTGTGCGCCACGGTGAGTCGTACGGCACGAGGCCGTTCCAGATCTTTCGCTTGTTCACCGCGGGGCGGTGATAGGTGATGGTGACGTCGGTGACACCGATCGTCTGACCGACGGTGGCGGCGGGACTCGGATCCGGCAGTCTGATCACCGACTGCCCGGCAGCGTTCAGCGCGGCAAGAAAGAGGGCGGTTCCGATGGCGATGTTCTTCATGCCCGCCATCTTAGAGCGAGCGCGGAAGCCCTTTTTGTATCGATCGTGTAACGTGCAGCGAACCGGTCCGGTCGTCGCGGTCATCTCCTCCGCGTCTCCGCGCCTCCGCGTGCCGCCGCCCCCGCCTCCCGGGCCGCATCGCGGGGTGATCCGCCCCATTGACGGCTCCAGGCACGGCGCAGTTGCACGTCGGAGCCGAAGCCGGCCACCGCGGCGGCGCGCGTGACGGTGGCGCCGTATTCCAGCGATTGCCGGGCGCGCTCCAGGCGGATCAGCCTCAGGTAGTTCAATGGGGAGATGCCGGCGTTGTCGATGAACAGCCGCAACAGATGACGCTCGGCGGCGTGGCCGACGTCGGCCAGCGAGGCCATGTCCCAGTCGCGCTGCGGCTCGGAGACGATGGCGTCCTGTACCCGGTGCACGGTCGGGTGGAGGTGGCGGCGGTGCATGTGGAATGGCGAGAGCTCGGTGTCGCGCGGGGAGCGCCGCAGGTACACCACCATGTCCTCCGCGACGATGGCCGCCAGCGCCTCACCACACTCCTCGGCGATGAGGTGCAGCGCCACATCGATCCCCGCCGTGATCCCCGCGCTCGACGCGATCGGACCGTCCACCACGAAGACGCGATTGTCGATGACTTCCGCCCGCGGCGCCAGGGAGCGAAGCATCTGCAACAGCTCGTGGTGCGTCGTGCAACTGCGCGTGCCGAGCAATCCAGCGCGCGCGGCGAGCAGGGTTCCCGAGCAGATCGTCACCAGACGCTGCGCCGTGTCCGGGTCACGCAGCGCGTCATGCAGACGATCGTGCAACCATTGCGCGGTGACCGCGATCTCCGGCGTGACCTGCTTCACGTGCACCGTCGGTTGACCGACCACCACCACCCAGGTCGGCGTGCTGAGCTCGTCCGGCAACGGAACAAGGTCGCCCAGCGCCAGACCGACCGATGTCGGCAGGGTTGCCGCCGGTCCTGCGAAGCCGAGACGAAAGCGTGGCGGCAGTCCGCGCGCTTCGCGGTGCTGGTTGGCGAGACGAAAGGCCTCTGCCGGGCCGGCGATGTCGAGCAGCAGCGAATGCGGCACGATGACGAAGAGGACGTCGATGAGCTGGGCGCGGGTGTTCATGGGCGGAGACGCCAGTGAATATAGCGGATTGGAGGGCCGCAACGTCCAAAGGCGAGCGCGTCGTCAACTCAGTTTCTGGATGCGGATCAGGTTGCCCGCGGGATCGCGGACTGCGCAGTCGCGAACGCCGTACGGCTGATCGGTCGGCTCCTGGACGACCTCGGCGTCACTGGCTTGCAGCCGCTCAAATGTACCCTCGAGGTCCTTGGTCGCCAGGAGGATGACGGCAAAGGTCCCTTTGGCCATCATCTCGGCGATGACACGGCGCTCGTCGTCTGTGATGCCGGGGGTGGCGAACGGCGGATACAGGACGATGGACGTGCCGGGCTGGCCGGCGGGGCCGACCGTGATCCAGCGCATCCCGCCGTATCCGACATCGGCGCGGATCTCGAAGCCGAGGGTGTCGCGGTAGAAGGCGAGGGAGACGTCGGGGTCGTTGTGTGGGAGGAAGCTTGCGTGAATGTTGATGTTCATGCCGATCAATCTAGGTGCGGCTCGGGAGCCTGCGCTTCTCGATTCCTGATCGGTCTGGTCACCTGTTTCGCCACGCAGGACGGCATCCCCGCCGTCGCCTGTGCCGCCTCACGCCGATAGATGCTGGGAGGTACGCCGACCAACTCGGTGAAGCGGGTGCTGAAGGTGCCCAGCGACGAGCAGCCGACCTCGAAGCACACCTCGGTTACGCTGAGATCGCCGCGACGCAGCAGCGCCATCGCGCGCTCGATGCGCCGCGTCATCAGATAGGCGTACGGTGACTCGCCGTAGGCCAGCCGGAATTGACGGCTGAGGTGTCCGGCTGACATGTTCACGCCGCGGGCGAGCGCCTCTACGTCCAGCGGCTGCGCGTACTCCCGGTCGATCCGGTCGCGGACGCGTCGCAGCCGCGCGAGATCCCGCAGGTGTTGCTCTAGGGCGGCTCTGGTGGTCACCAGCGCGATCGTCCCACATTTAGAAACTAGAAACCAGAAACTAGAAACCAGAAACTAGAAACCAGAACAGGCCGAGCCGGGCGCCATTCTGGTTTCTGGTTTCTAGTTTCTGGTTTTAGTTTGTCCGAAAGTGATTGAAAGTTGTCGCCTTGCGCCGCGACACGACATCGGGCCGCCGGTACCTTAGCCCCATGGACTTCGACGCATTTCAAAACGAGCTTCCTCGTAGCCGGCCCGATGGCCACCTTCTCCCACTGGCGTTGCCGATCCTCCTCGCAGCCGCACTCTCGTGGTGGCTTGTGTCTTCATCCACCGCACGAGCGGCGGACGGCCGGAAACCGCTCGAGAGCACGGTGGATGCGAGCATCACCCCCGGCGACGACTTCTTCGCCTACGCCAACGGCGCGTGGCTCAAGGCCACCGCCATCCCGGCGGGCAGCCCGCGATGGGGAGCCCGAGACGAGCTAGAAGCCCAGGCCCGACAGCGCATCGCCGCACTGCTCGATACCGCCGGCGCGGTGCGAGCCTCCGCGGCCGCGCGCAAGGTCGCCGACTTCCGCGCAGCCTATGTGAATGAAGCCGCCATCGAGTCCAGGGGCCTCGCGTCACTCAAACCGATGCTTGATGGCATCGAGAAGGTTTCGGACAAATTGGATCTCACCCGCCTGCTGGGCCGCGACATGCGCGCCGACGTCGACCTGATGGGATTCGGCATCTACAACTCAGCCAGCGTGCTGGGCCTCTCCGTCGAGCAGAGCATCCACGGTGAGAAGACCAATGTCGCCTTCCTGGTGCAGGGAGGGCTGGGCCTGCCGGACCGCGACGACTATCTCAGCGCAGCCCCGGAGAAGGACGCGCTCCGCGCACGCTATCGCGCATACATCGCCAGGATGCTCACGCTCGCCGGCTTCGACCGCGCCGGCGAACGCGCCCCCTCGGTGCTGGCGCTGGAGACGGCGATCGCGCAAACCCACGCCACGCCCGAGGCCTCGGGAGCCGACCATAACGCCGATAACGTCTGGACACGGGCCGACTTCGTTCAGCGCGCCCCCGGAATGGACTGGCCCGTCTTCTTCGACGCGGCGGGCCTGGCAAAACAGGGAGAGCTCGTGGCTTGGCAGCCGACTGCCGTGACCGGGTTGGCGGCGCTGGTCGCCTCGCAGCCGCTGGATGCATGGAAGGATTACCTGCGCTTCCACGCCATCCACGATTACGCCGACGTACTGCCGCGCGCCTTCGCCGCCGAGGCGCTGGCGATGAAGGGACCACAACCCTCCCGTGACGAACGCGCGCTCGCCGCTACGCAATCGGCCATGGGCGACGCCCTCGGCAGGATGTACGCCGAGCGCTATTTCCCCGCCGCGCAGAAGGCGCGCCTGGAGCGAATCTCCGACAACGTCCGCGCCGCGCTCATCAAACGGGTCGAGGCGGCGACGTGGATGTCTCCGGCCACGAAGGCCAGCGCGTTGGAGAAGCTGCGGACGCTGTACGTGGGGCTCGGCTACCCCGATCAATGGCAGGATGATTCGTCATTGACTGTCGACGCGGCCGACCCGCTGGGCAACCTCCAGCGTGTCTCGGAGCGCAACTACCGCAACGCCATCGCCCGTCTTGGACAGCCGGTGAACCTGAAGTACTGGTACATCGCGCCGCAGAGAGTCGGCGCCGTGCTCGTCTTCCAGCAGAACGCCTACGTCATGGCGGCTGCATTGCTGGAGCCTCCCAAGTACGATCACACGTCATCCGACGCCGCGGCCTACGGTTCCGTCGGCGCGCTCATCGGACACGATCTCACGCACTACATCGACACGCTCGGCGCCGACTACGACACCGAGCACCGGCTGCGCCACTGGTGGACCGCCGAGGATGCCCAGCGGTTTCAGGCGCTGACGCAGAAGCTCGTCGATCAGTTCTCCGCGTACCAGCCGCTCCCCGGTCTCTCGATCAACGGCAAGCTGACGCTCACCGAAAACATCGCCGATCTCGGCGGACTCGCCGCCGCCTTCGACGCCTACCGCAAGACGCTCGGCAGCCGGGTGACCGATAAGGACTACGTGCGCGCGCAGGACCGGGAGTTCTTCATCGCCTACGCGCAGACCCAGCGGCGGAAGATCAGCGAGGCCGCCAACCGAAAGCAGATAACCACCAGCGACCACGCGCCGGAAGACTACCGCGCCGACACGGTTCGCAATCTCGATGCGTGGTACGACGCCTTCGACGTCCGTCCCGGCCAGCGGCTCTACCTGGAGCCCTCGGCGCGCGTGCGGGTCTGGTAGGCGTCAAGTCTTGGAGTGATGATGAGAGTAACTGTCTGTGAACTTCCTCATGAACCCGAAGCGCTGGCCGCCGCCTGGGCCGCGCTGTGCGAACACACGGTGCAACATTCGTCCGAGCTGGTGTTGCTGCCGGAGCTGGCGATGGTCGATCCTCTCTGGGAGGACCAGCTCTTCGACGCCTCCCGCTGGGCAGCCGCGCAGGCACTCAGCGAGGTCTGGCGCCATCGCCTCCCCGAGTTGGGCGTCGCGCACGTCGTGGGGACCCTTCCTGCAACCATCGACGGCCGCCCTTTCAACCAGGGGTTCCTCTGGTCAGCCTCCGGCAAACCGGTGCCGTTGCGCAGCAAGTTCTACCTGCCGGATGAACCGGGCACCTGGGAAGCACGCTGGTTCGACCGAGGCGATCCCGACTTCACCGAATACCACGCCGGCGACTTGACGTTCGCCCTCAACATCTGCACCGAGCTGTGGGCCGTGGAGACTTACGCCCGCTACGCCGCGAATGGAGTGCAGGCCGTCCTCTCCCCGCGCGCGACGGCGGCCGCCACGACGGCCAAGTGGCTCTCGGCCGGCGTGGTGGCGGCGGTTCGCTCGGGTGCCTTCAGCCTTTCCTCCAACCGCGTGGAACCGACCGGTGCCTGCGGCGGCGTCGGCTGGATCATCGACCCGTACGGCCACATCCTGGCCCTGACCACCCCCGACGCCCCATTCGTCACGCTCAACATCGACCTCTCCGCGTCGGCGGCAGCGCGGGAGGACTATCCGTGCTACGTGTTGAGCGGAGGAGGGCGGTGATTGCGAGTCGAGAGGAGACCGGGCCAGCCGGCGAGACGCCAGCGCTCCGACCGTAAAGCCGCTTTTCTCCTCTTCTCCTCCGCGTCTCCGCGTCTCCGCGTGAGCCCGGGTCAACCGCTCGTCGAGGATGTGCATCGCGAACGCGTGTTCGCGAAGTTCCCGTGACTACCGCATCGTCACCACCCGCCCTCGCGGATCCTGAATCGGCCGCGCGTTGTCGCCGAACTTCTCTCGCAGCCTCCGGATCTGCTCCGCCGTGGCGAAGATCGGCGTCTTGAGAACGAACCAGGTGACGTTCTGGTCGCACCCGGGAGTGGTCAGAGATCCCTCGTATGAGAAGTAATTGCGGCGGTTGGCCGGCAGCAGCCCGGCGGCGTTGATGGGGCGGTCGGTCCTTTCGTCCGTGGTGCACGCCCGCGGGATGGAATCGAGGAGCATCTGGATCTGCGGATTCGGCGTCATCGTGGTGGCGACCATTACCGCCAACACGGCGTTCACGTTGCCGCGCGCGTTCACGAAATGGATCTCCGCCGCGTAATGGCTGCCCGCAACCGTATGCTCGCTCGGCGTGTGGATGTGGAAGCGGACGAAGTTGTATGGGTTGCCACCGACCGTGATCTTGTTCGCCGAATTCGCGTTGTAGACATCGAGATCGTGGCCCTTGTGCTCGAACCTCATCGCCGGGCCGCCCGCCACAAGCATCGGGCCGTACGTGACGGTCATCACCGGCGCGGGAAAGATGGAGTCGCGCAGGTCGATCGGGGACTGTTTGACGCCGTTCGAACAGCCCTCCCACTGGCTCTTCAGCGATCCCCAGTAGAACGGACCATTGCTCGCGGAATTGTCGTACCCGAAGTGCGGCGGTGGTCCGCACGGCTCGCCGGCCATGGCCACCAGAGACACGATGACAAGAAGGGTGAGCGCGAATGATTTCCACATGGTTGGTAAGTATGTCACTCCGCTACAATCGCCGTCATCACTAATGAAGGCTCGAAGCTGGTGGCTGAGCCTTGGGCAACCAACGCTGCCGGCCGTGCCGGCTAGAACCCAGCCGGATGCTCCTGGACGACGCCAAATGCCTGTTCGAGGGCTACTCCCACCTGGCCGATGAGGCCATCCTCGAAGAGGCGGCCGAGGAGCGTGATTCCGTGGGGCACGCGGCGCGGCGGGGTGAACCGGGGGAGGGGATGGGCCGGGTCGGGAGCCCAGTCGCTTCGCGCCTCCGAAACCTCGATGAAGCCGGCGCGCATGGTGAGCGACGGATGGCCGGTGAAGTTCGTGATGGTCAACTGCTCGTCGCGTAACGACGGTACCAGCAGGATGTCCACTTCCTTGAAGAGACGCGCCATTTCCAGCGCCACCTTGCGCCGCAACCGGTCGGCCTGGACGAAGTCGACGGCGGAGAGGAAACGCGCCTGCCGGAACAGGTTCGGCCAGGCGTCCTTCACCTGCGCCTTGAGCGAGGCGAGTTGGCCGGTGAGCGTCAACTCCTCAAAGGACGCCGCCCCCTCCGCGAACAGCACAGGCATCAGGGAGTTGTACGGCCAATCAGGCAGCGTCACCTCTCGGAGCTCCAGCTTCAGCTTCTTCATCGTTTCCATGGCCGCGCGGTCGACGTCCGTGGCAGGGCTCTCTTTCATCCATTGCGCGATGTAGCCGACCTTGAGACCTGCGATGGGCGCCGAGGCGTCGAAATCGAGATGGCTGGGCAGGCTCGAAGGATCGCCGGCGTCGGGACCGGTGATGGCTTGGAGGACCAGCATGGCGTCCTCCACGCTCCGAGTCATCGGGCCGAGCTTGTCGAGGGACCAGCAGAGCGTCATGGCACCCGTGCGTGCCACGCGGCCGAAGGTCGGACGCAGACCGGTGACACCACAGCGCATTGCCGGGCTGACGATGCTTCCGCCGGTCTCGCTGCCGACCGAAAAGCCGACCAGTGCCGCCGCCGTGGCCGCGCCGGGGCCCGCGCTCGATCCGGAGGCCCCCTCCTCGAGCAGCCACGGGTTCATGGTCTGGCCGCCGAACCAGATATCGTTGAGCGCCAGCGCGCCGAGGGAGAGCTTCGCGATCAGCACGGCACCGGCGTCATTCAGCCTGCGCACGACCGCGGAATCCGCCGTCGGGATGCGGTTGCGAAAGGGCTCCGCGCCGTAGGTCGTCGGGATGCCGTTCGTGTCCATCAAATCCTTCACTCCATACGGGACGCCATGGAGTGCTCCTCGGTATTTCCCGGCGGCGATCTCGGCGTCCGCCTGTTTCGCGCGCGCCAGGGCGTGCTCTCTGGTCACGGTGATGATCGCTCTGATCTTCCTGTCGAGCCGGTCAATCCTACTGAGATAGATGTTCGTGAGCCGCTCGGAGGTGAGCTGCCGCGACTCGATCCATCGGGACAACTGCGTCACCGGGGCGAAGGCGATGGCATCGTCCGCGGACGGCAACGGCGTGCCGTCGCCGGCTGACCTGACGAAGCGGTCACGCGACGGCGGCATAGGGATGCCGGGAAGGAGAGGATTCCAGAGAGTGGCCGGGGCGTCGGCCGGTGCAATGGCCACGTTCCGCGGCCCGGTGCGGCGCTCCAGGTAGGGGGCCATCGACTCGCGCCACGAACCGGCCGCCTGTTGCCGCTCCGCCGGCGACATCGTCACCTGCACCAGCTTCTCCGCCTCCGCGAAAGTGCCCGCCGTCACGGCCGGACCCGCTCCGACTCCCGTCCCGAACGTAGGCGGCGCGCCGGGTGTCGTGACCGGAGGCGCCTGGGGATCGGCGGACAGCGCCTCGCCGCGGGCGACCGCTGCCACCACGAGCGCGCTGAGAGGAGCGCGAATGAGGAACTGCCGACGTGTATTCATTGGATGTGCTCCTCCGAAGTTACGCGGGAGATCGTATCGCGGCCGGAGGGTGGCCTGCGCTTGCGCCCGGAGCGCTGGCGTCTCGCCCCCGCGGTTTACCAGCGAAGTTGGGAGTCTCGCCGGGTTGGTGGATTGAAGCCGTTGGCCAGTCAGCGAGATCCTCGGGAGATCACCGCGGGGAGGCCGTCCGCGCCAGCGAAGCTGGCCTAAGATCGTAGCCCCCGGCTTCGAGCCGGGGGAAAACGCGCATCCCCCAAGTTGTCAGCCCGCTTAAGCGGGCGACAGAAGAGCGGTGACCGATTGCCGCTCGGTCCTACTCCTGTCATCCTCAAGGCATGAAGGCAGCCGTCTCCATCCCCGATCCCGTCTTCAAAGCGGCCGACGAGCTCGCGCAGCGCATGGGCGTCTCGCGAAGTCACCTCTACAGCGTTGCCATCCAGCGCTTCGTACAGGATCACGACGACGAGGCGATCACCGACAGACTGAACGAAGTCTATGACCACGAGTCACGTTCTCGTCGATCGTTGACGTACGTACCACATGAGGCGTACGCTTTAGTCCATGGGAAAGCGTCTTACCGCCTCGCACCTTCGCCAGAACATTTACCGCATTCTCGATGAAGTGATCGAAACCGGTCAGCCTGTCGAGATTGAGCGGAAGGGAAGTTTGGTGCTCATCGAGACGAAGGGGCAGGACAAGAGCATCTTCGAGATTTTGACACCGCATCCCGGCTCGATCGTCGGCGCCGCTGACGATCTCGTTCATATCGACTGGTCGCAGGAGTGGAAGCCTGATCTACCTTGACACGCATGTCGTCGCGTTCCTTTACGAAGACGCCGGCGCTTCATTGCCTCCGCTCTCGAGGTCGCTGATCGCCGAGAATGAGCTGCTGTTGTCGCCGATGGTCATGCTCGAGCTGCAATACCTGTTCGAGATCAGGCGCCTTACAGTCCCTTCTGGAACGATCATTGACACAATCCGACGTGCAGCACGTCTTCGCATCTGCGACCTTCCGTTCGCGGACGTGGCTCGCGCGGCATTACGAGAGACGTGGACTCGCGACCCGTTCGACAGGATCATCGTCGCTCACGCGCGACTCCGCGAATTGGCGCTCATCACCAAAGATCGAGTGATTCGGGAGCAATACGAAGGTGCGATCTGGGCTCGGCCTCGATCACGGCGAGGCGTGTGACCATCTCCCGAGGTTCACATCGTTGCGCTCATAGGCTCGCGCTCGCGTCGCTCGAGATCCACCGTGCGCAGACGCCGCAGATCTCCTCGGAGTGCCGATTTCATGTCAAAGATGGTTTGCGACCCGGAGACGACGATCCGCATATGACGCAGATGTACGCAGATAAACCCGCGACTCCGAAGCAACGAATAACCCTTCGCAGATTCGGGCCACTCCCAGGCCGTCCCTGCAAGCCACTGAATCGTCGTGACTTAGGTGGGATAGAAAAACGAAGGTTTGACCCCACGCGTTGGCCCCTCGGGGTGCGGACGTGCAGGTTCACGGCGCGGCTGCCGCGCTACCTCGTCGCGGCGCTCAAGTGTCTAGCGGAGGAGAACGGCGAGAGCGCCGGCGCGCTGCTGACGCGCGAGCTGCACGGGCTGGCCTACGCGCACCGCGAGCGCCTCGGCGCGTCGATCGCGGGGTTCGCCGAGGCCGTGAACTGGCCGTGTCCGGAAGAGACGCCGCAGGGGTAGCCGGGCCGGGACGCACTTCCCCGAACGGCCAACAGGCTGCGGCATCACGCCAGCGATGAGATGATCTTGAACGGCCAAAAGTGGTAAGTCGGCGGATTCCCGGAGTCCATGAATACACTCCCGGAGTCCATGAATACACTCCCAGAGTCCATGAATACACTCCCAGAGTGTATGAATACACTCCCAGAGTCTATGAATACACTCCCAGAGTCTATGAATACACTCCCAGAGTCTATGAATACACTCCCGGAGTCTATGAATACACTCCCGGAGTCTATTAATACACTCCCGGAGTCTATGAATACACTCCCAGAGTCTATGAATACACTCCCGGAGTCTATGAATACACTCCCGGAGTCTATGAATACACTCCCGGAGTCCGTGAATACACTCCGGGTCGTCACCGCGCATTTTCCGGAACTGGTGGCTCACCAGCTTGGACGAGTGCCTT
>Ga0247678_1000248_pt1 | contig 11633 bp, 10 predicted proteins | sample CNK19_metaG_FD_182801 | JGI IMG/M metagenome (GOLD analysis project Ga0247678, IMG submission 182801) | Soil microbial communities from Purdue University Martell Research Forest, Indiana, United States - CNK19 | ecosystem: Environmental > Terrestrial > Soil > Temperate forest > Bulk soil... | reverse complement strand
CGATAATCTGGTGCGTGCCGCTGGTGGAAGGATCGATCAAATACCACAGTTCGACATGACAGCCAAAAGGCGCATCGGCCGTCGGACACGTTATGGCTGACAGCCGAGTCAGATTCGTCCCCTCGTACGTCACCCCACTGACTGCGTTAAAGCTGTGCGCCGTATCCGTGACGGCAGCGACAATTAAAATCGAGTTGATGCTACTGCTGGGCGTATGATTCCAGCTGAGGCTAGAGATACCCGTGCCGCCGCTTTGGCTCTGGAAGTTATCCAGCGTAATAGCCGTATTGGTATCAATCGGCGCTGTACGGAAGATAAAATCACCCGAGCCGCCGCCACCCGTACCGTTAGATGCATCAAAGGTCAGGTTTGACCCTGTTACATTACTCCCCGCAGCCGCACCACCACGTACGGTCAGATTAGCCGGAGCACTGTCATTGCCAAGCACAATCGTTGTATTGCTACTATCGACAGTCAAAAGATTGGCTGCAGACGAATTCTGTACCTGGAAAACATTAGCCGTGTCGTGGCCAGGAGTTGGCTTTACCAAGGCTATGCCATTGATTGTCGTCGTAATATTTGCCGAGGTTTTGCCCAAAGTAATGCCGGTGGCGTTGTTTGGTGCAATATTCAGTGCGGTAGACGTACTGGTATCAATTAGCGGGGTCAAAACACTTCCCGTGCCGTTCAAAACACCCGCCATCCCCGTGCCACTAATATTGAAGTCGGCGGTTTGCAGTGTCGTTTGGTTTAAAATCGCATCAGAAGACGTGCCGTTTGTGCCATCCTTACCATTTAAACCATTGGTACCAGCCGCCCCGGCGACACCTTGCAAACCTGCCGGCCCTCTGGCACCGGCCTGGCCTTGCGTACCAACAGCACCGACAAAGTTCTTACCGTTAAAATAGTACAGTTGGTTCGTTATCTGGCTGTAGTACATTTCACCAGCTTGCGGGACTGCCGGCGCAACAGAGGCTGGTGTCAATACAAGCCCGTCACCGACCTGCAGCTGGCCATTAACTTGCAGTTGTTGCACCCCGCTAACGCCTTGCAGGCTCGACGGCGGGAAAGACAACCGGGAGACGCCAAATTGCGAGAGCACTTCATCAGGCGTTAAAGCCGCTTGCGTAACGCCCGAGCTTGTGATCCTTGATATAGTTAGCCAGACCAACACACCGATAAGGATAATGATAAAAGCAGCAATAAAAATAATCAGCGTCCGGCTCAGTCGCCGAGCCCGCGGCAGCTGGCCAGATTGCCGAAAAGAATCACGAGGTAAAGAAGCCGGCGCGGTGCTGTTTGTACTCACCGCCCCAACTGCCCCTACCACCCCTTGACCAATGTTGTTGTTTGTTTGATCTTGCGGACGCATCGCACCCACACCCCTGCATCACCTCGATACACTTATGCTACTATTTTAGCACAAAGCGTTAGAACAACAATTATCCCCCGCCTCTGTTGTTTGCTTCATTCAAGGCTAGCATGATTAAATCATAAGTACTATGCGTCTGTTTTATCGCCTTTGCTACGCTACAGGCATCACCACGATGGTGCTTTGCGGATTTAGTGCCGCACATGCCTTGGGCGTGGTTTCACGTTCATTTTCAGCCACGGATAGCACGATCGTGGCCGGCAACCTGGTCAGCACCAAATCAGGCGATGCAGATAGTGTCGAGCTGGCCGACAGCTCCAATGCCGAACGGCTAGCCGGTATAGTGGTGCCGAGTGGTCAGTCGCTGCTGGCCATCAATGCCACAACGAGTAAACTGCAAGTTGCCATCAATGGGACGGTCGATGCGCTCGTCAGTTCGGTCGGCGGGCACATTCAGGCCGGCGATCAAGTTGGGGTTTCCCCGTTCAGCGGCATCGGCATGAAAGCAGGTACGAATATGCGCGCCGTTGGCATCGCCCAAGCCAGTTTTTCTGACACCACCTCCGGCGCAACAGCCGAAACAGTTCATGACAAAACCGGTACTGCTTGGCATATTCATGTAGGGCGTATACCGGTCACGATTTTAATTGGCACAACCTTATCGAGTAGCCCCAGCCAGCAGAATCCACTTGCCGGACTGCAAAACTTTGCGTCGGCCTTAGTTGGTCATAGCGTATCACTATTGCAAGTTATTATAAGTTCGCTAGTGGCGATAACCGCACTCGTGGCATTGATCTCTCTAATTTACAGCGCTATCCAAGCCGGCGTTACCTCGATTGGCCGCAACCCACTTGCGCGCGATTCGATTTATCGCTCACTCATACAAGTGCTTATTATGACAGCGGCAGTCGCCGTGGTGGCGGTTGCTGTTGTGTGGTGGATTTTACGCTAATCCCTGACTAATTCGTACGAATGCCTAATTAAATCCTGAACGTCTTGTTCACTCAGCTGCCCGCTGCAAATAATGGTGTTCCAATGTTTTTTGTTCAAATGATAACCCGGCAACACAGTTTCGTACTTTTCGCGCAGCACCTGCGAAAGCCCCGGGTCGCACTTTAGGCTTATGCGCACCGGGTCCGCCCCCTCGGCAATAAGCGCAAACATTTTGTCGCCAATTTTATATACAGCCGTATCCTCACCAAATGGATAATCGAGTTTGGCGCCTGGCAAAGTTAGAATATAATCTTCGAGTTGTTTGTGGGTTAGCATGTTATCTTACCTATTATAAAATTTATTCGTAAAATGAAAAGATGCAAAGCATGACTCGACGCCTTTTTGTCCTTTTTATTTCTTAGGAACGATCAGGATGATACGCGATTCTTTAAGTAAGGTACAAATAGTTAGAGGACAGTCGTGAATTACTGTCCTCTATCTTCTCTGATTTAACCCCAGGTAATATCAATATGGGGAACCTGGCTCCACGGCATGCCGTCATTACCACCAACCAGCCGGATGCTAACAATTCCAGGCTGAGATTCAAAATCCACAGCCATCCCAGACTCGAGGTTTGATGCTTTGAAAGTCGCAAGGCGCCCGGAGTTCTGGCAAGTGTACGTCTGTGTACTAAAGTACGCCCTGGAGGCGTAGCAACTGTTTGTAAAGAAAGGTACTTGAACTACTGCTTTGCCATAGCCATTCATATCAAAACTAGCATGACCACTTGTATCGTACAAAAGATTGATGAGCTGCGCGGGCTGTTTTGCCTGTGCGGATGTAGACGCAAACGGTTGAGTCTCCTGTGGATCAACCCCGTTGTCGGTAGCAAAAACGAAGGTAATAAAACCGAGGCTGAGAATAAACAGCAGTAACATTCCCCCCCAATACAAGCCTTTACGTTTTTTCTGAGACAGCATTTCATCCTCCGATGGAATCTGAACTTTCTAAAGCTCAAACTATTACAGCTTAGAACTAACTTACAATAGCACAAAAATATATAGACGTCAATTTAAGCGTGTTGCCGAGGTTGAAACTTTAAACCAACTGAATTAATACAGTACCTTTTCCCGGTAGGCTGATCAGGTGCATCATCAAAGATATGCCCAAGATGGCCACCACAAGTGGCGCAAGTAACAGCGGTGCGCGCCATGCCAAAGGTGTTATCCTGGTGGAATTCCATCGCTCCGGGTTTGGCATCGTAAAAACTGGGCCAGCCACAGTTGGCGTCGAACTTTGTGCCAGAATCGAACAATTCTGCACCACAAGCAGCGCAAACGTACATCCCCTTATCAGTCAGGTTCAGATACTCACCGCTGTATGGCGCTTCGGTCGCCTCTTGCCGCAACACCGCATATTGTTCGGGCGTCAGCTGTTTTTTCCATTGCTCGTCGGTTTTTTGGATTTTTGTCATGTTGCCTCCTTACATTTTGTCTGGAATTTCAATGCCGAGCAGCCCGAGAGCGTGCTCGAAATTTTGTTGCACAACTCCAAGCAGCCACAGCCGCGCGCTTTGGGCGGGCTGTTCGGCCGCGCCGACGTTAGTAGTTTCGTAATACTTGTTTAACTCACGGGCCAAGTTATATGCATATTGTGCAATGCGGTGCGGTTCATATTGGTTAGCGGCAGCTCTGACGATCTGAGGATAGAGGGCCAGGCATAGTAAAATATCGTGTTCAGCCCGCCAATCATACCCAGTTGCGGGCTGGGTTTGGCGACCAAATTTGTCCAGAATAGCTTTGACGCGCACAGCCGCATATTGCACGTAGGCGCCAGAGTAGCCGCGCAGATTAAAGATTCGGTCCCAATCAAACAAGATCGAGGTCTTTTTGTCCTGGGCAAAATCAGTAAATTTTATAGCACCGAGGGCGATCTGCTTAACTGATTGATCGCTCAGCTCACCGGGGTTAGCGGCGTGCTTGCGTGCCTCGGACTCGGCTGTATCAAGCAGATCTTCAAGCAACACCACACCTTTACGCGAGCTCATTTTGCTGCGCGCGCCAGCCTCATCAATCTGGTCAATTAAGCCAAACCAGTAATGTAAGTACTCGCTTTTGTAGCCTAGTTTGTTAGCGAGTGCGAAAATTTGTTTAAAGTGGAATTGCTGTTCAGCCGCCACCACGTAAATCACCTTGTCCGGGTGCCATTTCTCAATCCTGAACTCTAGTGTCGCCAGGTCGCTGGTTGCATACAATGCTGCACCGTTACTTTTTTCTAATAAAATCGGCGTTTTGATTCCGTACTCATCTAGTGACACGATAACCGAGCCGTCGGCCTGCCGCTGCGCAACACCTTTTTGTACCAGGTCTTCGACCATCTTTTTAGCTTTCGGGATATAAAAAGCCTCACCAAATTCGTAGTCGGTCGTAATACCGAGGCGCTCAAGCACTTGATGCATGTGGCCAATCGAAATATCGGCAAATCGCCGGCTGTAGGATAGAGCTTCAGTATCGCCATCCTCTAATTTAAGCAGCCAGCTCTGCACTTCGTCGGCAAGCTCATGATTATTTTGCTCTTTTTCGGCTTTGAGATCAGCGGTAATGCGGATGTAAACACGCGCCAGCTCGTGGATGCCAGCTCGGGCCAGTTGTTCATCGGAACTATAACGGCGAAACCCGACCACCCATTTACCAAATGGCGTGCCCCAGTCACCCAAATGATTGTCTGTGATTACTCGGTAACCCATCGCTTTCATGAGCTGAGCAATCGCCCAGCCTTGCACTGCTGGCCGAAGGTGCCCAACGCTAAAAGGTTTGGCCATGTTTGGGCTGGGAAATTCCACAATAGCGATTTTCCCTTGACCATCGGCATGTTGGCCATAGGCCTCATGCTCGCCCGTATCTTTTTGCAAGCCCTGCGCAAGAGCCTCGGGTTTGAGCCACAAGTTCACAAACCCCGCCGTCGCTTCAGCCTTTTGCAGTGCCGGATGTTGAAGCTTGGACGCAAGCTGGATTGCTAATTCGTGCGGGTTTTGACCCGTCTGGCTAGCTAACTTAAAACAGGCTACCGCAAAATCGGCCCCAAAATTGGGATTAGCTAATGCAACCTCTGGCAGCATATTCCCGCCAACAATCGTTTGAGCCTGGCTAGCCAGCTCTTGTACTATTTTGTCCAAACTATACATATCTGTTCTGATTATACCAGCAGTCTGTGATAAGCTAAAACTATGCTTTTGCTGATGATATTGTGGGTAGTTGTGTTCGTGTTTGCACTATGGCTGGTTGGCTTTTGCCTGGCGAATAATTTTTGGTTATCGACGAAGAGTTTGCGAACATACAAGCATGTGCTGGTAGTTTTTCCGCATGCCGATGATGAGGTATGGCACGGCGCGGGGCTATTAAGCCTGGCTGCGCGTTACGGCCACCGGGCGACGTGGATTGTCATGACCAAGGGTGAGCGCGGCACACCGGATGCGCACCTCGACGAGCAGTTAAAAAAGATTCGCACCGAGGAGGCCGAAGCCGTAGCCAAACTATACAACGCTGACTTAATCCAAGCCGATTTTGGCGATGGGCAGCTGGATAAAAAACGCTCCGAGTTTGGCGCCTGGCTCGAAACGCAGCTACATACCTTGCAGCCCGATTTGATTGTAACTTACGACCTAGCCGGCGAATACGGCCACCCCGACCACATGGCACTGTCCGAGATTATCACCAGTTTGGTAAAACAAAAATATCCAAGTACCGCTTTGTGGTACGCCACCTTCCCGAAGTTAGTGCTTAGTCTGGGCAAATTCCCGACGCATATGGCCGAGGACCCCGCGTTTATGCACAAGCGCGCAGTCGCCCGGTTTAGGGTTTTTACGGGCAGCTCTATTCTACGCAAACTGCAGGCTTTTTATACTTACAAAAGCCAAAACAAAAGCGGTATTGCAGTTATACCCTACCACATCCCGGCATGGTTTGTGTATTCGTTATTTTGGTTTGAGTATTTCGACATCGGCAATTAATGGTTTTGTTGCTGGACAGCGGCCGCAATAAACCCGCGGAACATTGGATGCGGCCGGTTGGGCCGAGACAAAAACTCAGGGTGTGCCTGCGTAGCTAGGAAGTATGGGTGCTCAACGGCTTCGACCATTTCAACCAGCCTGCCGTCCGGAGAAAAGCCACTCAGCTTAAGGCCGCCAGCTTCGATTTGATCTCGATACGCCTGGTTCACTTCGTAGCGGTGGCGGTGACGCTCGACAATTTCGGTTGCATCATAGGTTTTGGCGGCCAGCGAGCCCGGTTCGAGCTTGCAAGTATAATTGCCCAGCCGCATGGTACCGCCGGTAGATTCCTTGCCTTCTTGCCCAGCCATGATGTAAATGACTTGGTGATCCGCCAGCGAATCGATCTCCCCTGTTGTAGCATCGCTTAGTCCGGCCTTGCGCGCAGCGGCAATCACCGCCATTTGCAAACCAAGACACAGCCCCAAGTATGGCTTTTTGTGATCCATTGCAAAACGAGCGGCGGCAATTTTGCCCTCCAAGCCGCGCGTACCAAAGCCACCGGGAACCACCAAACCATCAAACTCCTTAAGTTCGTCGGTGCCGTCATGCTCTAGTTTTTCGGCATCCACCCAAGTCAGCTCAAAATTAACACGCTGTTCCCACGAGGCAGCGCGCAAAGCCTCGACCACACATAAATACGTATCCTCATTGGATAAATATTTTGCTACCATACCGATACGGACCGTTTTATCGTAGGTGGTGGTTGCGATTTTAACCAGCTCCTGCCAACCCGACATGTCAGCCTCGCCACTTTCAATGCCAAAATGATTCAAGATAAACTTGTCGATTCCATGATTTTGTAGCGTCAGCGGCACCTCGTAAACAGTCTTGGCGTTTGGCAGCAGCACCACCCCGTCGCGGGCCACACCGCTGAACATACTCAGTTTTTCTATCACCCCTTCGTGAACGGGTTTTTCGGTGCGGGCCAGTAGCAAGTCAGGCATAATGCCAATGCTACGCAGGTCGCGCACGGCGTTTTGGGCAGGTTTGGTTTTAAATTCTTTGCTCGTACCCAGATAAGGCACGTACACCACATGTGCAAATACGTAACGAGAGCGGCCTACCTTAGCAGCTAGCTCCCGCACTGCCTCGAGCACAGCAGCCGCTTCAATGTCGCCAACCGTACCGCCAATTTCAACAATATGCACATCGCTCCCCTGGCTAGCTTCAATAATCGACTGCTGCACGGCGCCCGTAAAGTGCGGGACATACTGAATGGTTTTGCCGCCAAATTTACCGGCGCGCTCGTCCTCGATCAGCCGGCGCAGTAGCCAGCCACTCATGGTTGAGCTTGACTGGGTCATTTCTATATCCAAAAAACGCTCGTAGTGCCCAAGATCCAAATCGGTTTCGGCACCATCTTTTGTGACAAAGCACTCACCGTGCTCGGCCGGATTCAGCAAGCCTGCGTCAACATTTAAGTAAGGGTCGAGTTTTTGCGTTGTTACTTTTAATCCATGCGCCCGTAAAACGGCGCCGATGGACGCCGCGGTGATGCCTTTGCCGATGCCAGATATGACACCGCCGGTTACGAATATGTAATGTGTGTTTTCCCTGCTCATGAAGCTGTATTATACCTTTGTTACGTTTGATTTGTCTACACGGATTTAGGCGAACTCTTACAGTAAGATTCGCATACGTGCACTTCGCTACCCACCATTTGTATATACCTGTGGTTAGTGTATGCCTGGGTTCGCCTAATTTCAAGGCAAAATACACATTAACTATTCGTTATTCACTGCGCAGTGCATCAATCGGGTTGAGACGAGACGCTTTGACGGCCGGCAGCGTGCCCGCCAAAAAGGCGATGACCATAATGAGCCCCACAACAAACACTACGCCGCCCGGCGTCACCACCAGCAGCGTAAAGCCCTCGAAACTACTCAAAAAGTTAGCTGCCGCCCAGACATTGATAATTTGGCTGGTGCCGTAAGCCACAATCACCGCAACCAGCGAACCCCAAAACCCAACCAGTACCGCCTCGACCGCAAACAAGGCAAACACCGTGCGGCGGTTCATACCGAGCGCTTTCATCAGGCCAACCTCTTGCGTGCGTTCGTACACACTCATCAGCAACGTATTAATAATGCCAAAGCTGGCAGCCAGCAGCGCAATGATGCCAACCACCGCCAGCCCAGTCGTGATGGCCGACACCACACTATCGATCGTAGCAATTTGGTCTTTCAGAGACGTGGCGCTGTAGTTGCCTGCTTTTTCGATAGCGCTTTTTTGCGTGGATTCTTTATCGGGCGAGGCGTCGCTAAACTGCACAATAGCGGCCAAAAAGCGGCTGCTCAGGTTAGTTCCGGTTTCAAGCGTGTAGATTTCGCCCAGGCCATGGTCGTCCACAAAAAAGTCGCTACCCGTAAGCAGGCTGCTTTTCATAACGCCAACCACCGTCAGGTTATATTCGGCCAGTTTGCCGGTTTTATCACGGTAGCCAATGGCGATGGGCTGATTGATGGCGCTGCTCGCGGTTTTAAAACCGAGAACATCCAGGTACGCTTCGGGGATAATAACCTTATTTTGATCGGTCGCCACGTCCAGCAACCGGCCTGCGGCCAGCTCTAGCTTCAGCGATGTGTACGGTTTAATGGTACTGACTACATATTTTTTACTGCCCGTGCCGTGGGTCGCGTATTCGGCCGGCACTACGCTATATGGTCGAGCTGTGGCCACGCCAGATACTTTTTGCAGTTTGGCGAGATCGGATGATGACAAGCTGGGCGTGTCTATAGGGTGCGCAGATTTGTTGGGGTTGTACTCTTTCGGCTTGGTGCTGACCGCAAACGGGTTGTTGTCGGACTTCGGGATAACGTAAAAAATCCCCGGTGCGCTGACGTCACCGACCTGGCGGTTAAGATATTGCTGCACACCAGCGCCCAGCGAGTTGGTCAACGTCAGGGTAAACGCACCGACAAAAATCGCCAGAATTGTCAGGCTGGTACGCAGTTTAGAGCGCCATAAATTATGGTTAGATGTACTGACGATGTCGATCATTTTCATTTCTTTTGAGCCTCCGGTGCCAAAATCCCATCTTTCATATACAACTTCCGGTCGCACAAAGCAGCCAGGTCGTCATCGTGGGTAACGATAATTAAAGTGATTTTCTTTTGCTTATTGAGGCTGAATAACAGGTCAATCACGCGCCGGCTGTTTTCGGTGTCGAGGTTGCCAGTCGGCTCGTCGGCGAAAATAATCGACGGCTCGCCCACCAACGCCCGAGCAATGCATACCCGCTGTTTTTGGCCGCCCGATAGATCGGTCGCTTTATTTTTAGCCTTGTCTAGCAGGTCGACCTCGGCCAGCGCCTCCATTGCCCGCCGTTTACGCTCGCCCAAGCGGACCCCACGGATTTTAAGCGGCAGCATCACATTTTCGAGCACGGTGCTGCGCCCGTTCAAAAAGAATTGCTGAAAAATAAAACCAAAATCGCGGTTACGCAGCCGGTCGAGCTTAGAGCGTTTGGTTCGCATCAAATCTTGACCGTTCAGCAGCAGCGTTCCTTCATCTGGCGAATCGAGTGTGGCCAGCACATGCATCAATGTTGATTTTCCCGAACCCGACTTGCCGATAATCGCCAGGCTCTCCCCTTCTTTTACCTGCAGCGAAACCCCGCGCAGCGCCGTAAAGGTGTTGGGTTTTTTGCCATAAACTTTGGTGAGTAGAGAGGCTTTGATAAGCATACAAGTTTAGTATAGCAGGTGCGCCTATCGAATTGACCTCTCATTTGTAATACAGACCGTCCAAAACTTATGTCTAAGTCAGCAGTGACACTTTGTTTTTTAATACTTTTTTAGCACGCTCATCCAAGCGTAAAGGATTGTCTAGAAGGTGTCATAATCTCAGTCCCACGAGATTTACGTCTTTCTAGTGCAGAGTAAACTGTCCTTGTATCGCCTGCATAATAGCAGCATCTGAGGGGAGCATGAAAAAGTATGCTTTTTTTATTATTGCCTTTTCGGGGGTAAATTGCCAGAAGCGGAGTTCTCCAATACTAAGCGCTGTTTTATCGGGTTTGGAAATAAAGGCAGTAAGAATGGGTCGATTTGAGCCAAGGGTATCTTTTGTTGGGATTAATAGGTGGAAGCGTAAACGGGAGAGTGTCTTTTTGGCTTCAGGCAATAGGTAGAAGGGGGGTGCCTCTTTTTTCTCTGTCAGGTGCAAACTTTGCAACGCTTTTGCATGAATAGATGCATCCAGGCATAGAGGAGCGTTAGTATAGGGAATATTGTGATCTTTGTTTTTTTCTGATTGAGATTTTTTATCGGTGTAGGGACTTATTGCGTTGTCTTTGGTCATATGGGTCGCCCCGACATAGAAGCGGATCGGGAGGAGCGGTAACAACCCATTGGTATCAAGCAGGAGCTTTCTGTCAAAAATAGTTGTCTCGCCAACATCACTCCATCGTGTCTCTGTTGCAGTAAGAGGGAACAATAGAAAAGGCTGTGAGCCTATCTGCACGTGTTCCAGGTTTTTTGTAGCTGTGGAAGCATTAGTCATAGATTGATACATACATTAAAAATACCCATCGATAAGTATAAACCAAAAATAAATTTAAAATAAATTGGTATCCGGCCAATCCCTGATGGGATAATGACCGGATACGCATCTCATGCTGTACCATACTCCTTCCTTAGCAATTCGACAAGGCGTACAACCTGTTCGGACGGATTATACTGGAGTGCTTGCTGGAAACAGATTTCTGCTTCTTTTTGTCTGCCTACTACACACAGAGTATAACCTTTAAATGCATACGCCTCGCTATGTTGCGGGTTAAGCCTGATAGCCTGGTCATAAGCCGCGATGGCTTCCTCAGTCTTTCCCAGGGCACGAAGCACAACACCTTTGTTATTGTATGCATCACTAAACTTCGGATTGAACCTGATAGCCTGGTCAAAAGCCGCGATGGCTTCCTCAGCCCTTCCCAGGCCACGAAGCGCATTACCTTTGTTATTGTATGCTTTACTATACCTCGGATTGAACCTGATAGCCTGGTCAAAAGCCGCGATGGCTTCCTCAGCCCTTCCCAGGGCACGAAGCACAACACCTTTGTTATTGTATGCATCACTATGTTGCGGGTTAAGCCTGATAGCCTGGTCATAAGCCGCGATGGCTTCCTCAGTCTTTCCCAGGGCGTCAAGTGCAATCCCTTTGTTATAGTGTGCCTCACTATACTGCGGATTGAACCTGATCGCCTGGTCATAAGCCTCGATGGCTTCCTCAGTCTTTCCCAGGGCGTCAAGTGCAAGCCCTTTATCGAGCAGAGCCTCCTCA
>Ga0247678_1000239_pt1 | contig 11715 bp, 12 predicted proteins | sample CNK19_metaG_FD_182801 | JGI IMG/M metagenome (GOLD analysis project Ga0247678, IMG submission 182801) | Soil microbial communities from Purdue University Martell Research Forest, Indiana, United States - CNK19 | ecosystem: Environmental > Terrestrial > Soil > Temperate forest > Bulk soil... | reverse complement strand
AGTCACCGAGCCCCATGTGCGGTCCTCTCCCGACTGGGGTGCCAGACCCACGTCCGCTGCGGTAGGTGCGAGAACTTGGCGCCGGCGTCGAGGAGCTTCAACCACAGGCCCCAGTCCTCGCACGGGTCGCCGTTCTCGTCCGGGTGGTCCTCGAAGCCGCCGACCTTCCGCACGAGTTCGGTGCGGGCCAGGGTGGTCACCGGGATGTAGTTGCGCTTGCGCAGCAAGAACGGGTCGAACGGGATGCCGAAGCAGCCGATCGGATCCTCGCCGATGGTGTCGTAGCCCGGGTAGACGATGTCGGCGCCGGTGAGCCGGGCATGCCGGGCGCACAGCCGCAGGTGGTTCGGGTACCACTCGTCATCGTCGTCGAGGAAGGCGACCCACTCGGTGTCCACTTTGGCCAGTGCCCGGTTACGGGCGGCGGCCGCGCCTTGGCGGTCGGAGTCGAGTTCGACGATGACCTGGCACGGCATCGTCTGCGCCTCAACGCTGGCCAGCGCTCGGGCAAGCAGCGCCTCCCGGCCGGCGATGGTCGGGATCACAGCCGTGATGCTCACGCGAGCAGCGCCGCGACCATATCGACGAAGTCCGTCTCCGGCTTCCACCCCAGCGCGCTGACCGAGGCGACCCCGAGCGACGGTGTCCGCTCGTCCGGCACGTGCGCCGCGGCCGGGTCGATGCTCACGACGTCGTCCCACGAGAGTCCGGTCAGATCCAGCGCCGTCTGCGCCAGGTCCCGCACCGAACGGCCCTGGCCGGTGCACACCACCCAGTCCCGCGGAGCCTGATCGGCAATCAGTGGCAGTGCCCGCATGTAGTCCGGCGCCCAGCCCCAGTCCCGCCGCGACGCGACGTCACCGAGGACCAGCCGCTCACCACTGCCGGCCGCGATCCGTTTGATCGTCGAGCAGATCCGTCGGGCTAGGAAGCGGGCGTCCTGCCGCGGCGAGGTGTGCGAGTACAGCACCGCGTTGGAGCAGTGCAGCAACTCGCGGTAGCCGGCCACTGCCTCATGGGCGAGCACCTTCGCCGCCCCGTACAGCCCATACCGGCCCGGGTCGAACACCGCCGACGACGAGGCGTGCACCAGCCGCGCGTCCGGCGCCCGGCGCAGCATCGCCTCCAACAGCCGCACCACGCCCACGCCGGTCATGTCGGCGAGCAGCGGCGGTTGGGGCGTGCCCCAGGCACCGCCCGGCGCGGTCACTGCGGCCAGGTTGTAGACCACGTCCGGCTTGGCCGCCCACAGCACTGCCTCGATCGAATCCTGGTCGAGCAGGTCGCCGAGGTGCAGTTGGGCCGGCGAGGAGACGTTGGACCGCCGGACCATGCCGTGCACGTCGTGGCCCTCGGCGAGGAGTTGCTCGGCGAGGTAACTGCCGTCCTGCCCGAGGACGCCGAGAATGAGGACTCTCATAGCAGCACCGGAGATGGCAGCGGCAGGATCCAACCTCGGCCCGGGTTGCGCCGCATGATGGGTGCCGCGTAGTTCCAGGCGGCGAGCAGGTACTGGCTCGCGCCCATCCAGTCCGGCGCGACGATCGGGATACCCGTACCCGGGATGTGCCGACCCTGCTTGGCCGCTGTGGTATCCACGCACCACGGCAGATCGTCGGAGGTGAGGCCGCAGAAGTTCAGCAACGTCGTCGCCTTCGCCGGCGCCCCGTAGACCGCGGTGATGCCTTCCTGTCGCTCGAGCAGGTCCCGCAGCCGGGTCCGGATCCGCTCGGCCCGGCCCTGCATCCCGGCGTAGGCCGAGAAGTCGTTGAGCCACTGCTCCGACATGCGGACCTTGAACACCCGCGCGGTCGGCGACAGTTGGCGGCTCAACGCCACCCGCAGCGAGCCGCCCTGGCGGTCGGTCAACTCCACGTCATGCACCCGCAGCCCATGCGTAGCGGCCGCCGACTCCAGGCTGGACAGTGAGAAGAAGTTGCGATGCTCGTGGTAGACGAGGTCGAACGCGTTGTTCACCAACATGTCCGGCAGGTACTGGACCTCGACCATCGCGATGCCGTTGTCACGCAGCAGGTGCGCGATCCCGGCCAGCACGTCCGAGACGTCCTCGACGTGAGCGAGCACATGGTTGGCGATAACGAGCCCCTGCGGTCCCCGCTCGCTGCGGATCAGTTGCGCCGTCGCCAGACCGAACGGCTCGACCAGCACCTCGCAGCCACGCTCCGCCGCGACGGCAGCCGGGCCGCTGGACGGGTCCACGCCGACGTGCGGGAAGGCGCGGAAGTGACGCAGCAGGTCACCGTCGTTGCAACCGACCTCGACCACGCCCCGGGTGGCCAGGCCGGGATAGCGGTCGCGGACGTCGGCCGCATACGCGGCGTGGTACGCCGACAACGGCGCCGACGCCGACGAGTAGAAGCTGTAGCCGGTGCCGAACAGGACGTCCGCCGGTACGACCTCGAGCAGCTGGACGAGGCGGCACTTCGCGCACACCGCCACCTGCAGCGGGAACTTCGGCGACTCCTCGTCCGGCCTCGCGGTGTATGCGTCGGCGATCGGGGACAGGCCGAGATCGAGGAACTGGTCCAGGTCGGTGTGGCCGCAGGCCGAGCAGGCAGTGCGTTTCACGACACACGCTCCCGCAGGCTTAGCTTCGCGCCCGCTTCTACTACTACAGGGAGACCGAGAAGCCGATCGTGGGGAGAGTTCGCCGCCGGCAGTGCCACATATGGCCCCGTAGGCGCGTGGGCCAGCCGGATCCGCCTCAGCGTTCGTAGGTCCATGACCCACTCGTGAAGGTGACGACGATCCTTTGGCACAGCACCGAACTTTGCAAACAGCGCCTCGGCGGAGACCGGCTCGTCGAAGATCTCTTCGTACAGGTCCGCCATCTCCGAATCACCGAGCAGCCTCGGCTCGGGTTTGCGCTTGAGTCTCGCCAGCAGCCGAATCACCGGGTCACCCCCGCGTGCCACTTCTCCTGGAAGATCTCCTCCGCCACGTCCCAGGCCGCCGCGATCGCTGGCGACTTGAACCCGACCGTCGTGTGGTGGTGGGTGTCCACGTCGACCACGGTCACCCGCTTGCCGGCCTCACGGGCGGTCAGGCACACGTCGTCGTAGCCGAGGAAGCCCGGGTAGCGCTCGTCGAAGCGCAGGTTCTCGATCGCCCACGGCGAGAACACCATCAGGCTGCCCTCGATGAACGCCACGTCGCCGGTGCGGGGACCGAAGTCGAGTATCCCCGAGTCGGTCATCTGATGGCCTACGGTCTCCGACTCCCACCACGCCAGGGACTTGTCGCCCTTGCCGCCACATACCCCGACCAGCGCCACGTCCGGGTCGGCCAGCGCGGCGAGAAACTCTGTCTCAGCGTTCCGGTCGGCGAGCTCGAGGTCGTCGTGCAGCAACACCACGGCGTCGAAGCCGCGACCACGGTAGGCGTCGAGGATCGTGTTGTACGCGACGGTGAGCTGCGTCTGACCGGACAACGCGAGCAGCGGCCGGTCACCAATGCAGGGGACGACGTTGCGGTGCAACTTGTGCCACGAGCCGACGCAGGTTCCGTAGGCGATCATCGGTTGACCGCCGAGAAGGCAAAGGCGAGGGCCAAGGAAAATGCTGCCAGTCCGATCCCGAGCAGGATGGCCGCGAGCGCGACCTCCCGCCAAGAAACGGCGCTAACCGTCCACTCGCCACGGCGGCGGCTCATAGCTTGCCCGCCCACTTCGCCTCGAACGCCTGACGGTCCAGTTCCGCACGCTCGGCCAATACGTCGCGAGTAGTCGAGTTGGCCAGCGCGTTCACCACAATGGGACCGCGTACGGACAGCACGCCGCCAGCCAGACGGGCCCGTAGGTCAAGGTCTGTGTCCTGGTACCACCACGCCATCGATTCGTCGGCTCGCATGCCCACTTCCCCACGGATCACGAAGGCATGGGGCGTCATCCGATTGCCGGAAGCGTTGTGCACCTCGGTCAGCAGCATCGGCGTCGTCGGGCCCGTGTGGGCAACGACTGCCGTCTCGTGCTGCCGCAGTCCATTGGCGGCCGCGTCATACCAGCCGGCCGGGACAACGCTGTCATCGTTGAACACCGCGACGTCCCAGGCCTCGTCGTCCTTCGCCAGCTCGGCGCACCGGTCGAACATGACGTTCCAGAAGCGGGCCAGGTTCGGCGGCTGCTGCTCGTCCCGGATCACCTCGACCGTGCAGTGCTCCGGCACCGAGGCCTGCAGGTGCTTCTCATCCACCGGCGGCGTCGAGGCGTTGTCCAACACCACGATCCGGTCGCACTGCGTACCCAACGACACCACCAGCGCCAGCAGTCGCGCCGGGCGGTTGTGCGTCGGGACGATCGCATACCGCGGCACTGTCCACGTCCGCTCCGGTGCCGGCAACGGCGAGTCGTCGGCCGCGGTCGGGGCAGCGTTGAGCGCCCGCTGCTGCCAGTAGTGGTCCTCCGACAGCCAGACCCGCTTCGCGTGGGTCGTCTTCACGCCGGTGTGCACGAACACCGGGATCGACAGGGCCATCAGCCGGGCACAGAACGACAGATCCTCGGAGATCATCTGGTTCGTGCTCGGGTTGCGCGCCCGCGAGTACCAGTTCGGCCCGTACGTCTCAGCAATCCGCTCGAACACCGAACGGTGGATCAGAACACAGGCTGAGCCGGTGCCGTCGCAGCGAGTCACCGCGTTCTGCGGATAGTTCCAGCGGGTGTCGAAGCCGGCCTCGCCGTCGATGTGCTTCCAGTCCAGGATCACCGGCGCCGCGAGTGCGATCCGGCCGCCCATACCGTCGTTCTGCACCTCACGGTTAGCGAAACACAGCGCGCCGATGACCGGGCGCTCCACGGGATCGGCCGCGTCGAGCAGGCGGTCGATCGTGTCCGGGTCGAAGCCCATGTCGGTGTCGACCCACCACAGCCAGTGCGCGTCGGTCTCGGCCAGGAAGCCCTTCACCGCGGTGTTGCGGGCATCGGCCAGACCGTCGGTGCCGGCCCGGATGGAGAACAGGCCGCCGCGGGTGACCCGGCCATGGGTGGCGGAGTCGTAGTCGCGCAGTTGGTCCCAGCAGTGGAAGAACGAGTAGTCGACGCTGTCGCCATCGTGGACGAACGCGGCCGAGACGGCGGCGGCGGGATCGTACTCGTCAGACTGAGTCATCGGCCGTCGCCTGTCGCAGGGTCTCCTCGGTGATGTGAGTGCCCTCGCCCGGATACCCGTTCGGGTCCTGGATGAAGAACTCCTTCTCGGCCGGCTTGTCGGTCTGCCTGATTTCAACGCCGGTCGACGCGGGGACGACCTCGAGCAGGCGCGAGTCGCCGAACCGCTCGACGTACATGAAGACAGCGTTGTCGACGCTGACGTCAATGACGACGCGGCGGACGAACTCTTCCTTCGTGATGATGCCGGATTCGAGCGGTGCCTCGATGAACTTTCTTCCATGGATTCGCGACATGGGGATTCCTTTGTGGATGGTTGTTGGATGGTTGAACCTGCGGCCGGCCAACCATCCGTGAAGTCCGGCCGCAGGGGATCAGGAAGCTCGCCGAACGCTGCGACGCTCGCCCGGGGCCGCGGTCGCGGTCTCCACCGGGGCGTCGTAGTCGTCCGGCTCGACCGTGTACAACATGCCGTACCGGGGATCCGACGAGAACAACTCGGGCCGGCTGCGCACAAACGGGTCATCCGCCGGGAAGTGCTGCCCCTTCTGGATTCGACCCGTGCCGCGGCCCGGCAATGTCACATTCACGTCGGCAATCGCGTACACGACAGGAATAGCCATCGGATGGTTCCTTTCAGGGGGGCACACGAAAGCCCCGGACGAGTGCCCGGGGCTTCCGCGTGTGGGGGGTGGGTTAGACGTCGAAGCCGAGTTTGCGCAGTTCGTCGTCGATCGCGGCGACCGAATCGCCGCTGGACTCGCGGGTGCCGCGCTCCCACATCAGTTTCTGCACCGCCGGGTCGGACGACAACGCTGCGTCGGCCAGACCGGACTTGGCGGCTGGCTTCGTCCTGGCCTCGGGCTTCGGGTCGGGCTTATCAGCGCCGGGAACGGCGGCGGTCGTCAGGGGCATCAGGATTCCTTTCAGACAATCAGTCGGAGTTGGCCCGACTGCAGATCCCGCGCCGCGCTCTCGATATAGCCCGCGGCGCGCTCCCCGGCATCACCATTGATGCGGTTGATCCTACGTGGCGGGTATGACGAACCAGGATCAGGCGGTGTTGACCAAAAGCTTGAAACCGGACGTGTTAACTACGCCACCGCCAATTCTGCTATACGCAAACCAACCCCTGGTACCTGAGGGCAAATTCGTGGTCGTGGAGAAGAGGTGGGGGATGTTTTCCACGCTCATGCCGCCTCTGCGGGCGATCAGGTAGTTCTTGAAGTCCCCCACGATCGCCAGACCGGAGTTCGCCGCCGTCGACGTGGTCGTGTTCGGCATGTACGGCGACTCGTAGGTCTGCTTGCCGAAGAGCTGGTCGGCCCACTCAGCCGGCAGGTTCTCGGTGTAGGCGTGGAACACGTTCGCCGTGCCGAGCTGGCGCAGCTTGTTGTTCACGTCGACCGACATGAGCCACGACGCCTTGCGGCGGAACCGCTGACCCAACGCCTGCCACACGGTGTACGGGTCGGTGGCGCTGAAGTTGACACCCGAGGTCTGTACGCCGACCCGGTTGCCCGCCGTCGCCGACAGAATCGTCAGCACGCCCTGCGGCTCGCCGGTGCCGGTGCCGCGGGTGAACTTGTCGACGAGGAGTTCGTCGTAGCCCTCGGCGAGCAGGGTGGACATCTCCGACGCGAAAGACGGGTAGTCCTGGCCGAGCTCGATGGAGTACGGGATGAACCCGCGGGCCATGAACACGGTCACTGTCGGCTGGGCCAGGGTCGGGGAGTCGTCGGAGACTTCGACGTTCTCCGTGTCGAACGACCAGGTGACGCCGGCCGAGTTGACGCCCTTCCAGGCGTTGGTGTTGACGTCGACCTGGCGGGCGAGCTGGAGGAACGGGTTGTCCGACCCCTGCGCCGTCATGATGATCGACGGGTCGATGAACACGGGGATGCCGAAGCCACCGGCGGTGGTGGTGCCCTCCGACATGACGCGGTATTCGTCGAAGCGCTGCATCGCCTGGCGCTCTTCCTCGTTGAGGTACATCGCGCCGTTGGGTCGGGTGACCATCTTCAGCCACGCCGAGCGGTACTCCTCGTTCTCAGTGACGAGGATGCGCCGGGCGATGTCGGTCGAGGAACGGACCTGCTTCTCGACCTCGTCCTTCTCGTCCGAGCGAAGGTGCGCGGCCGCGTTGCGGTCCTCGAGCAGGCGCAGCGCCCGGTCGCGGGCGTCGTTGATGGACAGCCGGCGGATGTCGCCGTACACGTCGTCGCGGTTGCCGAGGTTGAGCATCGCCGTTTCGACGGCCTTGGGCCGGCGGCGGAAGATCTCCTGCACCGCGCGGTGCTCGTCGATCTTCGTGATCGCGATGTCGCGGAGCTTCAGCCCGTAGTTGAAGGCACGCTGCTCGTCGACGCTCTTGTCGCGCAGTTCGCCGGTGTTCTCGTCCTGGTGGATGGAGCGCAGATGCGCGTCGAGGACCTCGACGTACTGCTGCAGCTCTTCGGGGGTCTTGCCACGTAGCTCGTCAGGGAACCCGCTGTCACCAAGGTTGGTGACGTCCTTGCCGCGGAGCTCCTCAAGGATTTCAGTCACGGAGAATGCCTTTCAATCGCAGTGCGCCGTCGTCGAGGCGCTGTTGGAGAGTGAGTTGCTGCACTGCCGGTGACGCACTGCGCTCCTGCGCTTCCGCGTCTGATTCACCGCCACCTGTGCTCCGCGCACCCGGTCGCCCGGTGAGGTCTGAGAGATCCGCGGCGAGGCCGGCCTGGGCCCGCAGCTCGCGGATGAGTTCCTCGCGTTCGGCTTCGTCGAACGTGGCGAGGATGGATCGGACCGCTACCACCGTGTCGCGGTAGGCGGGGAACACGACCGGGCCGGCCTCGGGGACGTCGGCGTCGATGACCTGGCGCAGGTCCATGTGCCCGTAGCGGCGCTCCCACTTGTCGCCGTTCTTGGTGACCTGGAAGCGGAAGCTCATGCCCTTGATGGCACGGCCTTCGATGGCCTGGCGTACCGGCTCGACGACCGCGTTGTCGAACAGGTCGCCCTGGACGTCGTAGCCGGTGCGGGTGGCCTCGAACACGTCAAACCGTCCGATGGGGACGGTGCCGACGCGGGGGTCCTTGCCGTGGTCGAACTGCATGACCGGGAAGCCGTGCTCGCGCAGCGACCGGTCGGCGAAGCCGGGCTGGATCTCCTCTTCGAAGTCGCCACCTCGGTCCGCGATGCGGGTACGCCGGTTGAACACGGCGACGGTCCCGACGAGGCGCCGGCCGCCCCTGCCTTCGGTGCGCAGGTCGAACTCGTAGGAGCGGGTGCAAGGACCGAGTTCCCGGTCGGGGGCAGCCGTCATCGCCCACGCACCTCCGTTTCGGGTACGTGGGCTCGCGCCCTGTCTGCTGCTGTTAGCCGGGTCCTATGCGGTCGCCGCGCGGCGACTTGCCGTGCCGGACCCTGTTCAGGTCGGAGCCGGCCGAGTAGCCGTACCTGTCCCGGAACCAGTCGGATGCGAAGACCTTGGCCTTCAGTGGTCCTACGTGTCTGACGAGGTGGTCATACAGTTCGGTCCACGTGGTCCACAGGGCCAAACCCTCACCGCGCGTCCAGTAGTGGTGCAGTTGGTCGTGACCCGGCGTGACGTCGTGGCCGGCGGCCCGGTCGACGAGGATGCCGCGCAGTCGCAGCGAGTCGTCGTCCACGTCGGAGCGCAGTTCGTCGTCCTGCTCGGCCATGGCGCGGATCTGGTCGAGGGCGGGCTCGTCGTCGGGCGTCGGCAGTGCTCCGCGCTTCCCAATCTCAGCAAGCAGGTCGCGGATTTTCTGCGGGATGTCTACCCAATCCTCCGCGTCCAGGGTCGCCGAGATTATCCGGTCACGCTCGTCCGGACTCACCCAATGCCGGCCGACGATCAGGCCGAGTCGGCGCGATACATCCGGACTCATGTTCGCCCACGGTCAGCGATCAGCGTGCCGCGATTCAACACGACCCACTCCTCGCGTTGAACTGTTCCGCCGCCCGGGATCCGGGTGCCAACGGGAACACGGATAGCGTCGTAGCCCTTGCTCGCCGCATACCGCCCGAAGTCGCCGGTCACGCCCTGCGTCTCCACCGATGCGCTCGACCAGTCGGAGTCGAACCAATCGCCATACTTGCGGCGCAAGTCCTCATAATCGATCACCCGAGCATCAGCGGCGAGCGCATAGCGGCCGAGCGAGCCCGGTTTGCCGTCGGAGAACGACTCGGCCTTCTGTTTGTCGGTGGCGAAGTAGTAGCCGTTGCCGAAGACGCCGTATCCCGGCTGGTAGTCACCCTCTCGCAACTGGACGTGAACGTCCGCGCCAGAACGCTTCTGCCATTTGCCTTCGCCCCAGAAACTTGCGGGGTCGACCCCGCGATACATCACCGCGTGACCACTCTCGGCCACGGCGCGGTCGAAGTCGCTGCCACTCAGCACCGTCGGCAGGGCGTCGAAGCCCTGTTGTCGGGCCACACCGGCGAGTGCCATATCCCCGGCCGGGGACTCTATCCAGGCCCCGTCCGCGTCGATGTTCGCGTTGTAGATCGTGGCCATTGTGTCGTGGTCCTGGCTGATGTCCCGACCGGCGGCGCGTGTCGGCGCCGGGACCTTCACCGCCGGCTTTCCGCCACCCTCCAGATGCCCCACCAGCCGGTCCACCAGGTCCCGCTTGCGGCCTGACGCCGGCAGTCCCTGGGCCTTGAGTAGCCCCTTCAGGCTGTTCGGATCGTCGCCGGTGCCTACCTTCAGTAGGTCCAGTTGGTCGCGGCGGGCCTCGGTGTCCAGGCCGCGCAGGTGGTCGGTCAGCGAGACCCCGTGGTAGTCGGCCGTTCCGTAGGAAGGCGTCTCCTGCACTACCTTCTCGGCCACTGCCATGTTGTCGGTGGCCGTCGGCTTCTTGGGTGCGGCCTTGGTGGCCTTCTTGGCTGGGGCCGCCTTGGCGCCGCCGGGCGTTGCCGGGTTCGGGTGCGCCGCCTTCCACGCATCTGCAGCTTCTGGATTGTCCTCAAACGCGGCGAGTTTGGTGCGGTTGAAAATGACCCATTCTTCGGTGCCACGCTTGACAATCTTGTGGTCATCGTGGGTCGCGATCATGGCGTCATACCCACGTGCCATAGCAAACGTTCCCGGGTCGTCGAACACCTTGCGCTCGGCTTCGTACCTCGGCCCAGGGGGCAGCTTGGCCAGGTAGTCATCGCGTTGGTTCACCGCGTCCGGGTATTTGATGACCTTGGCGTCCGGAGACAGGAGGAAGGCGACTGTGGCGCTTCCGGGGATCCGAGTGAAACGGTCCTGGCGAGCGTAGTAATCGGCATTGTCCAAGTCGTCGGACATGTTCGTGCCGAGACCTACGCCGCCGCCGACATGCAGTGGGCCGTACAGGAACTGGTGAGCCATGTCCTGGCCGGTCTTGCCTGGCTTCTCGCCCTGGCCCCAACCCCAGCCTCGATACAGCGGGCGCCAACCAGAATTCTCGAGTTTGTTCCATCCAGTCGGCTCGCCGTTTGCGCCGAGGTTCTGATCGCGACGAAACACTCGCGGCAAGCCGTCGAACCCCTGCTGCTTGGCAAGCGTCAGATGGGCCTGGTAGCCGCCCTGGTCGGGTTCGAATCGGCCGCCACCTTGGCCGCCCGCCCCAAAGCCGCTCGGGCCCCACTTGCCGCCCTCCTTGCCCGCCTCGAACGCAGCTGCCATCGCAGCGTGGTCGTTGGTCAGGTCACGGCCCACAACGCCGACGGCGGTCCCCTTGGTCAGCTTCTTCGCCGGTGCATCCGGCGCCTCCGGAGCCTCAGCCCCACCCCGCTCCTTGCGCGCCCACCCCGCCAGCTCCGACTCGCCGTGCTCGTTCGCCCACGCCGCCAACCCGGCCAGGTCGTCGACCAGCGCCACGCGCTTGCGGCGCTCGCCCGAGTCGGACACCTCCCACAGGGCGAGTTTGCCGTTCTCGTGGAAGACGCCGACGTCGAGGTTGCGGTTGCTGGACTTCGGCATTGGACGCGGCGACGGGTCCTCGAACGAGAGGAGGTGCTTGTTCTGGCCACCGAAGTGGACAGCGGCCTCACGGTCCGCCGGGGTCAGCGCCTTCTGGTTCGACTCCGGAATGACGCTGGGATGGCCCGGCCCGTCGTAGTCGCCGCGACCCATTCGAATCAGCGCCGAATCGACCTCGTGGCGGTTGGTGCTCTCACCCAACTCGTCGCGCAGATCGGAGAGCATCACCCATCGGTTGTGCTCGCGGTTCGGCTTGCGCGCCAGCACCGCTGCGTACGCCGCACGGACCCGGTTGTCGACCTCGACCTCGCGGGCCAGCTTCGGGTCTACGCCGCCGGTCAGCGTGAACCGCACCGGCTTGCCCGCGTCGGGGGACTTGGCGGCCTTGGTCTCCCGGACCGTGGCCTTCATGTCGTCCTTCAGCGCGGCCACGATGTCCTCGCGCTTGGCGCCATGCTTCAGCGAGATGCCCCGGGCAACGGCGACCTTGCGCAACGCCTCGCGGTCGATCGGCTTGCCGTCCACCACAAACGGGTCGTCCGGACCGTTGCCGTGGGCCCACTCGTGCAGCGCCTTCTGGATCCGGCCACCGATCGACTTCGTCCAGCGGCCGTGCGGGTCGCGCAGC
>Ga0247678_1000230_pt1 | contig 12153 bp, 14 predicted proteins | sample CNK19_metaG_FD_182801 | JGI IMG/M metagenome (GOLD analysis project Ga0247678, IMG submission 182801) | Soil microbial communities from Purdue University Martell Research Forest, Indiana, United States - CNK19 | ecosystem: Environmental > Terrestrial > Soil > Temperate forest > Bulk soil... | reverse complement strand
GAGTCAATCGAATAACTGACATCATCGTATGCCGTTGGCGCCGCGCTAGAGGTGAAGCCCCGCACCACAATCCAATGCTGCGAATGATAAACCATGGCAATCGGTGCCACTTGGTAATGGTGCAGCGTCCAGACAATTTTGCGCGAGGTGGCATCTTCGCTACTCAGCGCAAAATCCACAAAATCATAATAGCCATAATGCGGCGGGCCGGAGGGCGCGGCTGGTGCATAATTATTTAACGTCCACTGCAAACCATCCGGCGCGGTGGCCCAACCGCTTTCGGTGGTGCTGTGGCTGTGGTTATCGTTGTATAGCTGGTCTTGGTCGAGCAGCCCTGCCCCCACCGAATCCAGCACCATCTGCGCGCAGGCCGCCCCGCAATAATAATCGGTGTCCTGCTGGTGATACGATACGCCTAAATTTTCTGAGACTGACATATTCTACCCTACCCTCCTAGGTTAAAAGTAATAAAGATAAATTATCGCATACGCTTTGATTGTAAGTTCACGGTGGCGAAACCACAACCAGTATAACGGATTAAAACAGATACGATACTACCGTTGTAGAATGGTCGACAGCGTAGCTAGGATTGTCGCAGCCTTGTTGGCCGGCAAAGGCTGCGACGTGAGCTGTAGTTTAATCCAGTATCGAATCTGCTGATGGTGCCATCTGCGTTTTGGTCACCAACTGGATTCCCTTTGTAGCAATACCGCTTTGGTATGCCAACCGCACTGCATCCGACAAGCCCGGCGGTAGCCATAGTGTATCGTTAGGCGCTGCCAGCGTATCGACATCGATCCAAAAAACGTTAACACCTGTTGCCGGCGGATACTTGAGCAGCACTGCCTCTATTACGAGGCGTTGCCCTTCGCCGAGGCTTAGATGTAACTTTCCTGCTCGCCCAAGCTCTTCGACATCACGTATGCATTTTAGTGCATGTACCGTAAAGGGTAAATGATACGTTATGTGGCCGTCGGGCCCCCGGCTTGCTATTTCCAAGAGGACGCACAGACCTCTTTCGTACAAGGAGAGCGATGGGTTGTCGGTATTAATTGGTCTTCTGGCTAGATAAACGGTTCGTTCAGTATCTCTGGTTTCTGCCATACGTTTCCTCGCTTTCAATCATACGGCCAACCCTCTGATTATGAATTGAGGTGCCTAAATTCCAAAATGACGAAACGTTTTACCCTATTTTGCGAATATGGTTGTTGCGAGGTAGACGATGCCCCCGATAATGAGCAGGCCAGCAGCAGCGCCCGTGGCTACGATGCCTCGCTGCATGAGCAAAAGATTTGCGTTCCGGTGAGCGGCGAAAAATACCAGGCAACCCGATAGAATGCCGACAGCACTGACGACCATGATGCCGAAAGAAACGTTTTTAATGGTGCCGACGATTTGTGAAGTGCTTGAAGTTTGTGTGGCGGTTGAAGCGGTAGCCTGGGTATTGGTGACACATTGTTCTAGCTGGCCATGAACCAATCTTGCGGTATCAAACCAGGTGCCATTTTGGTCGAGGCATTGCTGTTTTGGATCTGTTGATGGGGTAGTGCCTGCACCTGCCGTAGTTGTTGAAGATCCTGTCGTCGACCCGCCTGTCGACGAGCTGCCGCCTGAAGATGTTGTTGAGCCACCACTAGATGTGCCGGGGCCAGGGGCTGGACTTGGGCTCGGGCTCGGAGTTGGACTTGGTGCTGCCCCGACAGTAATAGTCGCCTGCTTGGTTGGACTGCCGTTGCCCGCACAACTCAGGGTATAGGCTGTTGTGGATGTCAGATTACCCGTACTGTGTGATCCGTTTACTACTACTGAGCCAATACTTGGGCTAATTGAGCACGTGCTAGCCGATTGAGTAGCCCACGAAAGTGTTGTGCTCGTATTGTAAGCGATCGAGGTCGCTGCGGCGGTAAAGGAACTAATGCTTGTGGAGCTTGGGGGTGCCCCCACGCTAACCGTTAACTGTTTAGTCGGGCTGCCATTACCCGTGCAACTGAGAGTATAGGTTGTCGTGGCGGTTAAATTCCCGGTGCTGCGCGATCCGCTTGTGGCTACCGACCCGATCGTCGGGCTAATCGAGCAGCTCGTCGCTGCCTGGGTCGCCCACGACAGTGTCGTGCCGGTGTTGTAGCTTACTGAAGTTGGCGATGCCGTGAAAGAACTAATGCTTGTCGGGTTCGGTGCTGCCGCCACGGTAACGGTTAATTGCTTAGTTGGATTGCCATTGCTGCCCGAACAGCTGAGTGTGTAAGTGGTCGTACTTGTTAAGTTGCCGGTGCTTTGCGAGCCGCTGGTCCCAACAGTGCCGATAGTCGGGCTAATCGAGCAGCTCGTCGCTGCTTGCGTAGCCCACGACAGTGTCGTGCCGGTGTTGTAAGCGATCGATGTCGAAGCAGCCGTGAAAGAAGTGATACTGGTTGTGGCGACCGTGTAACTATTCCATGACTTAAGAACGTGCATTTTGCTCCATGGTATTTTCGAAAAGGTCATGTTCTCGTTCCAGCCTTGAGCGCTCCAAATGCCGCCAGCACTGTTGTTTTCCTGGAAGTAGATACTCAGTGGCACCCCGCCGGTGTCGTGCATGTAGGCGCCATAAATTTGCATAGCATGGCATACCATAGTCTCGATTTTTGATGCCCCTAACCCATCGCAGTTGACTGATGAATCCAGATAAAACCGAGCGCCCATCGGAACCACGTGCCCAGACCCGGAGCCGCCATCGGTGCTCGAATTCATCGGGTACCTCCCCTGGTTCGCAACGGTGGCCTGGCTGGCTAGCGACAGGGCATGGTTGATGTATCCCCTATTCCAGTCGGCCGCGCTAACCACACCGGCAAAATAGCTGGACCCGTTGCCGTCTTGTACCGAGCCGTCCACCTGCAGCACGCCATCGCTGGTTGGGCTATAGACGTTTCCAGTGTTATACGACCAAGTGCTGCCGCTTTTGCTGGCTTCCCACATTTCAAAAATTTGATTTTTAGTGGTGTCATAAACGAACAGCCAGTGGTCGTCGCCGGTAGATGCGGCGGCATTGCTGGGGATATGGATCGGTTGCTTGCTGTCGAATAGCGAATCACAGCCTCCCGACCCCAGAACGCACTTAACAGTGTAGGTGGGGTCGCTGGCTGTTGAGGTGTACAGCGGCATACCAAAAGCGTTCATAGTTGGGTTAACGCGGCTATCAACAGCATTGACCATAGTTGTTGAGTTGGAATCCAGGATCGGATTGGTTCCAATCGGCTGATTCCAAGGGGCTTGGCCGCCGTTATAGAGCGGATCAGGCAAAGACGATGTGGCCGCAAAGCTTCTTATCAAAAGATAAATAACGCCGATAACAACAAACACAGCCACAACAACACCTGCTGGCTTCCACGATAACTTCCCGAACTTCAGCTCCTCCCCCCTGTATACAACAGTGTTTTTACCCTTAGGTATTTTTGGCGCAGAAGTAGTGCGACTCATGAGACCTCACTATAATGATTATAAAAGTTATACTCTAAGCATAACAAGCTTATGGGTAAGGCGACAATATTTTATTCATCTAAAACATTTCCAAACAGACGGACTCGTAAAAATAGTAACCGGAGCAATGCTGTCTGCGCACATAAACTAAGTATAAATAAGGCGGTTATCACTACTAGTTGTATCGTTTCGTTGGTTGATGGTGCAAGCGCCAGTATTTTCGCAGCGCTTATCTGCTCTGTCGCTAACTGCCCAAACGTATAAGGAGCTAGCCAGAGCAGTGCAGTGGCTGCAGCTACTCGGAGCAAAAGCTGTGCTGCTACTTCCCCAATAATTTCACCCGGCTTGCTATGGACATAATGTATCTCGTGCTCGATGTGCACTGCCCCGCCAAAAAGCCGGATCACCTCTACGGCAATTGTGTAGGCGACCAGACCCAAAACAACCCAAAAGATAGCTATTGGAATATTCATAACGTACTGTCGGCTATCAAGCCAGCCCAGAACCATCACGTAAAGCGCAACAAATGGACCCGACGCTTGGTGGATCGCAAACAGTTCATTCTGTAAGATAGAACCCTGTAGGCGCTCGGATATAAGCGTAACAAGCACCACCAGTAGGGGCAAAAAAATATTTACAGCTCCGCTCAGCAGTGAAGGCGCTAGCAGCTTTCGGTATTGGTGAAGTGTCTCTTCTTTATCCACGTCAGTTTTTAGTTGTTGCGTAGCGGTGGTAAAACATAAAGTTTATCGCAATAAGCAGTAAACAGGCTGGTGTCAGAATATCAGCTAGCAAGCTGCGCGCCAGAAGCGTTTTATCATTTACCCCAAATGTCAGTGAATAGGTAACGTCGGCGATCAGCACCGCCCAGCAAACTACCCACGCCCACCAACGGCCTTGGCGGAGCGGCCAGATGACAATTGCTAAAAAGAACAACCCAAAAACCAGCTCATGAACTGCATAACCAGTTTCCAGGAGGTGCATATACTGAGCTGCGCCCGGGTTAGACGATGCAAACGAAGCGTACTGCGCATGCACCAAGCGCTCGAATGTCGGGATATGATCGGCGGGCAGGCTGCCCCGCAAATCCTGGCTTAAATCCGCAGTACTGGCCAGCAGCGGGAAAATACCGAGCAGAATCAAACCAATCCAGCCAATCCTGCCGTACCAGGCAAGCGGTTTAGATGTCTGGGCGGGTCTTTCAGCGGATTGTGTGGTTTGTCTCATGGTTTTATTATAACCGGAAATCTACTACTGCTGGTAGATGCGGAGTCTCATATATTATGTCAGCCTTGAAGTTCCAGCCTTAGCGCTCATGCCCTGCTTGGGTAGTTCAATGTAAAAGGTAGTGCCTCTATTTTCTTTGGACTCAAACCATATTTTGCCTCGGGCTACTTGCTCAACAATCTTCTTGAGTAAGTAAAGCCCCAGCCCGGTGCCTTCCGCTTTCTCCCTGATATTCTTGGCGCGGTACATTTTTGTAAATATTTGATCCTGCTCATCTTTGGGTATGCCGTAGCCGGAGTCCTCGACCTTGATGGTCACCGTCTGTTTGTTGTTCTGGATGTTGATTGCCATACTACCCTTTTCGCGTGTATACTTTACAGCGTTTGTTACCAGGTTCTCGATAATAATCTTCGCAAGGCCTGGGTCGGCAGGAATTTTTGGCATATTTTCTGAGTACTTTTGGATTACCTTAAGTTTTTTGTCGCTGATTGCCTTTTCTTGTTCTTTTAAGATACTTTTGGCTAGAGCCACCAGGTCGACTGGCTCTGGGTTGACTATAAAAGTGCCGAGCTCAATTCGGGAAATATTCAGGAGAGCAGCTACGACCTCAATCATATTTTCTGTCGATGTCTTCATAGTTTGGAGTAAGTTCTCCTGCTCCTTATTGAGCCTCCCGACGTCTCCACCCAGCAGAAGCTCAAGGTCCCAGTTAATGGACGTCGGCGGGGATTTTAGCTGGTGCGAGGCAAGAGATATAAACTCGTCTTTCGCGTTTTCAATTTGACGCTCTCGGGTGACGTCCCGGAAAACGACTACCGCTCCGATGACGTCATCCTTTCGGTTCACGATCGGAGCGCTGCTGTCGGCCACCGGTATAGTTGCTCCGTCGATCTGTTTCAGGACCGTGTTCGAGGGGATACTGCTCATTTTGCCCAGCAAGGCAGAACGGATGAACCCGTGTTGCAGAGCGCCCGTCTGTTCGTTCGCGAACTGCAGCACTTCTTGATAGGGCTTACCAACAACGTGAGATCCGCGGTAACCCGTCAGCATCTCGGCCACCTTGTTAAACAAGATAATTTTTCCGCTGGTATCTATGGCGAAGACGCCGTCGCCGATGCTGCTTAAAATCGCCTCCTCTAGTTTATTCTTGCGCTCTAGTCTGTCGGAACCAATCCAAATAACTACAAAGCAGCCGAGTAAAACCACGGCAAAAATACCGGCGATCATAATAAATTCACCAACGATATGTTGCAGGGCTTGGTTCGCAGCGATTTGATTATAAGTACTTAACTGCGATGCGGCAGACACTGTTAACTCCACACTAATACCGAACTGAGCGCTAAATATGGCCTTTTCAGCGTCGGATATTGGGTTGTTGCTGTCGTAAATTTGGGCCAATTGGGCAAAGGTAGCCGAACTGCTTGATAAACTGCTTTTAATTTGCTGCACATACTGTTTTTCGGCGGGAGCATTAAAGTCACTCGCGTGCGCTTGAAGATAATTTGAAAGCTGTGACTGTTCGATCACCCACTGCTGCTTTGCTCGGCTGGTAGCGTTAAGCAAGTAGTCATCGGCAATTAGCCGTCTTTGGTAAGTATCCGAGGTGATGACATTCGCTACCGTTTGGCCGTTGAGGGCCTGCTCGTAGGAACGGAGCGAAGCATATATCCGGAAACTAAAGGCTATTGAAATGCCGGCGATGATAACAAAAAATATGACGAGAAGTTTTTTCATACCCATAGCCTTAATGGATTATAGTCACCTCCTGCGGTGCTGCTGATTGCAAAGCCGGAAAATAAATATAATCCAGATAATTCGGCACTGTTTTTTGTGCTGTAACGTTACCAGCAATCACAAAACGCGCCTCATCTTCCATGTAAAGCAGCATCGGCTGAGCAAGTGACAGATGGAAATCAATCTTAGGCCATAGGTAGTCGACGTAGGCAGGGCTGTACTGCAGATCCTTGGCGAGCAGCTTTCTTGAGGCTGTATCGTTGTTGGTCAGAAAGTTTTCGGCCTCAACCAGAGACTTTACATACCTGTTAACAATAGCGGCGTGACTACGGAGGTATGTTTTTGTCGTGTACGAAAAAGCCAGCGTTTTTTGCTGCCCTTGAACGTTCCAATAGATAATTTTATCGCCAAGGCTGCTGGTCAGGTTATAAACGTATGGTTCGAATATCACAATGGCATCAAGCTGGCCGCTGTTTAGTCCGTTAATCAGTGCGGCTGGCTGTAAGTTGACCTCGCTTATATCAGACGGGCTCATGCCATTAACAATTAAAAACTGGCCAAGAAAAAACTCACCCGCGCCATTTTTGGTGACACCAACCCGCTTGCCTTTTAAGTCGCGCGGATCGCTGATACCTTTATCTTTTCTGGCGATAAGGCCGAACGATGTCTGTTGGCTGGTTTGGGCTAAAATTCTTAAGTCGGGATTTTGAAAGATATTTGTCACGCCTACAAAATCTGCAGCAATGGCGAAATTCACCTTGCCTGCCAGCAGATCGGTTACTGCGGGCGGTCCTGAAGGATATTCAATTATATTTGCCCTGAGGTTGTTTTGTTTAAAATAGCCTTCATCTCGGGCGATGAGGTTAAAGATCGAATATTCGCCGACATTGCCGATGGTAATTTCATCCATCGGGCCAGAATGGCTGGTAGTAGCCACGTTTGCTTGATGACTAAGCCATAAAAAAGCTACGACAGCACCTCCAAAAAACACAAAACCTACAGCTAAAAACATGCACGATCTCAACGGCTTTTTGACGCCACCAACAGCGTGTAAGTTCGTAGAAGATGAAGCGGCCTGCGTTGGGTTTTCGGTTGCGTTACCCATACTTTTTACCTTAAGTATTAACTTAAGTGTAATGAATCTGATAAAGCTGCGCAAGAAAGGGCTTGATGTCTTGGTGCTATCCCCTCACCTCAGGGAGCATACGTTTTATTAAACCGACTTTGTTATACTGATAATGACAAAACAATGGAAAACTCATTCTTAGCGCAATTGCTGGCCTGCACCACTTCTGCCGAAGAAGTAAGTTTTACAGACGAGCTGCGAGTGAGATTAGAAACCTTGGGTGAGCGAGCCGCAGAAAACGCCCAGCGCATCAATGCGTTCACTTTTACCTATCAGTCGCTCGGCAACACAATCGCTGGCTTTGCTGTTGTGCCTAAAACAAACACGGGTAAGCTGCCAGTCATCATCTTCAATCGCGGTGGCAACAAAGATTTCGGTCTAGTTAAGCAAGGCATGCTCTTTCTTCAGATTGCTGAAATGGCCAATTGGGGCTACATAGTTACTGGCTCACAATATCCAGGTAACTCAGTAAGCGAAGGGCACGATCAGTTCGGTGGCGAGACCGATGTTCAGAGCATTCTTGATCTTTACCCGATTCTTGAGCAACTGAGCCTGGCCGACACAACACGCATCGGCATGTTTGGCGGCAGCCGCGGTGGAATGATGACCTATCTTTGTTTAACGAAGGTGGATTGGATCAAGTGTGCCGTGTCGATTGCCGGAGCATCCAATCTCGTACGCCAAACGGTGCTCCGGCCCGAAATGCAAGAAATTTTTAACGATACCTTTGGCGGCGACGAAGAAGCTAAAAAACAGCGATCTGCCGTCTATTGGCCAGAGAAACTTCCGGACAGTGCACCAATCCTCCTGATGCACGGTACAGCAGATTGGCGGGTTAGCCCGCTTGATTCTATCGACCTTGCTGCTAAACTTTACGAATATAAAAAGCCATTTAGCCTTATGGTGTACAATGGCGGCGATCATGGGTTGACACAGTATGAAAAAGAATGGCAGTCACTGGCAAGCGGCTGGCTCGGGGATAATTTAGGGTAGATTGCTAATACGGCGCTCTCAAAGTTTCAATAATCCCTTTCTGAATCCCGGGCCACTACACACCAAACACCAAACTACTTGGCTCCAGGCAACTGCCTGCATATAATAAGCTATGGTCTCGGCTATTTTATCGCTTGTGGAGTTTTTTATGTCAGGAATTCACCGCTTGTTCGAAGCTCTCACCTCCGTTACTAATCAAGACTACAACAAACCCGAGCGTCAAGTACTCACTCTTTTACTCATTTGGGCAAAAGCGCGCGTCTATAGCTTTTGCGCACAAGATATTTATAGCGCAATGCTCGAAAGCTTCCCGGAAACATGTGCGGAAGACATAGAGCATGCTATTGCTCAACTTAGAGAAGGAGGTATCATTCTAGGTCAAGATATCAATGACTTGACCTCGCAGGCTACAGAGCTCAGCGTAATCCAAGGCCTGCTAGATGATCGGCGCCGCATTTGGCCGGTCCGTCCCTAGGAGCCCTTAGTGGCTCCTGTATTTTATAAGATATCTGGGTGCAGGAATAATGGCCTCGGCACTTTCGGTAAGCATTAAAATATGCTATGGTTATCCTGTCTTTCCAAGAAAGATATCTACAATTGTTTAGCTGAACCTTCACAAGGAGATTCCGATGGCAGAAACCCTGCAACTCCGCATTAAAGGTGAGTATTTTCTCGATGCGGGTTCCTGGCAACTACAGAGCAACGATAGTAAAACATCCCGTTTAGTCGCTCCTCCTATTGTTAGCATGTACGACCAGGTGATCGCCCAACTAGGCAAGCCGCAAGATCTAGAAGGCGAACAAACAACAAACCTTGAACCCGGCGAGATAGCGCTCGCAACAGTACTTGTCTGCATGCGTTGGGGGTCGTACTTCTCCGTACTCGTTAATCCAGACTTACCCGAATGGCCTGCTGCCAGCGTTCCAACTCTCAGTCGTATCACGCAAACTGAAATGGCGCGAATGAATATTGAAATGTCTTACTCACTCTCGCGATGGATTAATCTACTGCGCTCTGACCCTGAGCAATTCCAGAAGCTCGCAAGAGTGGCTCTAGAGTTATTGCCTCCCAGAATTAAAATTCCATCAGCAGAGATGCCAGCTACTAGCTTCAAGAAGAGCCATTTTAAGTTTCACGCTTTAAGAGTGGCTGGTCGGCATGGCATTAAGGAGCTAGCCCTAAAAGATGTAGGACAGGAATGGACTACTAAGCGAATAGGGCAAATTGCTCTCAATCCCGACCGCTTTCTGGCTAATGGCCTGATTACTGAGTGCTGGCGCGCAGGGATGATCGAAGAAATTCAAGCTGGTAGCGGGCGACCCGACTTACCTTTGGTCCGGCAGCGACGCATAACTCGTCGCGAGGAACTTTTGCTTATGCGTACGACTACCAAATTCATGATTCCAATTATCATTGCACTATTGGAAGATATGAAGACTGGCGATCCGACAAGTTGGCCTGAACAAGTCTTGGCTTACGAGTGTGCGGGGATACGCTCCCCATATAACTGGTCGCTCAGTGAGTCTAGTCGAGAAGTACATATTGACGGAATGGAGGCATAACAGTTCATCAAGTGCCCTCGAAGAAACTCTTCGAGGGCACGTTTAATGTCAATTTTCCTGAGGTTGGCATATTGACCTTGCAAATCATTTCAACTAGTTAGCGCTCTAATGCATCTAGCGAACTTATGAACGGCTTAATCCCCTCCTCACAACTTAGCTCCGATCGAAAAGCCCAAAGCTTTGTGCCGCAGTAGAGTTCCATCGCCTCTCTAACTATTGCTTCACGACTCTTACTTGCCTTACGCAAAGTCAAAGAAATAGCAGTGCGAAATCTATGCACTGCTATTCTACTAAAGATTAGACTTTATAGTTTTCCAGAAGTTCCCGAAGCGTATTGCCTGATCCAAACCATGTGGGTAGTCCACCAGGTCTCTCTGAAGTGCCTACCAGCCGCACAACTTCGGCATGGACGCCCATTGTGACCTGCTTCAGTTTGAGGCGGTCCGAGATCACCGGCCGGTGATGCATACTGAACCGTCAGGTTGAACGTCGTGTCGGGAAGTTTGCGTATTAGTTCCTCAGTTTTTTCCAGCCCTGTCGCAAGGTCGGGCCATATAACAGTATACGAGATGAGTGCCGCTGAGACCTGAAAACCAACAAGCATGGCATGCCTCCTAACCGGGGTGTGGTTGAACTGAGCCTACCATAAATAAACAACTTGAAGGGTTGTTATCACTTTTTTCTATCATTCCCGACAGTTTTATCACTGCAAAATTCATACGCTTCACGCGACGCTTGAGAGCTGCTTTCTTTGAGTTGCATGGCTTTTCTGTGAAGCTCCAGTAACAACTGCGAGCAGCGGATCACGCTTTGCAATGAAGTCGGTGTTAAAGGCGATAGCATCAACGTGCGCTCTATACCGCTTGCTTGAACTGGCGGTTGGAAATTCCTCGCGAACCGTTAGTTTTGTTGCTTTTCCTCGCATAGCCACCTCCCCTACTGAAAAATAATTCAATAATTTCTGGTGACCCTGCGGGGACCCTCGGCGAAACACTTTTGGGATGGCTTGGAGAGGCTCGGCACTATACTTGAAGGACTTGGCATTGGTGACGAAGAGACTGAGGAACTATTGGTGACTAGGCGCTAAAGACCAAATTCCTTAACTTCTAGCCCGGCGAGCTTGGCAATACTCCGAATCGTACCCTTCTTTAGCTCTTTATGCATGGGTACGACCGTAATTCGCTTCTCCTTGCCATCCTGCTTTGTCAATACCACGTGAGATCCGCGTTGACGAGATATATCAAATCCTCTGTCTTGAAGGATTTTAAGTGCTTGTTTACCGCTGATTGGCATAAAGGTTTAAACGGTTACGGTAGTAAGAAACGTGGCGTGAGGTATGGGAGCAGAGGAGCTATTGCCTAGCTCTTCAAAGTAGAGTTCGAGCGCTTCTTTAAGATTTGTGAGAGCCTCATTAATGGTATCGCCCTGGCTAGCGACATCGGTATCTGGATTAAGGGCGACGAATGCTCCGTCTTCCTCGGTGATGATGGCAGATAAAATTCTACTCATGATAAGTTAATTGTAACATACTAAGTGTATCGGTCACTACGGACTCTTTGAGAACTATTTAGCGTAAGTCGATCATACTAACGCCGATTAGTATTACCTAAAACTTTCATGCTATTTACAATACGGTTCTAAACCTTAGTATTTGATCAGATCCGCCTAGGGGGAATCGAACCAAATTAACAGATTGTGCATAACAAGAATAGTTCCGGAGAATAAACTCCGGAACCATTCTGATCTGTAATAATTTCTGGTGACCCCACGGGGGCCTTCGGCGAAACAGTTTTGGGATAGTTTAGAAAAATTAAATAAACAACTGAAAGAAATTGATTACTAAAATAAGAATGTTATTTATCAATAGTACTATATAGGGGTCTTCAAATGACCAGTAGAGTCCATTTTGATAAGTCTTGGTTTGAGGAGCTGTTTAAGCAGCTCCTCAAGGCAGCCGTACGCCCGAAAGGCTTACAGCTTAGGGATGATGAGGATATGCCGGAATATATCTGCCTTTCCTAATAACGAATGCGGGGTCTCGTCAGGGGCATTCTC
>Ga0247678_1000224_pt1 | contig 12533 bp, 8 predicted proteins | sample CNK19_metaG_FD_182801 | JGI IMG/M metagenome (GOLD analysis project Ga0247678, IMG submission 182801) | Soil microbial communities from Purdue University Martell Research Forest, Indiana, United States - CNK19 | ecosystem: Environmental > Terrestrial > Soil > Temperate forest > Bulk soil | place... | reverse complement strand
ATGCCCCGAACCCGCAAGCGACCTGCGCTCCGCCGTCGAAACATTCCGCTTGTAAACAAGCTCCTCAGCATCCGTCAGAGCCTTGAACGCCAGCTCCTCATAATGCTGCTCAATGAACTTGCTCTTAAGGATCTTCGCAAGATCATTCGGCGTGAACGTGAACGACATGTCATCAGGCATCTCCCAGGACATATCCGCCTTCCCGGCGAACGCCTTATCCGCAGCCTGCTGACGGATCGCCTGATCAGTCATCGCACTGATACCGTCCAGCGTGTTCGACACCGCACTGTCCGCAGGATCAGACAGCCGGTCCGGATCAGCATTCTGCGCCCGCACCGCATCATCCACCGCATCCCGCAGGCCATTCAGCGCACTCTCAACCCGCGCATCCCCGTCAATACCAAGAGCCTTCGTGATATCCGCATCACTGCCGAACATCTTCCCCACATACTCAGCATGCCCGTTCGCAGACTTCACCAGCTGAATACCGCACCGCTTATTCGCCGGACGGTCCACCAGGCTGATCTCAACCAGCTCACCGCCAGTGATCCGCCCCCCCGGAGCCATAGCATCCCGGACAATAGTAGGACGGGCAATCCCGACACTGTAAGCCCTCAGCGCACCGCGAGTGACCAGCGTCTTAGCAACCGGCTCGCACACCAGCCCCTTAACGAACGTTGCACCTGAGCTGTCAGTGTCAGCGGAAAGACCGATCCCGGCCGGGTCACGCTGCGCATTGTGCTGCACCCGGAGATTCGCCCCAGTGGAAAGCCATTCCTGAACAGCTTTCCCCATCCATTGCGGATCGACAATCTGATGGTCGCTGTCGAGACCGCCGTCGGATGCCTTACCGTAAACAATGACATCACCGTTCTGGTCAGTTTCCAGCTTCTCAATCGGGAAATTGACATAGGTGATTTCATTGTCACTGGTCAACGTGACGGCCATACGGCTCCCGTGGTTGTGTTAACATCTAGGTCTGCCCGACGCCCAAGTGGCGGTGCGGAGCAAGGTTCGGCAGGCTGGGCTCGGTGTGGTCTGGCAAGGTGCGGCAGGTCTGGCACGGTGAGGTCCGGCAAGGTCAGGAACGGCTAGTTCCGGTGCGGTACGGTGCGGCAGGTGTGGTTGCGCTCGGTAAGTCAGGGTGAGGCACGGCAGGTCTGGCATGGCGTGGCACGTTACAGCAAGGTTAGGTACGGCAGGTCCGTTGTGGTTCGGCTGGGCAACGTCCGGCAGGTCAGGCAGGGCTTGGTGAGGTTCGGAACGGTACGGTATGGCAGGTATCGTCAGGCAGGGTCAGGTAAGGTCCGAATACGGCACGGCAGGTATGGTCAGGCAAGGTTAGGTGCTGCAGGGTCGGGCAAGGCACGGAGAAAGGGCTACAGGGAAACCCGTAGCCCTTTCTTTATCGCCTAACGCTGCGGAATCTCACACACATCCGTCGAACAATACATTTCGCCTTCAGCCTCAGGCAAAGCTGCGTTCCGGTACAGCGAATCCCAGTCAACCGGCTTAATGTTCGCCCGCATCGCTTCCCATGCCTCACGGGAAACCCGCTGATAAGGCGCTTGCTTGTAAATGCCCTCAGCTGCCGGGAGGAATGACACCGATTTCAACTGCCCGTCGAAAGCTCGCAGGACAGCCGGGATTTCCTTCGCCTCATCCTCAGAGAACGTCAGAGTCACCGAAACTGAATTATCAGACCAGTTCCGCTGGCACAAAGCAGCCAGGCTGGCCTTCTCCCAGATGCTGACTTCCCTTTCCGGGCGCACATCCGGTCCCTCAACAGGGAAACTGACCACCATCGTCGTTTCCGGATCAGAAACAGAGGGTTCCACCGGATAACCCGCGTCCTGCATAGCCTTAACGAACGGGCTATTGGCAATGTCCCTGATAGTGCGGACGTAGAATCCGCGTTCCTTCGGCCAGTGCGCACCGGGAGTAACCCCGAAAAGCAGGGATACGGTACCGGACGGCTTGACCGTGGTGACCCGGATTGATTCACGGACCCCGAGCCATTCGGAATAGAGGCGGTCCCAGCGGCGAACCTCGTCATAGCCGGCTTCCTGCCACCGGCGAAGCTCAGTCCACCCGTTCTTCTCCGCGAACTGCGCAATTCCTGTCATTGAGGTGCCAATGCGCCGATTCCGGATCATTACTTCGTTTGTTTCCGGCCACTGCGTCATCAACAGAGTGACACTTTTCGCGTACAGGTAAGCGAATTTCAGTGTGCGCAGGTAATCCGCAAGATCCGTGCAGTTAGTCGGGAACGTCTCCACCAGCGTGCACAATTCCATGTGCTCCAGCGGCTGCTCACCGCACGGGTTAACACCCCGCACCCGGTAATCCCGGCCGTCCTTCGGATCAGACAACCGCCCGTAATTCTGGGCGATATCCTTCCAGAAAACACCCGGCTCGCCGTTCAAAGCGATCCGCTCAGCCAGATGACTGAGGTCGTCACCGCTGTGCGCGATCACGCTGTTGTTAGAGAGATGCCCCCAGCCGTCATGACCCATCCGGACTGGGTTCTTGTTCCAGTCTTTCAGGTCCAGGAAGTCGTCATCCTCCGACCTTCCCAAAGCGATCTGCGCGCTGCGCCGCACATTCGCGCTGACCACGCATTTCGCGGCCTGATTCATGATGTCAGTGATGTCAGCTGACGAAACCGTCTGCCCTGCACGCCCGGAGAACAGCTGCGCAATCTGACGGTGCAGCTTCTCCAGCGGAGCAGGCCCCGAAGCGATGCCGCCGAACGTCTTAATCGGTGCGCCAGCCGGGCGGATACGCGAGTAGTCGAACACCGGCATCCTGCCGCCAGCGAAGAACGCACGGAGAAGACAGGAAAGCGATTCGCACCAGCCTTCACGGCTGTCACCGATAGCGTGCGGGTAATGGCTTTCAGGATCTGTGATCGTGATCTTGTCAGCGCCGAGAGTGTCGAATCCGACGCCAATGCCCAGCATGCTCATCGACATCATCCGGCTGAAAGGCAGGTACGGATCGTCCGTAATGTTCTCAGTCGAGATAAAGGCGCAATTCTGGAGAGCTGAAGAGTCATGACGCTCATTGACTAGTCTCGTGCCCATCATCCACAGGCCGCGTCCCGGCGGTGACCACTTGCCTGCGAAGCAGCGCTCATATGCTTCCTGCGCCGACTGGGCAGCCTGCGCATCTGACCACGGCAGCTTGTACGTAAGAGCATGATCTTTCTGGGCGCTGTACATGCCTTCGATTACTCTGCGCAGCCCTTCCCAGAAGCGTTCCCGGGACCCGTCCGCCTTCGCCCTGGCGTATTTCGTCAACCAGCTATGTTCACCCAGCGTGTTCCCTGCCCCCGCATGGAACCCCCACGCGGGCTGCCGGGACCTGTACGCGTCAAAGAAGCTGTCATCAAGACGGAACGAGAGGTAGTCAAACTCTTCAGGCATCAGTCCTCCGCTGCCAGGTCCGGCCTCTCCCAGAGCGGAGAGAAGTCCAGCATACGAGGAGCCCACCCAGACTTCAACGGCATCACGTACCCGTACTTAGAGACAATGATGCCATGGTGCAGTTTTATTTCTAGCTTAGCGTCATCACATGCGTCAAGTAGCTGCGCAAGATTCGTCAAAAGCATCTGCGCCTGCTCATGCTTCTTACGGAACCGCTTCGGCTTCTTCCGCTTCCTCATCCCAGCCGACCTGGCCGGCTTGTGCCTGCCCATGTGACCCTCTCAGTGGTGGGACTCCTTCAGTTTCTCCCATTCTTCCAGGGCACGACGAGACGCCGCAATAACTTCAGGATGCACATGACGGCGAGGACCCCATTTCAGGTCTCCCGCAGCCCACCGCTTCACCGCCGCTATCGCCATCGCGATAGCCTTCGACTCATCCATCCCCTGATCACGCATCAATGCATGAGCAATATTCTCAATGTAATTCGGCAGTTTCTGCTTAACCGGCACCTTTTTACTGGGAGTGTGCCATAGCCCGTGAGGGCCAAGTTGATGCGGGGTTGCTTCCAGGCGGGGAGTCTCAGCGCTTTTCTCCACCTGCGCCTCCCAGTGGTCACACACGTAATCCGGGTCGATAAGACCCTCTACGAGGGTGCAGTGCGCGGATTCGAAATCCGGAGGCAGCATGCGGATCATGGAGCAAGAACCGCAGCGCTGGTCACCTTCGGATGGCCGGTAGTTGACAGCTTTCTTGTCAAGCTTGTCCATCACGGCCTCGTGTGCTAGAATGTCAACGGTACAACTAGGTGCGGCAGGTAAGGTCAGGCAAGGTCTCGCGGGGTATGGCACGGCAGGTACAGCACGGTGCGGCACAGTACGGCAGGGCACGGCAGGGCAGGTGAGGTAAGGAGCGGTGAGGACTCGCAAGGCAAGGCAGGTACGGTGAGGAATGGCATGGCACGTTCGGGTTTCGCTAGGTTAGGCAGGTTCGGTACCGCTTGTTAAGGCGGGGTCCGGCTGGGCATGGAAAGGTGCGGTTCGGCAGGCGAGGTGTGGCCTGGCGATGCAGGGTACGGACTGGTTAGGTCTGGTGCGGCAGGTTAGGTGGGGCGAGGCTGGGCGTGGCGTAGTTAGGCATGGCACGGCTGGGTTTGGCAGGTCCGGTTTGGCTGGGCAGGGTGAGGTCTCGTACGGCGCGGCAGGTTAGGTGCGGTTAGTTGAGGCTCGGCAGCGTCAGGTCGGGTAAGGCAGGTGCGGTCTGGTTCGTCATAGCGGGGCGTGGCGAGGTGCGGTTAGGTGCGGTGCGGTTAGGTGCGGCAGGCATGGCGGGGCTAGGTCAGGTATGGCCAGGCAGGGAGAGGTACGGCAGGCAAGGTGAGGCGGGGCATGGTGGGGTAGCGTACGGCAGGTGTGGCAAGGTGAGATAGGGCGGGGCGAGGTCAGGTCCGGCTTGGTCTGGTACAGCAGGTACGGCGAGGGGTTCTCCGGAGAGAGCCCCTCGCTTATTTCCCGGATTAAGCCACGGAAGTCAGAACCGCCGAACCCGTCCACGGGGAAGCGGTGCCGGAAAGATCGTTCGACACCAGCGTCCACACCCCCTGCGGAACACGATTGTCCAAAGCACTCACAGTGGTCGGCAGCGGGGTCGCGCCGGAACCCGCCACCGCGAACGTGGCATCCTGGCTCACAGTTGACGGTGCAGCATCAGCAACAGTAACAGTGAGAACCGAGCTGAGATCCGGGGCAGCCGCCGAGTCCGTTGACGTGTAGACAACAGTAGCGGTAATTGTGTCACCGGAATTGTAAACGGCCTTGTCGAAGTTGATGCTGGTAATGGAGAGCGCCATCCTATTTTCTCCTGATCTTGAAAGAAGCACGCCGTGCAGCGGCGTGCTTAGCATTCTCTGCAAATATTGTGACAGTGTGCTTTCTTGTCCTGCATCGCCGACGGAACCACTTGAATCTCATCATCATCATCTCCTCTTACACGTTTTTCGGGTCACTCCCTGAATGAATCTGCTTCGAATGAGTTTCTTCCGCTGCCTGCCGGTCGCGCGGGTCAATCATCCCGATATAGCACAAAACTGGCATGCCCAGTTTCTTGCGTGCCAGAGCCCGGTGATGCCCGTCAATCAGGATCGCCTTCGGTGAATCATTATCCTGAATTGCAACCGACGGAGCGACATGCCCGGAATGCGCAGTGATCAGCTTAGCGAACTGGCCGACCTTCTCCGGCTGATGTGACGCCGCCCATGATTCAACATCATCAGAGTCAATCCGGTCCCATGGAATGTTGACAGGACCGACCCAGCGGGCTCGCTTAACCCATTGGATAGCCTCAGGCGGGAAATTCCTCGCCATCTGGTTGTAAATGATTTCCGAATGAACCGGGTTCGGGTCACTGTAATCAGACGGACCGCCACGGCCCTTATTTTCCCCCGGCCGACGGAAAGCATTACCCTGCGAAGTCAGGATAGGAACAGAATCTTCTGGATCATAAGGCTCTTCCGGATGAGGTGAGTGCGGCTCGTCCCCCTCCGGGGTTTCGGCCGGGATGGAACCCGTAACCAGTCGCATTCCCAGCTGAGGGATGTCCCCTAGCTTGGGAGGCTGCATCCCTTTCGGAATGCCTGCCACTGGCGACTCCGGCCCGCCGTTTTCTGTTTCCGGGTAAAGCTGCCCGCCCTGATCCGGAAACCTGCTCGCCGGGGAATTCGGCTTGCGTTTGCGGGGGTATTCCTCGTCTTCATCACCGCGCGGGTAAATGCGGGTTTCGCCTACAGTGTCTGACATGTCATGCCAGCCGGGGGGTTCCGAAGCGCCCATTTCGCCGTCAGCCTGGCCGTAATGCGGATCGTCGGTGCCGTCTGCGCGATGCGGGTAAGGCCACCGTGAACCTGTCGCCTGCAATTCCTGCCCGGCAGGAGTCAAGAACAGTTCCTCGCCGTTTTCATTTACCATCCGCTGGAGTGCTTTGGTGACATGATCGCGGAGGCGGATGCTTTGATCCCAGTCTTCCCGGAATTTCGGCGTCAGATCAAGATCGTCAACTTCTTTGCGGCGGAACCAGCCGGTGCCGCGTGTTTCATCCGGGGTGGAACCGTTCAGCTTCGGGTTGAAGTACCCCACATCGCACAGGTAAAGGTAGGCGGTTTTCCCGTCATCTTCCTCATGATGGAATGTGGCCACGCAATGGAAATACGGGAGATCGCCGATTTCCTCAGTGGTTTCCCGCATTGCCGCATCCCACGGGTCCTCGCCAATATGCGCGGTGCCGCCTGGCATTCCCCAGCTGCCGTCATCCCGCTGCTGAAGCAGGAAACGGTATTTCTGGTCTTCGTCTCGTGCGCGCAATAGCAGCCAGCAGACCCGGCTTTCATCTTCCGGGTGCTCATGCGGACGGTAATCATCATGCTTCCCCAGATGCCCCTGCGGAGGCACAACATTAACTCCGGCGGGGGCGGGGACGCACCGGCAGTTCGGGTGGAACGGGCCGCCGAGACCGCCGCCACGGTAAATGCTGTCCAAAGGAACAACACCCTCATCAGCGGCCTTCTCGCAAATGTCGCAGCAGTCCTCCGGTGACATAAGGAGATGCTTATAGGCAACGCCGTGATCCCGGTACGCGGTGAGAGCACCCGCATTCATTGCCCGTGCATCCTCAGTGCGGGCGATTGTTTCCGACCTGCTCTTGATGTTTTTCAGGCCGGTTCTGCTGATTTCTTCCAGCCAGTGCGCACCCTCAGACCCGATAAACGCATCCAGTTCCATGCCCACGTATTTCTCACTGAAATCCGCTGGGGTGCCAGTGGCAAGTGACTTCCCGGCTGCGTAACCGAGATGCCATGCCTCATCCCACAAAGGCTGCAATGTCAGCATCAGTGATTTATGTGCCTCATCGGAGATCAGCCCGTTCAGGGTGCTCGCGGAGACGAACATCTGGTCCACGGACTTCCTGCGGAGATCATCCCCGCGTGTCTCCGCCTTCATCAGCGCATCCTTGACCAGGTTCTGGTATGCGCCGACAAGGCCGAGGTCCCGTTCCCAGCCGGGCCACTGAACATCCGTCTTGGTAATCTCCGGGATATGGAAACTTTCAATTTCGCTTTCGGCGGCCAGGCAGAGGTCAGCAGCCCGGTCAATGGCGACATCAAGGAGGACGCCCTTGGCGATGTCCTCAGCGACGACAGCGAGAACACCCTCGCTGATGTGGACCGGCTCCCAGGTGCTGATCAGCCGGCCCTTTCGGATGTGCCTCCGGAGAGCGTCTAGTTCTGATCCGACAGCTTTCTTCCGGGACCCCGCCACACTCGACCGGGATGTAGTGCCCCCGGTCCTCGGGGTGGACGACTGGATAGCGCCCAAGGCTGCCGCATGCCCGGGGGTGACCGGCTCCCGGTGCGGGGAAATCGGCGCAGGATGCGAGCCGTTCGGTTTCGTCTGCCCGCCGGCTCGCACTGACGGCTGGTTCGTCCTCGTCCGTGATGAAGCGGACCGCTGACCCCCGTTGGTGCCCTGGCTGCGGTTCTTCGGCTTAGACGACGAGGATGTATTCCCCTGAGCGCCTTGCAGCGCTGCCATGATGAGCTGCGGTGCCATGCTGAACGGGATCGGACCCTGCGCAGTGAACACCACCGGCTCGCCGGTCTCCTGAAGACCCCAGGGTGCCAGGTCAAGACGGTCACGGACCTCATCGATCGATGCGATGCCGTTCTGCACCTGCTGCACGCCCAGCTCAGTGATCGCCTGCTTGTCCTCGTCGTTCGCGAGACCCTCGAACTGGAACCGCATGTCATGCTGACCGCAGATGTCCTGCAGGATGTAATCGAAAATGTTCGAGATCCAGTGCAGCAGCGGACGAGTTGACTTCCGTGACTTCACATCACGGGACTCCTGCCCCGCAAACCGGATCGCTGACGCAGACGGACCCTGGTTCGTTTCCCCGACACTCGGGATGATCCCGATCTCCATCGGGGACACATCGAACGCCATGCACACCTGGGACATCACCAGCTGGTCGAAGCTGTCTGACAGGTCCACTGGCCGCTGCGGTTCCACCTTCGACCCTGGCGGCAGCACGATCACCTTCATGTGATACGCCGGGTCCCCTGCGATGCCGTTCAGCGCATCCTGAAGTTCCTTGATCTGCGTCGGGGTAATATTCGGGTCGCCAGGGGAAATGTAAACTGCCGGGACAGTGCCTTCAGTGAAGTAGTCCAGCTGGAATTCCTGCTTCTGGAGCCCGGAAATGATAGGCAGCAGCGCACGTTCCACCGGGGGGAACCCGTAGGGGGATTCCCTTGTCGGCCAGTACGGGGCGTACAGCATGATGTCGCTGGGGAACTCGCCAACCTGTGATCCGGTAAGTCCGTGATCGTCAATGTCGGAGCCGCGCATGATCGTCAGGTAATCCGACCGGGGTACCCCGTACAGGTACTGCTGGTATGCGGGTGCAGGCGGGGCGGGAATGTCACCGTGCATGTCGACCAGCGGGCGGATTGTCGGTCCCGACACCAGCCGCAGGCTTTCCAGGTTGCTGCCGAGCAGCCCCCGGCCGCCCATCCCGAACTTCGCCCCGTACTTCGGGCGGAAAATCAGCGTCAAAGCATCATAAACAAAGATCTCTTCAAGCATTGCGTTGAGGAACGAACCGAAATTCCAGAATCCGGGATCAGGGCGCTTGAAGAACTTCGTTGCTTCCGCAGCGCGTTCCCCGAAATCCTTCATCATCGCATGATTGTTCTGGTACGCCTTCGCAGCATGCTTCGTCAGCGTAATTTCCCATTCAAGCCCACGGATTTCCTGCTGCCGCAGGTCAATGCACGCACGGGCCACCGAATACCGCTGGGAAAGCACCCGCAGCTGGTCAAACGACGCCAGCTTGAGACCTTCAGTGCCAGGCGGGGTGGGAAGGTTCCAGCCGACCCGGTACTGCCAGTACCTGGGGTCGGCGTACATTCCGCCGGGCGGCGGCTCGTCAACGGGAACCGGCTGGATCGGGCTCATAGGCCCGAAAGCACCGTCAGTGAACGTGCTGGAGGGACGCGGATGGAATGGCCCGTACGTGTTCCGGTACGGGTTGTTCAGGTACATTTCCGCTGCAGCAGGACTGACACGGCCCATGCCTGACCCCTGGGGGGCCATCGTCGGCCGGCCTCCGGGGATGGCCTTCAGGGCAGCGGCAGTTGCCGTCTTCACCATCTACCGCCTCACTGTCACATGATCCCCAGCGTGCCGACAACCAGCACGGGAACCTCAGGATTGTCCGTGATCTTCATGTACATGGTGTAACTGCCTGATGTCAGTGCAGTAGCCCCGGTCGGGCCGACCAGCACCCGTGCGTTATACGGGTAAATGATGCTAGTCGGCACTGTTTCCCAGGAACCGCTCACCCAGTCGGAAACCCCCGGCACCTGCGTGGGTGTCGGCATGAAAGCGAACTGGACAGTATCACTCGTCGGATTGTAAGTGCTGCCTGCTGTTGTCGCCGCGATAGGCACGAGAACGTATTCGGTGGAAAGATGAGATATTTCGAGATCAGCGAATCCCACAGTCCACTCCGTCCATATCGGATCGCTGACAGCCCACCGCAATGCGATGCTGCCCGCAGTCCATTCGAATATCATCGCAGCTTCCAGCGGTTCGTGATGCTCCCCGTAACCCACCTGAACCCGGCAATGCCCGTCTTGAACAAGACACGCAATGTCGCCTGAATGATCCTGGCTGAGGCAGTTCCCTGTGCTGCCACCGCAGCGGTCAGCTGCCGGGAGTAAAGCCGTCCCGCTGTGTAGAAAGACGTCGCTGCCGCTGATCCGGCCAGCCGCATCCTCACATTGCGTATCACTGACGCATATGCGGCTGCGGTCGCTTTCTGCGTCACCCGGACAGACCGGGACACAGTGCCTGTCGCAGCTGCGGTAGCCGTGAGCAGCATCAGCCGCAGTTTCGACAGTGACACTGATGAGATGGCCGCTGTGACCGCAGTGACCTGGCGGGAGATAGCCCGGGGCAGCTGGGATACCGCAGCGGCTGTCGCCTGGACAGTGCGCAGTACCGTCATCTGCACCGAAGCGGACACTGCTGTGATAGCGGTGATCAGCGGGGAAACCCGCCTGGTCACCGTCGCATTAGCTGCTGCTGTTGCCGCGAGGAGGATCTGGCGGAACTTCGCGATGCCCGTGCTCGCGGTGACAGCAACTGTCGCGGGAAGCTGCCGGGTAAGCGCCCGCTGCACCTGAGCCAGAACCGCAGCGGCAGCTGCAAGCTGACGGGTCACCTGACGCTGCACCGATCCGGTTGCCGCAGTGACCGCCGCCATAACAGGTTTCGCCTGCCTGATCACAGCGGCAGTGACCGCAACCTGGGCGGCGAGGACAAGCAGTTTCAGCTTGCTGGCCGTCTCAGAACCCAGCACAGCCAGCTGGGCAGCCAGCGAACGGGTCATGCTGCGGATCAGCGTGGCAACAGCAGCTGACCGGACGCTCAGCGTCAGCGCTACACTGCGTCCCAGTGTCCCTGTTGCTGCGGCGAACGCTGCCAGCGGTTTCCCGGCCCGGTTCACGATCGATCCGGTTATCGCGGCGGTTGCGAGCAGCAGCCTGATGACAGTCACCGTCACCGCAGCCTTCACCGCTGTCGTGACAGCAAGTGTCCTGGTCAGTGCGAACCCTGACACTGCCTTGACAGCAGCGGTAGCGGCAATTGTTCTCTGCACCAGCCGTGAGGTGCTGCCTGTCGCAGCGGTGACAGCAGTATTATGCTGGCCGATCTGAACCTGCTGCGTGCCCGTTGTTGCGACGGTGGAGGCAAGCAGCTGGGGGTACTGGACGCTGCTGGAAGTAGCGGTGGGAACAGTAGGTTTCCTGGTATGCCTGAACCGTGCCCGCCACGCCTCCCCCGGATACGCCAGCGAATACCAGGGTGTGACGGTGGTGCCAGCGGGAAGCTTGAACGCGACAAGGATCAGGAACCACTCAGCGGCGGTGCCCGTGATCGAGTACTGGCCGGATTCAGTGCCGGCTGTCGAGTTCTTCCAGGCAACCTGAAGGTCAGTGTTGCTGTTGCTGTTGATGCCGTTGGAGTCGCCAGTGTAACCCGACGGGACCGTCCAGGTCAGCGGGCCGCCGTCATCCCCGTACACATAGACGAGGTACTCGTTGGAGGCGGTACTGGAATACGTCGGCGGGCCGATCGACCCGGTGGTGGTGTTAGTGAGAGTGCCCGCCGTGCCGTCAACCATCGCCGTGGTATTGCCGGGAAGCAGCCCGGACACTTCCTGGATGAGGATCGCCGTATCAGGGGTGCTCGCCGCCCAGGTCACGGTGATCGTCGGGGTGGTGCCTACATCACCGGCAGGGGTGTCCATCGCATACAGGAAAGCGCTGGCTACCACACCGCTGACCTTCGACGCAATCAGCGTCGCATTGTTCCCGGCACCGTCCTTGACGCTGTTGACCGTCGTGTTGCCGGACAGGACAAACGCGATGATGATTTTCGTGCCGGACGAAACATTAGACCCGAACGTGGCGGAAGTAGTAGTGCCGCCGGCCTGGGCATGTGATGCTGACTGGAGAACCGACCAGGCCACTGTCAGCCTCCTTCAGGAGGAAACCCCCTCAGCTGAGCGGTCCGATAACGACACGCTGGCTCGTGGCGAAGTTATAAGGAAGAGTGTAAGTGCCCAGCCCGCCGCCGCCGTAAAGCACATTCAGCTCATGTGCATCCGCGAAAGCATTCAAGATAGCCTGCGCTGACGTGGCATCCAGCGAAATAGGTGCCGCTTCCAGGTCAGTAGCAGAATAAGCGGCCAGCCACTGGTAGAAGTTCTCGCAGTCCGCCAGCGCATGCCGCAAAGCGGAAAGCTTCGCCTGTGCATTATTGACAACATAAGCCTGGGTGATGCCGGCCGGGAACCCGATGGCCATGTTTCTCCTAGTTCAATCCGAAGACAAGGAACTGGTCGCACTGAAGCTGAGTGGAAGCCGGGCCGGTGCCGAACGTCGCGTACAGCTCAAGGTAAAGGCTGACAGACGGGTTGACGCTGATCGCGGTGGCGCTGCCCACCATGAACGCGGAAACGCCGGTGGTCGCCGCGTTGTTGCCC
>Ga0247678_1000222_pt1 | contig 12548 bp, 34 predicted proteins | sample CNK19_metaG_FD_182801 | JGI IMG/M metagenome (GOLD analysis project Ga0247678, IMG submission 182801) | Soil microbial communities from Purdue University Martell Research Forest, Indiana, United States - CNK19 | ecosystem: Environmental > Terrestrial > Soil > Temperate forest > Bulk soil... | reverse complement strand
ATCAGCGCTCGCCATATGCTAACCACTGCACGTGCGCCACTCGGCCGGCAGAGCAACGATGCGTCTGCGCCTACTGTCGTCTAGGAGTGGCTATCGCGCAGCTCTCGCCAGTAATACCAATGACTAAACCAGAGGATGAACCGTGACACTCAGCGAAGTGATCCGTAAGCATGTAATCGCCACTCTTGAAGACAACGATTACAATATTCTGCACACTGCCGCCGTGCTAGGTCTATCGCGGCGCGCATTTTACCGTCTAATGACGCGATACGGCATTAAACGAATCGTTGACAATGAGCAAGCCGAGGCCGACAAGCGTATCGCTCACGCTCAACTAATCCAGCGCGCACGAGCTATCGTGGCTCAGGCCATCAAGGACGGACTCAAGCGCGGCCCTTGCGAGTCGTGCGGCTCAACGTCATTTATTGAGGCACATCACGATAACTATAATAAGCCCTTAGAGATACGGTGGCTCTGTAGGTCACACCACGCTAAACTGCACGGCGCTAGAGGGCAGCGAGCAACATTTATCTAAAATACCGCTTGACAGATTGTTCGGCCTTTCTGTAGTATGGCCATACCGTCAATTACGACGGCCTCTGACGCTGGCCGAAAGGCTGAAGCGAGGTTACCGTGAGACTCACCCGCAAGCGCATCGCCCTCCAACGCAAAATCGACTGGAACTCTGCCATCTCCGAAGGCCGCGTTATGCGGTCACAGGGCGGCCTATCGTTTCAGTCGTTCGCTACTCGCACCGATGCGCTCGACGCTGTTGTCCGTGTCCAGACGGCCGGCATGGACGCCGAAATCGTGAAGCCTGAACTGGCTGATGATGCTTACCTCGCCAAAGCACACTGCCAGTTCGGTGAGTGTGGTCAGAAGCGCTGCAATGGCTGCGGAGTGGAGCTCTAAAATGGATTACTCCATCGTAAAACAGACTTTTGCTGTGCTTCAGCAGGACCAGATCGTCAGCGATGGTTGGCACTCGCGGGCCGCTGCGCTTCGTATCCTTGAATCACAGGCCCGCTACGCGAAGGCTATCGGCCAGAGCGCCGAAGGGCTGCGTATCGTGCAGGGCGGCTACGATGCCGATAGCGGCGATCGGCTCATCCGCAACGTCTATCCGAAGCGTTCGCAGTGGAGGCTGCTCTAAATGGACATGAAGCCGTTAGCGCCTGAAATTATCGCAGATGCTCTTCAAGACCGCATCGCCCCATCCAGCGGGCGATTACTGTCCAGTTCTCCAATCGCTACCTATGATTTCAAGCTTGAAGCTAAGCGCATTGTTGACGCATTGGAATTAAAGGGCGCGACAATGACGCTCGTCTGTGCGCTGCGCGAGGCTTATGCAGCTGGCGCTCATAACGCTGAGGCTAAATATCACGAACTTCTGTTATCTGTCGGCAATAAGCATCAAGGCGAGTCGCGGCATGAGACGGCGCTGCGATATATCAGACAAGCCGAACAATCGCACGGTCCTGCATCATCAGCAGAAGGCGGCAAATCTAATGGCTAGCTACATCCTCCGCGGCATAGATCCTGATCTCTTCCAGCGAGCCAAAGAGAAGGCCGCGAAGCAAATCCCGAATCAGAGCCTTAAGGCGGTCATCGAGTCCCTGATCGCCGCATGGCTGGACGAACGTCCTACTGTGAAACTGGATGATGGTTGCGTGCCGGCCAACTACGAAGGTTTCCCGCCGCAAGATGGATTCAAGACATGGACAGGTCCGGATGGTGTGCAGCGTCCGTATTTCGAGCCGTTCAAGGCTCCGAAAGTGCGCGGCTGATTGCCGCATGGTTGGAGAAAGAAGCATGAGCGACAAGTCGCAGCGGCTTTGGGAGAAGATGCAGGACTTCTGCATTAAAAATCCCGGCAAGACGGCGGTTATCGTGCGTCCGGCTGGGCAATTCACGCTTTCGTGGACGCCTAACAAGGATCTGCCGAAAGGTCGCCTCTTCGTAGACTTCGATATCCCGAAGGTGTCCGATGGCCAATCCTAAGCCTCATACGGTCGAAATGTCAGCCACGGAGAAGGCCCAGCGTGCTCGAGATGCCCATAAGGACACCCGCAACGAGATCATCGCTGTGGCGGCTGTTCTGGCCCGCGTATGGCCATCCTGGATAGCCCCGGCGAAGCGTCCAGACCCGCTATTCCCGCTGGTGCTCTGTATTGAATCGCCGGCCGGCCGGTTAGCCTATCGGCTGGCTGAGGATGATATGCCGGCGCTCGAGCATGTCGCGCATCGCCAGAAGAATGATGGTGTGAGCTGTTCAAAGATTGAGCGGTTAGGGCGACTGTCTGATTTAGGCGTCAACGGCTGGTAAATTTCGCTCCATCTCGCCTCAGAAGGCTGGTAAATCCCCGCTATCCGAACGCTGAGCGCGGTTCATTTTCCGCGGCATTTCTGCGAATTGGCCTTAGCACGGCTAACAATGCGGCCATCACCGTGACCGTGCATTCTTCGCACAGATGCGGCTTTCGGTGTAATTCCCCCACACTGAGCGCGGCTTCGTGGACGTTCCAATGGTGCTCGCGCGTATCGCAGCGTTCGCAAATCTCATACATGCTCATGGCTGCTCCGGCGTCTCGGCTGGCGGCGTCTGCGGCTCCACAACTACCTGACGCTTCAGGAGTTCCACCGTATTCTGGAACGCCTTTTCGAGCAGTTCCGGCGAGAGTTTCAGCGGGTAGACACTGCCGCTGCGCGCCATGCCAGCCATCACGCAATCCGCGATGAAGTCGAGCACGTCGATCAGGTTCACGTCATCGCGCACGCCGTCGTCCTGCGTCAGATGGTGCCGGTTGATGCGGCGATGCGTGTCCCACCAGAGCGTCTGTTTGAAGCCGGTCACGAAATCCGCGTGAAACGTGGCGATGTGGGTGAGTTTGTCGAAGTCGTGGCGTCGTGCTGCCTCGTAAAGCTTCTCTCCGAACAGGTTAAGCGCGGCCTGCACGTCCTCGATGTGCTGCTCTGAGCTGGCGTAGAGCGTTTCCCTGGTGACGTTGGCGAAATCGCAGGTGCGCGTGTCGGCCGTAGGGCTTTGCTGAATCTTGATCACTGGTCCTCCTTGTCGGCTGGCGGCGTCCGATAGATGGTCGTGACTGGATTGTCGCCTCCGGGGGCGCGGTTGCAGCACGCGCACGTCGCTAGGTTGATGCCGTTCGGATGTCCACACGCGCACCACCAGCCAACCGGTTCACGCTCTACAGGGGCTGCTGGCGGCGTCCGAGGCTCGACGAGAGTATTCTTGATGCGCTCTAGTTTCTCGGCCCACTCCAAGGATTCAGCCGCCCAATCGGTTCGCAGGAGTCTTGGGCCGTAGTCGCGGCACTGCTCGATCAGCATGTCGAGGAACGCGAGCAGATCGGCGGCTGGCGGCGTCCGTGAGGAGCGCTGGATACCTGATAGTCCGCGACCGTCAATGACAGCGGGGGTTTGGTCGCAGCCGTCTTGTAGCAACAGCGTGGGCGTCCGTGAGGAGCGGAGCCGGTCGATTTCCGCAATCAATTCCGCGCAGAGGGCCACACGCTCAATCTCGTCCAAACACTCCGTTTCGTTAATCTTGCCTTTTCTGCGAGCCTGCACAGAATCCAGAATCAGGTCCAAAGGTGGAGACGACACGCCTGCCGCCGAGAGGGCCGCGTCGAGTTCGTCGGCGCAGCGTTCGTAGGTGATAGCCCGACCGTCGTGATACATGCCTTCCGCGCCATCGTCGGCACGTCGAGCAATTTCTGCGTCACGTTGCGCTAACTGCGACTGCTCACGCCATTTCACCAGCAGGTCTGGACGGAGAGGGGGCACGGGCATCAGCGTTCCGTCCTTTGACTTTTCGGCAGGTCCAAGCCCCAGCCGCGATTGACGTTGAGTTGCATCGGCACGCCGTAGACCTTCGTGACGCGCCAATGGGTGTCCCCGGTTTCTTTGAACGTCACGATCGAATTAAGCGGCGCTCTCGCCTCAGCCCACACGATCAGGCGAGCCACGCTCGGAGCGTTGGACTCATCCACGCACTCGATCTGCTGATACAGCTTCTCAGCCATGTTTTTCGTCCTTCTGTGCGTCCCCGCCCGCTAGAGAGGCCAGAACCACTATTTTGCCCCCAGGGGAGGACGCGGGATCAGCCATGGCCTACCCTTTCTCTACCCAGTCCTTGAGCCAGCCGAGCACCAACGCTCGGAGGCTGATGCCGTCGCGCTTGGCTTTCGCTTTCACGGCGGCGTAGAGCGTCGGCGGAATCCGATCGATCGTGAGCATCACGCGGCGCTCGGTCTTGGGGGTGAACTCGCGGCTGTATTGGCGTTTGGTCATGTCCGCGAGTTTACTTGTATTCATGACCGAACCAAGCTGATGCCAGCGGCCAGCAGCACGGCCTCTGGCGCGTGATATTCGGCGTAGAGGCGAGGGCCGCCAAGGGGCGGCTGGTAGCCATCAGCGCCAGCCTCAGCGATCTTCTTGTAGCAGTCGTAGCCCACGCCTTGCCGCTGTCCGTCGCTCGTCAAGGCTTCCGGGTGATACGGGACGTTTCCATGACTGTTCTTCCGAAAGGCGCGATTGCAGGCGTAGCACTTCTCATTAGTCGGGCCGTATGGCACCTTCCGATCACCCGAAGGCATCAGAACAGCCCCACTCGCGCATCATTGCGCTCCACCGCCGTCTCAAGGCACGCGGCGTGCGCCAGGTCGCCGGACAACTGCGAACGGTAATACCGCCCGCCCCACCCGATCGCCTTCTGGCAGAACCGGCACATCGACTGCGCCATCCCTTTCAGTTCCGCGCAGTCCTTATGCTTGCATCCCTCTTGGCACGGCCCAAACTGAGTCCCCGGTTTCGGCATCACGGCAGCAGCCATCTCTCACCTCCACTGCCTAGTATATAGATTACTAGTATAGATGTCAAGTCTACTAGTATTCATACCGGTTTCTGCTTCTGGGGCGACGGCACAGGGATCATGCCTTGGCAACCTCAGCGGTTAGTTTAAAGGGCTCCTCAAACGGGCGTCCGTGAACCGTGGGCCATTCTCGAGCTCTATCCGGCACGCTAGCATCGCGTCCGAGCGGCTCGCCAGTGGGCCGATACATATACGCTCCGTCCTGTTTGATCTTGCGTCCCAGCGCATCCTGGCGGCTCCGTGGCCGGTTCTGGATGACCATCTTGAGATCCCGGCGGCATTCGCTGATCCGTTGCTGATAATGCGGCGTGATTTTCCTGAGCACGTCCGGTTCCACGTCCTCTAATGGGGACGCCTTCAAGATCGCCGCGATGGCGTCCCGGTGAGCTTTGCGGGCTGCTCGTTCCTCAGCCACAGTAGGTTCAGCCACGGAACCGGCTCCGAGTCAACTGCTCGAACAGGTTGCCGTTCATCTGATCCGCGGATATTTCCGGAATAGTGGCGACTTCAGGCTCGAGCACCGCGACCAATGGTGCCGATCTCGCGGTTACCGTGTTGATGCACGTATCGGATTCGTAGTCGCCTCCGCAATGGACCTTCACGTCAAGCGACGGCGCGATGCCGAGCAACTTCAGGAGCGTTTCGGCCACGCTATGCGGCGTGTAATCGCGCTCGGCGAGATTCCCGACGACGTTGATTTGCTCAGAGGCCCACGGCGGCAAGCCGCACAGCCCGCCGTTCATCAAGCAATGCCAATTGCTGTAATCATCGGTCGGTTTCAGCGCCTCACGAAGTTTCGGCACGTCCGCGCTATCGCACGTTCCGATGATTTGCACTCGTCGCCAGTTGCCCATCTCTGCCCTCCTTTTAGTCCTTCACCTGATTCGCCAGCGATCCGAGAACGGGAACTAAGAACGAGTCACTTGATCCGCTCCCTCAACATCGCATCGGCCATCACGTAGCACTTTTGGGCGATCAGCAGGCTGTTTCCGGAATCGCCGTGATACTGCTCGTCTTTGTGTTCGCGTCTGAACGCCGCGAGCGCCTGTGCCGCGAAGTAGTCCCGCAGGGACATGCCGAGCACATCGCGATCTTCATATTTGGTCCAGACGAAACCGTCCGCCATGAGCGTGCTGCCGCCGATCTGCCTGGCCACCGGATCGCGTTTTAGTGGAAATGCTGGCCCGCCATCCTTCTCACTCATGCCCTTTTCCTCTCTTTTGCCGCGTTCCAGATCGGGGAGTCGTTCAACACCTTGCGAATCGGCCACCGAATACTGACCCCGTGACACTCGATCCGGCTCTCCCGCCGCTGCTGCTCCTTGAGCCACGTCGCGGAGACCAGATCAGGCCGTCGCCAGCGGAACAGCTTCACGCGACCCTCTTGAACGTGATCGGGAAACTCGCATCCGTGAACGTGCCTTGCCGGATCGCGAACGTCTTCGACGGAATCGCCATCAGCTTGAACGCCACCTTCCCCGTCAGCTTTTCGTGGCATTCCAGGCAGACGAGAATCGCGGCGCGGACTTCAAAGCGCAGATCACCTGTCCGTCCGTGGCAGTGATGCACTTCTCCACGCTCAGGAACCCGCCCCATAACCTGAACGACCTTCCGGCCACAGCAGCGGCAGCGTTTCCGATCCCGATGCCACACGGAGGCTTTGAACGCCTTCTCGTCCACCTTGGTCAGTGGACGGGCTTCGATCTTGGCTTCCAGCCGCGTCTTACCCTTGGTGATCGGTTTGCCGGCGCGAGCGGCATCAACCTCGATCGCGGACGGCAGCTTCGCCCAAATCTCAGCGCGGAGCTCGGCCAAGGTCTGTTCGCCCATCAGTGCCCGCCCTCTGGAGCGCCTGAGTGAGCCTTCGCAATGGCTGCTCTGACGTGATCCGCGATCTTCTGACTCACCTCGGTGCCGTCATCGAGTCGCACGAGCGCCAATTGGCAGGCGCTGAGCAGATCAGGAGCCGCCGCGATGAGGCACGCATTGGCAGCCGCCTCGTGCCATCCTTCTTCGCCGGAGGAACACTTCTGCACAGAGGCAATGCGCCGATCTTGCGGGTCGTCGTCACGGCCTACGCTCCAGACACTTGAGCCGTCGTATACGTAGCCCCACGGTCCCGATGTGTGCGCCATCTATTGGCCCTCTGGAGAGCCGACTTGAGGATTCAACCGTTCGCGCTCATTAAGCCATACGCGAGCGAGTTGACCATTCAGCCACCACAGCCAGCTATCGCCCGGGGTCTGCCAACCTGACCGCGCATCAATCGGCCGGACGCGATGCGCGATCCGGTTGACGAATACGTGTAGCCGGTAGAATGTCCGCGCTTTCAGATTCCACTTCATTTCTGGCCCTCTGGAGAGCCGGAAGCCGCCTTCCGTGCGGATTTATCGAACTGAGCGCGGAGCAGTTGTTCGCTGCATTCCCGACATTGCCAACCAGTGATAGACACCGCGGTTTCGCACATTCGCGAGGTTTCCGCGCCGCACCGACACAACCCGCGATGCGCGACATTAGCCGGCGTGCGTTCCGTGCCTTTGAACCGTGAGAAATCTAATTCGCCAGGATAGTTCCGATACCCGCGGCTCATGATTTCGCCCTTTCGTTCAACACTTCGCCTTGGGCACTCACGAACAGCAAATGGCCGACCGGACTGTAGAGCGTAATCGCCCCGCCCGGTGTCCGATCAATGATCGCCATCCACCGCTCGCATTCTTCGCAGCGGCGATCGGTTAGCGCGAGGCTTGATGCTGCCATGCGGTCCCATCCAATTCTGCGTGAACGACATCCTTAGTCCGTGCTCGGCCATCGCGCCAAGTGAGCCACACCAACGAGGATGTCCCGGCGACATTCTGACAGAGCGAAGCGCGCAACGAATTGAGCGTGACGAACTGTTCCAAGCGCGGCGGAATGTCTACCGTCTCCGCGTCGATCCAATGCTGTTGCACATCGGGATTCGCCGTCGCGCATGACGTGACCTTGAACACGCGAACCAAGGTTATCGGCATCAGAACACCAGCGCCAGCACGACAAAGAGCAGCACCAACGCGAGCGCGGCCAAGGCATCCTGCCAGAACGTCCGCATCAGCGGTTCCAGTGCTCATCGAAGGTCAGCGCAACCGAAGAGGTAATCACCAGCTGCGCGATCACGGCTTCGGCAATCTCGCGGACCTGTCGCAGTTCTTCGGGTGACTTCGCCGTGTGCAGGCAGAGATTCAGATCCTCTACCGCGTTCATCGCCGCTTGGCCGGCGCGATCGATACGGCTTTCCTCCATGCGCTGGCGGAACCGGGCGATCCGGTTGGACAGTTGCGGTTCAGAGGTGTCGTAGAGGCCGTCGGTGTCCATTAGACCAGCCCCCGCGTGAGCAACTGAATCTCCACCTCGTCGAGCATCCGCTTCTGACCGTCGCAGTATTCCTTGGTCAGCGCTTCCAGAATGGTCAGCGTGGCATGGTCCCGATCTTCATCGCGGACCTGCTGATAGACGCGCTCGGCGGTGGACTTCAATTCCTCGAACGGCTTGACGACACCCATCATGATGCTGCTCCTTTTAGAAATCGTGACGCGGAAGCGAGACGGTCCTCTCTTCATCAGGTTTCGACTCGCCGCAAACCGCTCCCATAGCTTCCCAGCATTGTTAACCCGTTCACGGCTGCTGGACTCCCGCGTCACGATTTCGCCGCTATCACTGGCCGCCGCAAGCCGAGCGCCTCGAGCATCGCATCAGGCACGCGCCGTTGACCGTGATACATCTGACCGACGAATTGCGGGGAGCAGCCGAGCTTCACAGATGCCGCCTTCTGACCGCCGCACTTCGTCACGAACTGTTTGAGCACTTCACGCGGATCGGCTTCCCTGATCGCCATTAGCGGTTCTTCCATTCCAGATAGGCGGCGAACACTTCATCCTGCGTGGAGACACGCGGCACGGAGATCACGCGGCCTTCCTTCGTGGTGAAGCTGATGTAGTGCGAGCCGTGGCACAGGTCGTAGTCCACCTGGAACCGTTCGCCGTTGGGCAGTTCGTAAGTAACCATGCGCGGATTAAACCACACTACTTTCACGTTGTCAAGCACCGCGTTTCATGCTCTACTAGGGGCATGAAAACACTCACATACGAAAGGACTGCACAGTGAGCCTACCAGTCACGCCGCTACAACTACGTATCCGGGCGCAACTCTCTGGCGGCTATTTCATCGACGTGCTTCAACGCAGCGAGCAGTGGCCTGATATGGCTCCTGTCTGGCATGTGGCCGCGTGGCGAATGACCCTACTCGGTGCCAAGTGGAAAGCATGGCGTATGCAGAGACGATTTCAGCGGTTCAACGGTGAAGTAATCATCGCCGTCCTCGCCGTGTTTCTGCTTTCCGCGTCCGCTCAGGCGCAGGAGCCGAAGCCGAACACCTTCACCAACCTCGCGCCGTATATTTTCATGGCCAGCGGGAATGCGGCGGATCTATGGACGACGCATGAAGCGCTCGCCAGCGGCCACGCCTATGAACGCAATCCGCTACTCAGCCAAGACATCGGCAAGATCGCGGCGGTGAAGATCGCGAGCACCGTTGCGACCGCCGTGATGATGCACGTCATGGATAAGTTGGGACATCCGAAGATCGCCAAGACACTCGGCTATGCGGCCGGATCAGTCACATGGGGAGTCGCGGCGCACAATCACGGAGTCGCACGCTAATGTCTCATACACCGTTGCCGTGGATGTGGCGCGAGCGTTACCTTGTGAGTGCTGACGCGAATAACTCACTCGTTCTGCAGGATGTCGATCCGATAGGATGCAGCGACGAGGACAGAGCGCTAATCGTGCGCGCCGTCAACTGCCATCACGAACTAGTGGACGCACTGCGTGTAATGATGGACCCGAACGAGGCGAATACATCTTTCGCCGGAGCCTACGAACGCGCTGCGGCTATTCTGGCGAAGGCTGAACAGAAGGACTAGCGGTTCGCCGCCTTGATCAGTTCGTCCTTCAGGATTGTTGAACTAAAGGCTTCTTCAAAGGCGGCGACGATTTCATCAGCCGTTGGGACGGGCACACCGGGATTCGCGGCTGCGTGTCGCCGCTGAATCTCCGCGATGATGTCCGGAGCCGTTTGCAAGATCAACTGTAGCAGCGGATTCATGGCAGCTCCTGAATCGTGAGTAGCGCCCCATCAATATAGGGCTTGAAGGCTTTCTGATCGGCGGCCGATAGTTTGCCCATCAGTTCACCGATGCCGACGAGCGCGGCGCGTTTCCAGCCATCCGGCGCGGCATGGATCAGTTTGACGAGCGATTCGTGCCAGTCCACGACGGTCAGTAACGTCGCCTTGGAAATGATCGGCGGGGTTGTATTGCTCGCATCGTTGGCGAAATCGCGGATCACGTCCAGATCCTTGATCGCATAGGTGGCATAGAACTTGGCTTCAACAACCGGCGGGAGATTCGGCGGGGCTTTCGGCGTCAACGCGGAACCCGCACAGCCGAACGACGCGCCAGCCAGCAGACACGCCAATAGCACCACCGGCAGCTTCTTTACCACGTCCTTAACAGGCTCGGCGGTGTCCTGTGCCGCAGCGAGTGCTTTGGGTGTCATCGCCTGGAGTGTCGCTGGAGATGTGACCTGAGCGCGGTTAATGAGCGCCAACAGCGTGCCACTCAAGGTCAGGATCAGTGCCATCTGTTGCGGGGTGATCGGCAGTCCAAATCCCATCCCACACGCCAGCGCCGCTTGCACAAACGCGAGGATCAGAGTCGGTTCTGCGCGCCAGAAGTCTTTCATAATTTATTGTCCGTTTCCTGATCCCATCACCGACACCATTCCGGCCGGCCCGCCTTGGGCTGGCGTGGCGAGCTCTACCCGTCCGCGCCGGTCGCACTCGGCCTGATCCATTCCGCCGTCAAACATCTTCTGGAGACTGATCTCGACGGCATGGCAATCAAACGGATGGCCGAATCCTGAGTCTGGAACTACGCCATCATTGCCGGCGAAGCGCTCAAGTATCGGGACCATCTCGGCTTGGAGATTCGCATCGCTCGCTTCCGAGTCGGCTTGAAACCAGAGCGCGGAGAGCTTGCCTTGATTCGGGTTCCAGTAGTCCGCGAATGTTGAGCCCGGATGATCCGGTCGCCAGTCGGCGCGATTGGTGGAGAAATGCACGGCGAGCGTGCGCCCGATGCCGTTGATCCGCGGCGCGATCGCGTCGGTGATGGCCTGCAGCGAGTCGTAGGTGTTCCACAGGTCGAGTTCCCCACCGACGCAATAGCGGGAGATGCAATCGGCACTGAGGAACGCCGCTAACGTCGGTTCCATGATCTGCAACGTGCCCGCCGCGTCATCGCGTGGCATGTAGACTTTGGACGCCATCCACTCGCAGGGCCGGAAGCCGTCCGCGCACAATTCCTGCCGAATGCTGATGCACTGCTGAAGCGTGATGCTATAGGCCACGTCGTCCTGCCACGAGAGCAGCACATCGAGCGATTGGCGCTGCTTCCAGACGCTGCGGATCACGGCGCGAAAATCTGGCGAGTAGCGCGGATACATGAAGGACAGCACGAGATTTGGCGCACCGCCAGCGCCGACATCAGGCGCACCGTCAATGAATACGCCCATGTCACCGCGATAGAGGCGCGGCGCAACCGGCGCTTTCACGGCTGGACTTGACATCGCCGCGAGACAGGCACCGGCACTCATGCTAAGATGCCTTCGCTCTCTGCGGAATGCGCTACACGGCGCAGTAGGCTTCGCTGGCTGGCGAGTGGGGATGCCGTTCGAATCAGTGTCCCGGCCTTCGTGGAATGCCGCAGAGAGCACTTCATCTCAGTAAGCCTTCCCCTGTCCAATCAGATAGACCATCGGTGCATCCTGTGGCCGTGTGACGAATACGACCGTTGAACCGGCAAGTGTGGCGCGCTGGTAGGCTCCTGGCGATTGACTGATCGGCTGGTCAGGATGCCGCACCCCGTATTGATTCGGCTCTTGTCCGGCCCATCCACCTGCCGTTTCAAAGCTCACGGAACCGTCGGCGTTGGGCATCATGACCGCATCAGGGATGAATGGAAGCCCCGTATCGAGTCGAATCACTGCACACTTCATTCTGCTTGCCCTTTTTCTACGTCTGAGATTTTGATCCCCAATGAGACGATCTTCTGATTCACGCTATTCGCCTCTTGATAGGCGTTATGCGCGGCATTGGCCGCGTGCTTTGTGAGTTCGGTATTTTGCGCTAACGCTAAGGCGATATGCCCCTGAGTCGCTTCGTTTACGCGGCGTTCGTCGCGCTCCCACGCATCGTGAATATCCAATTTCGACGCGATGGCTTTGCGGTCTTCCAGTTCATATTGCCGTCGCCGTTTCTCCCGCGCACTGGCTAACAGATCGCGCACAATGATGGTTGCCAAGGTGGCCGCGTTCGTGATGCCAATCGCCCATATTCCAGCCGCTGCCGCATCCATCACGCGGGCACCGCCGCCTCTTTCGGCGGATAGTCGGCTTGCCCTTTGGCGAGTTGAATATGGAAATGCGCCGCCGTCGCTTTTGTGTTGATATAGGCGATGTTCTGCAAGGCGGCGTAGGTCGGTTGGATCGGTGTTTCGTAGAGCACGGTAAAGAGATCGCCGAGCAGGGACCGGATGTATTGGTAAAACTTCACCGTGGCGTCCGGCG
>Ga0247678_1000218_pt1 | contig 12977 bp, 15 predicted proteins | sample CNK19_metaG_FD_182801 | JGI IMG/M metagenome (GOLD analysis project Ga0247678, IMG submission 182801) | Soil microbial communities from Purdue University Martell Research Forest, Indiana, United States - CNK19 | ecosystem: Environmental > Terrestrial > Soil > Temperate forest > Bulk soil... | reverse complement strand
CATCCGCCAGAGTCACCAGCTCCCGCGGTTCTGGCCGCGTACCAACCACCTGCACGTCGCATAACAGCCCTCGAATTGCGACGATTTGGCCAATAACTTCATTCATGATGCATCTGTACTTTATCCACCTTGTTTTCTGCTTTCAGTATATAGGAATAAGCGTTAGCGGTAAAATCTTATCCGCAACCGCACCCACGTTATGATGTCTGTCCTATGTTATATGTAACATTAATCTTTCACTAACTTAGAAAGGCAGGTTCGCCTGGGGTTATCACCTCAATTTTACTGGCGGCTAGCACTATATGGGCTGATTTTACACGCACCAGACCGTGCTACACTAAGCTTATGGTTTTAAGTCGCGTCGCTTTTAAAAACGTTAACTGGGTTTTTGTTTATGCTTTTCTTGGCGTACTGGCGATAGTGTTATGGGTAACAATCCAGTCGGCTGGCAGAGAGACCTTCCTAACGGACGCTATGCTGGTGCCTGGAGCCATAGCAATCGTTGGCCTGTTCTGGCGACAGTATAAATCGGCTTATTTTTTAACTATTGGCTTGGTTAGTTTATTTGGATTACTGGCCGGGCTTGGACTCAATAATTTCAGCAGATTGGATTGCGGTCCGGAATGCCTCGAACCCGCAGCTAGCACTTGGGAACTTTTAGTGTATGGGCTTATTTGGGTTGGACTTCCTCTGCTCCTACCATTTGTCACGACCAAATATGTGTCGGCTTCGGCCAATCCAAAGCAAAAGCTTACTTTGGCTCAGCGCTTGTTACTCATTAGCGTTATCTTCGACGTTATTGAGGCACTCATCTCCGGCACTATCACCATTGTCGGAACATTGGTCGTCGTGGCTTTTGGCGGTGTTGGCCATTTTTTGGATATGCTGCTAATTCTGCTGCCCATTATTGACGCTGTTACCCTGTACAAATTTGTTCGCAAACCAGTGACCGCCCGTACTTCAACTTACTTCACCCTGAGTCGGATTGTTTTTATAGGTGTTATCATGTGGCAATATTGGGGCGAGTTCACTGACACTTCAGCGACCAACAACAGCCTCAATTCCCTCATATGGCCGACGATACTAGGGTTTCTATTCTATAGCTTTTGTGCTCTGGTGATTTACAGGGAAACGAGGGCTAAGCGGCAGCTATGGACACTACTCGCCGTCGCCGCTATAGCCCTTACGGCCATTGCAATTTCGGGCATTATTGTTAACTCGACAAGCACTAGCACCTTTGGCCCGTTCGGCATCCGGCATGATAACCAAGTCGCTTCGGATTTTGATTTTCTCTCTGGTAATATTCAAGACTTCGCTTTACACGACAACCATTTTCCCACTAGCCTAAAGCAGGCTGTAAATGTTTCAACCAGCCTGGATACGGATAGCCATGTCAGCGAGCGAATTAGCCGATATCGCTACCTGCCCGATAACCAAACCGGTACATTCCAACTATGCGCAACGTTTGCCTATGCCACTGCAAGCGCCAACCACTCCAACGACACATCCCTGCACAAGGCCGGTTACCAGTGCTTTACTTATAGCACTGACTAGTTTCGTTTGCGCTTATACGGCCGTTTCGTCGGTTTAGATGGACCGACGATGCTACCGAGTAAGAGGAGTAGCGCTTTCATGGCGCCTCCCAGCAGAACCAGTGGCCATTTTTCCCATTCGACGCGCTTGACGTAATGGTGCGAGTAGACAGATTTTGCGTTTATTTTCCACGATTCGCGAAGTTTGTTGATGGGGATGGCTCCGGGCGGCGGCAGGATAGTTGGTACAAGGTTGAGAGTTTTTAAATCGAGGCGATACCAAGCCTGACCCTGGTCGACATACACTAGCAGCGTGTCGGTAAAATAGTGTTTGGCGACTCCGGCCATGCGGCGGGCGATGTCGGCGCTTAAAAATTCGAATCGGGGCTTAATCTCCACCAGCGCGCGATGCGTTTGGCCATCAATCTGCAGGGCCAGTTCGAGATCAGGCGTGTAATTAAACCGCTTGACGTTCAGCCCTCTGTCCATCCGCCGCCAATGGTTTTGATAGCCGTGTTCGACCAGCCATTTTACAACCTTTTCTTCGAGGTTAGAATCAAACTTAATGAGCTGACCGTTGATTTCGGCGGTGTGTTGGTGGCCTTGGTGAGCGTAAGTTGGCATAATAGCTATAATATCATTTTCGCCTCGCCTAAGCTTAGGCGGAAGCTGCTAAAGCGCGACAAAATTAAAAAGTCCCTCGCCTTGAAGGTTCGGGACTCTTTCTTGCTAGGTTGCGTTTACGATTCGGCCGCAACCAGGGCCTCGAGCTCAGCCCAAGTGTGTGGGCTAAGCACGGACTCTTTATCACCGACGATCTCTCGAATCTCTTCGATGAATCGCCTCGGCACCCCTCCTCCTTTTGCAGCAAAGGTAGCCAAGGCAGTGTCGAGATTGACGGTCGTCCCACCGTCAGAGGAGCGTAGGCAGTGAGCGTCGTCCGTATAGGAGTTGCATAACATCCCAACCCTGAGGTCAAGGCAGACCTCGCAGTCTCCATACTCCCAGGAGGTACCGCAGACCCGGCAATCGCCCCAAGGGTCAAGTCTAGCATTCATTTATTTTCTCCAATGTGCTAATGGCTCGCGTGAGCCAGTTACAAACCATTGATACTAGTTTATCATATAAAATGATAAATGTCAATACTCGACATTCCTTAGAGACTTACATCTCGGCTTCTCGATGCCCGCATCGACCGTACAATCTCCTTCAACCGCTCGTCAGCCTCGTTGCGTTTGGCGTGGTTATATTCTAGTTTGTAGTCGTGCGAGAGTTCGCTGGCGCGCTGTTTGGCGCGACTCATGCTGTTAAAACGGGCGGCATATTGGGCAAGTTTGCTTTCCATAATCACCTGAATCAAAGCCACGCCAAACATCACCGACTCCATATAATCGGTAATTTTTTGGATGCTGGGCTCAAAAATATAGTCACGAGTACTGACCACTTTACCGCGCTCGGTAACGCTCTCAGATAGCTCCTGCACAGCGGAATTTAGATCGATACGAGCCACCTCCTGCACCCGCAGCGAGTTGTAGGTTTGGTAAAAAACAGTGATTTGGTTGTAGTCAACCAGCGCGTCAGTGATATCGGTTACGCTAAAGTTAGAGTCATGCTCTGGCATGCGAAACGTTTGCACCACCTTAACCTGCCGGCCATTAAGCAGCGAGACGCCATTGCCGCCTATCACCATGATGTCAGTTTTGCCGGGGTTGGTGTAGGCCGCCAGCAGATCGTTGATAATTTGCTCGTCGCTACCGCCGCTGAGTTTCCCCTCGGTGGTAATAGCTAGCAGAACGCTGCGGCCGCCGGGCTTGTTGCGCTCACGCGTAAAATGATCTTTGGGGTTGATGCGTAATTCCTGGTAAGTTGTCCATAGCTGAGCAAAAAACGTTTTGCTGGCTACCACGCGGTCGTGGATTTTAGCAATGTGCATGCTGGCGATATTCTCGAAGATATCGGTGAGGCCCTCGATAACGTGCGTCTGCGATAGCTCACCCTTGATGCCGAGCGCACGTCTCATGCAGCTGGCGTCCCGACGGTTACTGTTTGCAGGAGTTTTTGTACGAGCGGTGCAATGTCAGCTTCGGACTTGACACCTGGCGCAAGTTGTTTAACTTGGCTTTTTAGCAAGGTCACGTTCAGCTTGGTTTTGCCATTGGTAGTCAAGATGGCCTCGAGAATAAGCTGCTGCTCGAGCGGCGAATAGAGCTCGTCCATCCCCTGATGAAAGGCTTCCTGGATCAGCTGCCCAAAGCTCAGCGACAGTTTGATTTCGGGTGAGGTGTCGGAGCCAAAGTGCGCAAACTCGGCCGCCTGCCGATACTCGGCTAGCTTTTTAAACACGGTGCCGGCAATCTCTTTTTGCCGCGCATTTTGAGCCACGCCGCCGACGCGCGACACCGACAAACCCACGTTAACCGCCGGGCGGATATTTTGCCGGAAGTTTGCCAGATCAAAGATAATCTGGCCATCGGTCATCGAAATAATACTGGTCGGAAAGTACGCCGTAATATCATCGCTGGGTGTGATGACCGCTGGCAGTGCCGTCAACGTTTTGCCATTACTACCCAGTTTGCCGGCTCGCTCTAGCAGCGATGAGTGGGCATAAAACATATCACCCGGGTAAGAGTCGCGGCCCGGGTTAGCCTGAGTCAGCAGCGCCACCTCGCGGTATACCTTAGCGTGCGAAGATAAATCATCGTAAATAATCACCACATCCCGGCCGCTGTACCACAAATATTCGGCCATGGCACAGGCAATATAGGGCGCGAAGTACGACTGCGCCAGCGACTCAAAAATGTTGGCGACAACTACAATGCTGTTATTAATGGCACCGCTTTGGGTCAGCACACTAATTGTGCGCTCAACCTCTACCCGGCGCTTGCCAATGAGCACGTATACCACAATCCGGTCAGTCCCGGCCTGGCTGCGGGCCACCTGCAACAAAAAACTGCTCTTGCCAGCCTTAGTGTCGCCAAGCACCGCGATGCGCTGGCCAAAAACCACGGTAAATAAAGTATCGACCACCGTTACGCCAGTTGGCAGCTGGTCTTTTAGCAAAGCGCGTTCCATAACTCCAGGCGCTTTATTGTACACCGGCCAGGTGGTGCGAAGGCGCAGCGGACCTTTGCCATCAAGCGGCCGACACAGCGGGTCAACCACGCGGCCAACCAGATTTTCGCCGACTTTAGTAACAAAAGAATTGGACTGCAATACCACCAACTCACCCAGTTTCGCCTGCTCGTTTTCCATGGTTAAAATAGTGACGGTTTCGGGCCCAACCTCACGCACGATACCCAGCTGGCCAGATTCGAACACCACCATGCTGTTGATGCTAGAGCTGTCCAGCCCCTTGGCCGTGATAATATAACGATCGACTCCCACAACCTCACCCGTGGGCTGATTGGCGGAAACGAGGCGCTGAAAATCGGCGTTATCGAACATCGCCTGCCAGCTCCGCAATCCGTGCACGGTTATTTATAAGTGGCTCACGAAAAGATAAATCCCAGACATGCGAACCGGTTTGCACCACGATACCCCCGCAAATATCGGCACGCATCGCAAAAGTCAACAGCATGTACGGGTGCACTTGGCTGCGGAACCACACCGTTAGCTGCCGCTTGAGTGTGCGGGCCGGCAGCGCCGCCAGGCTCAGATGAGCAACGGGTGCCTTGCCATGAATGGCTTCGAGGCCCTTTTGCAACTTTTCGGCTGCCTCGATATTGCCCAGCTTGAGGCCAGAGCCGTGAAAAACCCCAAGTAGCAGAGCCGAGACATGGAGCGGCTCGTCGGCTTTTTTGCCGCCGGCTTTGGTACGGGCGTTCTCATCACGCAGCGCATCGATATAGTCGTGCAACTCTAAAATAACCGTGCCCAGCTGGTCGCTTGAGTATAAATCAACCGGCAAGTGCAGGGTTGCTGGTACCGCCGCAGCGCTCATTTTAGAATATCCCGCTTAATGTCTTCTTTATGCTGCTCGAGCGCGGCAAAAATGTAGGTAGACTGCGCGCCCAAGTCAACTTGGTCGCCCAAGGTTTCAACAAGATAACTGGCCACCACATCACCAATTTGATCGCTTATGGCCGCCACGCGTTTCGTTTTTTCTTCAGCAATTTCGTCTTCCAGGTGCTGCAACAGCTCGGCTTTACGAGAATTTAACTCCTTTTGCAGCTTGTCAAACTCAGCAATACTTTGGTCGCGTAGGGCTTGCAGGCTGACTTCGTATTTTTCAAATTCCTGAGATAGCTGCGAGCCGGTCTGCTCATCCAGCGCCGCCGCGAGCCGGTCAACGGTGTTATCGAGCGAATGCTGCAGGCGCAGCGCCGATTTTTTGCCAACCTCAATCAGCTGTTTGCGCAAATCGCGGCTGACCTCGTTCATATCGATCTCGGTCAGAAGTTTGGCGCTTTCGATATGCACATCGTAATTTTTGGAAGTCGTCAACTGTCGCTCGCGCAGCTTTTTCTCGAGATAATTCGGCACCCAGGCCACTAAACCAATATTGGTGAGTGCAATCACCACAACACCCGCCACCAATAGTAGTTGAACTGTATCTAAACCCACACTTGCTCCCATTTCTGTTTTTAGTATATAGGATTAAGCATGAGCGGTACAATAAGTTGCCTCTTATTGATCCTGCCCGTACCTTGCTAAGGTCAAATCACCAACAGAAATCGAAGCGTATTGTAATGGCGAGCCCTAGGCAATTCAACCATCACCGCTACCTTTTAAGATTGTCCGCTTGAAGGAAACAAGATAGCAGCTGCTGTCTTGTTTTCATGCGTATGACGCTTGCGCTTAAGTTAGGCATCATCTACACTTTTAGTATAAGTACTAACTAGGTAAGTGAGGGGTTTTATGGATATGCAACGCGGCAACGACCAGCCTATGGCGCGTCCTGGGCAGTCCGCACAACCGGTACAGCCGAAGTTTGAGCGGGCAAATAATTTTGGGAGCACTCCTGCAAAGCAAAGCAAGGACTCCATGATGATGTGGCACAAGAAAAAACTAATCTGCATTGTGATTGTGATTATCGCAGTTATTTTGTTGTGCTTTGTGTGTATGTGGGGCCGGCGTATGTGGTTCTCGAACGAGGGTTCCATTAACGGTGGCGAATATCAGGCGGTCTTCTTGACCAACGGCCAGGTGTATTTTGGAAAACTCAGTAACGTTGACGACGGCTACGCCAAACTGACAAATATTTACTACTTGCAGGTGCAGCAACAGGTACAGCCGACTACTGGCAGCAGTAACAGTCAGACGCCGCAGGTATCGTTGACCAAACTCGGCAACGAATTGCATGGGCCAGAAGATCAAATGTACATCGCCCACGATCAGATGCTTTTCTGGGAAAACTTGAAGGGTAACGGCAAAGTCGCCCAGGCAATCGCGCAGTATCTCAAGAATAATTCGAAGTAAGCGTTTTCGGTACAAACTAAAAGGGCTCCGATTGGGGGCTCTTTTAGTTGGGCCGTGGGAGACTAGCAGAAATGAGTTCACGCCGCCACCGGATTCCGCCTTCGCGGGAATGGCTGTAAAGATTATAATAAATGCGTGCACTACCTGCTTCAAAAATATCCCCTCATCTCTGACCAGGTCAGCCCGACTGAGGTAGACGTGATTTTGCACGAGCTCGAGGCGGTACTCGCAGATGATATCGAGGGTGACATAGTGGAGTTTGGCTGCTACAGCGGCACCACTTCCCTGTTTTTAAAGCGCCTTCTGGCCAACACCCGCAAGCAGCTGCATGTGTACGATTCTTTCGCTGGCCTGCCCACCAAAACCGACGCCGACCTCAGCCCGGCCGGCGAGCAGTTCAAAGCTGGCGAACTGAGCATCAGCAAAACCCAGTTCATAACCAATTTCAAAAAAGCCGGCTTACCGTTGCCAACTATCCACAAAGCCTGGTTTAGCGACCTAACGCCGGCCGATTTGCCCGAAAAAATCGCCTTTGCTTTTTTAGATGGTGATTTTTACGAATCGATTTGGCAAAGCCTCGCACTAGCCTGGCCTCGCCTGGTGCCTGGCGCAACTGTTATTATCGACGACTACCAGTCCGAAACCTTACCCGGTGCTCGTAAAGCCGTTGATGCTTGGCTTAAACTACATCCTGCCCCATACCGGCATCAAGCCAGCCTTGCCATCGTACATCTTGGGCGACCTTGACAACAAGGTACAACTACATTAAAATACCTTACCTGACCAGACAAGTGCTTTGACATTACCGTTTGGGGAGCAACCATGCAGCAGTCCACCGGCAACTTAGAACCTATTGCTTGCACATGCGACGATAAGCCCATAGAACCCGGCTTTTGTATATTATATGTGTCGGAGGGGCTCAATCTTGTCCACCAGGCTAACAGCGCAGAGTCGTCCAAACTTGCGAGGATGGGCATTTTAAACGAGACCGCCGAAAGAGGCAGACAACGATTTGCCAATACTTGCTATCGGGCTCGTGTTATCCAGCTACTGCTTCGGGGAATGGGCTACAAAGACATTGTCCACTTCCCCATCGATTCACTCGACAACGTTCATTTGATCATCGACCAATCCATGGAGGTTGAACTTACCAGCTTCCTTGAAAGCTTTTACTTCCGAGTAATCTGTAAACGTCCTTAGGTCAAAAAGACAGCGCAGCAATGCCTGTCTTTTTTACGCGCTTGGACTAGTTTTTCCTTCGAGCAACAGCAAATGCTCGTTGCGGTACTCGACAAATTCTTCCCGGTTGAGGCCGGCGTGCTTTATAAATGAGCTAATCTTTTCGCTGCCAATGAGGTGCGGCATCATCACATAGGTGGCACCAAGGTGGTACAATTCCACCGCTTGCTTATAGTCGTCGGAGTGGCAAATAATAATAGCGTTCGGGTTGCTGGCGATAACGTGGCGCACCAGGCCAACGTTAATGGCATGGTCGGTAATGGTCGAGACGATTAGCCTGGTTTTGGCGATGCCGATTTCTTGCAGCAATTCGAGATCCGTGACATCCCCGTAAAGGTTTGGGATGTGATGCGCTTCAAGATCTTCAATCACCTCTGGATTATAATCGACCACCACATAGCGCCGGCGCAAGGCTTTAAAACTTTTAACAAACTGCTCGCCGCCTTTTTGGTAGCCGAGCAGCACGAGTGGGTAAGCCTCGAGATGGTGGTGCTCTTCTTGGGTCACTTTGCGCTCAAAAAAGTGCAGGCCATGCTCAAAACGAGCAAACAGCTGCTCGTCGTACTGAATAAGATAGGTTGAGACAGCAATGGTGATGATAGCCGTCAAGGTGATAACCGTGCCAACATAGCCGCTGATCAGGCCACCCGTCTGCGCCAGCAGCACAAACACCAGAGAAAACTCGCTAACCTGGGCAAGGCTGATCGCTGCCTTAAAGCTGGTACGTTTGGTGTGGCCCAACCAGCCCATAGTCACAAGCGCGGTCAATGGTTTGATAAAAATAACGACAGCCGAAAAAAGCAGCGCCGGCACAAGGGCAGCAACGAGGTTACGCAGATCCAACCCTTCGCCCAGCGCTATAAAAAATACTACCACAAAAAAGTCGCGCAGCGGCTTAAGTCGCGAGGCGACCTCTTGGGCATACGGCAGCCGCGCCAGCGCCACGCCGGCGAACAAAGCACCAACTTCAATCGAAAAACCGGCAGTTTGGAACAGCATGGCAATCCCAAATCCCCACGCCAAAGCAAACAGAAACAGAAACTCTTGCGAACTGGCTACAAAACGCTCTATCCTAGGCAAAAGCTTGGTACTGACAAAAACTAGCACAGCCCCGACAATAGCGCCCTTCACTGCCAGCAAGCCAATCTCTCCAAACGACACGTCACCGTTTTTGCTTGCCGCTAAAAAGACCAGAGCAATACTGGCCACGAGGTCTTGCATCAGCAAAATGCCCAGGGCAATTTGGGCGTACAGCCGGGTTTGCTCGCGCTTGTCGGTAAAAAGCTTGATGATAATAATAGTGCTGCTAAAGCTAAGCGCAATACCAATAATAAAGGCTTCGTCCGAGCTAAACCCAATCAATTTGGCGGCAATAAATCCCGCCAGCGCGCTTAAAATTATCTGTACCGAAGCCGTGTAAAGTACTACCTTGCCCAGCCGCTTGATAACCTGGGTATTCAGGCCTAGGCCAATAATAAACAGCAGCAGCGAGATGCCAATGTCACTAAACGATTTAAACGACGTACCGTTCGGGATTAACCTGAGAAACGACGATCCCACCACCACGCCGGTCAAAATATACCCGATAATCAGCGGCTGCCGAAAAAAACGCATCACTGCCGACACGATAACGGCGATGACAATCACCAGGCTCAGTAGCGCAAAAAGATCAGCTTGCATTGTAGTTATTGTGGCATAATTGCTTGGCCTACTACAAGTCGGCGGTTCTCTCTGGGCTTATAACCGCCAGCTGTTTATGATACAATTGCCTCTGTTTGAATCACTTTTGATTTGTACATAACAAGGGAGATACCATGCGTGTTTGTTCATTAAATACCGGCGGCGGACGCCCCGTTCTGCACCAAAAAGCTGACCAGGGCTTTGCCTATGCGCCGCAGGATATTCCAGCACTTGCTTCGTTTGTTGTACGAGCTAATGCAGACGCCATTTGCCTTCAAGAGACATTGTTAAATTCGCAACAATCATTAGCCCATGATCTCGCAGCCTACTCACCCGGCCTTCAGTCCAGCCATGAGACAATCCTGCAAGGACCATTCGATCACCGTGCTATCTGCGCAACCTTATCGGTTGTTGGTGGCTGATTCCTTACGGGGTGAAAGACTCGTGCAATTCCCGCGCGAGTCTTTTGTACATCCCCCTATCCGTTTAAACAACAAGTGAGGCAAGCAGCGCTACGGCAAAAACCGCCATCACGCCAAAGGCGGCCCATAAACCAGCTTTCGACCATGGGCCGCTTTTGTGCTCGCCCATAATGTCCGCACGGCTTGAAACCTTGGCAATGAAGTAAATCAGCGGGACAGCCGCGATGCCGTTAAAAACAGCGGTCATGATAAGCGCCTTAATTGGGTCAAGGCCGATAAAATTAAACGACAATCCAATCAGCGTGCCCGCTATAATAACAAAATAAAATTCGCGGGCTTGTTTAAATTTACGGAAGAGCCCCTCGCGCCAGTTAAAACTCTCCGAAATAGCATAGGCCGACGATCCGGCTAGCACCGGAACCGCCTGCAAACCAATGCCAATTACCCCAACGGCAAAAATCAGTTTGGCCAAGAGGCCTGCGTTTGGGAAGGTGTGCACCAGCGGCTCCAGCGCCCGAGCCGCATCAGCCGCCGAGTTAATATTGGTAATACCATGCGCCCCTAGCACCACCGCACCGACCACGATAATAAACCAGGCCGAGACGTTAGAAAACAACATGCCCACCGCATTGTCAATGCGCAGCCGCCGTAAATAATCCTTCGAGAGTTTTGGCCGACCGCCGCGCTGCGCCAGGCGGTGCTGGGCAATTTCTTCCTCAACCACATTGCTGGTCTCCCAAAAAAACAGATACGGCGAGATGGTCGTGCCGAAAATGGCGACGATAATAAACAAAAACGCCTTGCTAAGTTCAATGTGCGGAATAAAGGTTTCCCGTAGCACCGTCCCCCACGGCACCTGCACCAAAAAAGCCGTAATAAAGTAGGCAAACAGCGTGGTGGCCAGCCATTTGAGAATCCGGATATAAGTGTGGTAGCTGATAAAAACTTCCAGCACCATAATAAGAAAAGCAAAGCCCACGGCCAGCAACGGCAGCGGCAGCTGCGGTACCACCAGCTGAGTACTAGCAGCCATGGCGCCAATGTCAGAGCCAATATTAAAGGTGTTAGCGGCAACAACCAGCAGAACCACCGGGTAGAGCACCTTCTTGGGGTAATGGTCGCGGATGGCAGCGGCCAAGCCCTTGCCAGTCACCGCCCCGACACGGGCACAGGCTTCTTGCACGGCCGTCATCAGCGGCAGCGTAAATAACATCGTCCACGGCATATGGAAACCGAACTGAGCGCCGGCTTGCGAATAAGTGGCGATGCCGGATGGGTCATCGTCTGCTGCACCCGTAACAATACCCGGGCCGAGGATACGCAAAAACCTCCCAAAGCCTTTCTTTTTGGCGCGGCGGGGAAACGCCGGGCAGGGATGACGTTTCAGCCGTTGCTCGGTGTTAGCAATCGCTTCGTCCGGCAATTCGGGCATAACTACATTATTTGATTTTTTCATAAAGTTTTAAGCTTTAATCTAAGCCTAGCGGATAGATAGCCGTTTGGCAACAGGCGCCCCTAACAGATGGCCGAAAACGCTTCAGCTTGACCCTTGGGGCAGGTTTTGTTAGAGTAGCATTTGTGTGCACGCAACCTCGGTGCGGTAATCGCCCGGCTTTAAAGTTGCGGCCAACAATAAAAAGGAGCAGCTAAAATGCCAATAAGCATTTGCAAGGTGCCAAGCCGAGCAAAGCATATTGAAGTGGAAGTGATCCCCGCCGACTGGCAACTGTATATAGAAATCCACTAAATATAATATCCCGCCCCTAGAAAGGCGGGTATTATATTTTGAAACGTCTACCAGCTAATTACCTGTTTTGAATCCAGCGCTAACGAGCGCCGTCTGCACTGCCTGCTGTAAGGCAGTCTGGCTAGTGCCAACATCGGTCGAAAGCACTTTGCCGTCTAGCACAAAAGTCGGCGTGCCATCGACTCCAAAATTCGCCCCGGTTGACCTGTCGCGGTTGATTTTATCTGCCACGGCACTACTGCTTAAGTCTTGGTGGTATTTGGTCATGTTGAGACCCACCGACTGGGCGTACTGATCGAAATCTTTATCACGGGTTGTTGAGTCCGTCTCACCCCAGGCCGACTGGCTTTGGTACAGTTGATCGAACATTTCGTAAAACTTGCCCTGCTGGCCGGCGGCTTCGGCGGCGGTGGCGGCAGCCAAGGCGTTAGGATGGATGGTGGTTAAGGGGAAGTCGCGGAAAATGAACGTTAAATTGTCTTTATAAGCATTTTTGAGAGCGCTGACCGTTGGGTACATTGCGCCGCAAGCAGGGCATTCGAAATCGCCATATTCAATCAGCGTGACTTTGCCAGCGGTCGAGCCAAATACGCGATCGGCAATCGGCCCCTGGGTAATAATTTTGGAAGCATCCCCCTTAAAAGTCGTGCTAGGGCTGCCGTTTTTGCTAGTGATAACAATCGCGGCAAACACGCCAATACAAATAACAGCAAAAATAATCCAACGGGTTTTGTTCATGGGTTTATCATACCGTAAATCGGCTGGCTGCGCTAGCAACAACTAGGCAATGTTGGCGGGCGGGTATTTTTTGCCGCGCACTTCGACAACCGACTCAACATCACCCGGCTTAAACGCTTGCTTAAAATAATCGATGGCTATAGCGGTGTCAAAATCGCGGCACGAGTACACATCGGCCGTCACAAACCGCCGCCCCGGGAA
>Ga0247678_1000212_pt1 | contig 13166 bp, 13 predicted proteins | sample CNK19_metaG_FD_182801 | JGI IMG/M metagenome (GOLD analysis project Ga0247678, IMG submission 182801) | Soil microbial communities from Purdue University Martell Research Forest, Indiana, United States - CNK19 | ecosystem: Environmental > Terrestrial > Soil > Temperate forest > Bulk soil... | reverse complement strand
CCTTCAGGGCAAAGCAGACCTCGCCGTCGCGGTTCGTTTCCAGGGTGAGCGCGTAGCCCGCGGCCTCGGCCTGCCGCGCGGCCTGGTAGAGCCCGATGCCGAGCCCGCCTTGCGAGGCGACGGGGCCGCGGAAGAGGCGCGCGGCGAGCTCCTCCGGCACGGCGCGCCCCGAATCCTTCACTCGCAGCGCGACTTCGCCGTCGAGCTCGAGCGAGACGACGATGCGCACCGAGGGGTCGGCCTCGCGCTTGGCGAGGGCGTTGCGCATCAGGTTGTCGCCGACGCTCTCGAAGAGCGAGCGCGGCAGCCGCACTCCGGTGCGGCCGCGGGCGAGGTCGAAGTGCACGCCTTCGGCCCGGTGCTGGCGCACCAGGCGCTCCCACCAGGCGTGCGCCGAGACATAGCTCTCGCCGTCTTCGTGAGGCCGTTGCAGCTTCTCGAGCGTCGCCGCGAGCCGCTGCGTGATGGCCGGGAGCTGGCGCCGCACCAGCGCCTGCAGGTCGCGCGAATCGCGGTTGCGCTCGTCGGCGGCGACCGAGCACAGCACGTTCAGCGACTGCAACAGATTCTTGATGTCATGCGTCATGCGCGCGCCGGTCTCGTGCACCGCCTGCAGATAGCTCTGCTGGCGCAGCTGCTCCTCGCGCAGCTTCGCGATGTAGAACTCGCCGAGCAGCTGGCCGAGAAGGTGCAGGTGCCAGTGCAGGGCCGGGCTCATGCGGAAGCGCGAGTACACCGTGAGGGCGAGGGCGCTGTTCTGGAATTCGACGCGGCTCGGCGTGGTCTCGCCCTGCTCGCCCTGGGACTCCCCCGCGCGCCAGGTCACGCCCGCCACCGACGGCAGCCGGCGCAGCGCCGCCAGCGCCTCCACCAGGAAGCGGTCGGGGCGCGGCTCGAGCTGCGCGAGCTCGGCGAGAAAGTGCAGCCACTTCTCCACCGGCAACCCGATGGAGAAGAGGTAGCGCACGAAGAACACGTTGAGCCCGCTGAACCCCCCGCGCGGGTTCCACGCCAGGCCGACGAGCAGCACGGCGCCGGCGGTCATGAACACCGTGTAAGTCAGCGCCTCGAGGTACCCGGTGCGGCGCACGGTCATCAGGGCGAAGCTGCCGAGGATGACCACGCCGAGCAGCAGCATGAGGAACACGCTGTAGAAGAAGTCGATCATCTGCGCCTGCTCGGGCGGGTCGGGCTCGACCGGAATCAGCGCGATGAGGACGAAGACGAGCGGCAGCCCGAACTCGGCCGCCGAGTGCACCTCCGGAACGATCTCGCGGCGCGGGGCGATCTCCGGGAGGATCACCACCGCGAGCAGCGCGAGGAGGTACACCAGCACGAGCAGGTAGCAGCGCCGCTGCCAGCGGGCGTGCTGCTGGTAGACCTTTCCGCCCACCAGGCCGGCGAGCACCACCACCCAGAAGGCGAGCAGCCACCAGTCGAGCTGCAGCATCACGGTGAATGCGACCAGGGCGAGGATCAGGCCCTGCAACGGAGAAACGTGCTGCTCCGCCCGCAGGAAGGGCTGCCACAGCAGCACCACCCCGAAGTGCGCGAGCAGCAGCGCGCGCGCCCACGGGTCGGCCACGCCGCGGAACACCGCGACGTGCAGCAGCGCCAGCATGGCGACGACGATGAGCCGCCAGTAGCGGCGCGTGAAGTCCCAGGTCGCGGCGGCGAGGCGGCTGAAGTATGGCGCCGGGAGGCTTTCGGGTTGCATGACGAATTCGCGACGGCTAGTCTACAAACGAAACCATGCCCTCCGCCAATCTCGTCCGACTCGTGCTGCTCGAAGCTCGGCGCGGCGCGCTGCCGTGGCTCGCGCTGACGGCGGTCGCGCTGAGCCTGGGCCTCGCCGCCTTTCTGTCGCAAGTGGCGCTCACCGAAAGCCGCAGCCTGCAGGCGGCGATCGTGGCGGCGGTGCTGCGCGTGTGCGCGGTGTTCCTCGTCGCCGCGCACGTCGCCGCGAGCGTGCTGCGCGAGATCGACGACAAGGGCCTGGAGCTGATGCTCTCGTTGCCGCTCGCGCGCTCGTCCCAATACACGGGCCGGTACCTCGGCTTCGCCTTGTGCGGGTGCCTCCTCGCGCTCTTTTTCGCGCTGCCGCTGCTCTTCTGGGCAACGCCCGCGGCGGTCGCGCTATGGGGTGTTTCGCTCGCCTTCGAGGCGGCGCTGATGGCGGCGGCGGCGCTCTTCTTCGCCATGTCGCTCGGGCAGCTCCTGCCTGCCATCGCGGCGAGCGCGGGGTTCTACCTGCTCGCCCGCGCCATGGCGAGCATCCAGGCCATCGCCACCGGGCCGCACCGCGACGAGTCGACCGCGGACCGGTTCGCGCGCTGGGCCGTGGATGCCGTGGCGCTGCTTTTCCCGCGGCTCGACAACGTAACCCGGACCGAGTGGCTGCTCTACGGCACGCCGCAGGCGGGCGCCTATGCTGCCGCGCTCGGCGCGCTGGCGGTTTACGGGCTGCTGCTCATCGCGGCCGGCCTGTTCGACTTCCATCGCCGCAGCGCATGAGCTCGGAGCTGCGCCCGCTTTCCGCGGTTCCCTTCTGGATCTGTGCCGTGCTCGCGCTCGCCCTCGGAGTGCAGATCGCTTCGCGCCTCTCGACTCCGGCGCTGCGCGCGAGCGCGGATCTCCCGCCGCCGCCGCGCCCGGAGGCGCTGCGCCTCGCGAGCTTCGCGGAAGAGCCGGCGGCCGCGCGGCTCGCGATGCTCTACCTCCAGGCGTTCGACTACCGCGGCGATAACCGCATCCCGTATCAGAAGCTCGATTACGGCCGGCTGATCGGCTGGCTCGGCGCCATCCTCGCGCTCGATCCGCGCAGCGACTATCCGCTGTTTTCGGCGGCGCGGATCTATGCCGAAAACCCGGACCCCGCGCGCAGCCGTCAGATGCTGGAGTACGTGTACCGCGCGTTCCTCGACGATCCGAACCGGCGCTGGCCCTGGCTCGCCCACGCCGCGCTCCTGGCGAAGCATCGCCTCCACGACCTGCCGCTCGCGCTGCGCTACGCGCGCGCGGTCGAGCGCGACACCACCGACCCGAACGTTCCGTCGTGGGCAAAGCAGATGCAGATCTTCATCCTCGAGGACATGAACGAGCTCGAGGCCGCCAAGACCATGATCGTGAGCCTCCTCGAGAGCGGGCGGATCCACGACCCGGCGGAAATCCGCTTTCTCAAGGAGCGGCTGCAGGAGCTCGCGGCGCGGCAGGCTCGCCGGCGCTGAACCGTCGGAATCCCGACGGAAGCGTTGGGTCGCCGACATAGCACTTATTTCCTAACCCTTGATTACATGTGACTTTTCGGTTCATCCGCACTGGTACGGCTATTGCGTAGTAGAGGGCACAACTATTGGCCCAGGGGAGCTGGGCATAAGGGGACTTCTATGAACAAGTCACAAAAAGGCTTCACGCTGGTCGAAATCGCCATCGTGCTGGTGATCATCGGGTTGCTGCTCGGCGGCATCCTGAAGGGCCAGGAAATGATCACGCAGGCGAAGATCAAGAATGTCATCGCCGACGTCACCGGCGTTTCGGCCGCCATGTACGGCTACCAGGACCGCTACCGCGCGCTGCCCGGCGACGACAAGGGCGCGGGTCGCTGGACCGCTGCCCCAGCCGCGGCCCCTGGTAACGGCAACGGGGTCATCGAGGGGACGTACGGGTCCGCGAATGCAGCGGATGAGTCGCGAAACTTCTGGGACCATCTGCGTCGCGCCGGTTTCGTCGGCGGCGCCGGTACCGAGAATCCGTTCAACGCGGTCTCCGGCAAGATGGGAGTTCAGACGGGCGACGGCTCCAGTGCGACGCCGCCTGGAGTTCTCGGCAAAGGCGGCGCTCAGTTCTTCACCGGCCTTATCCTGTGTTCGGCGAACCTGCCGGACAAGATCGCCATCTCGGTCGACTCGCAGATGGACGACGGAGTGGGCGACGCCGGCAGCGTGCGCGCGCTGCAGGGCGGCGCCAACCCGGCGCTTCCCTCGGGAGGCAATGCCAGTCCTTACACCGAAGACGGCGTGAGCACGTACGTGATCTGCCGTCAGATGTAGCCTCGAAGGCTCTCGAAAAAGCCGGCTGCGCGCCGGCTTTTTTTTCGCCTAGCCGCGCAGCAGCCGGTCCTCGGCCGCTTCGAGCGCGTCGGGCTGGCCGAGGAGGACCACCACGTCGCCGGGCTGCAGCGGGCCGGCGTCGCTCGCGGCGAGGTTCATGCGCACGCCGCGGCGGCGCACCGCCCGCACCTGCACGCCGCCGAGGCGCAAGTCGGCGAGCGCCCGGCCTACGGCGTGGGCCTGCGCATCGAGCGTGATCGAATGCAGCCGCGCCGGGGCTTCCTGCGCGTGCTGCCCGTCGCTTTCGCCGCGGAAAAGCCCCCGCAAGAGCTCGTAGTGCTCCTCGCGCACCTGGGCCACGCGGCGCATCACCCGGCTGAGCGGCATGCCGAGCCAGACGAGGGTATGCGAGGCGAGCATCACGCCGGATTCGAAGGCCTCGGGCACGACTTCCGAGGCGCCGGCCGCGCTCAGCCGCTCGATGTCGGCCTCGTCGCGCGCCCGCACGACGACCGGCACGCGCGCGTTGAGCTCGTGCACATGCGCGAGCACGCGCACGGCCGCGTTCGCGTCGGCGAAGGTGATCACCAGCGCCGCCGCGCGCGCGATGCCGGCGGCGACGAGCGCCTCGCGCCGCGCGCTGTCGGCGAATACCACCGTGTCGCCGGCGGCGGCGGCCTCGCGCACCCGCTCCGGGTCGAGGTCGAGCGCCACGTAGCGCACGCCCTCCGCCGCGAGCAGCCGCGCGAGGCGCTGCCCGTTGCGCCCGTAGCCGAGGATGATGACGTGGCGCTCCGCCTCGATCGACTGCACCGCGACCTGGTGCAGCGCAAGCGAGCGCAGCATCCACTCGGAGCGCGACAGCCGCATCACGATGCGGTCGCTCGCCTGGATCAGGAACGGCGTCGCGAGCATCGACAGGATCATCGCCGCGAGCAGCACCTGCAGGAAGCGCTCGGGCACGACGCCCGCGGCGCTGGTGAGCGCGAGCAGCACGAAGCCGAACTCGCCGGCCTGCGCGGCCGCGAGGCCGACGCGCAGCGCCGTGCCGGGCGCCGCGCCGAAGGCACGCGACAGCGCCGCGATCAGCGCGAACTTTCCCGCCATGAGCGCGGCGAAGAGCGCCACCACGTAAACGAGCTCGCGCAGCACGAGCGGCAGGTTGAGCAGCATCCCGACCGTGACGAAGAAGAGCCCCAGCAGCACGTCGCGGAACGGCTTGATGTCCTCCTCGACCTGGAAGCGGTACTCGGTCTCCGAGATCAGCATCCCGGCGAGGAAGGCGCCGAGCACCATCGAGAGCCCGGCGAGCGACGTGAGGTACGCCATCACCAGGATCACGAGCAGCACGTTCAGCACGAAGAGCTCGTTCGAGCGCCGGCGCGCCACCACGCCGAGCCAGCCGCGCATGAGGCGCGGCCCGGCGACGATCACGATGGCGAGCGCCGCGACCGCCTTGCCGAGCGCGATGGCGAGCGCCGCGCCGAGCTCGCCGCCCGGCTGCCCGAGCGCCGGCACGATCACGAGCAGGGGCACCACCGCGAGGTCCTGGAACAAGAGCACGCCGATGATCTCGCGGCCGTGCGGCGAATCGAGCTCCATGCGCTCGGCGAGCATCTTCGACACGATCGCGGTCGACGACATCGCCACGATGCCTCCGAGCGCGAGCCCGGCCTGCCATCCCCAGCCGGCGAGCGCGGCGGCCGCCATCACGATCGCGACCGTCGATGCGACCTGCGCGAGGCCCAGGCCGAACACCACGCGGCGCATCGCCAGCAGCCGCGACAGGCTGAACTCCAGGCCGATCGAGAACATCAGGAACACCACGCCGATCTGCGCGAGCAGGCGCGTGTCCTCGCGCTCCGGCGACATCAGGTGCAGCGCGTACGGTCCGAGCGCGAGCCCGGTGACGAGATAGCCGATCATCGCCGGCAGACGCAGGCTCCTGCAGGCGACGACCGCCACCACCGCGCAGGCGAGCACGATCAGCACCGCTTGCAGGGAAACGGCGGCAGGGTCCATGGGCTATACTCAGCGCGCATGATAAGGGCAGCTTCGAAGACGCGGCACGGCCAGTCGGCGGGCCGCGGAGAAACGGCGCTCGAGCTGGCGCGGCGCGTGCTCGCGATCGAGGCCGACGCGGTGCGCGCGCTCATCGAGCGCGTCGACGAGCGCTTCCTTGCCGCGGTTTCGCTCATCCTCGAGCGGCGCGGCCGCGTGGTGGTGAGCGGCATCGGCAAGTCCGGTCACATCGCGCGCAAGATCGCCTCGACGCTCGCCTCGACCGGCACGCCGGCGGTGTTCCTGCATCCCGCCGAGGCGCTGCACGGCGACCTCGGCATGATCGAGGCCGGCGACGTGTTCGTCGCCATCTCGCATTCGGGCGAGAGCGAGGAGCTCCTCAACATCATCCCGCAGGTGAAGCGCCGCGGCGCCAGGCTGATCGCGCTCACCGGCCGGCGCGACTCCACGCTGGCGAAGGAAGCGGACGTGCTGCTCGACGCCGGCGTGGCGCAGGAAGCCTGCCCGCACAATCTCGCGCCCACCGCGAGCACCACCGCCGCGCTCGCCCTCGGCGATGCGCTCGCCGTGGCGCTGCTCGACGCGCGCGGCTTCTCGGCCGACGACTTCGCGCGCTCGCACCCCGGCGGCGCGCTCGGCCGGCGCCTGCTCACGCACGTGAGCGATGTCATGCGCAGCGGCGCGGACCTGCCGGTGGTGCCCGAGGACGCGAGCTTCAAGCAGGCCCTGCTCGAGATTTCGCGCGGCCGCATGGGCATGACGGCCGTGCTCGACGCCGAGAGCCGCGTACGCGGCATCTTCACCGACGGCGACCTGCGCCGCTCGCTCGAGAAGGGCGTCGACCTCGAGCGCACGCGGATCACCGACGTGATGACGCCCGGGCCGCGCACCATCCGGCCCGAGGCGCTGGCGGTCGAGGCCGTGCAGATCATGGAGCGCCACAAGGTGAACCAGCTCCTGGTGGTCGACGGGGACGGGCGCCTCGCGGGGGCGCTCAACATGCACGACCTCTTCCGCGCCAAGGTCATCTAGCGCCCCAGGGCATGCCGATCTCCGCTCCCGACGCGCTGGAACGGGCCCGGCGCGTGCGGCTCATGATTTTCGACGTCGACGGGGTGCTCACCGACGGCCGACTCTGGTACGGTGCCGGCGGGGAGGAGCTCAAGGTGTTTCATTCCTTCGACGGGCACGGGATGAAGATGCTCGCGGCGAGCGGCGTCGCCTGCGCCGTGCTCTCGGGCCGGCGCTCGGGCGCGGTGGCGGCCCGCTGCGGCGAGCTCGGCGTGGCGCACGTCCTGCAGGGCATCGACGACAAGCTTCCGGCCTTTGAAAAATTGCGCACCAGTCTCGCGCTGTCCGCGCAGGACTGCGGTTTCATGGGCGACGAGGTCGTGGACCTGCCGGTGCTCGAGCGCTGCGGCTTCGCCTGCGCGCCGCCCGAGGCGCGCGAGGCGGTGCTTGCGCGCGTGCACTATGTTGCCGCGGCGGCCGCGGGCCGCGGCGCGGCGCGCGAGGTGTGCGAGTTCGTGATGCGCGCCCAGGGCACGCTCGAGCGCGCGCTGCAGGGACGCCTCGCATGAGATTCAGCACGACGCGGCTTTTCCCGCTCGCGCTGATGCTCTCGCTTGCGCTGCTCACGTTCTACCTCGACCGCATCGTGAGCGAGGACGAGGCCGCGCCGACCAAGCGCCGCCACGACCCCGACTACATCATCACCGACTTCACCAGCACGACCTACGACCGCGAAGGCCGGCCGCTCAGCCTGTTGTCGGCGGCGCGCATGCTGCACTATCCCGACGACGACACCACGGAGCTGTCCGCGCCGCACATGCTGCAGACGCGCCCCGCCGAGCCGCGCATGTCCGTGACCGCCGAGCGCGGCGCGGTATCGGCCGACGGCGAGGAGATCTTCCTCTACGACAACGTCGTCCTGGTGCGCGAGGCGGACGGCGAGCGCCCGGAGGCGCGGCTCACCACGAGCTTCCTGCACGTGCTGCGCGAGCGCGCGCTCGTGCGCACCGACCGGGAGGTGACGATCGTCGAGGACTCGCGCTCCCTCACCGGCCGCGGCATGGAATACGATGCCGAGTCGCGCGTGTTCAACCTGATGGCGGACGTCCGCGGACGCTTCGAGCCGAAGAAATGACGCGCGGGATTTTCATTGTATTTCTGATTGCTGTTTTGCCCGCGTGGGCCGAGAAGGCAGATCGCGACAAGCCCACCCAGATCGAGGCGAACCGCATGAGCGCGGACGACGTCAAGCGCATGACGATCTTCGAGGGCAACGTGATCCTGACCAAGGGGACAGTCGCGGTGCGCGCCGAGCGCATCATCGTGCGCCAGGACGCCGAGGGCTACCAGCTCACCAGCGCCACCGGCGCGCCGGTGCGCTTCAAGCAGAAGCTGGACCCGAAGGAAGGCGAGAAGGAGGGCCAGTGGATGGACGGCGAGGCGTTGCGCGTCGAGATCGACGAGCGCAAGCAGACCCTTGAGCTGTTCGACAACGCGCGCGTCAACCGCGGCGGCGACCAGGTGACCGGCGCCTACATCTTCGTCGACCAGCGCTCGGATTTTTACCAGGTGACCACCGGCAAGGGGGGCAAGGAACCGGGCCGGGTCACCATGACCATGCAGCCCAGCAAGGGCGCCGGCGTCAGCAAGGACGGGAAGAAATGACGGACCGGCGACGGACCCCGTCTTTCCTGGAAGCGCGTTGAGCCAGCTGCGCTCGCAGAGCCTGCGCAAGCGCTACAAGTCCCGCACCGTGGTGCAGGACGTTTCGCTCGAGGTCACGAGCGGCGAAGTCGTCGGCCTGCTCGGCCCCAACGGCGCCGGCAAGACGACCTGCTTCTACATGATCGTGGGGCTCGTGCCGGTCGACGCGGGCTCGATCCACCTCGACGGCAACGAGCTCACGCATCTGCCGATCCACCGGCGCGCGCGCCTGGGCATCTCCTACCTGCCGCAGGAGAACTCGGTGTTTCGACGCCTCTCGGTGGAGGAGAACGTGCAGGCGATCCTCGAGCTGCAGGGCCTGCCGCAGGCCGACATCGAGGCGCGCCTGGTGGAGCTGCTGAAGGACCTGAACATCGCGCACCTGCGCAAGCACACCGCGATCTCGTTGTCGGGGGGCGAGCGGCGCAGGCTGGAGATCGCGCGCGCGCTCGGCACGCGTCCGGCGTTCATCCTGCTCGACGAGCCCTTCGCCGGCGTCGACCCGATCGCGGTGCTCGACATCCAGCGCATCATAAGGTTCCTCAAGGAGCGCGGCATCGGCGTGCTCATAACAGACCATAACGTCCGGGAAACGCTCGGCATCTGCGATCGCGCGTACATTATCAATGAAGGCGCGGTGCTCGCCTCGGGCCATCCGGAGGAGATTGTTTATAATGACAACGTGCGCCGGGTGTATCTGGGAGAGAACTTCCGGATGTAGCTCGATCGTCGCTTTGTAACCTTCGGCCCGGCAATCTGCGCATCTCGATGAAGCCCTCGCTGCAGTTTCGCCTATCCCAGCACCTCACGCTGACGCCGCAGCTCCAGCAGTCGATCCGGCTGCTGCAGCTCTCCACGGTCGAGCTCAACCAGGAGATCGACCGCATCCTCATGGAGAACCCGGCGCTCGAGCGCGAGGACGCGGAAGGCGGCGAGCACGAAGCGGCGGCCCCCGTTACCCCGGTTTCATCCAGCAGCAGCGCGCCCACCGAGCCGGCTCCCGCCGAGACCGACTGGTCGGCCGACATTGCCTCGAGCTGGCGCGGCGCGCCCGAGGACGAGGAGGACGGCGACCGCAGCTTCGGCACGCCCGACACGCCGACGCTGCGCGACCACCTGCTCTCCCAGCTCACGCTGACGAAGCTCGACGAGCGCGACCGCGCCTTCGTCATGGTGCTGATCGACGCGCTGGACGAGGACGGCTACATGACGCAGCCGCTCGAGGAGATCGCGGCGCTGCTGCCGCCCGAGGCCGAGGCCGGGATGGAGGAGCTCGCCATCGCGCTGCGCCACCTGCAGCACTTCGAGCCCGCCGGCGTCGGTGCGCGCTCCCCGGGCGAATGCCTTTGTCTTCAACTAAAAATACTGGAACATGATGCAGTGCAAGGCTTGGCGCTCGAGATCGCCGAAAAGCACCTCGATCTCCTCGCGAGCCGCGACTACACGCGGCTGAAGAACGTCACCGGCGCGGGCGAGGAGACGCTGCGTGCGGCGCAGCGCCTGATCCAGAGCCTGAACCCGCGGCCGGGCGCGTCCTTCGCCAAGGTCGAGGCGCGCTACGTGATCCCGGACGTCATCGTGAAGAAGGTGCGCAACGTCTGGCGCGCCAGCCTCAACCCGGACGCCATGCCGCGCCTGCGCATCAACCGCCTGTACGCCGAGCTCGCCGCGGGCGCCCGCGCCGGCGGCGCCGGCATCTCGTCGCAGCTGCAGGAGGCGCGCTGGCTGATCAAGAACGTGCAGCAGCGCTTCGACACCATCCTGCGCGTGTCGCAGGCGATCGTCGAGCGCCAGCGCCACTTCCTCGAGCACGGCGAGGTGGCGATGCGCCCCCTGGTGCTGCGTGAGATTGCCCAAACGCTCAGCCTGCACGAGAGCACCATCTCGCGGGTCACGACGCAGAAGTTCATGGCGACCCCGCGCGGCACCTTCGAGCTCAAGTATTTCTTCGGCAGCCACGTCGCCACCGAGGCGGGCGGCGCCGCCTCGTCGACCGCGATCCGCGCGCTCATCAAGCAGCTCGTGTCCGCGGAAGACGCCAAGGCCCCGCTCTCCGACGCGCGCATCTCGCAGATCCTCGGTGAGCAGGGCATCGTGGTGGCCCGGCGGACTATTGCCAAGTACCGCGAGTCGCTGCAAATTCCTCCCGTCAACCAGCGCAAAGCTCTGTAGAGACGAACGCTCGATGAAGCCGAGCGCTAACAGCAAGGAGACGCGATGAACCTTAGCGTGAGCGGCCACCATCTCGACGTGACCCCCGCGATCCGAACCTACGTCCAATCCAAGCTGGAGCGGGTGACGCGGCACTTCGACCACGTGATCGACGCCCATGTCATCCTCACCGTGGACAAGCTGCGGCAGAAGGCCGAAGTGACGCTGCACGTGCGCGGCAAGGACCTGCACTGCGAGTGCGAGGACGCCGACCTCTACGCCGCCATCGATCTCCTCGCCGACAAGCTCGACCGCCAGGTGCTGCGCTACAAGGACAAGCGCTACGACAAAAGAGCATGACAAGAGGTATGATGCCCCGCCCTCACGAGCCATGACCCTGGTCGCCAAGCTTCTGAACCCCGCCGACGTGGTCCTCGACATGCAGGTGTCGAGCAAGAAGCGCCTGTTCGAGCAGGTGGGGCTTCTCTTCGAGAACCAGCACGCGATCGCACGCAGCGTGGTGTTCGACAGCCTGTTCGCGCGCGAGCGCCTCGGGTCCACCGGCCTCGGCCAGGGCGTCGCCATCCCGCACGGGCGCATCAAGGGGCTGAAGGAGGCCCTGGGGGCGTTCATCCGCGTCGCCCAGCCGGTGCCGTTCGACGCGCCCGACGGCAACGCCGTGACGCTGGTCTTCGTGCTCCTGGTGCCCGAGAAGGCGACCGAGAAGCACCTGCAGATCCTCTCCGAGCTCGCGCAGATGTTCAGCGACAAGGTGCTGCGCGAAGCCATGACCCGGGCGCCCGATGCGGCGGCCCTGCACCAGCTCGTCACTGCTTGGCAGCCGGATGCTGCAGGTCAACGTCGCGCGGCTGCATGACGATACGCGCGAGGCGCTGGCGCTCGCCTGGATAGCAGGCCGCGAGGGCGGCACTGCCGTACGTCGTGAGGCGGCGCAGGCCGCCTCGGTCATCGGCCACCTCAACCTCACCCATCCCAACAGCATCCAGGTCATCGGCGCGTACGAGGCCGGCACGCTCGGCGCGCACGTGGCGCGCCTGTTCGAGGCCCATCCCGCCGCGGTCATCGTCGCCGACGGGGTGAGCCCGCCGCAGGCCCTGATCGAAATCGCCGCGCGTACCCACACTCCGCTTTTCGCCTCGCCGCTGCCGGCGCCGCGCGTCATCGAGGTGCTCGCGCGCTACCTCGCGAAAGCGCTCGCCGAGACCACCGAGCGGCACGGCGTGCTGATGGACGTCCTCGGCCTCGGCGTGCTCATCACCGGAGAATCGGGCGTGGGCAAGAGCGAGCTCGGGCTCGAGCTCATCAGCCGCGGCCACGGCCTGGTCGCCGACGACGTGGTGGAGATCTCGCGCATCGCGGTGAACACCCTCGAGGGGCGCTGCCCGCCGATGCTCAAGGATTTCCTCGAGGTGCGCGGCCTCGGGCTCCTCAACATCCGCACCATCTTCGGCGAGACCGCGGTGCGGCGGAAGATGAAGCTGCGCCTGGTCGCGCACCTGGAGCGCCAGGCGATCGGGCGTGACCCGACCGAGCGCCTGCCGCTCGCGGCGCTGTCGGAGGACATCCTCGGCGTGACCGTCGGCAAGGTCATCATCCCGGTCGCCGCCGGGCGCAACCTCGCCGTGCTCGTGGAGGCGGCGGTGCGCAACCAGATCCTCAAGCTGCGTGGCATCGACTCGATGGCCGAATTCGTCGCACGCCAGAGCGCCGAGCTTCAGATCCCCGACGACGACGACGATCTTTGATGCAGCTCATCCTGGTCAGCGGCCTCTCCGGCTCGGGCAAGAGTATCGCCCTGCATGTTCTTGAAGATGCGGGTTACTACTGCGTCGACAACCTGCCGGCGACCCTGCTCCTCGAGGTCGCGGATTTCCTGACCGTATCCGGCCAGGAAAAAGCCGCGATCAGCGTCGATGCGCGCAGCGCGGCGCTCGCCTCGCTGCCGGCGCACGTCGAAGCGCTGAAAGGCCGCGGCGTCGACTGTCGCGTGCTCTACCTCGAGGCGAGCACGCCGACGCTGCTGCGCCGCTTCTCCGAAACGCGCCGCAAGCATCCGCTCCTCGGGACCGACCTTTCCCTGCCCGAGGCGATCGAGCACGAGCGCAGCCTCCTCGCGAGCGTCGCGGTGCTCGGGCAGCGCATCGACACCAGCGAGCTGCAGGCGCGCGTGCTGCAGAACTGGATCCGCGACCTCCTCGGCATCGGCTC
>Ga0247678_1000208_pt1 | contig 13370 bp, 23 predicted proteins | sample CNK19_metaG_FD_182801 | JGI IMG/M metagenome (GOLD analysis project Ga0247678, IMG submission 182801) | Soil microbial communities from Purdue University Martell Research Forest, Indiana, United States - CNK19 | ecosystem: Environmental > Terrestrial > Soil > Temperate forest > Bulk soil... | reverse complement strand
GGGTAGTTTAAACTACAGGAATATGGCAATTTTTATAGTGTAGTTTTGGTGGTGAAATATTTAGGCCTTTTTCTTGCATACGTCCATAGGATAGCATATATTTGAGTATGAAAAAGTACATTCAAATCAAAGGACAATAAACGTTACTTGCATTGAGTCTACACACTTTTATCATTTAGTCAAAGATGAACCTACTACTGATCCTTACCAATAAAACAATATAACTATGAAACTCAAAATCTACTTCTACAAACACGGCTTTCAAACTGACGGTGTTAGTTTGTGGGTTGTACAACAAGGTCGTAACAAATGGTACGCCAATGAAGTTGTTATCTGTCGTTCTATTGAGGGTGTGTTTCAAAACAAAAATCCACACGCTTATTTCCAGACTGTAGCATCGGAGGTAGAACCGATGTTTATGTTACCTATCAAGAAAAGACACTTCCAAAAAATCGTAATCCTATGACACCCTCACCCATCAAAACAAACCAACTCGAGAACGCTATCCATTTCACGAAGTTGGACATTGCAGAGCGTAAGAAAGGTATCGACCATTGTGTATTGTTCCGTAAGGAGTTGGTCGATTCGATCAACGTTAATATGTCCAGTTCGCAGGTAGCAAGGATAGAGAGTATGTTGGAGGACAACAACATCAGGCTTGACGAGTTGAAGACAGAGGTTCGCAAGTTGGAAAACAGGCTGAATATCGAAGAAAAAAGACTGACCGATTATTTGCAAAGTTGCAAGGAATAGCTATCTTCATACCATGAAAACACAAACCGATTATCTAGGTGTCTCCCAAAAGGACATCGAAGCGATTGAGAGTTTGATAAACGATTACGGACACGTAGTAAATCAGAGGACTCTCATAAAGTACATGGAGTATATCTGCGAAAATATCACACCCGCGCACTATATGGTCGCAGGGTATCTGATAGGCGAAAAGGTAGCGGCCTTTGACAGCGACCGAAAAATTCAACAAATTTTATCATTATGCCAAAGGCAAAATTAATACTCACCAACGCGGAGGAAATCAAAAAACTGCCAGTCGCTGCCGAGCTAGCTGGTATCACGCTTGGAGTGGAACCCTACAAAGTGGGTAAGGAGGTTCACATGGAAATGACGTTCCGTGAACCTTCGCAGTTGTACCGTATGGGTCAATACTCACGTGATGTCAGCGACACCGACATCAAAGCGTTCGATGACCGCAAGGCTGCTAAGTTGGCAAAACGTCAAGCATCACAACCTGTAAAAAGTAAGCCATGAGTAGAGAGACGCTATCTTCTGGTGCCAAATTTGTGAAGTTCGGTGAAGGTGAGGGAAGGATCAAAACCCTTTCAGGCACTTTTACAGGGCTTGAAATCAAGGCCGAACAGGACAACGAGAAAGAAGGTCGCAAACAAGGCGACTTGATGGGGTACGAGTTCGTGGACAGTGAAGGCGAACTTCATTTGGTAGGTGCCACGGATGCTATCCAGAAAGCCATGCAAAAAGTAAAGAAGGGTGATTTGATCCATTTCACTTGGATTGAAAAAATCGAGCAAGGCAATGGGAGGTCGTTTAACCGTTTCAAAATTGAGCGCGAGGTTATCACTCAAGCTTAAGGAAATAATTGAACGGCTCGATTTGGTAATAGTAAAAAAGACCCCTCTTGACTAGGAGGGGTTTTCTTTTTATCTTAAGCAAAATTCACCATGGACAATCAGGTAATCATTACTATAGCGGTCGAATCCAACGACCATTTGGAGACGTTGAGGGTGTTGGCTGTTTTGGAGACAATGATTAAGGAAGGCCAGAAACCAGAATTCAAGAACAGGTACGGGATGACTATCACCTGTTGCGATGAGTTTGCAAGCCTGATAGTCAAACACGAACAATCCAACTAATGAAAAAATCGAACAATGAAAAACGGAACAGGACTTCGAGGTCTTCGAAAGCAGGTCGAAACGTTTTGGCAAAGAGTGTTAAGGTTCATAAGAAAGCAGCGACCAAGCGCAAAGGAAAAAGCGCTCGCAATGCCGGACGATCTCGAAAAAGGCAAACAAGTTGTGGTCTTTAAGAAAGCAAAAACACGGACATCGTTAAAGAACAACATTCTCACAATAGATTTGCAGGACAACAAAAAACTGCAATCAAAGATTGCATCATTGAATGATTGGCCTAATAAAGAGACTGATAAGTTCCGTGATAAATACCCCGACAAATTCCCACGTGGTTATCAGGTTATTCTGACAACCAAAAAAGGTAACAAGGAATTTCACCAAAGTTCAAAAATGTCGTTCGAGGCCGTCACCCCTGAAAATGTCAAGAAAGCCGTCAAAGAATCCATCATGGAATTTCAAGATAATTTTTTTGAGATATTGAACGCTAGCGGTGATGAAATAACTACTAGTAGTTCATGGGTTTTTGATCCCTCTAAAGTGTCAAGGGTTACCGTGAGGTATTTCTATGCCCAATAAGAATAACATACTTCACAGACTGGTACCCCGTGTAAGACTCCTCACCGACTTCTACGTCTTTGACGTGGAGACGAAAGTGACCTATAAGGAATGGTGCGAACAGCGAAGGATATTCAACCCTTCATTTAAAATACCACCGAAACGCAAAGGCATCTATTGGGGGCTGAAGTCGCGCCCTGAAAACTTCGTGTTCGGTGTCATACACGGTCTTAACTACACCAAAGTAATCCACAATATCAATGAATTCAAACAAACCTTACAGGAAAAGCGTTTCAAGGGTCGCAAAGTGTTCGCTCATAATGCTACCTACGATCTTACTACTCTTTTTGGCAACATCTTCGAACTCGATCCTTCTGCTATATTTAACGGTAGCCGATTTATCAGTTGCACTAATGGCAACTGCGTATTTGCGGATTCGATGAACATATTCGTTGGGCAATCGGTAAATAAGATCGGTGAACAATTGGGTATAGTGAAACCAGACCTCGGAGAGAATCTTTTTTCCGAAAGCGTAGGAGCGAGCGAAATAAACCGATGTTCTGAAGACTGTCGCATCGTATGGGATGCTCTTTTCAAATCTTTTGAATTCGCAGGGGACATGAAGATAACGCAGGCATCGTTATCGATGACCTATTTCAGAAGATCGCACCAACCCTTCAATATAGAATACAACGAAAACGTAAGATACTTTTGGTCATCGTATTATGGAGGTCGTACCGAAATGTTCGTCAAGGGCAAATGCCGCGCATCGGTTTATGATGTCAACAGTATGTACCCTGACAGGGGCAGAAATATAGAATACCCGAATCCGAAACATTTAAAAGTCGAAGAAAATGTCAACCCAAAAACCTTATCGAAATACCTCGCTGCCTATGAAGGATGCGTCTTTGCAGACGTTGAACATAGCTGGAATTGGTGCGGTACATTACCAGTTAAAAAAGATGGAAAATTACTGTTCCCTGTTGGTAATATATCAGGGTGTTGGAATTTCAACGAACTTAGGTTCGCGTTACCTTTTCTTCGATTCAAAAAGATTCAAAGGATTGTGTACTCGGAGCGGATGGCCTCCCCTTTTGTTTCTTTTTTTGACAAATTATTTGATCTCAAAAATGAAGCATCTATAAAAGGCGATGAATTTTGGCGCGATCTTTATAAACGTTATCAAAACAGTCTATACGGAAAGTTCGCACAACGCATTGACGAGGAAAGTATTTATATATCAGATATCTCAAAAGAATATTGGCGGATAAAAGAAGCACAGGAAAAAGGTATCTTTAAAAAACTTGTTATTTTCAATGCTGAAAGACTGGAATGTTTTTTGGTCACATCCAAATCAAAAAATTATCAGGTCAGTTATTCGATACCTTCCTTTGCATCATATATTACCAGTGCTGCACGGGTAAAACTTTTGGAGAAAATGCTTGCGGTCGGTGAACATAATTTATTATATTGCGATACGGATTCGGTATTTGTACGCAACGATTTTTACATGCAAAATGAAAACTTTCTCGGCGGTTGGTCAATCGAAGGTGGAAAAGGCAAGGACGGAATATGGCGACCTAAAATTGTTACGGAAATTAAAGGCCTCAAAAACTATACTTTTATCGACCCTAAAACTCTATCCGAAAAACGAAGGCTTAAAGGGGTGCCTGAAAAGGCTGAACTTGTTGGAGAAAATATATACCGATATTTCAACCTTATAAAAACCAAGGAAGGAATGAGAAGGAATCTGGACGCAGGTGTTTTGGTTGAGAGAGGGAAAGAGATTTCAGGTATATATGATAAAAGGATTGTTTTAAGCAATGGAGAAACCCAACCGATTGTTTTATGATAGGATTAGGAACACTTATTTCACCAAAGACAGCGCTGGACATTGTTCACGCAACCCTCGAGGAAACCATCAAACAGAAGATGCCCAAATTTCTGATGGTCTACAACCATTCAAAACAGGACATCGGTTTCAAGGTCTATAATTATAGGGACGAAACGGGCATCTTACATGAATCCATCCGTTTGAAATGGAAAGAAGGCAGACAGTTTTTGGACGCTGCCAAAGAACTTATAAAGGAAAAAGGCCTTGAATTCGGTGACACCATCGACTACGCAATCCTTTCCTACCCTGAAATGGTACTTGTAACCTATTACACCAATAAAGAAGGTGAAAAACTCAACAGACGCAAACAATTATGAGTATTCATAAGTTACCCGATATCAAATATCCTAAACTAGGATTTTCAGACCTTACAGGTCATGTCTATATAATAGTCAATAAAAACCATGACAAAATAGATGTTACCAAAGACTTTGAGCTTATAGCCAAAGCAAAACAGATACTTAAAAAATAATTCAGACAATCATGGCAGACAAAAACGAACCTATCAAAGAAGACCTGACAGAGGAAACCATTGAGACACCTGTCGAGGAAACGGAACCTGTTTTGGAGGTTGAAGAGAATGATGACGATCCTGTCAAATCCGAAGGATCGCGAAAGAAGGCTGGAAAACCGATCAGCACATCCGAATCCAAAAACGGTGCACTTATGGTCATCGTACTTTTGATACTTGTCGGAGTGGTCGGTTATTTCTTCTATCAATTCAGACAATCCCAAAACAATGACGGAGGAAACAAGTAACGAAACAGTCGCCGCTTCCGAGGTGGACGATCTTGACGCCGCCCTCGCTGGCTACAAATCCGCCATAGACGTAGAGCCAGACCCTGAGGAAACTGTCGAAACAAAGGATACCCCCGTTTCACAACCTACCAACAACGAACCAAAAACGGTGTCGACCGAGGGTAGCGATTGGCGGGGCAACCCTTTGTACTACCAATCGGGAAAGAAGGTAGGCCAATTGCGTAAAACAATGTCGCACCATGCACCTCCAAAAGAGGAAATGACGATAAGCGGTACGCTCATAAGCGGCGCCATGTTCATAATGCTTACCGACATGCTCATCCCTATGCTGTTCACGTTCGCCAACAACAGCATGAGCAAAAAGCAGATTAAAGTAGATGACTTGCAAATGAGTGAAAAGCAAAAGAAAGACTTGGAGCCTGTTGGTAATGAGGTAGTAAAATATCTTATGCTTAGAGCTAACCCTATTTGGTTGTACCTGATCGCTACTATAGGAATTTACGGTATCAATTTACTCGCTGCAAGACAGAAAGCTAAAGTAAAGAGTAATGATATTTAAAGGATTTTTAGCATTTCATTCTCCTCATATCCAAAGTATAGGATATTCAGGACTTGCTTGTTATACATGGTCTGAACCTTATATAGGTAAGGAGTATCTTAATTATGTTAACGGAAAGGTTGTAGGCATTTTTAAGGTTAAAAAATTACACAATGTCTAAAATCATTCTGGTATGCGGCGCACGTGGCAAGGGTAAAACAACTTTCGTGAAGGCTCGTATAAAGAACGTCAACAAACAGGCGTTGCACCTGTTCGATATAAACAACGAGTACAAGGAATTCTATACACAGAAATTCAACGATGATTTCGAGGCATTCGCAGCCGATGCCAAAAAAATGTCAAACGCTGTTATAGTATATGAGGAAGCAACGATTTTTCTTTCTACTAGCGGGTCTAACGTTGACGTGCGCTCTGCACTGGTTCGCTCACGCCATACAAACAATACTATCTTTTTTGTATTCCATTCTATCAGTGATATTCCGCGGTGGGTGTACCGTTTGGCTAACGTTCTTATACTATTCAAAACGAATGACGACATTTCTAACATCAAATTCAACGACAAAAAACTCATCGAATGTTGGCGGAGGGTGAACACCAATGACGATGACCATTACTTCGAAAGGTTCGACATCAACTGAAACTGAAAACAGAGGGTGATACCCTTGGGAATTTTTGGCCTGAAGAAATTCAGGCTTTTTTATTGTTTATTGTTTCCTGATTCGTTATACTTGTGCATTCGCATAACCGTTTAAACGGTTATACAATTTCGAAAATCAATGTTCAATTTAACTATTCAAAAACAAGATGAGCGCAAAAGAGTATGGTATCCTGTTGGTCGTTGTAGTGGTCGGTGTACTGCTCGCAGGATTTGTAGGTAAAAAAATGGGTCTGTCCTCGTATGACGAATACGAGTCACTTGAGGAAGCTGCCTAATGAACAGTCGTAGAAACAGTCTCGTTGAAAGACTCCTTAACGGGGTCGATGCTTACGAGGTAAGCAACGCGGACACTCTCCCTATGCAAGCTGTCGCAAAGGCTGCAAACAAAGGAGTGATCGAAAACGTTGGTGCAAATTTCGATGCACAGTTTGACTTGAATTTACTGGCCGTTTATTTCACCGTGGCGGCAGGTGCCTATACGTTGAGGACTGCCGCGTACATTCAGGCTAACGCTGCCCAATTGGCAACCCAAATCGCATGTTTCACTTTCGGTATCTCCGACTTTTGGGCGGGGTACAAGAAAACACAGAGCCGCTTTCCTTTGACAGGCGGATGGGTGTACGAAAACCCTTTCATTTACGGTAACGGTTATCCTGCCACATCTTTCGGTGTGTTGGATGCAACCGCATCGGCACAACTACAAAAAGGTGACGTTGTATTGCCTATCACGGCGGTCGTTGGTGGTGTGAACTATGTCGCTTTGATGATCATAAGATCGGGCAACGTGGCATACTCCACTTTATTGACCGCTACATCAAGCGATCGTTTCGTGCTTAGCAAAATCCGCTACGTACAAAACGACACGAGCGCTGCAGGCCTTGCACAGTACAACAACCCTATTTGGTGGTTCAAGCAGTCGCTTTTCGGTAAGGCGGACGAGGACAACATTTCGGCATCGTCACAAAAAGGGCCACAGGATTTCCAAAATGGTGTGATCGACATCAACATCGTTAAGGAGATTAACAAGGAAGTATCCTTTGGGTCGTACATCAATTACAACGCTGTCAATTTGCAGTGGAGTATTTTTGTGCGTACAGCAAAGAAACTTCAATAGACCTCGGTTTGTTGGGTTTGGATTATCCCGTGGTCATAACGGCCACGGGTTTTTCTCATCTAAAAACAATAACTTATGAGCAACGAGACAATCCTACTCAAGAACATAGTGTTCAAACCACCTGTCAGGTCTTTCAACCTCAAGGTAAGACGTTGGATTACCGATGTGCAAGGTTTGATTATCGACAAGAACACATTGCCGCAAGCATTGCAAGTGAAGTTTCCTTTTTTCATGTACGGAAAAAACGACATGAAAGGCGGTTACCGTACTTCGTTGGCCGTATGCCCTCCTTTGAACGGTTGGCAGTTCCTGACGGCTTTCATAAACAATGCACCCTTTTCGACATTCAATATCACTGGTTTCCAAGGATTGTCGAACATCCAAGACCAGATTTTGCAGGGTGACATAGTGCAGGTGTTCACGGACAATATTTTAGCTCCTACATATTTCGTGTGGATGGTACAGACCAGTCTTAGCGGTGCGATGGGCAGTGTTCTTGAATCGAAGGAAAAATTCAATATCGAATATTGGAACTACTTTGTCGACACCTCCGACCAATGGAACGAACAGATATTCCCAGTTGTGACAAACGGTTTGGGTATCAAACGGAGTGACGGTTTCAATCCATTGCAGTTCCGTACTATGGATATTTACCTGCCTAACATCATACGTCTTAAATGGAAGTTCACCGTCGCGCATGAGTTGTCGTTGGCCACTTACATGCAATTCGGTTGCGACTCCATAGACTTCGCTTTTATTTTCAACTAAAAACACATAAACAATCATGGAAGTATTGAGAGACGACATTGAAACGGCTATCGAAAGTTTCGAGAACTATGCCGATAAGCCTAAAAGAAAGATCAGGACGTACGTGCCTTTCGGTGCAAGCGCCCCTGACGTGGTACATTTGAACGGTGAAATCTATGTGCATAAAAAGCATCGCCATTTGTTGCCCAAAGTGGTTGCAGGTTTCAACCCCAAGACCTTGAAACAGGATAACTGGTTCGGTTCAAAACTCATCAAAAAAATCGGTGACAGGATTGGGGACGCTTTGAAGGCCGCTGCTTTCTCGCCCCTGTTGCCGTTCAAGGGGATGATGAGAAAAATGCTTGTCAAAAAAGGACTGAAACCCTCGAAACGTTTTGGGGACATGGCCATCATGTTCTTTGAGAACATCGTGAAAAAACACGGTCACTACGAGGAACACCCTGACCACATACTGCCAGTGGCGATCATCCCGCCTATCATTGCTTTTATCAAAGATGTGATAAGCAAGAAAAAGGCAGGTGCCAAACTGACCTCTGAGGAAAAGGTGGTAGCCGACACGGCACAAAGCGCGTTGACAAAAGTGGAGGCTGATGCTGCCAAGGCAGGTGTGAACCTACAGGATCAGGCATCCATAGAAGCTGCCACTTCCAAAGGCAAGATAAAGGACGATTCGCAAAGTTCCAGCGGATTTTCTTTGTCCATGCCTATGATGTTGGGCATCGGTGGCGGTGTTGTACTCCTTATCATCGTTGTAATGATGAGTCGTAAATAGGTCTTCGCCAAGGCTTACGACCTACAAGTATGTACGCGCTCAACATTGCAAAAAAGACGGGTTTCACGGTCGTTGATCGTAACACCCCCATTGTCATCCGTGATAACAGGGGGATACTTTTTTACGATACGACACCTATAACACCACGTGTCCAAAAATTCAACCTTCCACGGGGCAAGTACATCGTGGACAGTGGGAATTTCAAGATACGTCCGAAACCTGTCAAATACAGATTGGCGGAACTGCCTATTTATTGCAACCGTGTGGGATACCCTTCACCGTCAAAGTTCAAAATAATGTACGGTGACAATCCCAACAAATGCTCTGTGATTTGGGACAAGAAAGTAATTGTGTTCGATAATTCCTTCAAGGAAAAACCCCGTTCACATGTGTACTTCATTCTTATGCATGAATGGGCGCACCGTTATTTCAACGGTCAACGTGAGGACTGTTGTGATATATGGGCATCGAACGCAATGAAAATATTAGGTTACAATCCTAGTCAAATCGGACTTGCCCAAATATACAGCCTGTCCGATGCACAGAATTTCAGAAAGAACGTACTGGTCAATAAACTGATTAAATCAAGATAACATGCAAAACGACCATGCTGAAGAATGCAACTGTATGGAGTGTGTGAAAGAAGCACACTATTCACAGTACAATGATTTTGCCGATGACGCTGATAAGATACTTATTTGGCGTGCAAAAGAGAATATGAACCTCTACGCAAAACCTGATGCCAAATCGCACGTGTACCGTATACTGAAACCTGGACGGATGATCGGCGAGATATACGAAACCAAGAACGGGTTTATCCGTGGTGATTTCGGTTGGGTCAAAGACGAGCCTTCGAAACGTTACAAGGATACGATGATAGTATCGGACAACCTTAAATACATCGGTCTGAAGGCTGCTATCGAAGCCAATCCTTTGGCGGGCGGGAAAGTGACTACCACTGTTTTGGATGTAGGTAAGGGTGTGGCCGAAACTGCCGAAACAGGACTCAACGCTATTTCGTTTCTCGGTAGAAACCTGAAAACGATAATCCTTGTTTTGCTTGTATTGGTGGTTGCCTATTTCGGTTTCCAGTTCTACGGTGCTTCAAAAGTGTTGAGCAATGGCTGACCATAAACACATAGTGCCTTTCATATTGCAATGGGAAGGCGGTCTTAGTAAGGCAGCTACCGACAAGGCGAGCGCAAACCCTGTACCCGATGGAAGTGGATACCATACCAACAAAGGAGTTACATGGAACACGTGGCATAACTTCGCCTCGCATCTTGGTTATAGGTCTTTGACCGACTCCGTAAAAGCCTTTTACAAAATGAACCCTAACGATTGGGGTGTCATTTTCAAGGCAGGATATTGGGATGTCATCCGTGGCGATGAAATCCGTCTCCAAGGACTGGCCGACTCCCTAGCCGATTGGGCATGGCTTTCAGGTGCGAACACCGCGATACGAAAGCTACAGGAATTCCTTAAGATACCTGTCACCATGCGTATGGATGCTCGAACGCTTGACACCGTGAACAACCTTGTAAACCCTTCCGTTTTCCTGTCCTCTTTTTCGGACTTCAAAAAGAAGTGGTTCATGTCCCTTCCCAACCAATCGGCCAATTACAAGGGTTGGGCCGCCCGTCAGGACTCGCTCAAAAAGATGATCGTGGGCGGAAGTCTCCTCGGACTCCTCTTGCTCGTTGTCGTAGGATTTCTTATTTTTCGTAACAATTAAAAATTTACATCAATGTTCGGACGCAAAAAAACGGATGATAGTGACAAGGTCACAGAATCCAAAACCTTGCACCATAATGAAACCTACCTAGGTGAATTCGGTGACGGTTATTTCTTCACCACCAATTCTGACGGTCTGGTACGATACCGTTCAAACGAGGCCCATGCGAAACATATCGAATCGCTGAACTTCGTGGAGCCTGATCCAGAACCTCCCGTGAGAAACTTCTTTGACAGGAGACAATAAAATGGCTGTCCACGTGCATGAAAAGGCTTTTCTCGCATCCGCACTATGTGTCGGAATTATCGAGGGCATCGATAAGATGCCTTTTGACGTACTCATTAAAGTTGGTCTTCAGTCAACGGTTGGCCTACTTACTGTTGTTTATCTAGTGTTCAAAATCTTAAACGAAAAAACCAAGTATCAAAATGAAAAACGTAATCGACTGGATTCAAAGTAACATCGTATGGCTTGCACCTCTGTTATACGAGGCCGCTGTGCGACTGATCCCTACCGACTCTCGGTACTACTCAATTTTGGCGATCATCGACCGCCTGTTCCCTAACCTGAAAAAAGGCGGCGGTTTCCATGTGCTTGTATTCGTGCTGTTCGCAACATCGTTCGTGAACGCACAGACATACTCGTCAGCCCAAGCGAATTTCTGGTACAAGAACGGTACGCTCGACACTGCAAAAATACATAGGGACAGGGATGCTCTCCAAACTGCCTATGGAAACAGTGGAGGTCTTTACTATGACAAAACCCGCAACAAATGGCGTATTTGGGACGGTGTATGTCCCGACACTTCGCAACACAATGGATGTTGGGTAGACCTGCCTATCACGTCAGGTCAAACCCTTTCGTTCAACAATGGTCTTAACAAAAACGGGAGAATAGTACAGTTGGGAGGTGACTTGGTACGTGATACCTCTATAAACACGAACGGTCATCCGTTCTTTGTCAATGCATCGGGCGCTAGTGGATTCTCAGGTTTCAGTGTAAATAACGCAGGTAGTTTCGGGAACGTTGTACCGTCACAGTTGGCGAGTACATCTGTTGTTTTCGCCCTCGACCCGTCATTGGGCAGGGGGTTGGGTATATTCGACAATAATATCTCAACCCAATACTTGAATCTTTACCAAGGGGCATGGGGTTTCAACCGTGGATCCGTCCCTGCCAACACTACCTATATGTTCAGTCCTAAAACTGGAACGGACGGTCTTTTGATGCGATTGGATGGTGGTTCAATGACAGGGGGCAACCGACAACTGTACGCAGAGTCGTCTACCGTATATAATGGTGGCGCGGTCAACCCTTTGCAACCGTCAGACCTTGCCGCTGGTACATTACAAACGTATGTCCAAGGCCCTAACCAATTGGGTATTCAAAACCGTTTGATTTCAAACACCGCTACAGGTTCGCATACGTTCAACGATGATGAACCACATGACGCTTACATGGACATAGTGACCTACACAGCAAACGCACTGTCAAAAAACCATACCAAAGCACTGACCACAGTTGCAAAGAAGATAACATCGCTCAACACCTTCGACCATACAGGACAACTGATGAGTCTAATCAACAACGGCAGTGCCACGGGCGATTTCATCGACTGTTGGGATGGATCATCGACACATAAATTCCAGGTAACCAGTGCGGGAGCTATAAAACTGGCGGGCTCTACAGGTACTACAGGACAGTTCCTTACAAGTAACGGCGCGGGACAGGCTACTTGGACAACGGGGGGAGGGGGAGGGACTGTGACAAGTGTCGCACTTTCATCAACCGACCTCAATATTTCAGGAAGTCCTGTCACCACATCGGGGACGATAACAGCGCCATTGACGACAACAGGTGTGACGGCAGGTTCTTATACCAATGCCAACATAACGGTTGATGCCAAAGGAAGGATTTCAGCGGCGGCGAACGGTTCCTCTTCAGGGAGCCCTGCAGGTTCAAATACACAAATACAATACAATAATTCAGGGAGTTTTGGTGCAAATGCTAATTTTACACTAGATACTTCCATTTCAACAACACCATTGTTGACCATAAACGATACAGGTCCAGGTAACACCAAAACAACAATTCAAGGTGGTGGAATATCAAGCCAACAAAACGCTGGTTCATCATCAACTCTTATGCAACCAGGTCAAATAAGTTTTGGTACGACAGGACAGATACAATCGAACACGAATTCCGTACTCACAATAAATACACAAGGTAACGGTGCATTGAATTTGAATTCAACAGGTACAGGTACTATAAATTTAGGAAGGCTAGGAGGTTCGGGTACAATAAATATAGGCAATACCTCTGGTGACATATTCATAACCGTAAATAGATCAACATGTGCAGGGGCACCTTCAGGTGCATTGGCTAATGTCGGCGGTGTACTTACGATCTGTCCCTAACTTATGGAAGTCGCATTTTTGTTGGGTATGCTTTGCGGGTGTCTTGTCAATGAATGGCTTTTTCCTCAGTCCAAAACATCAATTGATTTAAAGGTCAAAAAATCCAACGTACAATATTTGAATTTCAAGCCAGACCTACCATCTAAACGATCTTCATTTTTTAAGCGTATTTTTTCAAGGGGCAAAGTTTAGCCCCTTTTTTAATATTGTTTAAAATATAATACAGGGTGCGACCACTTAACGCCATTGTAAACTC
>Ga0247678_1000207_pt1 | contig 13371 bp, 10 predicted proteins | sample CNK19_metaG_FD_182801 | JGI IMG/M metagenome (GOLD analysis project Ga0247678, IMG submission 182801) | Soil microbial communities from Purdue University Martell Research Forest, Indiana, United States - CNK19 | ecosystem: Environmental > Terrestrial > Soil > Temperate forest > Bulk soil... | reverse complement strand
CGGGCGATGGCGTCGATCCCGAGCATCACCGCGTCGGTGGCCCGGTGCACGTCGACCGGATTGGTCTCGAACGAGGCGCTGGTGCGGCGCACCGCGAAGCTCTCGACCTCGTCGATCAGCACCACCGTATGCGGGCGGCGCGCGGCGAGCTCCGGGATCGTGTCCTGGAGCAGGCGCATGATGTTGCGCTGGCTCTCCCCCAGCATGTCGCTCGGAAACGCATGCGGGTTGATCTCGACGAGCGTCGTCGCCCCTTCGCGGGCGAGCGCCAGCGCCGCCACCTGGGCGAGGCCGCGGGCAAGCGTGGTCTTGCCGGTGCCGGGCGGGCCGGCGAGCACGATCAGGCCGTGCGGCAGCCCCGCGAGCTGCGAGAGCTTGCGGCCGTGCTTCAGCGTAAGCAGGGCCTGGGAAAGCAGCCGCTCCTTGACCGCCTTCGGCACCACGATCGCATCCCAGTCCTTGTCGTGGTGGTCGGCCGGAAGCACGTGCAGCGACAGCACCCCCGGAGGCAGCGTTGCAGGGCCCGCCATCAGTTCTCCGGCCGGCGATCGTCGGGCCAGTCGATCTGCGAGATTTCCTTCACGCTGAGGAGCGTGTCTTCCGCCTCCTCGAACAGCACCAGCGGGTCGGTGAGCGCGCGCATGGTCTCGAGGATCGAGTCGAACATGTGCACCCTCACCAGGCGCGCCTCGCCCTTCGGATCGTCGTTGAAGTGCTGGTGCCAAAGGAAGTGGTCGACGATGATGAGGTCGCCTTTCTTCCAGCGATAGTGCTCGCCGCGGTCGGGGGCGGTGCCCATGAAGCTGTGCCCTTTGCCTTCGACGACGTACAGCCAGGCTTCGCCCGGATGACGGTGCAGGGACTGCGTCTTGCCTGGGGCGAACTGGATCATCACCTGGGTGATGCCCGAGGCCTCGCTGCCGATCGCCCGGTCGACCAGGAACTTGGTGCGGGTGCCGCGCGGCGTGGCGAGCAAATCCTGCTCGTCGTAGGGCGTGTGGATTCTCCCGCTTCTCCTCTTCCGGGCCTCATTCGCCAGGCGCCGCAAGCGGCGGGCATAAGGGTCGTTGCCTTGCGGTCCCTCGGTGAACGCCGGCCGCGGCGGCAGGCTGGAGAAGGGCTCGCGCCCGCGGTCTTCGATGAGCGACATGCCGAGCGTCCAGAGCATCGGCTCGGAGGAGTAGCTCATGAAGCGCGCGCTCTTCGCGCCGTCGTTGCCGTGCCGGTGCCAGCTCCAGGCGGGGATGTGGATCGCGTCCCAAGGCTTCCAGCGGTAGCGCACGCCGTCGATTTCGCTCCAGCCCGAGCCCTCGACGATGAAGAGCTGCGCGTCCCAGGAATGGCGATGGATAGTGCTCTCGGCGCCGGCGTCGATCTCGTGCACCAGCGCGTCCAGGCAACGCGTCGGCGAGTCGCCGTCGTGGCCCATGTAGACGCCGGTGCGCAGGCCGCGCGCCGTCGGCTCGAGCGCCACGTCCTCCTTGCGGATCACCGTGCGGCGGTTCTTGCGCCAGTCCTCGATGAACTGGGCGCGGCGCTTTTTCTGGATGTGATAGTGCGTGACCGCGGTCGTGGTCTTGGTCGGCATGAAAAGCGCGTTTTCCGGTATATGGAACCGTGTTCCCGCGGAGGGACTTCATCATAGAATAATTTCACCGCAAAGCAATGAGAATGCCGCTCGCCGCGCTCGCCTTTTTCCTGTGCACCGCCTGCCTGTGCGGCGTCGCTTCGGCGCAGGACAAGTCGCTCACGCTCTACACCTCGCTCGCGCCCACCGAGTCGCGGCCGCTCGCGCAGGCGTTCGAGAAGAAGACCGGCATCAAGGTGGAGCTGTGGCGCGCGATCAGCGAGAAGGTGGTGCAGCGCGCCATCACCGAAGCGCGCGCGCGCCGCTTCACGGTCGACGTGGTCGAGACCAACGCCCCCGAGATGGAGATGATGGCGCGCGAGAAGCTCTTCGCCGAGCTCGACTCGCCGCATCTCGCCGACCTGCCGGCCGCCGCGGTGCCGAAGCACCGCCTGTGGATCCCCGACCGCATGAATTTCTTCGTCGTCGCCTACAACACGGCGAAGGTGCGGCGCGAGGAGATCCCCGCGAGCTACCTCGGCTTCCTCGACCCGAAGTGGAAGGGCCGCATCGGGATCGAGGCGACCGATGCCGAGTGGATGGCGACACTCATCAAGAAATGGGGCGCCGAGGCGGGCCTGGCGAATTTCAGGAAGCTCGCGGAGCTCAAGCCGGACGTGCGCAAGGGCCACGTGCTGCTCGCCGAGCTCATCGCCGCGGGCGAGGTGCAAGTCGGGCTCACCGTGTACAACGCGAACGCAGAGAGCCTGAAGCGCAAAGGCGCGCCGATCGACTGGCTGCCGGTGCAGCCGGTCGTCGCGCGGCCGCAGGGCATCGCCGTGGCGCGCAACGCCCCCAACCCGAAAGCGGCGCGCGCCTTCGTCGACTTCGTGCTCTCGCCGCAGGGGCAGGAGCTCCTGGTGTCGATGGGAAGGGTGCCGGCCAGCACGCGGGTGCGCACGCACCTCAACGACTTCGAATACACGGTCGTGGACCCGGTCACCGCGCTCGACGAGCAGGACAAGTGGGGCAAGCTGTGGGAGGAGCTCTTCATCCGCGGGGAGGGGAAGCGATGAGCGGCCTGCCCGCGGACGCGCTCGGCCTCGCCGCGCTGGTGTTTCTGCTCGGCCTGCGCCACGGCCTGGACCCGGATCACCTGGTGGCGATCGACGGCCTGACGCGCGCCGGCGCGCGCGACGGCGCCCGGCGCTGGTGCGGGCTCTATTTCTCGCTCGGCCACGGCGTGGTGATCACGCTCGTGGGTCTCGCGGTCGCGATCGCCGCCACCGAATGGCAGGCGCCGGCCTGGCTGCGGGCGCTCGGAACCTTCATCTCGGTCGGCGTGCTCCTCGTCCTGGGGCTCGCCAACCTCGCCATGGCGTGGCGCACGCCCGCCGAGCGGCCGGTCCCGCTCGTCGGCCTGCGCCCGCGCTGGCTCGCCGCGCAGGCCTCGCGCGGCAGTCACCCGGCATTCATCGCCGCGATCGGCGCGGCGTTCGCCTTGTCCTTCGACACGATCAGCCACGCGCTCGCTTTTTCGGTCACGGGCGCCGCGCTCGCCGGAGGGTTCTTCGCCACGCTGCTCGGCCTCGTCTTCACGCTCGGCATGGCCCTGGTCGACGGCCTGAACGGCTTGTGGGTCGCGAAAGTGCGCGGCTCGCGGGCGTTGAGCATTTCGATCGCATGCCTGTGCCTCGCCGTGGCCGCGGCCGCCGTCGCCGAGCTCGAGCTGGCGCAACCGATCCTCGCGATCGCGAGCGTGGTGGTCGTCGCGGGGGCCTATCTGCTAGCATCGCGCTCCACACGGCGTTCCACATACGGGGACGCTCATTCTCCATATGGAACAGCGGGAACAGCCAAGAAACGCTAGACCGGCCAAGGCGCGGCTTTCCTCGGTCGCGAACTCCATCCGCCTGCTCACCTCGTTCTCGGGCGAAGAGGATGAGCTCGGCATCACCAAGCTCGCGACGCGCCTGCGCCTCGCGAAAAGCACCGTGCACCGCCTCGCGGCCACGCTGACCGCCGCCGGCTTCCTCGAGCAGAACCGCGACAGCGGGAAATACCGTCTCGGCATGGCCCTCTTCGAGCTCGGCGCCCTCGTGCGCCGGCGCATGGACGTGGCGAACGAGGGGCGTCCGAAGCTGCGCGAGCTGCTGGAGAAGACCGGCGAGACGGTCCAGATGGGCGTGGTCGACCACCTCAGCGTGCTCTACGTCTACGAGATGGAGAGCCCGCACGCCATCCGCATGGCGGCGGCCGTCGGCGGCCGCGCGCCGTTCCACTGCACCGCGGTCGGCAAGGTGCTGCTCGCGTATCAGCCGGAGGATTTTGTCGAGCGCGTGCTTCAGGCCGGCCTGACCGCCTACACGCCGAGGACGCTCATCAAGCGTGAAGCGATCATGAGCATGCTGTCCGAGGTGCGTTCCCGCGAGCACGCCGTCGACGACGAGGAGAGCGAGCCCGGCCTGCGCGCCATCGCCGCGCCGATCCGCAACCACAACGGCGCGGTCATCGCCGCGGTCGGCGTGGCCGCGCCGGTGCAGCGCATGAACCGGCGCGCCATGCAGACCTGCGTGCCGACGGTGATCGCTACCGCCAACGCGGTTTCGGGGCGGTTGGGCTACTTGCCGCCGAGAGCCAGGACGCCGGGCGGTTGACGCAGCCCCGGCACACGCTGCAGGACCATCTGTACGGCGCCGATTCCGAGCACCGTCACGACGAGGATTCGGACCACGACCACGATCACGACCACGACGAGCTCGCGCCGGGCTCGCTCGAGGCGAACCCGCTCTGGGTCCACGACAATATCGCGCTGACGAGCGTCGGCATCGACATCGGCTCGGCCGGCACGCAGGTGATCTTCTCCCGGCTGCACATGCGGCGCCTCGGCGAGGACCTGCAGAGCCGCTATTTCGTCGTGAACCGGGAGACGCTCTACCAGTCGCCGGTTGCGCTCACGCCGTACCTCGACGAGAGCCGCATCGACGAGCGCGCGGTCGGCGAAATCATCGACGCGGCCTACGCCGGCGCAGGGCTGCATCCGGACAACGTCGATACCGGCTCGGTGATCCTCACCGGCGAAGCGCTGCGGCGCGAGAACGCGCAGGCGATCGGCGAGCTCCTCGCCGAGCTCGGCGGCGAGTTCGTCTGCGCCGCCGCCGGGCACCACATGGAGGCGATGCTCGCCGCCTACGGCTCGGGGGCGGCCCGCGCATCGCACCAGCTCGAAGCCCGCATTCTCAACATCGACATCGGCGGCGGCACCACCAAGCTAGCGCTGCTCGAGCGCGGAGCCGTCGCCGCGACCGCCGCCGTCCACATCGGCGGCCGGCTGATCGTGGTCGACGCAGCGGGCCGGATCACCCGGCTCGACCCCGCGGGCGCGACCCTGGCGCGGCTCGCCGGGTTCGAGTGGACGCTCGGCCAGCGGGTGAAGCCCGACGAGCTGGACCGCCTCGGCGAGTCGATGGCCGAAGCACTTTGCCAAGCGGTCCTGAATGCAGGCAGCCGCAATCTCTATCTGACTGAGCCGCTGCCCGACCTGGAAGGGATTCAGGGCGTGATGTTCTCCGGCGGAGTGGGAGAGTACGTCTATGGGAACGAGGAGCGCGACTTCGGCGACCTCGGCAAGCGCCTGGGGCTCGCGCTGCGCAAGCGCCTCGACGCTCGAACGCTGCCCTGGCCGCTGCTCCCCGCGGGCGAATGCATCCGCGCCACCGCGTTCGGCGCCTCCGAATACAGCGTGCAGCTCTCCGGCAACACGGTGTACGTGTCGCAGCCCGGAGAGCTCCTCCCGCGCAAGAACCTGCAGGTGCTGCAGCCGCCGGTCGCGCTTGATGAAAAAATAGAGCCAAAAAACGTGGCCGAGGCAATCCGCAAGCATCTCGAGGACTTCGATCTGAACGAAGGGGAGAGTGAATTCGCGCTCGCGTTCGGCTGGTCCGGCGCGCCGTCCTACGAGCGCCTGTCCGCGTTCGCGCGCGGGCTCACCCTCGCGCTCGAGCGCAGCATCGAGCGCGGCCGGCCGCTGTACCTCATCCTCGACGGCGACGTGGCGCAGACCGTGGGCGCGATTCTCAAGGAGGATTGGGGAATCGGCTCGGAGGTGCTGGTGCTCGACGGCATCACGCTGCGCGACTTCGACTACGTCGATCTCGGCCGCATCCGCATGCCCTCGTGCACGGTGCCGGTGACGATCAAGTCGCTCGTGTTCAGCGAGGATCCGCGCCTGCCGGGCTGACATGGATGACGCCGCTGGAGCGAGCAATGCAAGGTTTCAGAGGAGAAGCACGGGTTCATGGCCGTCGGGTTCGGCACGAGCCCGCCAGCCGAAAGCGCGCCCGATGGCGAATATCACTGGCGCCCGCTGAATCCTGGATGAAGCGAAGGTCGCAGTAGAATCGGCGCGGTTCCAAAAAGCAGACCGGCGTTCCCGATACAGGAACGCCGTACGAGGAGGAAGGTTGGAGGCAGCAGGCGAGTCGCGGCTCGCCCGGGTCGGTGCACTCCGGGCGCCGCGTTTAGAGCTGAAGTGGCTGATCATCGGCGCCTGCGTTGCGCTCACGCTGTATCTCGGCATAGTGCCGCTTGCGTTTCTCCTCTGGCAGAGCTTCTTCACCCCGCAGAGCGCCGCCAAGGCCGCGCAATTCACGCTCGGCAATTACCGCGACGCCTATGCGTCGGAGGAGACCTGGCTCCTCTTCTGGAGCTCGATCAAGTTCGCCGCCGGCGCGTCGCTGCTCGCCTTCGCGCTGGGGACGCTGCTCGCCTGGATGAACGAGCGCACCAACACGCCGTTCAAGTCGCTGTTCTTCGCGCTCTCGATCATCCCGCTGATCATCCCGGGGATCCTGTTCACGGTGGCCTGGATCCTGCTCGGCAGCCCCAAGATCGGCCTCATCAACCTGGCGCTGCAGAGGCTCTTCGACACCGACGCCGTCTTCGTCGACGTCTATTCCCTCACGGGCATGATCTGGGTCGACGCGCTGCACTACTCGCCGATGGCCTTCCTCTTGATGAGCGCCGCGTTCCGCTCGATGGATCCGGCGCTGGAGGAGTCGGCGGTGATGAGCGGGGCGAGCGTGCTCCAGGTGGTGCGCAAGGTGACCCTGCCGCTCGCGTGGCCGGCGGTCTTCGCCACGCTCCTCATCCTCTTCGTGCGCGCGATCGAGTCCTTCGAGGTGCCGGCGCTCCTCGGGCTGCCGGTCGGCATCCAGGTGTTCACCTCGGCAATCTACCAGGCGGTGCACCGCTACCCCAGCCAGATCGGGCTCGCTTCGGCCTATGCGGTGACCCTGCTAGTCCTCACCACCGCGGGCGTGTATTTCCAGTCGCGCCTTTCGACCCGCGGCAACCGCTACGCGACGATGACCGGCAAGGGGTTCCGGCCGCGTCTCATCGACCTCGGAAACTGGCGCTACCTCACGGTGGCGATCTTCCTCCTGTACTTCTTCCTCATCGTGGTGCTGCCGTTCGCGGTGCTGCTGTGGTCGTCGTTCCAGAAGTTCTACTCGGTGCCCTCGGTGGAGGCGCTCTCGCGCCTGACGCTCGAACCCTACCGCACCATCCTGGGCCATCCGAACCTCATGCGCTCGGTATGGAACAGCCTGCTCCTCGCCGTCAGCACCGCGACGCTCGTGATGCTGGTCACCGCCGTGATCTGCTGGATCGTGGTGAAGACGAAGCTGCCCGGGCGCTGGCTGCTCGACAACTTCGCTTCGCTGCCGATGGTTTTTCCGGGGATCGTGCTGGGCCTTTCGATCATGATCCTGTATCTGTACCTCCCGATCGGCGTCTACGGCACGCTCTGGATCATGCTGATCGCCTACGTGACGCGCTTCATGCCCTACGGGTTGCGCTACAACACCACCTCGATGCTGCAGATCCACAAGGAGCTCGAGGAGTCGGCGCAGATGAGCGGCGCCTCGTGGGGCACCGCGTTCCGGCGCATCATCCTGCCGTTGCTCAAGCCGGGGCTGGTCGCGGGCTGGATCTACATCGTCATCGTCTCGATCCGCGAGCTGTCGAGCTCGATCCTGCTCTACAGCCCGGACACCGAGGTGCTCTCGATCCTGATCTGGGAGCTGTGGGAGAACGGCCAGTACGTCGAACTCTCGGCGCTCGGCGTGATGTTCATCCTGGGGCTCTTCGTGCTGGTGCTGCTCGCGCAGATCGTCGGCCGCCGGTTCGGAATCAGGGAAGCCTGACGTGCTCAGCGTGCGCGGACTTTCGACCGAATACACCGATGAGCACGGCAGCGCGGTCCGCGCCGCGCAGGACGTCAGCTTCGAGGTGCCCGCGGGGAAGCTCTTCACGCTCCTCGGCCCGAGCGGCTGCGGCAAGACCACCACGCTGCGCTCCATCGCCGGGCTGGAAAAGCCCCGCGAGGGCGAGATCAGCGTCGGCGGCGCGCTCATCTATTCCTCGAAGAACGGCGTGTTCATCCCGCCCAGCCGCCGCGGCCTCGGCATGGTGTTCCAGTCCTACGCCATCTGGCCGCACATGACGGTGTTCGAAAACGCGGCGTTCCCGCTTCAGGTCTCCAGATCAAAACCAACCAGAAAGGAAATTGAAGCGAGGGTGCTGCGGGTGCTGAAGGCGGTCGCGCTGGAGGAGATGGCCGGGCGCGAGGCGACCAAGCTCTCCGGGGGACAGCAGCAGCGCCTCGCCCTCGCGCGCGCTCTCGTGATGGAGCCGCCGCTCCTGCTCCTCGACGAGCCGCTTTCCAACCTCGACGCGAAGCTGCGGGAGCGCATGCGCTTCGAGCTGAAGCGCCTGCAGCGCGAGCTCGGCATCACGACCGTGTATGTCACCCACGACCAGAGCGAAGCGCTCGCGCTGTCGCATTCCATCGCGGTCATGAACCGCGGCCGCATCCAGCAAACCGGCGCGCCGCGCGAGATCTACGAGCGGCCAGCGAACCAGTTCGTCGCCGACTTCATCGGTACCACCAACTTCCTGCGCGCCACGGTCGACGCCGCCGACGGCGTCCCGGGGTTCCACCGCGTGGCCTCCGAGGTCGGCGAGCTGGTGGTGAGGGCAGGCGATGCGCTGGAACCCGGGGCGAAGGTCGTCATCTCGGTGCGGCCGGAGGACATCCGTTTGAGCGAAAGCCGTCCGCAGGACGGGCGCAATGTGCTGGAGGGTACCGTCGATACGAAGGTGTTCCTGGGTGAATCCGTGGACTTCAGGGTAAAGGTCAAGGACCGGGTGCTGCAGTCGCGTGCGCATCCTTCGCTCGGCACGCGCGTGGGCCACCCCATCTACCTGTCGCTCGACGCGGAGAAATGCGTGGCACTGAAGGAAACGCCCGAATGACCGACCGCAAGACTCCGCAGCGCTGGAGCTCCGACGTCATCGTCGACCTCCTGCACCGCTACGAGCTGCCCTACGCCGCGCTCAACCCCGGCGCGAGCTACCGCGGCCTGCACGATTCGATGGTGAATTACGGCGGCAACAAGCCGGTGATGATGCTGTGCCAGCACGAGGAGACCGCGGTGCAGATCGCCCACGGCTATGCCAAGGCGAGCGGCAAGCCGATGGTCGCCATCCTGCACAACCTGGTCGGCCTTCTGCACGCCAACATGGCGATCTACTACGCTTACGCCGACCGGGCGCCGGTCTTCATCGTCGGCGCCACCGGCCCGATGGACGAGACCAAGCGCCGGCCGCGCATCGACTGGATCCACAGCGCGCTGGTGCAGGGCGAGGCGGTGCGGGCCTACACCAAGTGGGATTACCAGCCGACGGTCGTCGGCGGGGTGCCCGAGTCGTTTGCGCGCGCGTACTCGGTGATGATGACCGAGCCGCGCGGGCCGATCTACATGTGCTACGACGCCTGGCTGCAGGAGCAGCCGCTCGAGCAGGACGTGCCTCTCCCACCACTGGAGGCCGCCAAGGTCCCCGCCAGAATGGCGGCCGACCCGGAGGCGTTGAAGCGCGTTGCGGAAGAGCTCGAACAGGCGAAGCGGCCGGTGATCCTCGCCGAGTTCGTGGGCCGCGAACCGGAAGGCTTCCACGCCCTGGTGGAGCTCGCCGAGACGCTCGGCGCGCCGGTGTACGACGTGAACAGCCGGCTCAACTTCCCGAGCCGCCACCCGCTCAACCTGAGCATGGTGAAGGATGTCTTCGCCGACGCGGATCTCGTCCTGTGCCTCGACACCCGGGACTGGGAGCGCGCGACCACCCGGCTCGTGAGCGCGACCCGCGAGGTCACTTCCATCGTCCCGGCGGGCGCCAGGTGGATCGACATCGGCTTCGGCGACCTCGAGCTCTCGAGCTGGGCGATGGACTACCAGCGCCTCGCGCATGCCGACCTGCGCATCCTCGCCGACACGACGCTGGCGATTCCGGCATTGACGGGGTTGATCAAGAAAGGCGGCAAGCGGCCCTTGCGCAAAGAGCTCGTTCAGCTGCGAGACGCCGCCCGGGCGCGCTGGGAGAAGGAAGCGAAGGAAGACTGGGACGCGAGCCCCGTCACGCTGCCGCGGCTCGCCACCGAGGTGTGGAACGCGATCAAGGACGAAGACTGGGTCCTCAGCGCCAACACGCTGGAGGACTGGACGCGCAAAATCTGGGATTTCGACCGGCCTTACCGGCACCCCGGCAAGTCGCTCGGCACCGCGACGCAGATCGGGATCTCGCTCGGCGTGGCGCTCGCGCACCGCGACGCCCGCCGCCTGGTGGTGGACCTGCAGCCCGACGGCGACCTGATGTTCGACGCGGGCGCGCTGTGGGTGGCGGCCAAGCACCGGATTCCGCTCCTTGTCGTCATGTACAACAACCGCGCCTACTACAACGACTGGGAGCACCAGATCCGCATGGCGAAGCTGCGCGGCACGCCGGTCGAGCGCGCCCATATCGGCATGGACATGGACGACCCCGCGCCCGACTTCGCCGCGCTCGCCAAGTCGATGGGCTGGTATGCCGAGGGCCCGATAGACCGGCCAGGCGACGTCGGCCCGGCGCTGAAGCGCGCGATCGCCAGGGTCAAGGCCGGCCAGCCCGCGCTCCTCGACACCATCACCCAGAAGCGCTAGCCATGGGCGAGATCGTGGGCGTCATTGGGTCGGGCCGGATGGGCCTGCCGCTCATCGGGCACTTGGCGCGAAAGGGCTTTCGCACGTACGCCACGGATCTCGATGCTTCGAAGAGGGCGAAGGTGGAGGAGCGGGGCGCCGCGTGGGCGGCCAACGCAATCGACCTCGCCGCGGCGAGCGAGGTGGTGCTCGTCTGTGTCGGATACGACCGCGAGGTGCAGGAGCTGCTCCGGGATCCGAAGCTCGCTTCGGCGTCGCGGCCGGGCGCGGTCTACGCGGTGCTGAGCACGGTCCATCCGAGGACCGTGCAGGCCCTGGCTGCGGAAGGTTTGAAAAAGAATCTCCATGTGGCCGACGCGACGATGTGTCGCGGCGGCAAGGCTGCCGACGAGGGCACGCTCCTCAGCTTCGTCGGCGGCGATGCCGCCGTGGTCGAGCGCCTGCGCCCGGTGCTCGCCGCCTTTTCGAAAGACATCGTCCATACGGGCGCTGTCGGCACCGCCCAGGTGGCCAAGGCGGTCAACAATCTCATCATGTGGGCCTGCCTCGTAGCGGACCACGAAGGGCTCGCGCTCGCGCAGCACTACGGGCTCGACGTCGAGAAACTGCGCCAGACGCTCCTCATGAGCAGCGCGGCAAACAACGCGCTCGCGAACTGGGGAGCCCAGACCATGGCCTGGGCCGACGACGACATGGCGATCGTCGCCGAGATGGCGGCGGACTGCGGCCTCGCTCTGCCGCAGGCCCGCGTAACGCGCGAGCTCTGCCGCTTGCTCAAGCCCAAGCGCTACGACCTCGAAGCGTACGGTCGCTGACCCAAGTCGGTCGGTCGCTGACCTTCGCGCTCGCTTTGCCGATGGCGCGGCGCACCAATGTTGCGCGCACGACACAATCGCGCCTTTCATTGTTGACAGCTTGAGGCTCGCACTTGTAGCGTGCGACCGATTGACGCGTGTGGAAGTACGTTGTTCCACATAAAGAAACGGCAAAACAGGGAAGGAGAGGGGGATGAAGAAGAGTGCACTCGCCCTGGCTGTCGGCGCCGCGTTCGCGGGCCCGGCCATGGCGCAAGACACCACCGTGCAGATCTACGGCAAGGTTTATCCGCAACTCGGCTGGTACAAGTCTTCCGGGGCGACAGAAGTGGGCGGCGTGACGTCCAACCTTGTGCCGCAGCCCACCGCCGCGCAAGTCAATAACGACAAGAGCCGCGCGTCGGTCGACGTGGCGAATTCCTATCTCGGCTTCCGCGGCGAAGAGAAGCTGGGTGGCTCGCTATCGACCATCTGGCAGATCGAGCAGTCGCTCGAGTTCGACACCGGTACCGGCGTGTGGGCGACGCGCAATTCGTTCCTCGGGCTGCGCGGCGGCTTCGGCACCGTGAAGCTCGGCAACATGGACACGATCTACAAGGAGTTCGGCGATCAGTTCAGCATGTTCGGCATCAGCAGCGGCAACTTCATCTCGCACAGCAATCAGCTCTCGGCGAATGGAGTCGGAAACAGCCGCCTCGCCCGGTTCCACGAGCGCGCGCCGAACTCCATCCAGTACCTGACGCCCGAGTTCGGCGACTTCCAGATCGGCATCCAGTACTCGCCCGACGAGATCAAGGGCAACCCGACTCCGGCGACCGCAACCGGGCTCGACCGGCAGTGGTGGTCCTACGGAATCAAGTACGAAGCGCAGCGCTTCTACGTGTCGGTCCAGCAGGAGTATCGCAAAGACATGTTCGGCGGCTCCTCCACCGCTACCGCGGTGTCGAACCTCACCGGCGGCAGCCCGACCACCGGCTCGGAACATTCGAAGGACACCGCGACGCGGCTCAGCGGGGTCTTCAAGCTGACGCCGGACCAGAAATTCACTGCCGATATCGCGCGCCTGGAATACAAGGAGAGCGGGCAGGCGGCCGCCGGCCGGTTCGAAGACCTTAAGAAGACAAACTGGGCGGTGGGCTGGGAAGCGCGCTGGGGCGGCCCGCTGCGCACGGGCGTTAGCTACGTGCACATGAACGAAGGATCGTGCACGCTGAGCGGCGGCGTCGCGTGCACCACGACCGGCCTGGATGGTAACCAGGTCAACCTCGGAACCGCGTACGACTTTTCCAAGCGCACGTTCATCTACGCCATCTATTCGAAGGTGACCAACGGCGAGTCGGCGCTGTTCGACAACTGGGCCAACGGCACGCCGGCCCGAGGCGCCGATGTCACGCAATTCGCGTTAGGCGTGAGCCACAGCTTCTAGGGCCGGGAGACCGGGGAAAAACGGGCGCTGCGGCGCCCGTTTTCTTTTGCGTTCTCATAGCCGGAACGGCGTTCTTCTGCTCGGCAGGCGCCGGGTGTAAAGTCCCGCGTTTGACACGGCAGAAGCTCTGCAATGGGTAAGGAATCGCACTACAGCAGCAAGAAGGACCGGGTCTTCGTCCGCGGCATCCAGGGGCAGTACAGCCTGAAGGACGAGCTGAAGCGCCTGCGCTCGATGCCGCGCGTCATCAAGGGCAAGGACCTCACGTTCAACGACGGCCCGCAATCGTTCAGCAAGCACTTCGTCGAGCCGGTCGACGGGCTCACGCAGACGCTGCACGTGCACCTCGAGGAGTACGCCCCGGGCGGGCGCACCCAGAAGCACGGCCACGTCAACGAGGCCGCCTTCTACATTCTTGACGGCACCGGCTACGAAATCCACGACGGGGTGCGCTACGACTGGAAGGCGGGCGACATCGCGATCGTGCACATGAACTGCGTGCACCAGCACTTCAACGCGAGCCCC
>Ga0247678_1000205_pt1 | contig 13479 bp, 25 predicted proteins | sample CNK19_metaG_FD_182801 | JGI IMG/M metagenome (GOLD analysis project Ga0247678, IMG submission 182801) | Soil microbial communities from Purdue University Martell Research Forest, Indiana, United States - CNK19 | ecosystem: Environmental > Terrestrial > Soil > Temperate forest > Bulk soil... | reverse complement strand
CGCACACAGAACAGTTTGACAAAGAAGAAAGCTGGCGAACTACTCGGCGTGTCGGAAACCCACGTCTACTATCTGGAGACGGGTCGGCGTTTCGCATCGCCTGTTATCGCGGAGGTCCTGTCTCGACTGACCGGGCAACCGATCACCACATTTCTCAACATGAAGCCGCGGCCATGACGAAAGCTCAGTTCATGCGCCTTCTACAATTCGAACTCGACCGCCACAAGACGCAGCGCCGAGCGGCGACTCGCCTGGGTATTTCAGAGTCTGCGCTCTCGCTCATTCTGAGCGGCAAGCAGGAGCCCAGCGCCGCACTGCTCCGATTCTTTGGCCTTCAAGCTGTCACGACGTATCTGCCATGCACTATTTCGACACCAGAAGTCAATAGTCTAACTGTTGATAAAAAAATATCTGAAAGATTTAATTCAGATATCTCTAAACGCCAGAATACCGTTTCCGGCCTCTGAGATGCCCAAAATGAGCCATCCTGAAAACGCGACTCCGAAGCCTTCCCACGTATCGACCGATGCTGAGATCGCCGTCCTAACGCAAAAACAGGGGTGGCGCGTTTCGGTCAGTTTCGAGTTCGATTTGAACCCGGTTCTAACATGGCGCGGCGTGGTCTATTCGGGGTCAGCGGCCACGGCCTCGGCTCGCGGCATCAAGGAAGCACGGAAACACTTTAAGGGTTCGCGTCCGCGCAGCATCGCCGTTTGCTTGGAGAAGCTGGCGTAACCGTGGCACGCGGACGCATGATCTCGAAATCGCTCAGCACCTCGGAGAAGTTTGCGTCCTTGACGGCGCAGGCTGGCGATCTCGCGGAATTCTGCCAAGCGCTTTACCCGCTCGTGCTGTGCCATAGCGACGATTTCGGCCGGCTCCAGGGCGATACGTTCACCATCAAGCACATGTGTTTCCCGACATCGCCGCGCTCGGTAGCCGAGTTCGCCATTGCGCTCGCGCACCTCCATGCCGTCGGCCTAATCGTCCGTTACGAAGTCGATTCCAAGCTCTATATCCAGATTCAGAATTTCGACCCGCATCAGCAGGGCTTACATAAGCGAACAGCTAGTAAATTCCCTGACATTCCAGACAATTCCGGGAAAGTCCGGGAATTTCCCGGTCAAGAGAACTTAAGGGAAGGGAAGGGAACTGAAGGGAACGGAACTAAATTCCCTGTAATGAATAACAAGCTAGATCGTAAGAGCGATCCTCCTATCAAGGCGAACGGTCAGAGCGCGCCACGCGCCTTCGGCGGCCCAATTATCGGAAGAAATATTCATCTTGACCATGCCGCATGTGATGACCTGTTTTCGTATTGCGTGCCGGCGGCGGTGCATCGCAAATTTGCGGATCTGCTCGCACCTCGGCACGGAGGCGACCGCGAAGCGGCAAAACTCGCACTCCAAGCGTGGTATCCCACCATCTGGAAAGCGATCCCGGAAGGTTCCGTGATGGGCGATGCCTTCAAATTCTGGCAAGCGTGCTTCGATGCTGATTTTGCGACACCGACTCCAACAAAAAAACGCGGTATGAGCGCGAAGGATCTGGCCGATGCGGTGCGCGCTGACATGAAAGCAGCAGGAGAACTCTGATGACTGATTCGGACCTCATGCCGTTCATGTCAATTTTCAACACGCTGACGAAAGTATTCCCGTTCCGCGCTGATGGTGACGAAGCGCGAGACATCAGCCGCGCCTATTTCAAAACGCTCCAAAAGTTTCCGCTCGATCTCGTCAAAATCGGCGCGGACAACTGCGTAGCGACGATGACGAAATTTCCGAAGCCAGCAGAATGGGCGAAATCAATCCCGCGTCGATTACCTGGGCCTGATTTACCGCGACTGACACCAGCCGAAGAATCCGAATGGCGACATGCGGAGAGCTTAGGCTTTGAAGGCGAGTGCTGTCAGTGCGCGGACTGTGTGGCGCTCGGCGCGAACCAACTACCAACGCGCTACGTGCCGCTCGATTCAGAAGAACGCGCCACAATGGGCGATCGCGTCGTCTTGCGCGGTGAATGGATTCACGGCGAGTCGCTGATTAGTTGGCATCTCGTTCGTGAAAACTTCTGGACGACGTTCAAAGAAAGCCGCGTCGGACAATCAATGGCGGCTCCAAAGATGATCGAAAAAATGACCGCGCAAGAGCGCGTCGAGGCCATCTTTGCGACGAAGAAGCCGCGTAAAGAGTGGATGCCTTACCGTGATGCTGGCGAGGAAAGCTAATGAACATTCCGCGTGAAGCCATGTCGCGAGGTGGAAAAAATCGTGCGGCGATGTTGCGCCGTCAAGTGCTGGCCCGCCTTGTCGGTCTGACACCGATCGAAGCCTTCCGGCTCGGCTATGTGCGCGGATTGCAATCGAAACACCGACAGATTACGCGACTGAAAATCCGCGCCGTGTTGCGACAAGAGCATGTGCGATGACGAGTGAACATCGCCCGCGCACGCATCGCCTGATCAATCCGGAATTGTCCGTGGCCTTACTGCGCAAACTTGTCGAATCCTGGGACGGCGATGATATGGAAGAATTTCTGATCTCCCTCGCGGCTGCACGACATTTGCTGCATCTTGGAACCGTGAACCTCGAGCGCGGAGACGACGCCGAATGAGCACCTACGCTGAATTCCTCGCACGCAAGAAGCGAGTCGCGCTCGGGATGGGTATTCGCGCCGAAGATGTCGCGCTGCCGTCGCAGCTTTACAACTGGCAAGCGGCGATCGTGCGCTGGGCATTGCGGAAGGGCCGCGCCGCGATTTTTGCGGATTGTGGCCTCGGCAAAACCTACATGCAGACCGCATGGGCCGCGGCGATTCCAGGCCGCGTGTTGATTCTCGCGCCGCTGTGCGTGGCCGAGCAGACCGTGCGCGAAGCGGCGAACTTGAACATTCCGATCGTCTACGCGAAGTCAGGCGCAGACGCGCCGACCGCGCCAATCACCATCACGAACTACGAACGCATCGACGGTTTCGATCCCGGCGACTATGCGGGCGTCGTGCTTGATGAATCCTCGATTCTGAAATCGTTCGACGGGAAGACGCGAGCAAAACTGATCGAGACGTTTGCACGCACGCGCTATCGGCTCTGTTGCACCGCCACACCGAGCCCGAATGACATCAGCGAAATGGCGAACCACGCGGAATTCCTCGGACTTGTGACACGCGCTGAATTTCTCGCGTCGTGGTTCGTGCATGACGATCTCGGCTGGCGCATGAAAGGCCACGCGGTGGAACCGTTCTATCGCTGGATGGCCTCATGGGCGATTGCGCTGCGGAAGCCGTCCGATATCGGCTACGACGATACGGGATACATTCTCCCACCGCTGCGGATTCACGAGCATGTCGTGGAAGGCGATGGCGATGGCAGCGCGCTCTTTCCAGAACTCGGACTCAAAGGCATCGGTGGCCGGCAGAAAGCGCGGCGCGGCTCGCTGGAAGCGCGTCTGGATGCGGCGCATAACCTCATGGGGCACTGGGGCGAATCGTGGATCGCATGGTGTGGCCTGAATACCGAGAGCGAAGGACTCGCCCGCACGTTGCCGAACTCCGTCGAGATTTCCGGCAGCGATTCGTATGCCGAAAAGGTCGCCGGGATTCAATCGTTCCTGAACGGCACGTCGAAGATTCTCGTCACAAAAGCAAAAATCGCCGGGTTTGGTCTAAATTTGCAGCACTGTCACAAGATGGTTTTTGTCGGCATCTCGGACAGTTACGAAACCTACTACCAGTGCATCCGACGGTGCTGGCGATTCGGGCAACAGTATCCCGTTGACGTGCATATCGTGGTGTCAGACGCGGAGCGCGGCATCGTGGAGAACGTGCGGCAGAAAGAAGCCAAAGCCGACGCGATGGCGCAAGGATTACTCGCACATATGCGCGATTTCGAGCGCGAGGAGTTGGCATCGTGATCCAGGGTGCCCTTAAGGACGGCAATTCTGCCGACGTTGAGAACCCGAGAACTCGTGTAGACCGAGCGAGGGATGAATCGGTCGATACCTACCGTTCTGCGGCATGGTTGAATCACAAATACCACGGCCAGCGGCTCGATTGCGTGCAAATAGGAAAACTCGTCAACCGAGATCCTAAGACGATATGGGCGTGGTTGAAACGCGCAGGAATCCAGACGCGACCGCGAGGCGCGGCTACGCACGGCAAGGGTTTTCAGTATGGAAACAAGATCCGAGTCGGCCGCGCTCTGACATTGACTCATAAGCAGCAACTTCGAGCGGCGAGAGCAAAAGACGGCAATGTTCCGGCGCTAATAAACGGTGTCCATTGGACGAAGGCGCTCGGCCGCCACGGATCGCAGTGGCGCGGTGGCATCACGCCAGACAGACAGGCGTTTTATGCGAGCGTCGAATGGGCTGAGGCTGTTAAGGCGGTATGGAAGCGAGACGATGCGTTCTGTCAGCGATGCGGGCTAGATCATCGGACGATCGATAGACGTGAAGTGTCGTTTCATATTCACCACATCGAATCGTTCCAGAATAAGAAACTTCGCGCCGTGGTTTCTAATCTTATCTTGGTGTGCTCTAAATGCCACCGATGGATTCACAGCAAGGCAAATACGAAAGGACTCTATCTTGTCCGAAACGCCGACGTTTAAAGGTGAGGCGTGGGAATTGCGTAACGGGGACTGCATTGAGCAATTAGCAACGCTCGATGACGCCAGCGTGGACCTGTCCGTTTACAGTCCGCCTTTCATGTCACTTTACACATATTCGGCCAGCGACCGCGACCTCGGCAACTGCTCGTCCGATGAGGAATTTTTCGAGCACTATGCGTTTTGCATCGCGGAAATGTTCCGCGTCACGAAACCTGGTCGGCATACATGCGTCCATGTTGCGGAAGTCACGAGCACATTCGCCACGCATGGCGTGATCGGCCTGATCGACTTTCCCGGCAAGGTTATCGCGGCCTATCAGGCGGCAGGGTGGACCTATCATGGCCGCGTGACCATCGACAAAGATCCGCAAGCGCAGGCGATCCGCACGCACTCCAAAGGCTTGCTCTTTGTGCAGATGCGGAAAGACTCGACGTGGAGCCGACCGGCGCTCGCCGATACGATTCTGATTTTCCGTAAGCCCGGCGATAACGCCGTCGCGGTCACGCACGACACGCCGGAATCGAGTCTCACCAACGACGAATGGATCGAATGGGCGCGACCGATTTGGTATGGCATCAAAGAATCCGACACGCTGAACGTGGCGATTGCCCGCGAGGACAAAGACGAGCGTCACATTTGCCCGTTGCAGCTCGGCACGATTGAGCGGTGCATCCGTCTGTGGTCGAATCCTGGCGAACTCGTGCTCTCGCCGTTCGCCGGCATCGGCTCGGAAGGCTTTGAATCGGTGCGGCTCGGCCGGCGGTTCCTTGGCTTTGAACTGAAGCCGTCCTACGCGAACGTGGCCGCGAAGAATCTCGCCACGGCGGAAACGCTGAAGTTGCAGGGCTCACTCTTTGCGGTGGAGCACGTCGGCTAATGCCGCTGGTGCGCCGCGGTCATCTGCTTACCGGCGTGTGGTTCTCCTGTGTCTACTGTGGACAGAAATGTTTTTCCGCGCTGATCCTCTCCAGTCATGAGCATGTGTGTGAGCAGCGAAAAGCGTTTGAACGCCGCCACGACGACGCACGGCGCAAACACAGCGGCTGGCTAAAACGCGGCGAGAATTGGAACGCGGAGCGCGCATGAAGTTTACGGACCCTCTACCGTTTACGCCCAAGGTGAAACCGCCATCGTCGTCCTGGTGGGCGACTACGGAAGCCCAAGCGACTCGGGAAGGCTTTCAGCGGCAGGCGAGAGCCGAAGAAAACCGCATCGTCGGCAATGAACGCTTCGGCGGCCGAAAAAACGTGATAGATAAATTCCAGCAATCAGCGAAACGCAAATGAGCCAGATACCGCGCCGTGGATTTCTCGCTTCGCTGGCCGCAATGATCGCTGCGCCGTTCCTGCCGACGCAGACCGTGGCCGCGCCGGTCGTGCAAGGGCTCGCGTTCCATCCGGATGCGTTCTCGTTCGTGATGGCGGATCTGCCAATCACGATCGATCACGTGTTCGGTTTGGATCTAAGTTGGGAATCCGCTGAGCCATTCCACGCTTCAGAGAACTATCGTAAGTATCTCGCGGCGGATGCCGCGATTCAGGAAAGCCTGACATGAGTGCATGGACCCAAGCGGATGTAGACGCGATCAACGCTCGGCGCGGCGCGAAACTGCCGGCGCATGTCCCGCCCGTTGAGAAGCAATCGAAGTATCGCAACGTGCGAACGATGATCGGCGGCGAGGTGTTCGACTCTAAGCGCGAGGCGGATTATTGGATGCTGCTGAAAGCGCGAGAGGATCTTGGCGAGATCATTGGACTCCGGCGACAACAGCCATTCCCGCTATGGGCACCATCGTATACCTCGGTCGGGAGCATACAAGTTTCTAGTTACGTGGCAGATTTCACGTTTTTCGATACCGAAGGCCGAAGACACGTGCTCGATGCCAAGGGCCATCGCACGCGGGAATATCAGCTAAAAAAGAAATGGCTCGAACTGCAAGATGGCATCGTGATCGAAGAAGTTTGATCTAATAATCCGCAATTCTGGTAAGGTATTTCAGGTATGGCGAAACGTCCCTCGACGCCGAAGCCAAAACTGCCGCGAGCACGCCGACACAACGGCCATGCGCGTGAACTGCACACACTGGAACACGTCATCACCGCGATTATCGAACTGGAGGAACAGATCATGGCGCTCTCACAGACGGTCACCGATGCTCTCGCCGCGGCGGATGCCAAGATTGCCGCGCTCGATACAAAGGTGGATGCATTCATCGCGGCGCATCAGGGCAATTCCGCGGCCGACGATCAGGCCGTGGTAGACGCGCTGGCGAAGCAGGGCGCAGCGGTGGACGCGATCAGCGCGAAACTCGTCTAGCGTGATCCTCGTGCAGTTTCCGTGGAGCGTGGCGCGTGCCTGAACTGGATTGGTCCGACATGCCGATCCATCAGGCCATCAAGTCTGATTGGAAGACGCCGGAAATTCTCGTCGAAGGCAGTCTCAATTCCGCGAAGACGACCGTCACGCTCGACAAAGAAATTGACGCCGCGCTGAAGTATCACGGAATTCCGCTCGTTCTGTGCAGATGGACGGAGGACGCGGTATCCACGAAGCTCCGGAAAGCCTTCGAAGATATTCTCGGCATCCGAGGCATTCCGTTCTCGTGGGACGCGAAGCAGAAACTCTACTCGCTGCCGAACGATTCCACGGCGACGATGTTCGGTCTGAAATCCTCGAGCGAGGCGGAACTATTCAGCAAGCTCCGTGGCATGCCCGCTTCGCGCATCCTGGTCGATCAGGCCGAAGAAATGAAACGCGCCGTGGCCGATGAATTGCGCGGGCGCTTCCGTCCGGACATCATCGCGACGACGATCCGCCGCACCAGCTTTCCGTTTCAACTCACGCTCGTAGCCAATCCATCCGGCGAGACGTTCTGGCTCTCCAAGCAATTCCCGCCCGATAACAAGATCGCTGGCCGCAAGTTATATTCCTTGTCGGTCTACGACAATAAGCACCTCCCGCAAGAGTCCATCGACAGCCTGCTCCGCACCTACTCACCGGAACACCCCAAGCACCAGACGATGATCCTGGGCAAGCGGGGACTCAATATCGACGGCGATCCGGTGTATGAGGGCATGTTCGATCGCAAACTGCACGTCATCGAACTGCATGGGCGCTCAGATTTGCCGGTGCTCGAGGGGTTCGAGCTCGGGCGGCATAACCCGGTGTGGATCGCGGCGCAGCGTGGGCATAACGGACGTTTGATGCTACTCGGAGGCATCATGGCGAAGGGCATGATGCTGGAAGATTTCCTGCCGATCGTGCGGGACTATCAGCGCGATTGGTTTGAAAACTCCGCGATCAAAACCTGCACGTCACCAATGGGCGAGACAGCGCGCACAACGGGCTCTCGTCAGACGCTATTGACGGTTCTGCGCGAGGCTGGTATTCGTCCGGTGTGGCGCGAGAACGCGAACGCGCCGGATGTCCAACTTGCCATGATCGAGGCGATTGGCGGATTGCTTCGACGCCGCACAATTGCGAAGGAAGAATCTTTCGCAATTAACTCGGATAAAGACCGATGGCTCGTCGTGTCGGACGGGAACGCCAAGCCGGTGCCGTTCATGTCGTTCGCGTTTGAGGGCGGCTATGTGTGGGACGAGCACGCCGTGAGCATCAGCAATAAAGCGGTTCGCCAGCCGCGAGAGGACGACGAATACGCCAACGCCATGCACTGCCTGGAAAACATCGTGCTCAACTTCTGCGCCGGCCGACCCACCGATGCCGAGAAAGCCGCGAAGAAAGCCGCGCTCCGAGCCAATGATTCAATGGAACAGGCTCCGCGGGAACGTAGCACGCTCGATTGGGCGAAATGATGGCAAATCGGATCATGACGCGAGCAGAAGTGGATGGCGCGGCGATCTGGTATTTCGAGGAATCGGGCCAATGGTGGATGGAACCGACCGATAAGGCTAAAAAGCGCGAAGTGCTTGCCAGCCATGTTGACGCGATCCATGTGACCAATGCCTATGACGTGCTCGATCCGCTATTCGTGCGGAAATTAATCATTGAATCGGGGCGCTAGTTGACACCCGGTATAGACTAGGAACGATCCCGAATGAACGCTAGCCAGACGCGGCAGTCACCATTCGTCCCTCGGCGCGAGTTTACCGATCCGCGTGATATCGCGTGGACGTGGCTCAACCGGGCATGGTGCCATCTCTGCCAACATTTGCCGGAGTCGGCTGATCGGGACGCGACTCTGATCGCCATGCAGATTATCCTGACGGCTGAAGCCCAGGTGTTGGTGGTGGAATGAGCGGCCGTGTCTCTCGTTCGCGTCACGCGGCTGAGGAAGCCGCCTTCCGCGCTGAGATCGTGGCGCTCGTGGAAGCCCAAAAGCGCGTCTTGGGTGCGATTGCTAATGGCCTCACATCGGTTCAGAAGGACATCGAAGATTTGAAACAGCAGATGTCCGACGTGGAATCGGGTGTGCTGCCCGGATCGGAGACGGTGCAGTGATCGATGGAGCCGAGCGCAAGCTTGTCCTGCTCTCGATGCGGGCGACGTTTTTAGCCTTGATCTGTGCGGACAAGAAGCGTAACCCCAATGACCCGGCCTATATTCAGGCCGATGCCGAGTTGCGCGCAATGGCTCCAGTTCTGAATGCTGCTTTTCCTGAGCCGAAGTCGTGACTGACGTGTTCGTGCAGATCGGGGATACGGTCCACATCGCCGCGCCGGATGATCTGTCCGGAGGACTCGGCATCGCCGTCGCCGCGCCCAGCGTCGCAGACCTCCTCGCGCAGTCTCGCGCTGCCCACCAACGCTTTCAGAAAGCTGCCGGCCACAACAACGGACGAGGTGTGACCATCGCACCAGACGATGACGCGGCGGCGCTCGCGGTGCGACAAGCGCTCGATGCACGGCAAGCGGCTGAGGATACCGATCCGGGCCATACCGATCCGGCATGGGCCGATGATCAGGCAGCGAATCGCGGCGTGTCTAGCGATACGCTGTTACTTTTCTATAAAAACTATTTCGAGCCGGACGTGAAGCTGTAAATGGCGATCCCCACTCGCCGCGGCATCAGTAGCGGGAAAACCCTCGCCGCCTTCCGCAGCGGAGCCTACGATCCGCTCGATAAGCGCACCAAAGAAGGCCGATCACGGAACAGCAAGCGCGAGTTTATGGAGCTCGCCCGCCAGCGTTACGAGATGGCGGAAGATGCCGACCGCGAACAGACCGACCGCGAACTCTCCGATCTGGCGTTCTACGCCGGCGACCAGTGGCCGAAAGATATCAAACTCGCCCGCGCCGGCCTGAACGGCAGCAACGGCGTGCCGCCGATTCCTGCTCGCCCCTGCCTCGTTATCAACAAAGTGCGAGAGCCGGTATCACAAGTGCTCGACGCGCTGCGCGATGCAGATATCAGCGCGGAACTGACACCAGCCGATGACTTTGAAGGCTTAGGCGTCGTGCTGGACGACAAAGAAATCGAACTGCGCGAAGGACTCCTGCGGCGCATTCTCCGCAACTCCGAGGCGTCCATCTGGATCTATTCCGCGGCTGAGCGCGCCGCAATTGCGGGCCGTGGCTTTATCGGCGTGATGACGCGCTACCTCCCAGGTAAAACGAACGATCAGGAACTCTATGTCACGGGCTGGTTTGATCAGTCCTGCGTGAAGCTCGATCCGACGCATGAGCGCAAAGACGGCGCGGATGCGAAATACGGATTCAGCGGCACGTGGATGAAGTGGACGGACTATAAAACGCGCTGGCCGAGCGAAGCGAATAAGCGCAATCTCATTTCCGAGATGTCCGAGCGCGAGTTTTCAGACTTCGGCGCGGCAGAAGACGCGAAGCCGTGGTTCCGCACCACGGGCAAACTCCGTATGGTCTACGTCGTAGATTATTTCTATGCCGTGGAAACCACGCGAGACCTCTGCACGCTGGAAGACGGATCGCTGGAGTGGAAAGACGAACTTGAAGAAGGCGTCAAGACGATCGATACCCGCTCCGTGATTGAAGTCACGGTGAAATGGGCAAAACTGGACGGCGCGAATCCGGAACCTCTCGAGGAAACCGATTGGGTCACGCCAGACATTCCCATCGTGAAAGTCGTGGGAGATCAACTCCAGCCCTACGATGATCAGGTCCGCTGTGAAGGGCTCGTCAGACCAGCGCGAGATTCCAACGAGGGCTTTAACGCGATGGCGTCGAAGCTGGTTGAAGACGTGGCCTACGCGCCTACGGACGCGCCCTATGTAGCGTCTGGACAGATCGAAGGCTTCGAGGACTTCTGGAAGTATCGCGCTACGCGGCGTCTGCCATATGTGCCCTACAACTTGAAAGACTCTGAAGGGCAGCTCGCAGGGCCGCCGCAACATCCACAGGTGGGCACCAACGTCCAGCCGCTGGCGATGGCGCTGTCGATGTTCGATGAAGCCGTGCAGGTCACGTCCCGTCGCCGCGATGCCGCGCTCGGCAAAACCGATCCCGCGCTTCGCAGCGGTGATGCCATCGACGCGACCATCGATCAGTCGATGGAAGGCACGAGCAACTTCGGAGCGAACCTGAAAATTTCCGTGAAGCGGCTCGTGGAAATCATCAACAATGGCCTGTATCCGGTGTATGGTGGACGGCCGGGACGCCTCGCCAAGATCGTCAACGGCGAAGATGCGCCGGAAACGATCATGCTCGGCCAGCCGTATGTGATGAAGGGCAAACGGCCATTCGGGTTCACGATTCCCCATCCGGACGATCCGCAACAACAGACGCCGATGCCGATCGGGCATGACCAACAGCCGCCGGATGCGAAGTCCTACGAACTGACCGAGCACGCGAACTGCAACATAGCGATCAAGATCACGCGTAACTTCGATACACGGCGCGAAGAAGAGCAAGCGATGCTCGGACGCATCGTCGCCGCGGACCCATCGCAGTTAGCCGTCTGTGGAGACTTGCTGTTTCAACATTCGGATGGCCCTGGTAGCAAAGAACTCGCCAGCCGCTATCGGCTGATGCTCGCGCCGCCGATTCAAGCCGCGCTCGCCGCCAAAGAAGGCAAGCAGACGCCCGAACAGATGGCGATGCAACTTGGAGAGGCGAAGCAGTTGCTGGAACAGGCGCATCAGGAAATCCAGCAATTGCAATTCGAGAAGAAGGCTAAGGTCGTCGAACAGCAGGGCAAAGCGGACATCGTGCAGCAGCAGGAAGTCGCCGAGAGCACCCGCGCCGCGATGGATCGCGAAGTCAAGATCGCCGTGGCTGAAATTCAGGCACAAGCGAAACAGGCATTGCAGGACATGGCGCTGTTCTACGAGGAACGCGCGAGAGTCGGGGCACATCTGCACGAACAGGCGCAGGGTGGCCGCGAGGTCGCGCACTCACTGGCTGTCGCGCACCACGCCGCCGAAGGCAACGCGGCGCAAAAACTGCTCGAGCACGCCGCGACGTTGAAAGAGAACGAACAACTGCATCAGCATGCGTTAGAACAAACGGCCCAAGAGGCCGCGCTAGCGCCAGAACCCGCCGCGCCGTCAGGAGCCTAACCGATGCCTTTTGGTGTTCATATGGATGACCCGCGAGAAGTGCCCGACGAACAGAACCCCGCTGAACTGCTCAAGCGGATCAAGGCGCTCGAGGAACGATCCACGGAAATCGAGCAGGGCATTCTCCGCATGGCGAGCTATCAAGGCGTCGTGCATGTGTTGAAAGATATAGGACCGAAGTGACCGACCGAAAACGTGATCCGCTACCGCGTGGTTACCAATTCGGCGATGCCGCGTCTGCCATTGCCATGCGCGCTCTGGACGATAGCGATGGAAGCCGCGTGATTGCTCGCACCGATATGCGCGGTAATCGGATCGTCTGGCAGATGGGACAGTCGCACTGGAACGTCATCGAACACGAGGAGCACTGAATGCCACGCTCAGTCAAAGGCGTCATGCAGGAATGGAAGACGGGCCAATTGCATAGCGGATCATCGACCGGGCCAGTCGTGAAGAATCGGAAACAGGCTGTGGCGATTGCGCTGAGCGAACAGCGGCAGATGAAGCCGAGTCTCCGAGCGGCCCATGCGTCCCATCCGAATGCCTCACGGCTCGGAAAATACTTACATCCCAAGCGTGCGAAGTGATGCCGACCGATCCACAGACGCTCGGCCGTGATTTGCGCGAACATAAAGCGACCATTGTGGCGTATCTGCTCTCGAAAGTGAGAGCGGCAGATTTCCACACGGTGTAAGACGCCGCGAGCGATATCCGCGAGATTGATGCGAAACTTGAACTCTTAGAGGCACTGATAAAGGGCTGAATGACACGGATGCTTCACTTTCGTCTTCCGCCCCGCGACTCCTTCGCGAGTCTGGTCGATTTAATCATCCAGACTGAGGCGGAATGGCTCGGCCAGTTAACGCCAAACGATAAGATCGCGCCGCTGCCGCAGAGAGTTGCCGGTGCTCAGACGCTGACGCTGGCGAGCGGATGCCGCATTGTCGTGCAATACAACCTCGTAGAAGATGATCTGATATCCGATCTGCAACTTTGCATCGAATCTGAGGAAAGCGGTTTATGAGCACTGAGCCCTTGATCGAGACAGCCGAAACGACCGAGACGACGGAACAGCCTGAAGCCCCGGCCTCCCTCGCGGAATTCCGTGAACAGTTTCCCGCTGCCCCGAAAGACGGCCAACCGCCCCCTCCAGAGAGCACGTCAGAGCAAGAGCGTAAACCGAAATATCGATCCAAGAGTCATCGGGCACTTCCGGAAGATGTGCCTGAGATTGCCGCGCTCACGAAGCAGTTACGTGAAGCGGAAGATGCGATCAAGATCGACCGCAAGCCCGGTGAGAACGATAAGGTCTATCTCCTGCGGAAGCGTGCTGAGATCGCGAAGCTCGCATCAGCGCGTCAGGCGATGCCGGAAGTCAAACC
>Ga0247678_1000199_pt1 | contig 13755 bp, 13 predicted proteins | sample CNK19_metaG_FD_182801 | JGI IMG/M metagenome (GOLD analysis project Ga0247678, IMG submission 182801) | Soil microbial communities from Purdue University Martell Research Forest, Indiana, United States - CNK19 | ecosystem: Environmental > Terrestrial > Soil > Temperate forest > Bulk soil... | reverse complement strand
GCCGAAGTCGCAGCGGATCATGCGCCGTGCCTGGCGCTCGGCGCAGCGGCTGAACGCGGAGATCGACGCGGTCTGGGTGCGAGCGAATGGGCACGAGCCGAGCGAGGAAGAAGCGACGCAACTCGCGGCGCTGCGGCGGCTGGCCGGCGTCCTCGGGATCCACTTCCTCGAGGTCGACGGAGGCAACCTGGTCGACGCCGTTCGCCGCGTCGCAGCCGAGCGCGGCTCGACCTACGTCTTCGTGGGCACGCCGGACGAGTCGCGGCGGCGCGAGATCTTCGGCGGCTCGCTGCTCTCGCGCATGGTTCGCGAGCTGCCCGGTCTCGACATCCGCGTCATCGCCGACCGCGCCAAGCGGGAGGAGCGCGCCGAATGAGCGTCCTGACCTTCTTCCGCCGCCGGCCACCGCGCCACGCAGGGCCGACCCGGCTGCTCGTTCCATTCACGAACGGCGAACTCGACCCGGTCGTCCTCGACGCGGCGATCCGCGTGGCGCAGGCGGAGGACGCGACCCTGGTGCCGGCCTACCTGATCGTCACGCCGCTCGAGTACGCGCTCGAGACGCCCATGCAACACGAGGTCGCGGTGGCGATGCCGCTGCTCGAGGCGGTCGAGCACGCCGCCCTGCGCGCGGGGCTAGCGGTGGACGCCCGCGTCGAGACCGGACGGACGCCCACCCACGCCCTCCAGCGTCTCTGGGACGCCGAGCGCTTCGACCGGATCATCGCCCCGGCTCCGGCCGGCGGCAGCCACGGCTTCACGCCGAAGGAGCTCCAGTGGATCCTCGTCCACGCTCCGTCGGAGACGCTCATCCTCCGGCCCGACCCCACCCTGGCCGCGGGGCTGCGGCTGGCCCGCACCCTCGACGCGGTGGCCTGAGGCGCGCCGCGACTCGAGGCGCTCCTCGAAGCAGCGGCGCAGGTAGTCGCCGCGGAGCTTCGGCAGGACACGCGGCTTCGGCGCCGGCTTCGGCGAGACGACGATCTCCGTCGCGCGCTGGCCGTAGGAGCGCTCGTACGCGGCCCGCTCGTCGTAGACCGGCTCCGACGGTGTGCGCCGCAGCCACCCGAAGAGCCGTGCGAGAAGGCTCACGCGGAGGTCCTACCAGTTCCTTGACGTGTGACCTAATGGTCACGTATCGTGCTCGGCGTGAACGACGACGACGGTGTCTTCAGGGCGCTCGCCGACCCCACGCGGCGGCACCTGCTCGACCAGCTCTTCGAGCGTGACGGCCGAACGCTCACCGAGCTCGAGTCGAAGCTCGAGATGACGCGCTTCGGGGTGATGAAGCACCTGCGGGTGCTCGAGGACGCCGGCCTCGTCGTGACGCAGCGGCAGGGACGCGAGAAGCTGCACTACCTCAACGCCGTCCCCATCCGCCTGATCCACGACCGGTGGATCGACAAGTACACGGAGCACCGCGTGTCCGCGCTCGCGGAGCTCAAGACGAGACTGGAGGAACCGGCATGACGACCATGACCGCGCAGGCGACGCAGATCTACCAGGTGTTCATCAAGGCGACCCCGGAAGCGATCTGGGACGCGATTACCAAGCCTGAGTTCACGTCGAAGTACTTCTACGGCGTGACCATCGACGTGACGCCCGAGGAGCGGCGCTCGTTCCAGGGCTCCGAGTTGCAGAACACTTCGAACGTGCTCGAGTTCGAGCCGCCGCGGCGGCTCGTGCACAGTTGGATCTCGTACTACGACCCGGAGATGGCGGCCGAGGAGGCGAGCCGGGTCTCATGGGAGATCGAGCCGCAGGACGGCGGCTACTCGCTGCTGACGGTGACACACGACCAGCTCGAGAGCTCGCCGAAGACCGCCGAGAGCGTCTCGGGTGCCGGCTGGATGATGGTGCTGAGCGGCCTGAAGACGCTGCTCGAGACCGGCGAGCCGCTCGCCGGCTAGTCGCCTGGAGACGGGGCGTCCCGGAGCTCGTAGAGCAGCCCCGGGACGCCCTCGTCTGCGTGCCTGTCGTCGGCCGGGCCGATCTCGACGAAACCGCACTTCTCGAGCACGCGGATCGAGCCGACGTTGTCGGTCGAGACCAGCGCGTGCAGCGGCCGGTCCGGCAGCTCGACGAGGAACTCGCCGAGCGTGGCAGTTGCGAGGCCACGGCCCCAGAACTCGCGGGCGAACCAGTAGCCGACGTAGCGACGGCCCTCGGACGACCAGCTGAGGACGTGGCCCGCGGCCTCGCCGTCCACGTCGACCACCCGGATCACGGTGCTCTCGTCCGCGAGGATCCGGCGCCAGTGCTCGTCGAACGCCGCGCGGTCGCGGCTCGGGACGCCGGCCATCGCCGAGGACTCGGGGTCGGCCTGCTGCTCGAAGAGCGCGTCGAGGTCGCTCTCGGCTACCTCGCGCAGCATGCCCGGCCTACGCTCGTTCGGCGCCGGTCGGCTCCAGCGTGTCGTGCACGTGCTTGCCGACCTTCCGGTCGGGCCGCGCGAACACGAAGTACAGCCCGCCGACGACCGCGATGATCACCATCACGAGCAGGGTGATCCAGTCGAGGTTGAAGAGCGCACGCCCGCTCGAGAGCCCGCTCGGCACGACCACGTTCAGCAGCATCAGCCCGAGGTAGGCCGCGGCGATGATCGTCACCGTCCAGCCCCAGCGTCCGAGCGTGAACGCCCCCTCGGGCACCCAGCCGCGGGAGCGCGCGATGATCGCCGCGATCACGGCGAGCAGGAACGAGAGGTAGATGCCGCTGACGCCGAACGAGACGAGCGAGTACAGCGCCGTCGTGTTCGCCGGGTAGGTGATGAAGCCGAGGTCGACGTTGTGCTTGGGCTGGTAGTAGACGAGCAGCACGAACAGCACCGAGACGAGCGCGCCGGTGATCAGCGCGTTGACCGGCGTCAGGAACTTCGAGTGCACCTTCGACAGCCACCCGGAGCCCGGCAGCGCACCGTCGCGTCCGAACGAGAAGGCGAGCCGGCTGCCTGCTCCCTGGACAGCGCTCCCGCAGGAGAAGAACGCGAAGATGATCAGCAGGAGCAGAAAGTCCTGCATCCCGCTCGAGAGCTGCGCGAGGATCGCCGGGACGCCGCCGCCCTTGAAGGTCGTCGCGACCGGATCGTGTTTCGGCATCGCGAGCAGGAGCGCAGCGGTGAGGATGAGCGACCCGACGCCTCCCCAGATCAGCGCCCAGCGCATCGCCTTCGGGATCTTCCTGCCGGCGTCCTTCGTCTCCTCGGCGATGTCGCCGCACGACTCGAAGCCGTAGAAGATGTAGACGGGCGCGAGCACCGCGATCAGCGCCGCGGACAGCCAGCTGCCGCCGAAACCGACGCCGTAGACGTTGGTCGAGGCATGCGTGGCGCCCTGGGTCGAGAACAGGAAGCCGAGCCCGTGATGGAAGCCGTGAATCGCGAGGATGATCGCGATCCCGAGCGTGCCGAGGATCTCCACTCCGACCCCGAACTGCGCGATGCGGCCCATCACCTTGGCGCCGGTGATGTTGAGCGTGGTCTGGATCGCAAGGAGGACGAGCGTGATCAGCAGGACCGTCGTGTGGTTGGCGGGATCCCAGTTTGTCCCGAACCAGTTGTGCGAGAGCGCGGCGATGTACCCGACCGACCCGGTGTCGACCGCGGCCACCGTGACGAGCAGCGCGATCCCGTAGAACCAGCCCACGAACCAGCCGTAGGCGGGGCCGACCGAGAACTTGGAGTACTGGTAGAGCGCGCCTGCAACCGGGTAGTGGCTCGCGAGCTCGCCGAAGACAAGGGCGACGAAGAACATCCCGATCAGCGGGATGAACGTCAGCCAGATGTACGCGGGCCCGGCGAGCGCGACGCCGAGGATGAACAGCGAGTAGATGCCGACCATCGGCGACAGGTAGGTGAAGCCGACGGCGAAGTTCTCGAAGAACCCGAGGACGCGGTTGAGCTGCGGGCGGTAGCCGAGGTCCGCGAGCCTCGCGTCCTCGTCCACGGTGATCGGAACATCCGGAACGTTCGGGGCAGCCGCCTCAGACATCGGTCCTCCTGGGTCGCAGAGCCTGGTGGGTGGCCGATCTAAGACCGCCGCCCCGATCGTTGTCAAGAAGGACGAGGCACACGCCCGGCGATCCAGGGGAACCGTTTCGTTCCACATGCCTCCGAGTCTCCGAGCATCCCCGACGCCCGAGAGCCGCGGATCGTGGCCGTGAACCCGTGAACCTCGAGCCGGCCAGGACGAGCGAGCCTCTCCGGGCCTTCGTAGTAACTGCTCCCGGTCGTCGAGTTCGCGCAGCCGCTTGCCCGAACGAACCTGAAGCCGATCTCGAGCCACTCGCTTCCGTCGGGGCTGAGCGTGAAGCACACCTTGGCGCCTTCGGCGGTCATGCCCGCATAGCGGATCCCGGTCTTGTGGCAAAGCTTCCCCGTCTTCAACTGCGTGCTGACCGACGCAGGAAGTGGAATCACATCGTCCGACGAGGTGTCGGCCGAGGAGGTCGCACACAAGCTCGTTCCCGCAGGCGAGTAGGGACAGATCTCGCCCAGGCTGATGATCGCCACGCCGATCGGGATGGCGTAGTAGAAGGTGAGGGCCGTCGCCACCGCCGCCAGCCCGTAGCCGACGCGCCGGTTCATCCTTGCCGACCGCGCGGACTCCGCCGCTCCCAGGTCGCTCCTGCCCCCGACAGGAAGAGGACTGCGACCAGGCCCCACAACCAGTAGAGGAAGCTGACACTCACGTGGCTGCCGTCCTCCCAGTTCAGGTCGCCATGGTCGAGGGCGACGCAGACCACCGCGCCGAGCATCGCGGTGCCCGCAGCAAGCTCGACCCGGGCCAGCGCTCGTCGATGCCCCTGAACGACCAGCACGGCGACGAAGGCAACAAAGCCCACGATCAGAGCCAGCAGGAGGCTCATGGAAACGCCGTCGCCGTCCGTGAGCGTGCTACTGGCGAACGCGAGCCAGACACCGATGGCGACGCTGCTCAGCAAGGCGACCGTCGCCGCCACGAGTCCCAAGCCGAGCGCGATGCCCCGACGATACGCCGCGGCCGCCTGATCCGACGTGTGCCCAAGCGCCTGCAGCTCCTCGCCGCGCGCGCGTAGTTGGACTGGAGCCTCGCGAAGCGAGCGCCGTACCGGCGAGATCAAGAGGAGCGCCGCACTCAGCGGCCCGAGCAAAGAGGCGGGCGCGGCGACAAGCGCTGCTTGCCAGGTGTCGCCCCGCCTGGCTCGCGCGCGGCCGATGGCGACCGCCAGTCCCGCGAGGCAGGTCAGGAACCCTGCGACACGCCAGACGACCTCGTACGGGTCACCGCTCCAGCCGGCCCCGAAGACCCAGAGCAGGGCACAAACGACGAGCGCAAGCGATGCTCCGAACCGTCTCTTGCCTTGCTGCAGTCCGGCGGCGCTCACCCCCCTCGGTGTGCCACCGGAATCCATCGCTGCTCCGCTCCTGCCTGCTCGAGCGCTCTAACGACCGAGCAACGCGACTCTGAACCGGCCGCGAACGGGAGTCAACAGGCGAGTCGAAGCTGAGCGCCGGTAAGCCGGCGAAGCGCCTAGCCGAAGCCGAGGATGAATTTCGCGTCGTCCGACATCTTCTCCGGCGTCCACGGGGGATCCCACGTCAGCTCGGTCTCGACGTCCTCGACCTCGGGCAGCGCCCGCAAGACCTCTTCGATGTTCTGCTGGATCAGCGGGCCGGCGGGGCAGCCCATCGACGTGAGGCTGTAGATCGCCTTCACGCGGGGGCCGCTCACCTCGACGTCGTAGAGCAGGCCGAGCTCGACGATGTCCATGCCGAGCTCCGGGTCCTCGACGGAGCGGAGCGCCTCGATCACGTCCTCGCGGGTCACCGGCCCCAGCCTAGCGATCAGTAGCCGAGCAGCCGCACTTCCTCGCGCCGCTCGCGGGCGAAGAAGTGGATGCCGTCGACGAAGCGCACCCAGTTGCAGCGCGTGCACATCACGAGCGAGTGCGTCCGCGCGCTGTCGGCGAGGAAGCGCACGCCGCGCAGCAGGTCGCCGTTCGAGACGCCGGTCGCGACGACGATCACCTCGCCGGGCGCCAGGTCGTCGATCGTGAACAGGCGCTCCAGGTCGTTCACGCCGGCGGCAGTCGCCGCTTCGACCTCGCTGCGGGAGGTCGGCCAGAGCTGCGCCTGCAGCTCACCGCCGAGGCAGCGCAGCGCCGCCGCAGTGAGCACGGCCTGCCGTGTGCCGCCGATGCCGATCGAGAGGTGGTCGTTCGTGCCGCGGATGGCGGCCGAGATCGAGGCCGTCACGTCGCCGTCCTGGATCAGCTTGATGCGCGCGCCCGAGGCGCGGATCTCCTCGATCAGGTCGTGGTGGCGCGGCCGGTCGAGCACGATCGTCGTGATGTCGTTGACCATGCGGCCGAAGGCGTCGGCGATCGCGCGGATGTTGTCGCCGACCGGCTTCTTCAGGTCGATCGAGCCGCGGGCCTTGGGCCCGACGGCCATCTTCCGCATGTACATGTCCGGCAGCCGCTGAAATGCGCCAGGGTCGCCGACCGCGACCATCGACATCGCGCCGTAGCCGCCACGCGCGACGACGCCGCGGCCCTCGAGCGGGTCGAGCGCGAGGTCGACCTCCACCCCGCCCGCGCCGACGCGCGTGCCGGTGGCGAGCTGCGCGCCCTCTTCGCCGGCCCCGATCACGACGCAGCCGTCGATCGGCAGCTGTTCGAGCGCGAGCCGCATCGCTGTCGCCGCGTCCCCCTCGGCCGTGTCCTGCTCCGCGCGCCCGAGCCACCGGGCGCCGGCAAGCGCGGCCCGCTCGGTGACCCGCGCGTAGCTCTCGCAGAGGCAGAACCTGTCCTGAGGGCTCTCGGTAGCGGAGTCGCGGGCCGCCTCGGTCTCGGTCACGACTGCACCTGCAGCGGCTCGGCCGCCGTGAGGACGAGCTCCATCACCTCGGCGATGGCGTCCTCGATGTTTCCGTTCTCGATCACGGGTACCCCGTTCTTGCGCGCTCGCCCGAGAATGTACGCCTGGACCAGCCGGATGTCGTCGAACGAGTCGAGGTACTTCTCGTACGGCCGCACGCCTTCCGAGTCGGAATCGCGGATCCAGAAGTGCCCCGCGTGCGCCTCGGCGTCGTTGATCCCGAGCACGCACTGCACGACGAGGGCGTTCTCGATCGGCGGCAGCATCCCCGGGACGAGGTGCACCCCCTCGAGCACCATCGACCAGCCTTCCTGCAGCGCGCGGTCGATCGCGGCGGTGACGCCGACGAGCACGTCGCGGGTCTGCTCGAGGAAGCCGTCGAGCACGGCCTCGCTCGGATCGTCGTCCTCGTCGGCCATCGCCCGCCCGGCCTCGAAGCTCGAGTAATGGATCGACGGCATGAACTCACGCGAGAAGAAGGCGCGCATCGTCTGGCGCACGAAGTCCGTCGACGTGACGCGCGTGATCCCGAGGCGGTAGGCGACGTCGGTGGCGACCGTCGATTTGCCGGTGCCGGTCGCGCCGCCGACGAGCAGGATGATCGGCAGGTCGAGCTCGTAGAGATCCTGGAAGCGTCGCAGGCGGCGCATCGCGTTGCGGCCGTCCTCCTCCCCCAGCGCGCCCTGGGCGATCTCCTCCAGCCGCTCGAGCGAGATCGCGTCGCGGCCGGTCGCGCCGATGTCCTGCTCGGCGGCCATGGCGATCTCGTACGCGCGGTCGGTCGAGATGCCGGCGTTCATCAGCGCGCGCGCCATCACGCCCTTCGAGTACGGCAGGCCGTCCTCGCCGCCGAGCGGCAGCGGCCTGCGGTGGCGACGGTCGGTCATGGCGCCACCGCCTCTCGCGCGATCGCCTGGTCGGCCAGCCGGACGAGCTCCGTGTCGAGATCGAGGACGCCGACCGGCACGAGCTCGTTGTCGGCGAACACCACCTCCACCCCGCGCGCGAGAGCGGCCTCGGCGACGACGTCGATCGCGGCCGCCTTGATCTCGACGAGATAGACCTCCGCGTCCACGCGTGCGAGCTCCGCGCGCAGCGCCTCGCGGCGCGCGAGGTTGCCGCTGACGAGCACGACCTCGGCCCCGAGCTCCTCGCGCAGGTGCCGCTCGATCGCCTCGTGCGCAACGGCGGGAGCGGTCGAGAAGTACGCGACACGCCTGCCGATCACCGGCGCCGCCGGCCGCGGCCGCAGCTCGACCGGCACGACCGGCACCTCCTTGACGGCGTGGATTGCCTCGACGAGCTCCTCGTCGAGGCCGCCGGTGACGATCACGAGGTCGGAGACGAGGATCCGGTAGGCGTTCAGGTACTCGGTCGCGACCTCGCGCTGGGACGTGCTCGTGACGAGAATCCGCGCATCCGTCTCGACCGGCGGGATCGCAGCGCCGCTTCCGTCGAAGATCACGAGGTCCGGCTCGCGCTCGGCGGCTAGGGCGGCACCGGCAAGGACGTTCGACTCACCCGTCGCCCCGGCGAGGCCGCCGCCGGCGCGTCGGCAGCCGATCGTCACGACGCCGGCGAGCGCCGCGGTCTCGAGGTAGTCCGAGGCCGCGTGGCCCCCTGCGCGCGAGAGCTCGACCAGCGCCTCGAGCGTCGGCTCCACCTCGGCCAGCTCCGGTGCCGGGGGCCCGCCGCGGCCCATCGCGACAACCACCACGTCGCGGTCGCGAGCGAGCAACCGCGCCAGGTGCCCGGTGACGGCAGTCTTGCCGACCCGCTTGCCGGTGCCGACGACCGACAGCGCGGGTCGCGGAAACGGGGCAAACGTCTGTGGGTCGAAGCGGAAGTCGGGGCCCTCGTAGGGCAGGCCGAGCGCGAGGACGCGGCTCGCGATGCGCAACCGCTCGCGCGGGCCGAGCACAGGTTCGTCGGAGAGGTCGACGACGAGCTCCGGCTCCAGCTCGGCGATCGCGGCCTCGAGGGAGTCCACGACCGGCACGCCGTAGTCCTCCCCGCCGCGCAGCTTCTCGCTCCCGCCCGCCAGCCACAGGCCGACCACCTCGTAGGGCAGCGCCGCCAGCGCGTCGCGCACCACGGGCGGGTAGTGCTCGCCGTCGCTGACCACGAGTGCGCGCATCAGCTCCTCGCCGTGACCTCGTCCTCGATCCGCGTCGTGTACTTCTCGAACGCGCGCGTCTCGGTGGAGAACTGGATGATCCGCTCCTGCCCGTGGAACGGGTACTTGCGCCAGACGTCCACGTGCCTGTCGGTGACCTCGATCACGTTGTAACAGGGGCGCGTCTTGCCGCGCAGCCGCTGTGACGAGACCGTGCCCGCGTTGACCACGAACAGGTTCTCGAGCCGCCACGCGTACGGCACGTGCTTGTGGCCGGAGAGCACAAGGTCGACGCCGGCGCGCTGCAGGCACTCGATGCAGTCGCCCGCGTCGTAGACGACGTTGCGCTCACGCCCCGTGCCCGGGACCGGCAGCAGGTGGTGGTGCAGCACGAAGATCCGCAGGTCGGACTCGCCCGAGAACTGCTCCTCGATCCAGCGGTAGCGCCCGCGCCCGATCTGGCCGTGGTCGAGGTCCGGCTCGGTCGAGTCGACGGCGACGACGGTCACTCCACCCTTACGCAGCACCGAGTTGCGCTCGCCGAACAGCTCCTCGAAGTGGACGTAGCCGACGTTGCGCGAGTCGTGGTTGCCGGGGATCACGACGAACGCATCGCACTCGATGCGGTCGAGGTACCCCTTCGCCATCGCGTACTCGTGCTTGAAGCCGAACGTGGTCAGGTCCCCCGAGCAGATGACGATGTCCGGGTTCAGCTCGTTGATCTCCGTGATCGCGCGTTCCATCAGGTTGGGCACGAAGTACTGGCCGCCGCAGTGGATGTCGGAGATCTGCGCGATCGTGAAGGAGCCGTTGCGGCCGTTCGGCATGGGCGCAGTGTAGAGGCGGCAATCCCTGGAAGCAGCGGGTTTTCGGTGGTACGGTCGCCGCAAGGAAGCCGCCGGGAGGAGCAATGGAGTACCGGGTCTTGGGGTCGCTCGAGGTGCTCGACGACAGCGGGCACCTGCTCTCGCTCGGCGGAACACGACAGCAGACGGTGCTCGGGTCGCTGCTGCTGCACGCCGGGAGCACGGTCCCGCTCGACCGGTTGGTCGAGGAGGTCTGGGAGACGCCGCCCGAGACTGCGGCCAAGACGGTGCAGGTCTACGTCTCGCGCCTGCGGCGCCTGCTGCCCGGCGCGATCGAGACCCGTTCGGGGGGCTACGCGCTGCTGCTCGACGGCGATCGGCTCGACGTCACGCGCTTCGAGCAGCTCGCAGACCAGGGCCGGTCGGCGCTCGGCGCCGCCGAGTGGGAGCGCGCGGCGACGCTGCTGACCGAGGCGCTCGCGCTCTGGCGCGGGCCGGCGCTGGGCGGGCTGCCCGGCGCACCGTTGCGGCGCGAGGCCGACCGCCTCGACGAGGCGCGCCTGCAGGCGGTCGAGGACCGGATCGAAGCCGACCTCGGGCGCGGGCACGAGCGCGACGTCGTGCCCGAGCTGCGCGCCCTGATCGCCGAGCACCCGTTCCGCGAACGGCTGCGGGCGCAGCTGATGCGTGCCCTGTTCGCCGCCGGCCGACAGACCGAGGCGCTCGACGTCTACCGCGAGACCCGCACGCTGCTCGACGAGGAGCTCGGCCTCGAACCGGGCGCGGAGCTGCGCGACCTCGAGCGCCGGATCCTCAGCCACGACCCCGGGCTCGAGCCCGAGCCGGCCGCGGCTCCGGTGGCGGTGGTCGCGCCGGAGGAGCCGGTCAGGGCACGCCGGCCCGCCACGATCGTCTTCGCGGACGTGGTCGACTCGACGGCGCTCGGCGAGGACCTCGACCCCGAGTCCGTCCACGGGATCCTCGAGCGGTACTCGGAGGACGCCCGGGCGATCATCGAGCGGCACGGCGGCACGGTCGAGAAGTTCATCGGCGACGCGATCGTCGGCTTTTTCGGGATGGACGAGCTCCACGAGGACGACGCGCTGCGCGCCGTGCGCGCCGCCGTGGAGCTGCGCGAGTCCGTCTGGCGCCTGCGCGACGAGCTGGCGAAGAGCGGGATCGAGCTCGACGTCAAGCTGGCGGTCAACTCCGGCGACCTCTTCGTCGGCGCGGGCGGCGGCCGCGAGACGTTCGCGACCGGCGACGCCGTCAACGTGGCCGCCCGGCTCGAGAAGCTCGCCGAGCCCGGCGAGATCCTGCTCGGCGACCGGACCTACCGACTGGCCGAGGGAGCCCTGCGGGCCGAGCGGCTCGAGCCGCTCACGGTCAAGGGCCACCGCGCGAAGGTGCAAGCCTGGCGGCTGCTAGAGCTGGCGGACGGTCGGAGCGCGGGCGGCCGCGAGGAGACGCCGTTCGTCGGGCGGACGCGCGAGCTCCAGACACTCCGCGCCGCCTTCGACCGCGCCCGCAGCGAGCGGTCGTGCCTGCTCTGCACGATCACCGGCACGGCGGGGATCGGCAAGTCGCGCCTCGCCGAGGAGTTGCTCCGCGAGATCGGGGACTCGGCCACGGTCGCGATCGGCCGCTGCCTCTCGTACGGCGAGGCGATCACCTACCACGCCCTCGTCGAGATCGTCCAGGAGCTCGCCGGCGAGGATCCGGACAGGCGGATCGCCGAGCTCGTCGACTCGCCCGAGGAGGCAGAGCTCGTGACCAGGCGCGTCCGGGCGACGATGGGACAGTCGCGTGAGACGGCCACGGCGGAGGAGACCTTCTGGGCGTTCCGGCGACTGTTCGAGGGAGCGGCGCGCGAACGGCCGCTCGTGGCCGTCGTCGACGACCTTCACTGGGGAGAGCCGCTGCTGCTCGACCTGCTCGAGTACCTCGTCGGCTTCTCGTCCGGGGTTGCGATCTTCGTGCTCTGCCTCGCCCGGGGTGAGCTCTACGAGACGCGCCCATCGTGGATCGTCCGGAGCGGGCTGCGCGAGGTCGTGCAACTCGGCGCCCTCGACGAAGACGAGGCGCAGCGGCTCGTGCGCTCGATCGGCGACGGCGAACTCGACGCGGAGGACGCGGCCGAGATCGTGCACACGGGCGAAGGGAACCCGCTCTTCCTCGAACAGCTCGTCGCAACGAGGGCCGAGGCCGGCGGCGCGGTCCTGCCGCCGAACGTGCAGGCCGTCCTGACCGCGCGCGTCGCCGGGCTCGACCCGGCCGAGCGGACTGTCCTGGAGCACGCGTCCGTCGAGGGCCGCAACTTCCGCTGGAGCACCGTGGCGGCGTTCCTGCCCGAGCACGAGCACGCCCGCCTCGGACAGCATCTGATGGGGCTCGTCCGCCGGCAGCTGATCCAGCCCGACCCCGCCGCGTTCGCCGGCGAGGACTCCTTCCGCTTCAGCCACGTTCTGATCAGGGAGGCGGTCTACGAAGGGCTGCCGAAGGAGCGCTGCTCCGACCTGCACGAGAGGCTCGCCGACCGGCTCGCCGCCGAGAACGCCGAGGACGAGGTGATCGGCCACCACCTGGAGCAGGCGTTCCGCTGCCGCGCCCAGCTCGGTCTCGCCGGGCCGCGCGAGCGTGAGCTCGCAGTCCTCGCGCAGGCGCGGCTCGAGGCGGCCGCGAGGAAAGTGCTGCTCGGCGGCGATCCGCACGCGGCGATCGACCTCCTCGAGCGGGCGGCATCACTGCTGCCGCCGGACGACCCGGACCGGCTCGGGGTCCTCCCCGCCCTCGGCGCAGCGCTGTTCGAAGGCGGCCGCCTCGTCGACGCCGACCGCGTCCTCCAAGAGGCGATCGACCACGACGAGGCCGACGACCTGCTTCGCGCGCGGGCGCGCGTCGAGCAGCAGTTCGTGCGCATCCAGGCCGAGGGTGCGATCTCCGGCGCCAGGCAGGTCGCCGACGAGACGCTCGAGGTCTTCGAGCTGCACAGGGACGAGCTCGGCCAGAGCCGCGCGTGGTGCCTCAAGGCGGCAATCGACTGGATGCGCGGCTGCGTCGCCGCCGCGGACGAGAGCTGGCGGCGCGCCGCCCTCCACGCCGAGCGCGGCGGCGCCGAGCGGGAGCTGTTCGACATCCTCGACTGGCGGGTGAGCGCTGCGCTCTACGGCCCGACGCCGGTGGACGAGGGCATCGAGAGCTGCCGGGAGATCGGCGAGCGCGTCCGCCGGAGCCCCGTCGCCTACGCCGAGACGCTCTACCCGCTGGCGGCGCTACACGCGATGCGAGGCGAGATCGACGTCTCCCGCTCGCTCCTCGCGGAGAGCCCCGAGCCGGACGAGCCGGGCCGCGTCTACTCGGCCGGCCTCGCGCAGACGGAGGCGCTCGTCGAGATGCTGGCCGACCGGCCCGAGGTCGCCGAAGAGCGTCTGCGGACGGCGCTCGGCGTGCTCGAGCAGATGGGTGAGAAGGCGCTCCTCTCGTCCACGGCCGCCATGCTCGCGCAGGCGCTGTACGACCAGGGACGACTGGACGACGCCGAGGAGGCGGCAAGGCTCAGCCGCGAGAACGCCGCCGGCGAGGACGTCTCCCCGCAGATCGTCTGGCGCGGCGTCCAGGCGAAGATCCTCGCGCGGCGGGGCGAGACCTACGACGCCGAGACGCTCGCGCGGGAGGCGGTCGAGATCGCGGCCGCCACGGACTTCCTGACGTACCACGCCGACGCGCTGAGCGACCTGGCCGAGGTGCTCGAGGCGGCCGGCCGCGCCGAGGAGGCGCGTGAGGCGGTGCGTTCGGCGCTCGATCTCTACGAGGAGAAGGGGAACCTGGTCTCGGCAGGGCGCGCCCGAAGGCGGCTCGGGCCGGGACACGACCTCAGCGGAGGTGCAGGATGACCGGGCGATTCACGAACGTGGTCCTGAAGGGCGGGAAACTCGACGTCACAGGGACCTTCGACCCCGAGGACGGGACCGAGC
>Ga0247678_1000197_pt1 | contig 13813 bp, 4 predicted proteins | sample CNK19_metaG_FD_182801 | JGI IMG/M metagenome (GOLD analysis project Ga0247678, IMG submission 182801) | Soil microbial communities from Purdue University Martell Research Forest, Indiana, United States - CNK19 | ecosystem: Environmental > Terrestrial > Soil > Temperate forest > Bulk soil | place... | reverse complement strand
AGGGCGTTGCCGGAGTGGCCTGCCGCGGTCCAGCCGGCGCCGTTGAGCGTGCCCGTGTTGCTGTTGCCCGAGGCATCGGCCGTCGTCGCGCCCGAGCCCTCGCTGAAACCATACGCCGCCACCAATCTCCCCGACGAAATGCTCGCGGTCGTGGCGCTGGCCGCGTTGGAGTACGCGCCGAGGTTGCCGGCGGCGTCGCTGGCGCGCACGCGGTAGCTATAGCTCGTGCCGGCGGTGAGCGAGGCGTCGTTGAAGCTGGTGCCCGTGGGCGTGGCGATCTGCGCGAAGCTGGTGCAGCCGCTGCCCGCGCAGCGCTCCACGCGATAGCCGGCGACGCCAACGTTATCGGTCGATGCGGCCCATGCCAGGTTGATCTGCGTGCTGCCTACAACGGCGGCACTCAGGGTCGCGGGCGCGGTGGGCGGGGTAAGGTCCACCGCCGCCTGCGCCGTGGTCGCGCTGGCCGCGTTGGAATACGCGCCGAGGTTGCCGGCGGCGTCGGCCGCGCGCACGCGGTAGCTGTAGCTGGTGGCGGCGCTGAGCGCGGTGTCGCTGAAGCTGGTGCCCGTGGGGGTGGCGATCTGCGCGAAGCTGGCGCAGCCGCTGCCCGCGCAGCGCTCCACGCGATACCCGGTGACGCCGACGTTGTCGGAGGCCGCGCCCCAGGCGAGATTGACCTGCGTCGAGCCCGAGGCCGTGGCGGTGAGGGTGCCGGGGGCGCTCGGTGCGCTGGCATCGGCGGGGGAAGGGGCGCCGCCGCCGGTAACGGATAGCTGCATGTCGAGCTGGATCTCGGCGGGGCTGAGCGCGCGGTCGTAGATGCGCACCTCGTCGATGGTGCCGTTGAAGGCGTAGCCCACGGCGCCGGCGCGCCGCCCGATGTTGACGTTGAGCGCAGAGTTCTGCTGCGCGGAGGTGACCGTGCCTATTAGCGTGCCGTTGTCCAGCGCGCCGTTGAGGTAGACGTTCAGCGTCCGCGCCGCCGCATCGTAGACCCCGGTCAGGTAGTACCACTGGTTGAGCTGTAGTGCGCTGGCCCCGTAGCGGGCCATCATGGCCCCCGTGGGGGTGGTGAGCTTGAAGCCGATGGTGCGCGGACCGGTATCGATGGTGGTGTCGAGCTGGTAGCCGACCTTGTCGCTGGTGCGCTTGGACACCACCGCGGCGTCGTCGAAGGGAAAGGCGGCGGCGCGGATCCAGGCGCTCACGGTCATGCTGCCGCCGAGCTGCAGCGTCGCGCCGTTGCCCAGGTCGACGAAGGCGCCGCTGCCGTCGAAGGACAGGGCGTTGCCGGAGTGGCCTGCCGCGGTCCAGCCGGCGCCGTTGAGCGTGCCCGTGTTGCTGTTGCCCGAGGCATCGGCCGTCGTCGCGCCCGAGCCCTCGCTGAAACCGTACGCCGCCACCAGACCGTCGCTCGCCGCCGCTTGTGCTCGTTTCGCGCCTGCACTCCAGTCGAGCGAAACAGCGAGGATCAGGATTACGGAGAGTGCAAAACCTCTTGCAAGACCGCGCGCCACGGTTGGCTCCTTGTTCTAGCGTTCAAATCGAGCCCCCCTCGGGTGCACGTCAAGTCTTGCACGGCCTCGACTCCCCTTCGAGGCCCCTTCTGTATTGCCTGTTTTAAGTACCGCCGAAAACGCGATCAGCGCAACGGCGGGCATCTGGATGGTGGACGGAATGATACCGATGCAATGCTACGTGATCGTGAACCAGATGCCGTCTCAGTGAACCCCGTAGCTATTCCATCGCTATTGAAGCTGCACGATCGACGCCACTGAGGGCACGCCGTTCGTGTTCAGGATGAAGAGCATGTAGTGTCCCGGCGGCGCGAGGTTGGCGTTGGCCGGGGTCTGCAAGCTGAGCGTCCCCGCGCCGGCGGTGAACGCCAGCGGCACGATGCGCTGGTTGGTGTTGAAGCTGTGGGTCACCGTCCCGAGCTTCATCAGCACGACCGAGCCGATGCTCGCCGCGTCCGGGGTTTGCACGCTGATGCCGGTTCCGTACGCCGCCGTGGACGGCGCAGAGCTGATGACCGGTCTCGCGCCTCTGAACAGGTACGGCGGCGAGAAGATCTCCGAGCTCTTCTGGTCGGTCGGCGCGTCGCCGCCGTTGAAGCGGCCGCCGCCGAGGGCCAGCACCCGCGCATCTGGCAGAAGCAGGGCATTGGAGTGGTACAGGCGCGGCCGCTGCATGCTGGCGAGCGTGGTCCATGTTTCGGTGACGGGGGACCACAGCTCGGCGGCGAGCACGGCGTTGTCCACGCCGAGCGCATCGGTGTTGGGACCGCCTCCGGTGGCGAGCACGCTGCCGTCCGGCAGCAGCGTCAGCGTGTGGAACGTGCGCGCGAAGTTCATGGGCGCCGTAGAGCGCCACGTCGGCGCCGGCTGGTTCATATCCAGCACAAACGTGGTCGCTGTCGAGGGAATCACCGGCTGGTCCGGGTCGACCGAGCGGCCGGACTTCATGATCTTGCCGGGCGCGTACATCACGGAACTGCCGCCGTCGACTGCGTTCGGATCCACTACCGACCAGGTCTGCGTCGAAATGTCGAGCACCCGGCTGACGATCGGAGCCTCGGTCGTTGCAGCCGCGAGCACGCGGCCATCTCCCAGCACGAACATGTGCGGGTAGTACGGGAAGCTCTGGCTCGCGCCGGTGAGTTGGGTCCAGGAAGCAAAGTGCGGATCAAAGACTTCCGGAATGGTTGCGACGCACCCGCCGCAGTCGATCTCGCCGGCCGTCACGAGCATGCGTCCGTCCGGAAGCGCCGTGACAGTGGGATACCAGCGGCCGACGGCCATCGGCGCGACCCGGGACCATGTGCGCGTCGTCGGATCGAATAGATTGGTGTCCGCCAGTCCGACGTGGGCGCCGAGATGACCTCCAGCGACCAGCGCTCTCCCGTCGGGAAGCAGGCAGTGGCCTCCGCAGAACATATTGGTCAGGCTGTTCGGGACCGAGGTAAACACGCCGGTCGCCGGGTTCCACAGGCGCGCCTGGTTGCCGAAGTCCTGCCCGTCCCACGCGAGGATTTCACCGGTCGCGAGGAGGTTCGCGTGCACCGCGACGATCGGCCAGGCCACCGGCGCGGCCCATTGGCCCGCGGTGGAGCCGGTCGGCGTCCCGACCGACACGCTGACAGAGACGCTGGTCGTGCTGTTGCCGGCGAAGTCCGTCGCTCTCGCCTGCAGGACATGGCTTCCGGCGATGGCCGTCGCCGTATCCCATGCGACGCTGAACGGGGCGAGGTTGACCGGCGAGCCAAGGGGCGAGCCGTCGAGCAGGAACTGCACTGAGGCGACGCCCACGTCGTCCGTGGCGTTCGCCGCAACGGACACCGTGTTCGTGACCGTCGCGCCGTTTGCCGGCGAGGTGATATTGACCGACGGCGGAGTGGTATCGGACTGCGGCGGCGGGGCGGCCCCGGCGACCGCCGTGAGCATGTCGACCTGGATCTCGGCCGGGCTGAGCGCGCGGTTGTAGATGCGCACCTCGTCGATGAGGCCCGCGAAGTACTCGGTCGGGTAGAAGTCCGCACCGATCTGCAGCGTGTCAGCCGTCGGCGACAGCGGGGCGGTCTGCGCAACGCTCGCCACCTGCACGCCGTTGACGAAGAGCCGTATCGTCGCTCCGTCGAAGGTCGTCGCGAGGTGGGTCCAGCTATTCACCGGGATCGCCGCGGGTCCGAAGGTGTTCTGGTTGCCCGAGGTCCACGTGCCACCGCCGGCCGGTCGATTGCCGTTGTCGGTGGAGGCCATGAGGTAATAGCCGTCGATATTCTTGTCGACGATCGCGCGCCACCCTGTCGGCGTCGAGGTCGGGAACACCCAGGCCTCGAGCGTCATGGCGGTGGTCAGGCGAAGCGAGGGCGCGTCGGGGATCGTGACCTGCGAGCTGGTGCCGTTGAACACCAGCGCGTTGCCGAACTTGCCGGCAGTCCACGTGGTCGCGGTTGCCACGCCGTTGTTGTTCTGCCCGGAGGCGTCGCGGATCGTCGTGCCAGACCCTTCATCGAATCCATACGCCGCGACCAGTCCGCTCGTGTCCGGGGTGAGCGTCGTGACCGTCACGATGCTCGAGAACGCGCTCAGGTTGCCGGCGGCGTCGGTCGCGCGCACCCAGTATCGATAGGTCGTGGTCGCCGAGAGGCCGGTGTCGCTGTACGTCGTCCCTGTTGGCGTGGCGATCGTCACCCACGCGCTGCATCCGGCGCCCAGGCAGCGCTGCAGGATGTATCCGGTCACCGCCACGTTGTCGGTGGAAGCGGTCCAGCTCAGATTGACCTGGCTTGCGCTGGCGGCGGTTGCGGTGAGTCCAGTCGGCGTAGTCGGCGCGGTGAGATCGGATGCCAGCGTCGTGGCCGAGGCGACCGCCGAGTAGCCGCCGAGGTTTCCGGCGCCGTCGACCGCGCGCGCGCGATAGCTGTAGCTCGTCGAGGCGGTGAGGCCAGTATCGTTGAAGCTCGTCGCGCTGGGCGCGGCGATCTGGGCGAATGTGGCGCAGCCGCTGCCCGAGCAGCGCTCGAGCTGGTAGCCGATCACGCCGACGTTATCGGTGGCCGCAGTCCAGCTCACGCTGATCTGAGTCTGGCTTGTCGCGACCGCGGCGAGCCCGCCGGGCGCGCTCGGCGGGGTGGTGTCGGGCAGCGCAAGCGTGACCCCGGAAGCCACGACCGAGTACGGGCCGAGATTCCCCGCGGCGTCGGTGGCGCGCACCTGGTAGCTGTAGCTCGTGCCGGCCGTAAGGCCTGTGTCGCTGAAGCTTGTCGCCGTCGGAGTTGCGATTTGCGCGAACGTGGAGCACCCCGCGCCCACGCAGCGCTCGACGCGATATCCGGTGACGCCGACGTCGTCGGTGGCTGCGCCCCAGGCGAGATTGATCTGAGTCGAGCCCGATGCCGTGACGGTCAGCGTGCCGGGCGCGCTCGGTGGCGTGGTATCGCCCGCGGGAGGAGGCGTCACGCTGGCCACGGACGTGGCCATGTCGACCTGAATCTCGGCGGCATCGAGCGCGCGGTTGTAGATGCGCACCTCGTCGATGAGGCCCGCGAAGTTTTCGCCAACGTATGCGTCGGCACCGATCTGCAGCGTGGCCGTTGTGGGCGCGAGCGGCGCGGTCTGCGCCACGCTCGCCACCTGCACGCCGTTCACGAACAGCCGTATCGTCGAACCGTCGAAAGTTGTCGCGAGATGCGTCCAGGCGTTTGCCGGTATGACGGATGGGCCGAATACATTCCTGTTGCCATTGGTCCAGTTGCCCCCGACGCCAGGAAGGTTGCCGTTGTCGGTGGAGGCCATGAGGTAGTACCCGTCGACGTTCTTGTCGACGACGGCGCGCCATCCGGTGGGCGTCGTAGTGGGGAACACCCACGCCTCGAGCGTCATGCCCGTGGTTAGCTGCAGCGATGCCGCATTCGGGACTGTGACCTGCGCATTGGTGCCGTTGAACACGAGTGCATTGCCGAATTTCCCAGCCGCCCAAGTCGTGCCGCTGGCGACGCCGTTGTTGTTCTGCCCGGAGGCGTCGCGGATCGCCGTGCCCGTTCCCTCGTCGAATCCGTAAGCCGCAACCAGGCCTGCGGTGTTCGGAGCCGGCGTAGTGACCGTTACGATGCTCGACCAGGGGCTCAAGTTGCCGGCGGCGTCGGTGGCGCGCACCCAGTAGCGATAGGTGGTCGATCCTGTAAGTCCGGTGTCGCTGTAATTCGTGCCGGTAGGCGCCGCGATCTGGACCAATGTCGTGCATCCGATACCCTGGCAGCGTTGCAGCTCGTAGCCGGTCACCGCGACGTTGTCAGTGGAAGCGTTCCAGTTCAGGTTGACCTGGCTTGCGCTGATCACGCTGGTTGTCAATCCCGTGGGCGTAGTGGGCGGAGTGACGTCCGGCGTGGGCGTCGTGGCCGAGGCGACAAGCGAATAGCCGCCGACGTTGCCCGCGGCATCGATCGCGCGCACGCGGTAGCTGTAGCTCGTCGCGGCGGTGAGCCCCGTATCGTTGAAGCTCGTCCCCGTGGGCGCGGCGATCTGGGCAAACGCGCTGCAGCCGCTGCCCGAGCAGCGCTCAAGCTGGTAGCCGGTCACGCCGACGTTATCGGTGGCCGCAGCCCAGCTTAGGCTGATCTGCGTTTGGCTGGCCGCGACCGCGGCGAGCCCGCCGGGTACGCCCGGCGGGGTGGTGTCGGGCGCCGCCGGCGTGGTGGCATTGACCGTGTTCGAATTGGCGCTGACGTTGCCCGCGGCGTCGACGGCGCGCACGCTGTAGCGGTAGGTCGTGGAGGGCGTGAGCCCGGTGTTGCTGAAGCCCGGGGTCGCCGAGGTGCCGACTTGCGCGAACGTGGTGCAGCTCGCGCCCTGGCAGCGCAGGACCTGATAGCCGGTCACGCCGACGTTGTCCGTGGAGGGAACCCAGACGAGGTCGATCTGCGTGCTGCTCGTCGGGTTGGCCGAGAGGCTCGCTGGCGCCGAGGGCGCGGTGGTGTCGGGCGCTGCCGGTGTAGTTGCGGAAGCCACGACGGAGTACGCGCCGAGGTTTCCGGCGGCATCGACGGCGCGCACGCGATAGCTGTAGCTCGTGCTCGCGGTGAGCCCCGTGTTATTGAAGGTGGTGCCGCTGAGCGTGAAGATCTGCGTGAACGCCGTGCAGGCGTCTCCCAGGCAGCGCTCCACGCGGTAACCGGTCACGCCCACGTTGTCGGTGGCGGCGGTCCAGGACAGGTTGATCTGCGTGGCGCTCGCCGCAGTCGCCGACAATGTCGGCGGCGCGCTCGGCGCGACGGTGTCGACGACCGGCGGAGGCGGCGTACCGACAGCGACGCCCATGTCGGCCTGGATCTCGGCCGCGCTCAGCGCGCGGTTGTACACGCGCACCTCGTCGATGAGGCCGGCGAAGAACTCGTTCGGATAGGAATCGCCGCCGATCTGCAGGGTGCCGGTCGTGGTCCCCAGCGCTGCAGTCTGCGCCTGACTCGACACCTGCACGCCGTTCACGAAGAAGCGCACCGTCGTTCCGTCGAAGGTCGTCGCAAGATGCGACCAGGTGTTCACGGGCAGCACCGTGGGGCCGAAGATGTTCTTGTTGCCGTCGTTCCACGTGCCGCCGACGCCGGGACGATTGCCGTTGTCGGTGGACGCCATGAGGTAGTAGCCGTCCACCGTCTTGTCGACGATCGCGCGCCACCCCGTCGGCGCAGTCGTGGGGAGGACCCACGCCTCGAGCGTCATGGCGGTAGTGAGCTGCAGCGACGCCGTATTCGGGACGGTGACGCGCGCGTTCGTACCGTTGAACACGAGCGCGTTGCCGAACTTTCCAGCCGTGGACCAGCTCGTTCCGCTCGCGACGCCGTTGTTGTTGCGCCCCGATGCATCGCCGATCGCCGTCCCCGAGCCTTCCTCGAAGCCGTAGGCGGCGACCAGGCCGTTCACGGTCTGGGCGGGCGCGGGCGCAGGAAGCAGCGCGCCGGCGCAGACGAGGAGGGACGGGATCAATGTGGATCGGGACATGCCTGCGGTCCTCTTAGCGAATGCGCGAGCGGCAGCCCTCACGCTTCGTTTTCTCGCCATTGGTCAATGGGAACCGGCGCGCCCTCCAAAACGACCCGCGCACCGGGTTCTAATACCGCGCCGAATCATGCCACCAAATTTTTACGTCCGGGTGTCGGTTTTCGGGCTGTCGGTTTTCTTTACAGCGACACGCGGGAAGAGTGAGCGGCGAACGCTCAGTGATCCTTGAGGGCGGACTCGCCCCAGCGGTACTCGACCGCAGGGGCGCAGGTGCGCGCCTTGACCGCGTAGCGGGCAACGGTGTCGGCGGCGAGGCTGCCGTGCTCGACGACGTCGAGCGGAAGGCGGCCGTCGGCGGGCACGCGTTGGCGCTTGCGGCTCACCGTACCCGAGGCGCGGGTTTCGATCTCGACCTGCTCGCCGGCGGGAAAGCCGTCGCCGACGGCGATGAAGCGGCTGCCGTTGAGCGAGATCAACTCGAGCGACAGGGAGCACGAACCGTCGCGCGCGGCGATCGGGTAGGGAACCACGCGCGCGAAGGCCGTGGTCTTCTGGTCGGCCGTGGCGATGGCCACCCACCAGGCGGCGCCGCGCGGATAGGGGCCGATATCGAGCTCGACGCCTTCGCGCAGCTCGGGGACCACCTCGTTGAAATCGCGGCCGAAGCTCTTGGTCCACACGCCGAACGTCTCGCCCTGCGGCAGGCCCTTCGCGCGCAGCCTGTACTTCACTGAATCGCCTGTCGCACCGCGCGCAGCCTCGATCAATTCCAGGCTCAGCCCCGGGGTGGCGTGGCGCGGGTCGAGCGCGGTGCTGCTGTGCCGGGCGTCGGCCGCGGTGGCCCCGGCGAGGGCCAGCGCGGCGAGCGCGACGCGCCAGGCCATCGCTATTGAAGCTGCACGATCGAGGCCACCGAAGGCACGCCGTTCGTGTTGAGAATGAAGAGCATGTAGTGACCGGGAGGCGCGAGGTTGGCGTTGGCAGGGGTCTGCACGCTCAGCGTACCCGATCCGGCGGTGAACGCCAGCGGCACGATGCGCTGGTTAGTGTTGAAGCTGTGGGTCACCGTCCCGAGCTTCATCAGCACGACCGAGCCGATGCTCGCCGCGTCAGGCGTCTGGACGCTGATGTTAGTGCCGTACGTTGTCGCGGAGGGCGCGGAGGCGATGACCGGCCTCGGCCCCTTGAACAGGTAGGGCGGCGAGAAGATCTCGGAGCTCTTCTGGTCGGTCGGCGCGTCGCCGCCGTTGAAGCGTCCGCCTCCGAGGATGAGCACCCGCGCATCGGGCAGCAGCAGGGCGTTTGAATGGTACAGGCGAGGCCGCGACATGCTCGCGAGCGTGGTCCAGGTTTCGGTGACGGGCGACCACAGCTCGGCGGCGAGCACGGCGTTGTCCACCCCGACCGCATTCGTGTCTGGACCGCCGCCGGTCGCGAGGACCGTGCCGTCGGGCAGCACCGTCAGCGTGTGGAAGGTGCGCGCGAAGTTCATGGGCGCGGTCTGCCGCCACCTTGGCGTCGCCTGGTTCATATCGAGCACGTATGTCGTCGCCGTCGAGGGAATCACCGGCTGGTCCGGATCGACGGAGCGTCCCGACTTCAGGATCTTGCCGGACGCATACATCGCCGCGCTGCCGCCATCGACGGCCGTCGAGTCGACGACCGACCAGGTCTGTGTCGCGATGTTGAGGACCCGGCTGACGATCGGGGCCTCGGTCGTCGAGGCTGCGAGCACACGCCCGTCGGACAAGACGAACATGTGCGGGTAGTACGGGAAGCTCTGGCTTGCGCCGGTGAGCTGCGTCCAGTGATCGAGCTGCGGGTCGTAGACCTCGGGAATCGGCGCGTAGCACCCGCCGCAATCGATCTCGCCGGAAGTGACGAGCATGCGTCCGTCCGGCAGCTGCGTGACGGTGGGATACCAGCGCCCGACCGCCATCGGCGCCATCCGCGACCACGCCCGCGTCGCCGGATCGAAGATGTTCGTGTCTGGCAGCCCCACATGGGCGCCAATATGCCCGCCAACAACCAGCGCCCTGCCGTCGGGCAACAGGCACTGGCCGCTGCAGAACATATTGGTCAGGGTATTCGGGACATTGGCGAACACGCCGGTCGCCGGGCTCCAGACCCGCGCCTGGTTGCCGAAGTCCTGCCCGTCCCAAGCGAGGATTTCGCCGGTCGGCAGCAGAGCCGCATTAACCGCGACGATCGGCCAGGTCACCGGCGCGGCCCATTGGCCCGCGGTCGACCCGGTTGGAGTCCCCACCGTGACGGCCACCGAAGCGCTTGTGCTGACGTTACCGGCAAAATCGGTCGCTCTCGCCTGCAGGGTATGGTTTCCGGCGACGGCGGTTGCCGTATCCCACGCCACGCTGAACGGCGCATTGCTGACCGGCGAGCCGAGCGCTGCGCCGTCGAGCAGGAACTGCACCGACGAGACCCCCACGTTGTCGGTGGCATTCGCCGAAACCGACACCGTGTTCGTGACCGTGGCGCCGTTAGCGGGCGAGGTGATATTGACCGACGGTGGAGTGGTATCTGTTTGCGGCGGCGGCGCCGCACCGGAGACCGGCGTGAGCATGTCGACCTGGATCTCGGCCGGGCTGAGCGCGCGGTTGTAGATGCGCACCTCGTCGATGAGGCCCGCGAAGTACTCGGTCGGATAGAAGTCGGCACCGATCTGCAGCGTCCCGGTCGTCGGCGCGAGCTGCGCGGTCTGCGCCTGGCTTGCCACCTGCACGCCGTTGACGAAGAGCCGCACCGTCGTGCCGTCGAAGGTCGTGGCGAGGTGCGTCCAGCTGTTCACCGGGATCGCCGAGGGTCCGAAGGTGTTCTGGTTGCCGGAGGTCCACGTGCCGCCCCCCGCCGGGCGATTGCCGTTGTCGGTGGAAGCGAAGAGGTAATAGCCGTCGACGTTCTTGTCGATGATCGCGCGCCAGCCGGTCGGCGCCGAGGTTGGGAAGACCCACGCCTCGAGCGTCGCCGCCGTGGTCAGGCGTAGCGACGGGGCGTCGGCAATCGTGACCTGCGAATTGGTGCCGTTGAACACGAGCGCGTTGCCGAACTTGCCCGTGGTCCAGGTCGTGTTGCTTGCCACGCCGGTGTTGTTCTGGCTGGAGGCGTCGCGGATCGCTGTCCCCGCTCCTTCGTCGAATCCAAACGCTGCGACCAGGCCGCTCGTATCCGGGGTGAGCGTAGTGACAGTGACGATGCTCGACCAGGGACTCAGGTTGCCGGCGGCATCGGTGGCGCGCACCCAGTAGCGGTAAGTGGTGGTCGCCGAGAGGCCGGTGTCGCTGTAGGTCGTGCCGGTGGGTGTGGCGATCGTCGTCCACGCGCTGCACCCGGCGCCCAGGCAGCGCTGCAGGATATAGCCGGTCACGGCCACGTTGTCGGTGGAAGCGGTCCAGCTCAGGTTCACCTGGCTCGCGCTGGTGGCGGTGGCGGTGAAACCCGTGGGCGCGGTCGGCGGGGTGAGATCGGGTGCCAGCGTTGTCGCCGAGGCAACCGAGGAGTAACTGCCGAGGTTTCCTGCACCATCGACGGCGCGCGCGCGATAGCTGTAGCTCGTCGAGGCGGTGAGCCCGGTGTCGTTGAAGCTGGTTGCGCTCGGCGCGGCGATCTGGGCGAACGCGCTGCAACCGCTGCCGGAGCAGCGCTCGAGCTGATAGCCGATTACACCCACGTTGTCGGTAGCCGCAGTCCAGCTCACGCTGATCTGGCTCTGGCTCGTGGCGACGGCGGCGAGCCCGCCGGGCGCGCTCGGCGGCGTCGTATCGGGCGCCGCTGTCGTGGTCGCGTTCACCGTGTTCGAGTTGCCGCTCACGTTGCCCGCGCCATCGACGGCGCGTACGCGGAAACGGTAGATCGTGGAAGGCGTGAGTCCGGTATTGCTGAAGCTCGTGACCGTCGAGGTGCCGACCTGCGCGAACGTCGTACAGGTTGTGGAGCCCTGGCAACGAAGGATCTGGTAGCTCGTGACGCCGACGTTGTCCGTCGAGGCGGTCCAGGCGAGGTCCACCTGCGTGGCGCCCGCGACCTTGGCAGAAAGGCCGGTCGGTGCGGTCGGGGCCGTCGTATCGGGCACGGCGAGCGTGGTTGCGGAAGCGACACTCGAGTACGCGCTGAGGTTTCCGGCGGCGTCGACGGCAAGCACGCGATAGCTGTAGCTCGTGCTGGCGGTCAGTCCCGTGTTGTTGAACGTCGTGGCGGTCGGCGTGGAGATCTGCGCGAACGTCGTGCAGCCGTCGCCCTGGCAGCGCTCCACCCGATAACCCGTCACGCCGACGTTGTCGGTCGCCGCCGCCCAGCTCAGATTGATCTGTGTCGCGCTCGCCGCGGTGGCCGACAGCGCAGACGGTGCGCTCGGCGGCGTCGTATCCGGCGTCGTCGTGGTGGCCGACGCGACGTTCGAGTAGCCGCCGAGATTGCCCGCGGCGTCGGTCGCGCGGACGCGGTAGCTGTAGCTCGTACCCGCCGTAAGTCCCGTATCGCCGAAACTCGTGCCGGTCGGCGTTGCGATTTGGGCAAACGTGGAACAGCCGGCGCCCGCACAGCGCTCCACGCGATAGCCGGTGACGCCGACGTTGTCGGTCGCCGCGCCCCAGGAGAGGTTGACCTGGGTCGAGCCCGAAGCCGTCGTGGTCAGGGTACCCGGCGCGCTCGGCGCGACGGTGTCGAGGACCGGCGGTGGCGGCGTACCGATAGCGACGCCCATGTCGGCCTGGATCTCGGCCGCGCTCAGCGCGCGGTTGTAGACGCGCACCTCGTCGATGAGGCCGGCGAAGTTCTCTCCGGCATAAGCGTCCCCGCCGATTTGCAGAGTTGCCGTGGTGGGCGCCAGTTGCACAGTTTGCGCGAGGCTCGCTACCTGCACGCCGTTCACGAAGAGGCGCACTGCCGTTCCGTCGAACGTCGTCGCAAGGTGCGTCCACGTGTTGGCCGGCAGGACCGCGGTGCCGAACACGTTCTTGTTGCCGTTGGTCCAGGTGCCGCCGGCGCCGGGACGATTGCCGTTGTCCGTCGACCCCATGAGGTAATAGCCGTCGACGTTCTTGTCGATGATCGCGCGCCATCCGGTCGGCGCCGTCGTGGGGAAAACCCACGCCTCGAGCGTCATGCCCGTAGTGAGCTGCAGCGACGCCGCATTCGGCACCGTGACCTGCGCGTTGGTGCCGTTGAACACAAGTGCGTTGCCGAACTTTCCGGCGGTGGACCACGTCGTTCCGCTCGCGACGCCGTTGTTGTTCTGTCCGGACAAATCGCCGATCGTCGTCCCCGAGCCTTCTTCGAATCCATAGGCGGCGACGAGGCCGGGAATGGTCTGCGCATGCACCGTCGCGGCGGACACGAACGCCGACCCCGCAACGATGGACGCGATGAACGTGGATCGAAACATCTCGCTGCCCCCAACGAATGCGTGAGCGGAGATGCGCACGCTTCGCTTTTATTGCATCGACAAATGGAGCGGCGCGCTCTCCCATCCTGCGCGCCGCGGTCTAGCACAACGCTCCAATCATGCCACCAACTTTTAGCGCGCGGTACTGCGATCGGCGTGAGAGCCGCGCTCGTTTTGCGCGAGAGGATTCGCGGCGCTCGCTGCGCTGTCGAATTTTTTTACAGCACAAAGTGCGCGCAACGTAGGCGTCTCGACAGCTTGGAAAGCGCTCCGATAGCTACATCGGGCCAACCTCAGTGCGAACAAGCCGTTATGGTAAAAAGGCTGAGGCAAAACGGCGCCACAGCAAAAGACCAAAATGACGAGCCTCGGGCGCACGCTCGTGCGCGGCAGCGCATGGATGATCGGGTTCCGCCTGCTCGACCGCTCGGTCGGGCTGATCAGCGTGCTGGTGCTCGCCCGCGTCCTCACGCCGGCCGACTTCGGTCTCGTGGCGATGGCGACCGCCATGATTGCCTTCGTGGAGCTGTTCGGCTGGCTCGGCCTGGATGTCGCGCTCATCCAGCGTCCGGGGGCGACGCGCGAGCACTTCGACAGCGCGTGGACCATGAACGTGCTGATCGGAGCGTCGGTCGCTCTGGTGCTGCTCGCCTGCGGATGGCCGCTGGCGTGGTTCTACGACGACCCGCGGCTGATCGCGCTCGTCGCCTTCCTCAGCCTGGGGCCCCTGGTACAGGGGTGCGAAAACATCGGGGTAGTGGCGTTCCGCAAGGAGCTGAGCTTCGATCGCGAGTTCCGCTTCCTCCTCAGCAAGCGGCTGCTGTCGGTCGCGATCACGATCGCGCTCGCCCTCTGGCTGCGAAGCTACTGGGCGCTCGCCATCGGGATGGTCTGCGCCCAGTAGCTTCGCAGCCAG
>Ga0247678_1000196_pt1 | contig 13891 bp, 16 predicted proteins | sample CNK19_metaG_FD_182801 | JGI IMG/M metagenome (GOLD analysis project Ga0247678, IMG submission 182801) | Soil microbial communities from Purdue University Martell Research Forest, Indiana, United States - CNK19 | ecosystem: Environmental > Terrestrial > Soil > Temperate forest > Bulk soil... | reverse complement strand
AGAGAACAGGATCGCGCTGGTCACGGGCGCCTCGCGCGGCATCGGCCACGCCATCGCCGAGCAGCTCGCCAAGGACGGGGCGAAGGTCATCGGCACTTCGACGTCGGAGGAGGGCGCGAAGAAGGTGCCGGGCATCGGCATGGTGCTCGACGTCCGCGACGCGGCCCAAACCGAATCCCTCATCACTGCAATTCAGAAGCAGCACGGCGATATCGCGATACTCGTCAACAACGCCGGCATCACGCGCGACAACCTCGCGCTGCGCATGAAGGACGCCGAATTCGACGAAGTGATCGACATTAACCTGCGCGCGGTGTTCCGCCTCTCGCGGGCGGTGATGCGCGGCATGATGAAGGCGCGCTGGGGCCGCATCATCAGCGTGACCTCGGTGGTGGGCGCCTCGGGCAACGCCGGGCAGGCGAACTACGCCGCCGCGAAGGCGGCGGTCGCCGGCATGACGCGCTCGCTCGCGCGCGAGCTCGGCTCGCGCAACATCACGGTGAACTGCGTCGCGCCGGGCTTCATCGACACCGACATGACGCGCGCGCTGTCGGACGAACAGAAAAAGGCGCTGCTCGGCCAGATTCCGCTCGGCCGCCTCGGCGCGGCGCAGGACGTGGCGGCCGCGGTCGCCTATCTCGCATCCCCCGCCGCCGGCTACGTGACGGGCGCGGTCCTGCACGTCAACGGCGGTATGTATATGTCGTAAAATACGCCCCCTCTTGGGGAAGGAGCAGCGGATGGAAAACATCGAACAACGCGTCAAGAAGATCATCGCCGAGCAGCTCGGCGTGAACGAGGGCGAGATCAAGAACGACTCCTCGTTCGTCGACGACCTGGGCGCGGACTCGCTCGACACCGTGGAGCTCGTGATGGCGCTCGAGGAGGAGTTCGAGACCGAGATCCCCGACGAGGAAGCCGAGAAAATCACCACCGTGCAGCAGGCGGTCGATTACATCAAGGCGCACTCGAAGGCCTAGCGCAAGCCCGTCAGTGACGCGCCGCAGAGTCGTGGTCACCGGGCTGGGCATCATCAGCCCGCTCGGCAACAGCGTTTCCGAAGCCTGGGACCGGGCGCTCGCCGGAACCCCCGGCGTCACCCGCATCACGCGCTTCGACCCTTCGCGCCTCGCGAGCCAGATCGCGGGCGAGGTGAAGGGCTTCGACGTCGCGCCGTACATGTCGCCCAAGGAAGCGCGGCGCATGGACATCTTCATCCAGTACGGCATGGCCGCGGGCCTTCAGGCCTGGCGCGAGGCGGCGCTCCAGGTGACGCCGCAGACCGCCGAGCGCATCGGCGTCAATTTCGGCTCGGGCATCGGCGGCCTGCCGCTGATCGAGTCGATGCACGACGAGCTGAAGGCAAGCGGCCCGCGGCGCATCTCGCCCTTCTTCATTCCGGGCAGCATCATCAACATGACGGCGGGCCTGCTTTCGATCGAGGTCGGCGCGAAGGGGCCGAACCTTGCCATCGTGACCGCGTGCACCACTTCCACGCACTGCATCGGCGAGGCGGCGAAGTCGATCCGCTACGGCGACGCCGACGTCATGATCGCGGGCGGCTCGGAGGCCACGGTCACGGAGCTCGCCATGGGCGGCTTCGCCTCGGCGCGCGCGCTGTCCACGCGCAACGACGACCCGGGCGGCGCGAGCCGGCCGTGGGACAAGGACCGCGACGGCTTCGTGCTCGGCGAGGGCGCGGGCGCGGTGGTGCTCGAGGAGTACGACCACGCGAAGGCGCGCGGCGCCAAGATCTACTGCGAGCTCGTGGGCTACGGCGTTTCGGCCGACGCGCACCACATGACCGCGCCGCCGGAGGACGGCGACGGCGGCTACCGGGCGATGCGCAATGCGTTGAAAGACGCAAGCCTGGAGAGCTCTTCCATCGATTACATCAACGCGCACGGCACGTCGACCCCGCTCGGCGATGTCGCCGAGACCCTGGCGATCAAGCGGCTGCTCGGCGCCCGCGCGGGAAGCGTGGCGGTGAACTCCACCAAGTCGATGACCGGGCACCTGCTCGGCGCGGCCGGGGCGGTGGAGGCGGTGTTCAGCATCCTCGCGATCCGGGACCAGGTCTCGCCGCCCACGATCAACCTGCGCACCCCCGATCCGCAGTGCGACCTCGACTACGTGCCGAACGAGAAGCGCCGCATGCCGATCCGCGTCGCGCTGTCGAACTCGTTCGGCTTCGGCGGCACCAACGGCACGCTGATCTTCAAACAACTTTGAAGAACCGCAGCCTGCGGCTGGAGCTGGCGCCGTCCGTGCCCCTGGCGGTCGCGCTGATGGGCGCGCATGCCGCGGCGGCGCTGTGCCTCGCGCTGGCCCTTCCTCCCGCCGCGGGCATCGGCGCCGCGGCGCTTGTGGTGCTCGCCGGCGCGGCGAGCGCGCGCAAGCGCGCGCTGCTGCGCGGGCGCGCCGCGGTGCGCGCCCTCGAGGTCGGCGGCGACACGCTCGAGATCCGCCTGGCGAGCGGCGAGAGCTTTCCCGCCGAGCTCGCCGAGCGCCGCTACGTCGGGCGGCACATGGTGGTGCTGTGCCTTCGCCGCCCGGTGCGCCGCACCATCCTCCTCACCCGCGACATGGCCGGTGCGCAATTGTTCCGGCGCCTGCGGATCTGGGCGCTGTGGGGAAAATTGCCGGTCGTGGCAGCAAAGCAACTGCCCGCGTAGCGAACGACCCTACTCGGCGTCGAACTATTTCAAACGGCGTGTGTCTGTGGCAGATAGACGTATAAGAACGGACGCTCAGTCCGGGGGCGGGGAGCCCCGCCGGGTGCGGCCAGGCGTGATTCGTGTCTGACCGCGAGATCGACCGGCAGCTGGTGGAGCGGGCGCAGCGAGGCGACAAGCGCGCGTTCGAGCTGCTGGTGGAGAAGTACCAGCGCAAGCTGGCGCGGCTGCTCTCGCGTTTCATCCGCGATCCGGCCGAGGTCGAGGATGTGACGCAGGAAGCGTTCATCAAGGCCTACCGTGCGCTCCCCGCGTTCCGCGGCGACAGCGCCTTTTATACTTGGCTCTACCGCATCGGAATCAACACGGCCAAGAACTACCTGATGGCGATGGGCCGCAGGGCGCCCACCTCCACCGAGGTCGAGGCCGAGGAGGCAGAGGGGTTCGAGGAAGGCGAGCAGTTGCGCGACATCAACACGCCCGAGAGCGTGCTGCTGTCCAATGAAATCGCGGAAACGGTGAACTCCACGATCGAACAACTGCCAGAGGAATTGCGTACGGCGATCCAGTTGCGCGAGATCGAGGGGATGAGCTACGAGGACATCGCGCAGGTCATGAACTGCCCGATCGGCACCGTCCGGTCGCGCATCTTCAGGGCGCGCGAGGCAATCGCGGAGCGGCTGCGGCCGCTCCTGGGGACGCGGAAAGACAAGAGGTGGTAGGGCTATGAAAGACAGGATCTCGGTATTGATGGACGGCGAGCTGGACGACGGGTCCGCCGCCCGGGTAATCGATGCGCTGGCGAGCGAGGGGGAAGCCCGCGAAGCCTGGCGCACCTACCATCTCATCAGCGACGCGCTCGGCAAGAGCCGGATGCTCTCCGCGGGCTTCAGCGACCGGGTCGCGGCCGCGCTCGCGGCCGAGCCGACCGTGCTCGCGCCGCGGCGCCTAGGCGTCCCCCGCGAGCCCCGGCGCTGGCTCGCCCTGGCCGCCGGGGTCGCCGCCGTCTCGCTGGTCGCCTGGCTCGGCTTCGCGCCCCAGCTACCGCTCGTCGCCCCGGTGGCGCAGGCCCCGAAGTCCACCGTAGCGCCCGTCGTCGCCAAGGAAGCGAACGCGGCGGTGGTGCCCATGCCGAGCGGCGCCAACGACTATCTGCTCGCCCACCAGGCGTTCTCGCCCCGGATGAGCTTTCAGGGCATGGCGCCGTACGCGCTCACCGTATCGGGGCGCGCCCAGGAGCCGCGCAGGTGACGGCGCGGGCGTTCGGCGCGGCGCTCGCCATCGCGACCACGGTGGCGCACGCGCAGTCGCCGGACCCCATGACCTGGCTGCGCAAGATGCACGAGGCGACTCAGCGCCTCTCGTATTCCGGCACCTTCGTCTACCAGATCCACCAGAACGACGGTCGCACCGAGACTTCCCGCATCACCCGCTACGCGGCCGGCGACATCGAGAAGCTCGAGGTCATGAACGGCGTGCCGCGCGAGATCGTGCGCACCCGGGACAGGGTGCGCTGCTACCTGCCCGACAGCCGCGTGGTCAAGGTCGACCGGCGCGTCGACCGCGACTTCCCGGGACTGCTCCCGGAGCAGATTCCCGCGCTGACGCGGCACTACGACATCAGCCTCGGGGAGACGCAGCGCATCGCCGGACTCGAGTGCCAGAGCGTCGTGCTGCAGCCCAAGGACAATCTGCGCTACGGCTACCGCCTCTACGCGGAGGTCAGGAGCGGCATGCTCATGCGCGCCGACACCATCGACTCCGCCGGACATAGCGTCGAGACGTTGATGTTCACGCAGTTCACCCCCGGCAACGTCACCCGCGACATGGTGCGCCCCAGCCACGAAGGGAAGAACTGGCGCATCGAGGATGCCGGGGCCGCCCCGGCCAGCCTCGCCGGCTGGGGGCTCGCCGCCGAGCTGCCTGGGTTCCACAAGGTCATCGAGCTCAAGCGCCGCCTCGGCGAGTCCCGCGCCGCCGGGCAGATGGTGTTCTCCGACGGGCTCGCCGCGGTGTCGGTATTCATTGAGCCCCTGGAGGGCCGGCGCGACCGAGCGTCGGGCCTTGCTAGCATGGGGGCGATCCACATCTATACGCGCGAAGTCGCAAACCACATGATCACGGTGGTCGGGGAGGCCCCGGCCGTCAGCGTGCAGCGAATCGCCGACGCGGTAGAGTTTCGCCGTCCGCCGCAGTAAAAAGGGCGGCGAATAGAGCCCAGGAGAACCTTATGCAGCAACTAGCGAGAGGGCTGGCCGCGCTGTGGCTGGCCGCATTCAGCGCAGCCACGCTTGCCCAGGCGCGGGAGCTACCCGACTTCACCCGGCTGGTGGAGGACCAGGGACCGGCGGTGGTCAACATCAGCACCACGCAGGCGGCGCGGCGCGCGCAGGGATCGGCGCCGCAGGTTCCCGGGCCCGGCATGGAGGACGACGAGGTGCTCGAGTTCTTCCGCCGCTTCGTCCCGCGCCAGCCCGGCCCCGGCCAGAACCCCGGGCAGAGCCCCGGTCCGGGCGGGCCCGGCCGCGAGAGCCGCTCGCTCGGCTCCGGCTTCATCATCAGCGCCGACGGCTACATTCTCACCAACGCTCACGTGGTCGAGGGCGGCGACGAGATCAACGTCAAGCTCACCGACAAGCGCGAGTTCAAGGCGCGGGTGATCGGCGCCGACAAGCGCACCGACGTGGCGCTCATCAAGATCGACGGCACGGGCCTGCCGCTGGTGAAGTTCGGCGACCCGGGGAAGCTCAAGGTGGGCGAGTGGGTGGTCGCGATCGGCTCGCCCTTCGGCTTCGAGAACACCGTCACCGCCGGGATCGTGTCGGCGAAGGGCCGCTCGCTGCCGCAGGAGAACTTCGTGCCGTTCATCCAGACCGACGTCGCGATCAACCCCGGCAACTCGGGCGGCCCGCTCTTCAACATGCGCGGCGAGGTGATCGGCGTCAACTCGCAGATCTACAGCCGCACCGGCGGCTTCATGGGCCTGTCCTTCGCGATTCCCGCCGACGTCGCGCTCGACATCCAGAAGCAGCTGCGCGAGAAGGGCCGCGTGGCGCGCGGCCGCATCGGCGTGGTGATCCAGGAAGTCACGCGCGACCTCGCCACCTCGTTCGGCCTCGACCGGGCGCGCGGCGCGCTGGTCAACTCGGTCGAGAAGGGCAGCCCCGCGGACAAGGCGGGCGTCGAGGCGACCGACATCATCGTGAGCTACGACGGCAAGGCGGTCGAGTCCTCGAGCGACCTGCCGCGGCTGGTGGGAGCGACGCGCCCGGGGCAGCAGGCGAACGTCGAAGTGTGGCGCAAGGGCCAGACGAAGAAGCTGAACGTGACGGTGGGCGAGCTGCAGGAAGAGCGGGTCGCCGCGCGCGACACGCCCAAGCCGAAGCCCCAGGCCGAGGCCCCGGCGAACCGCCTCGGCATCGTGGTCGCGGAGCTCACGCCCGAGCAGAAGAGCCAGATGAAGCTGCAGAACGGCCTCGTCGTCACCGACGTGCGTCCCGACGCCAAGGCCGAGGTGCGCAGGGGCGACGTGCTGGTCACGCTGGTCTACAAGGGCCAGCACGTCGAGCTGAAGAGCGTCGATCAGTTCAACAAGCTCCTCGCCGGGATGGACAAGAACACCGTGCTTACCCTGCAGGTGCGCCGTGGCGAGAGCGTGGCTTTCGTCACGGTCAGCGGATTAACCGATAAAGGCTAGGCTTTACGCCCGGGCGTACTGCCATCTGTGCGAAGAGATGGCGGCCGCCCTGCGCGGGCTTGGCGTGGAGTTCGAGGAGATCGACGTCGACTCCGATCCGCGGCTGGACGAGCTCTACGGCGCGGACGTTCCCGTGCTCCAGAGCGCAGACGGAAAAGAGCTCTGCCGCCACCGGCTGACCCCGGAGGCGATTCGCCGCCTAAGCTAGAATAGCGCCCCGAGGAGGGTGCCCCCGGAGGCGCGGCGGGCGCCCTCTTTCTTTATATGGCGCAGAACCGCATTCGCAACTTCTCGATCATCGCCCACATCGACCACGGCAAGTCCACGCTCGCCGACCGGTTCATCCAGATGTGCGGCGGCCTTGCCGAGCGCGAGATGGCCGAGCAGGTGCTCGACTCGATGGAGCTCGAGCGCGAGCGGGGCATCACCATCAAGGCGCAGACCGCGGCGCTCGAGTACAAGGCAAAGGACGGGGAGACCTACCTCCTCAACCTCATCGACACGCCCGGCCACGTGGATTTCTCCTACGAAGTGAGCCGCTCGCTCGCCGCCTGCGAGGGCGCGGTGCTGGTCGTGGACGCCTCGCAGGGCGTCGAGGCGCAGACCGTGGCCAACTGCTACACCGCCATCGAGCAGGGCGTGGAGGTGATCCCGGTCCTGAACAAGATCGACCTGCCGTCCGCCGATCCGGCCAAGGCGATCCAGGAGATCGAGGACGTGATCGGCATCTCGGCGCAGGACGCGATCCGCGCCAGCGCCAAGACCGGCGAGAACGTGGCTTCGATTCTGGAGGCCGTGCTCGCCCGCGTGCCGGCGCCCAGGGGAGATACCGAGAAACCGCTGCAGGCGCTGATCATCGACTCCTGGTTCGACAACTACGTCGGCGTGGTGATGCTGGTGCGGGTCATGGAAGGCACGATCCGGCCGAAGGACAGGATCCTGCTGATGAGCACCGGCGCCGAGTACCTGTGCGACCAGGTCGGGGTTTTTACGCCCAAGTCGAAAAACAAGGACGAGCTCAAGGCAGGGGAAGTCGGCTTCGTGACGGCCGGGATCAAGGAACTGCGCGCCGCCAAGGTCGGTGACACGGTCACGCACGCGCAAAAGGGCGCGGCCAAGCCGCTGCCGGGCTTCAAGGAAATCAAGCCGCAGGTGTTCGCTGGCCTCTACCCGGTGGAGGCGAACGAATACGAGGCTTTGCGCGAGGCGCTCGAGAAGCTGCATCTCAACGACGCCTCGTTCCACTACGAGCCCGAGACCTCGCAGGCGCTCGGCTTCGGCTTCCGCTGCGGGTTCCTGGGCCTCCTGCACATGGACATCGTGCAGGAGCGGCTCGAGCGCGAATACGGGATGCACCTCATCACCACCGCGCCCTCGGTGGTCTACGAGGTGAAGCTGCGCGACGGCGCGCTCGAGCAGATCTCCAACCCGTCGCGGCTGCCGGCGGCGGAGACCATCGAGGAGTTCCGCGAGCCGATCATGGCCTGCAAGATCTTCGTGCCGCAGGAGTACGTCGGCCCGGTGATCTCGCTGTGCACCGACAAGCGCGGCGTGCAGACCAACATGCACTACTCGGCGCGCCACGTCGTGATCTCCTACGACCTGCCGCTGAACGAGGTGGTGCTCGATTTCTTCGACAAGCTGAAGTCGGCGACGCGCGGCTACGGCTCGCTCGATTACGAGTTCAAGGAATACCGCGCCGCCGACATGGTGCGCCTCGACATCCTGGTGAACGGCGACAAGGTCGACGCGCTCTCCAGCATGATCCACCGCTCGGCTTCCCAGCACCGGGGACGGGAACTGGTGACCAAGCTGAGAAGCCTGATACCGCGGCAGATGTTCGACGTGGCGGTGCAGGCCGCGATCGGCGGCCACATCGTGGCGCGCGAGAACGTCAAGGCGCTGCGCAAGAACGTGCTGGCGAAGTGCTACGGCGGCGACGTCACGCGCAAGCGCAAGCTGCTCGAAAAACAAAAGGAAGGAAAGAAGCGCATGAAGCAGGTCGGTTCGGTCGAGATCCCGCAGGAAGCGTTCCTCGCGGTGCTGCAGCGGGGCGACACGTGAGCGAAGCCCGATGAGTTTCGCCCTTTTTCTGCTGCTCCTGCTGGTGGTCACCGGCGCGGTGTGGGCCCTCGAGGCGCTGTGGCTGCGGCGCGCCCGTCCCGAGGGCGAGAAGCAGCCCTGGTGGGTGGAGTACTCGGTCAGCTTCTTCCCGGTGATCCTGATCGTGTTCCTGCTGCGCTCGTTCCTGGTCGAGCCGTTCAAGATCCCGTCGAGCTCGATGGTGCCGACGCTGCTGGTGGGCGACTTCATCCTCGTGAACAAATTCACATACGGCATCCGCCTGCCGGTGGCGAACAAGAAGGTGATTCCGCTGCACGACCCGCAGCGCGGCGATGTGATGGTTTTCCGCTATCCCGAGGATCCGTCGCTCGACTACATCAAGCGCGTGGTCGGCGTGCCGGGGGACCGCGTCGAATACCGCAACAAGCGCCTCACGATCAACGGCAATCTCGTGCCGGCGCGCCAGGTTGACGACTACCTGTCGAAGGAGCGCATGCAGTTTTCCAAGCGCTTCGTCGAGACCCTCAACGGGGTCGAGCACCAGATCCTGATCGAGGACGATGCGCCGGCGCTGATGACGCCGTCGCGCTCGTTCCCGCACTCGGCCAATTGCAACTACAATAGCAACGGCCTGGCGTGCACGGTTCCGCCGGGGCATTACTTCATGATGGGCGATAACCGGGACAACTCGAGCGACAGCCGGGTGTGGGGGTTCGTGCCCGATGAGAACATCGTCGGCAAGGCGTTCTTCATCTGGCTGAACCTGAACGAGCTGGGGCGCTTCGGGTCGTTCCGCTGAAAGGAGAACAACAATGCGCGAACGCGCCGCCTGGAAGAAGACTCGGGGCCTCAGCCTCACCGGCCTCATCATGGTGCTGTTCATCACTGTCCTGGTGTTTATTTTCGGGATGAAGCTGATCCCGGCCTATATCGAGTACGCCACCGCGAAGAAGGCGATCGATGCCATCGCGCGCGACCGCACCGGTGCCTCCTCGCCGCAGGAAGCGCGGCGCCTGTTCGACAGCCGTGCCGTCATCGACAACATCACGGTCCTCAAGGGCAGCGACCTCGAAATCACCAAGGACGGGGGCGGCCTGGCAATCGGCTTCGCCTACCGCAAGGAAGTGCCGCTGGTTTCGAACGTCGGGCTTTACATCGACTTCGCGGCGAACTCGGCGGGCCAGTAGACGCTTTGGCGCGGCCCGCGGCGCTCGAGAAACGGCTGGGTCACCGGTTCAACGACCCGCGCCTCATCGAGCAGGCGCTGACGCACCGCAGCCGCGGCGCCGAGAATTACGAGCGGCTCGAGTTTCTCGGCGACGGCGTGCTCGGCTGCGCGGTGGCCGACGAGCTGTACGCGCGCTTCCCGCAGCTTTCCGAAGGCAAGCTCACGCGCCTGCGCGCGAGCCTGGTGCGCGAGGAGGCGCTCGCCGAAGTGGCGAAGACGCTCGGCATCGGCGAGCACCTGCGCCTGGGCGAGGGCGAGCTCGCCGCGAGCCCGGAGGCGCGCCCTTCGATCCTCGCCGACGCGGTCGAGGCGGTGCTCGGCGCGGTGTTCCTCGACGCGGGCTACGAGGCGGCGCGCAAGGCCGTGCTCACGGCCTTCGGCCCGCTCATCGAGCGCCTCGACCCGGAGCGGCCGGCCAAGGATGCCAAGACGCGCCTGCAGGAAATCCTCCAGGCGCGGCACCGCCGGCTGCCGCAGTACCGCGTGGTGGCGGTGCAGGGCGAGGCGCACAAGCAGTCGTTCGAGGTGGAGTGCTTGGTTTCGGAGCTCGACCTGCGTGTGCTGGGCACCGGAACCTCGCGCCAGCGCGCCGAGCAGCAGGCCGCAAAGGCTATGCTCGAAAGATTGGAGAAATGAGGCGGCCGTAGTGACGCACCGTTGCGGAACGATCGGGCTGACCGGCCGGCCGAACACCGGCAAGTCGAGCCTGCTGAACCGGCTGGTGGGCCAGAAGCTCTCGATCGTCTCGGGCAAGCCCCAGACTACGCGCCACCTCGTCACCGGCATCGTGACGCGGCCGGACTGCCAGTTTGTGTTCGTCGACGCCCCGGGGCAGCAGGCGCGCTCGCGCAGCGTGCTGCACCGGACGCTCAACCGGCGGGCGGCGCAGGCGGCGCGCGACGCCGACGTGGCGCTCTTCGTGGTCGAGGCGCTGCGCTTCGGGCCCGACGATCGCGCGGTGCTGGACAAGATTCCCGGGGGACAGCGCGTCATAGCGGTGGTGAACAAGATCGACACCGTGAAGAAGCAAGCCGACCTGATACCCTTCCTCGACCGGCTCTCGAAGACGCGCAAGTTCGAGGCGCTCGTCCCGGTGAGCGCGAAGACCGGGCGCAACATCCCGGAGCTGTTCAAGGCGCTGCGCGAAGCGCTGCCGGAGGCGGCCGCGGCCTATCCCGCCGACCAGCTCACCGACCGCGACGAGCGCTTCTTCGCCGCCGAGCTCCTGCGCGAGAAGCTGTTCGAGGAGATGGGCGAGGAGCTGCCCTACCGCTGCGAAGTCGTGATCGAAAGCTTCCGGGAGGAGGGAAAGCTGCGGCGAATCGAGGCGACGATTCTCGTCGAGCGCGCGAGCCAGAAGGCGATCGTAGTGGGCGCCCGCGGCGAGCGCCTCAAGCGCATGGCGAGCGCCGCGCGCAAGGACATGGAGCAGCTCTTCGGCGGCAAGGTGTACCTTGGAACCTGGGTGAAGGTCCGCAAGGCGTGGACGGATGACGCCCGCGTCTTGCGACAGCTGGGGTACGAGTGAAGAAAAGGGCCGAACATGAAGCGGGGTACGTACTACACACGTATCCCTACAAGGAGACGAGCCTCATCGTCGAGCTCTTCGCGCGGCGCTTCGGCCGCGTGGCGCTGCTCGCCCGCGGGGCGCGGCGGCCGCGCTCTGCGACGCGCGGCGTGCTGCTCTCGTTCCAGGCGCTGCGGGTCTCGTGGAGCGCCTCGGCGGAGCTCGGCAACCTGATCTCGGCCGAATGGGCCGGGGCGCTGCTGCCGCTCGCCGGGCAATCGCTCATGTGCGGCTTCTATCTGAACGAGCTGCTCCTGCGGCTTCTCCCGCGCGACGACCCGCACGAGGCGCTTTTCGATTCGTACGGCGAGGCGTTGACCCGCCTCAGCACCGCCGGCGACGCTTCGGTGGTGCTGCGGGGGTTCGAGAAGCGCCTGCTGGCCGAGCTCGGGTACGCGCCGATCCTCGACCGTGACGCGGCGAGCCGGCCGATCGATCCCGATCGCCTCTACGCCTACGAGCCGGAGCGCGGCCCCACGGCGGTGAACGGCACGCGCGGCGACCTGCCGGTCGTGCGGGGCCGGACCCTGCTCGACGTGGCCGCCGACGACTACACCAGCCCCCAGACGCGCGACGAGGCGAGGCAGCTCATGCGCGCGTTGATCGGAGAGCGCCTGCACGGGCAGGTACTGCATACACGCACCGTCCTGAGGGAGTTGAGCGACTTGTGATCGAGCTGGGCGTCAACGTCGATCATGTGGCGACCGTGCGGCAGGCACGGCGCACCTACGAGCCCGACCCGGTCTGGGCCGCCGTCGAAGCGCACCTCGGCGGCGCCGACGGCATCACGGTGCACCTGCGCGAAGACCGCCGCCACATCCAGGACGAGGACGTGCGGCGCCTGCGCGAGCTCACCCACATCCGCCTCAACCTCGAAATGGCGGCAACCGACGAAATGGTGGGCATCGCCTGCCGCATCAAGCCCGAGATGGCGATGCTCGTCCCCGAGGGGCGCCACGAGATCACGACCGAGGGCGGACTCGACATCGTCTCGAAAGAGAAGGCCCTCAAGGGCGCGGTCAAGCGCCTGGCCGACGCCGGCATCGTGGTCTCGGTGTTCATCGACGCCGACCCGGCGCAAGTCGAGGCGGCGAAGCGCATCGGCGCGGCGGTGTGCGAGGTGCACACGGGCCCGTACGCGCACGCGTTCCACTCCAAGGGGCGCGACGCTGAAAGCCCCGCCGTCGTTGCGGAGCTGAGAAGAATCGAAAAAGCCGGAGAGCTGATTCGATCCCTCGGCATGCGCTTCAACGCCGGGCACGCGCTCAACTACTTCAACGTCGAGCCGGTTGCGCGCCTGCCGGGCGTGCGCGAGCTGCACATCGGCCACGCCATCGTGTCGCGCGCGGTGTTCGTCGGCGTGCGCGAGGCCGTCCGCGAGATGAAAGCCCTGATGCTGCAGGCGTCGCGGTGATCTACGGCGTCGGCACCGACGTGGTCGAGATCGAGCGCATCCGCAGCGCGCTCGAGCGCTTCGGCGAGCGCTTCGCCCGGCGTATCCTCTGTGAACCCGAATTGAAAAGGTTTCGCCGCCATCGCCTGCCGGCGAACTATCTGGCGAAGCGCTTCGCTGCCAAGGAAGCGTTCACCAAGGCCCTCGGCACCGGCATCCGCGCGCCCGCCAACTGGCATGGGGTGTGGGTGCGGAACCTGCCTTCGGGGAAGCCGGTCCTCGAATACTCCGACGCATTGAAGGATTTGCTTTCCCAGCGTGGAATTGCAGGCTCGCACCTGTCGCTCACCGACGAGCGCGGCGTGGCGATGGCGACGGTGATCCTGGAATGCGCAAGCTGAGGCTGCCGCTCGGGCCGGCCGTCATCGACGTCGTCGGCCCGGCGCTCACCGACGAGGACCGGAATCGCCTGCGCCATCCCGCCGCCGGAGGCGTCATCCTGTTCGCGCGGAACTACGAAAATCCCGAGCAGTTGGCAAATCTCACTTCCGAGGTAGAGCGCCTACGGGATCCCGCATTGCTTATTTGCGTCGACCACGAGGGCGGCCGGGTGCAGCGCTTCCGCGAGGGTTTCTCGGCGATTCCGCCGATGCGCGCGCTGGGCAAGCTGTGGGACCGGGACCGTGACGCGGCGCGGGACACCGCCCGCGCCATTGCGTACATCGTCGGCGCCGAGCTCGCCGCGCACGGCGTCGATTTCAGCTTCGCGCCGGTGCTCGATCTCGACTACGGCGGAAGCTCGGTGATCGGCGACCGCGCGCTGCATTTCGACCCCACCGCGGTCGGCGCGCTGGGCGCGTGCGTCGTGAAGGGCTTTTCCGACGCCGGCATGGGCGCCGTCGGCAAGCACTTTCCGGGGCACGGCTACGCCGAGGCCGATTCGCACGTCGCCGTCCCGCGCGATGAGAGGAAGATGGTCGAGATTCAGAAAAAGGACCTGGTGCCGTTCCGCATGACCATCGAAGCGGGGCTCGCCGGCGTCATGCCCGCCCACGTGATCTACGGGCAGGTCGACCCGGAGCCCGCCGGGTATTCGAAGCACTGGCTGCAGGAAGTGCTGCGCGGCAAGCTCGGCTTCCAGGGCATCATCTTCAGCGACGACCTCTCGATGGAAGGCGCGAGCGTCGCCGGCGGCGTCCCCGAGCGCGCCCGCGCCGCGCTCGCCGCCGGGTGCGACATGGTGCTTCTTTGCAACGATCCGGCGGGG